>WBZP01003731.1_pt1 | contig 16306 bp, 13 predicted proteins | sample 5204301 | NCBI WGS metagenome assembly WBZP01 (sample SAMN12412401, study PRJNA552823) | activated sludge metagenome | isolation source: activated sludge from nitrification reactor of wastewater treatment plant... | place: USA: Pennsylvania | collected 2017
GTACATTTAATAATCATGATGATTGGAGAATGCCCAACATCAAAGAACTTCAATCTCTGTCTTCGCCACTGTATTTCAATCCATGTGTCCACCCCGATTTTGCACAACAAATCAAAATTGGCAAATACTGGTCGTCCACTACACTGGGCAACCAGCCGCTCAGAGCTTGGTTTTGGGATACGCGATATGGTATAACCACCTATGACTTGAAAACAACAAAGCTACCCTTCCTTATGGTTAGAAATGCTGAAATTGTAAACGTGACTAATACGATATCAGACTTACAACCCCTGCTTTCACCCAACCCTGCCCAAAACCGATGTATAATTTCAGGGTTCTCTCAACCGTTTGATATTACAATAATAAGTCCGGCGGGGGAAATATTACTTACGCAAACCGGGGAAAATGAAATTGACATATCGGGTTTGAGCAATGGTCTTCATTTCGTCCAGGTAAAAAATTTATTCGGTAAAGCCACCATAAAACTCGCCATTGTGAAATAATTTTCATCTATTTTGGCCGCTTTCTAAAGGGAAAGACAAGACCTTTTTAACCTATATACTCAATTATAAATTTGTTTATCTGATACTTACATATTAAATATTTTTTACATTTATAACACACATGTCGCTATTCTACCTGTGTATTTCCTGTTCATGGGTAATAAATGCCAGTTTTGCACCGTTTTGGCTATTTTTGCATCTTAATGAAAACCACAAGCATTGAGTAAAAAAGCCATCATATTTGCCACCATCGCCCTGGTATTGATCATCGACCAGTGGTCAAAAATCTGGATTAAGACCCATATGGAATACGGTGCCGGTTTTGATATCCTGGGACTATCCTGGGCCAGAATACAGTTTGTAGAAAACGAAGGTATGGCCTTTGGACTGAGCTATGGCGGTGTTAACGGAAAATATGTGCTAAGCATCTTCCGCATCATCATGGCGGGCTTTTTGAGTTACATACTTTATAGTCTATGGAAGTCAGGTGAAAAAAAATCTCTGCTCTTTTCCTTCAGCCTCATTGTTGCCGGAGCCGTAGGCAACATCATCGATTGTATATTGTATGGTATGATTTTTTCTGAATCGCACTACCATGGTGGACTGGCACAACTTGTTCCTTTTGGCACCGGCTATGCTCCCCTACTTCAAGGCAAGGTAGTGGATATGCTGTATTTCCCAATGGTAGACACCATCTTACCTCAATGGCTGCCCATCTGGGGTGGCGAAAGATTTGAATTTTTCAGACCCGTATTTAATGTGGCCGATAGCGCCATCACTACAGGAGTAGCATCGATAATTCTATTCAATCGAAGTTTTTTTACTTCTGATTCTAAAAAAAATAAAATAGAGGAAACAACTTCTACCGTTAAATCCGAAGATACTGAGCCTGACACTTCTGTACAGGAATAAGTTTAGATTTCGATGCTCTATGGTAATTTCAATTGTCTATTGGAAGCATATGACTTTTGTTTTTCATAGTGTGAATTGCTAAACATGATGGCTTTCCTTTTTAAATTAGCCCTTGCTAATGTAGTGTTACTTTCATCATTCGGCTTTCTGGCAGGTGATGCAGTTCTACACTCATATGCTCCATGTTTGCCACTATAGGCAATATCAATTCAGGCCATTCAACCAGACAAATATGACCAGACTCCAGATATTCAATGATGCCCGCCTCATACATTTCAAGTGGTGAATTAAGTCGGTATAAATCCATATGGTAAATTGTTCCCTCATTTGAACGATATTCATTTACCAGTGAATAGGTTGGACTGGACACCTCATCTTCTACACCCAGCTGGTGGCAGATTTCTTTGATCAGCGTTGTCTTGCCTGCACCTACTTCACCTATAAACAGGGCAATTCTTTTTGGAAGTAAATTCTCTTTTACCTTACCCGCAATCTCTACCAGTTGAGCCAAGTCATATTCATATGTAAACGCCTCAATCATGCTTCTATTTCTGATGGGTGCCAAAATATGTTGTCAAAATCCTGGACTCTGTCATTAACCACCTTGATGCCTTCTGCCTCCAGACGCTCCTGCATGGTGGTAGGAGATGGAAACTGCATCTTGCCACTCAGTTCTCCCTTTCGGTTGATGACGCGATGTGCAGGGACCTCATTGTCTTTTGGCAAATGATTGAGCGCCCAACCCACCATCCTTGCCGATCCCAGTGCAAGGTAATCGGCTATGGCTCCATAGGTAGTCACCCTGCCTTTGGGAATGAGACAGGTTACATCATAAACCATTTGAAAATAGTGTGTCTCTTTCATTTCCCTTCATTCAATTACCACAATGCGTACCTGATACAATAACCCCTCAGCAGATAAGCCGGCATTGTAGATACCAGGTGCCAGGTTTTGATCCACTTCATAGCGTATATTTCCTTCCTTGGGCTCTACCCTCTTTTGTATCAAATTTTTGCCTGTCGCATCCGTGATGGTTAACAAACAGGATTGATGAAAATTAAGATTGGTTGTCTTGAGTATAAATCTGCCCGAGCTTGGATTGGGATAGGCAATGAGCTTTCCTGTTTGAGAGAGCTCATGCGTTTTGACATCACACCGATAATCAATGTTAAAAAATTGTTCTGTCTGGTTGATGCCCGGAAAATAACTCACCAAAAAGAAATATTTCTTGTCAGCCACTGTCTTGAAAACTTTTCCTGCAAAAGCGAAGTCATGCACCTGTATACAATCTTCATCTACTACTTTGAAAAAGGCTCCGGGGTTGGGGCTTCCATTTAAAATCAGGTCACTGCCATCACCGGTGAAGGAATAATACAACTGCACGAACTGATTGTTGCTGCCGCAGGTATTCAACAAATTGATTTTAGCATCCGTATAGTCCAAATTGTAATCACCACAGACCAATGGCAGTGCAAATTCTTTGGTGGTATGATGATAGCCATCTTCGCATTCCATTTGCATACGCACCCGTTTATTGCTCGGCTGTGCCTTGGTACCAAGACCTAGATAATATATTTTATCTGGTACTGTACTGAATGAAAACTCCGTAGCCAAACTGGCATAAAATTCACTGATGTAAAAACAAGGATTACTGCAACCATCGCTGAATACTACAGACCCATCAACATCCGGTATGATGTATTTCAGCGTTCGGATGCCACCGTCTCCCGTAAACGTATACCATATCTTATCGCGGTTTTCAAAGTCACATCCCGGATTTACTTCATTGTCTTCTGTAAAATTATCATTTCTTACCGCTACCAACTGACCACAGGATAAAGGCAGGGCACCGAAACATTCATCATTGGGTGTTGGTACCAAAAACCTTACTTTGAATTTATGGCCATCTCCCTGTAACAGTCCCTGACTGCTCAGTAAGATCCGATAGTCTTTGGACTCTTGTGTTTTTTGCTCCCACTGATCACCCGGGGCAAGGGTAGCCTGATAAAAACACTGCAGCATATCACATGACCCCGCGAACACTTTTAATTCAAGGGGATAATCTCCGTTATTGGTTATGATAATATTCTTGCCGTCACCCGGCCATTGATACCATTCTCCTAAAGTTGCCGTCCATTCGCATCCCGCTATGGTATCAGAGGTCATGGCAGATGGCAGCAATGTATAATCGCCACTTAAAAGCAACTCCGCACCACCGCAGGTATCTCGGGGTGCATTGTCAAAACAACTTACATCAAAGTCAAGTTCACCTGGAAAAAACAAGTCATCACTGTACATGGCTATATGATAGGTAACCCCTTGTTCTCCCAGCCAACGATAGGAAGGTTTACTGCCTTCTTTGATAACAGACTGATAAAAACAACTCAATCCATCACAATCGTCTCCTTTATATATAACCAATTTACCTTCGAAACCCTCTGACAATCTACTTATATCCAGCTGAACTCCTTTATCGGCACCTTCAAATTTATACCAAAGTGAGGGTGCTCCTGCCGCATGGCAATCGGTTGCTGCTTCTCCTGATGCCAGATAAAGAGGCACATTGATGGTCTGTGGGCAATTTAAGACAACACCGTTCCCACAATTGTCATTAACCGCAAAATCGCCACATTGCAGACTAAATCGTGCCGTACCCTCGTCAAAAACATTTCCATATATAGCTATATAATAATCGTATGATTCATCCAATGTAAATGTAATCTTTGCATCATTCGAACTGTATTGCGCAATGCATTCATAAGTATCACAATTGCCTCTGATCAAAAGAATTTTGAAGGAATCGCTTTGCACATCCGGCACCACCTCAACCAGCGGTTGGCCCGATGTCTCCAAATAATACCAGTGCTGCGTTCTGGCCAGGCCAATGCAGGGATGGCTTTGGGTATAACCTACGGGAGTTTGCAACATATTCTCAAATTGATCCCCACATATCGCTGTTTTGGCATCCAGACAGACCTGATTGCTATTGGGTTCATAACACTCTATTTCAAAGGAAAAGTCTATACTGTCAGGCGCACTTACCCTCAAAAAATAAAGTTGATCGGGCTTGGTACTGATTAAAACGGAATGACGCGTAACTCCCAATGTCTGGGTAAACAAACACCTGCCGGATACACAGTCATTTTCCATCAGATTGAAGACAGCCCTTCCTTGCTTTAATTTTATGCGCAGGTAGTCGCCATCTCCTGTGAAAGTATAATACAAGGCAGGACCATTGGCATTACATCCATTTTCGCCCGTTAATGGTGCCAGCCAGGTGTTGCCACTTACCAATGATCCGCAGGAAATCGCCTGTACATGCTCACAGCTGTTGTTTTCATTATAATTTCGGCATTCCCATCGGATCTGACTCTCTTCGCCTTCTCCTTCCAGTATGATCTGAAAATAAAAGTCTTGTCCGAGCGGAGCATAAAAGGAAGGATATTGGGTTGAGGACAAAACAAAAGTATCTATGCATATCAATGCCTCACAGCTACCCTGGTAAAGGTAGATAGTACCACTGGTATCGCTGTTCTCTGCAAAAGCTGTCCAGTATTGTCCATCTCCTGTTACTTTGAACCATTGAGATGAGGCTTTGCCTACACAGCCCGTTTCATCACTTTGGGTGGTGTGACTTGCATACAGGACATAGGGTTGCATACATTCAATAGCCTGAGCTGTTTCACATGATGATGAAACCGCCACAGATGAACAACCAACTACCATTTGAGAGCTTCCACTAAGGGTCAGTGCAGGCCCCAATTCCAAAAACAGCTTCTCTTCGTTTTGGGCAAATATTTTCTTTCGATCAACAACAGGATATGTGTTTATCAAAGTATCCAGCAATCCGCAAGTATCTCCAAAATACCAGCGTGCCTGCAGGGAAAGTGAGTCATTAAGCACTTGCAGAGAAACCTCACCAACAGCCCCTGATACCTGGTACCAGCTGCTGCCTCCCTCCTGATTTAGGGTAAGCCCGGTTGATGAATGATATTGTATTGTATCACCACAACTGATAGTTATGGCATGTTCACAGTCCATGCCCGGTACCATGGGGACACACCTTACTGCCATTGTTCCTTGCATAAGACTGTCACTGAAAACCTCTATCCATATTTCTTCTCCTGCCTGACTTTGCCATTGAAAAATCAAGGTAGTATCATTGACTTCTTGCCAAAGCTGATCCTCCAAAATTGTATCGCACTTGCCAATGCCTGTTTTTAATGTCCAATGTTTAGCTTCTTCTTTGCTGGCCCTGAGTTCCCACAAGCCGCCATCTCCGGAAATTTTGTACCACAGACGGCCGGTTGTGTCATTGATAACTTGTGGTAAAGAAGAATTAAAATCCAGTGGGTATGTGCTATCGCATGCCAGCATCGTGGCTGCCTCACAAATGCTGTTTACCGCTGTATCTCCACATTGCTGACTTATGCTTTTTATTTCACCCGCCTGTGTGTTTATGGCTATATAAAAAGTATCTTTTTCATCAGCTAAAAACCTCAGCTTACTTTCGCTTGATCCCAAACATTCCAAAGAATCGCAGCGCCCGGAATACAAATACATGGCCGATCCTTGTAAAGAAATGATTTGGTCATTGCCCTCAATGCGCAACCATTTTGTATTGATAGCAGCATGGCACAACAAGGTGTCTACCTCCGGTGTAGCACCCAAATCTGCGAGGTAAACAGTATCCGTACCGCAATGAATAGTCAATGCCCCACCACAGATGTCTGTTGAATCCGGAGTTTCGCAAGCCCACTCCAATACGGGTAAAGAATCTATGACTTCAATTTCTTTCCAAATCCATAAATAATTGACACCTGCTTCTGTGACCAATTTGTGGATGCCGTTGTTGGCTATGGAAAACAATGAATCCAGCACAAGACTATCACAGGCTCCATGATATACTTCTACTATTCCTTGCAGGGTGGAATTCCAGGTCAGCAGGTTGCCATCTCCCCGGTAAATCCATGCCCTGGAATAATTTTGAATTACGCGATCTGCCGTCAAATCAAGCCTTACTACTCCATCATATTCCAATTGCAGGCTATCTCCACACAAAATTGTATCTGCCCTCAAACAAAGGGACTGCACACAATTTTGGATTACATTGACAGTGTCTGAAGTATTATTGGCAATTGACACCACTATGTAATATTGTGCTTGACTGTCTTGCGCCGTTACTTCCCATTGTGGGTTTGAAAATCCGAAACCAGGGAAGGAATAGAGGGTGTCGAGCGATTCGCACGAGCCTTTTAATATGCTAACAGAAAAATCAACCGCCGAGTCTCTCATTGTCCATAGTGGCAGCATATCTGAAGCATCCCAGGTATACCAGTAGCCACCCAATGACGTAAAGGTTGTATCTGATAGTGGCATACCAGACAATACATTTCCTGCCACTAAAGTGTCTTCACAAGCCGCATACTTCGCTGTTTGACAATTAAAAGGTCTATAATCTAAACCTTCACAAAGGGTATTTAAAAGATACGAACTACCGGCAACGCCGGCCACCCTGAAGTAATATTGATATCCCTCCAGCAACACCCATTGCTGAGCCCAACTTTCACCGGGCTGAAGGGTGTCGTTGCTGAATAAAATTTCACCAAAACAGGCAGCTCCGGAACCGGGTTTTCGGTACATCATAGAACCATACAGCGGTTCTGTTCCGCTGTTCTGCAGATGAAGAGACATTACGGTGCTGTCTCCATCATACTTCCACCAATGCGAAGTAAGCTCAGGGTGATCAAAATCAATGATGCCATTCCAATTCAGGGTGTCTTCCAGTGAAATATTACAATCCAAATTTTGCGCAGTAGCACAGCTTTGCCCCGGTTCTGTGTCTACACAAGACAAACTCAATTGAATGGAATCAGTCAGTCCAATGCTGTCATAAACGGCAAAATAATAATCTTCTGTTTCATTACCTGTCCATGAAACGGGTGTAGCAAGATCGTGTTCTTGCAGATTACCCGTACAACCGGAACCAAAGTAGGAAAGCACCCATTCGTCGCCGGGAAAGCCCACAGCCTGTAGGGTATAATTCTTGTTTCCTCCTTTAACGGTAAACCAACCTTCTTTAAAATTTTCATCACCGGATTGGGATATGAAATCAAAATCAAGCGTCAGGGTCGAACCACATTCCAATTCGGGCGCAGTACTACAATCATCATAAACAGGAATATCGGCCGTTTCAAAATAGAATACAAAGGTATCTTCTGTAACTGTCAAGGCAGGATCGTATATAAGCAGATAATAAGTACTATCCGCTTTAAGAGGCACATAACCATTGCCAAGTCCAAGGCATTGCAAAAATCCGCAGTCCCCTGAAAAAAACTGGTATTGAAGCTGGCCGGTACCCGAACCCAGGTTGGTATTCACAAATTTGCCATTGCCCGTTACTGAAAACCATACCCCTTTCACCGTCTCGTTGAGACAAGCCAGGCTATAGGCATCACCCTGTACAAAGCCACCGTTTACTTCTTCAGAGACTTGAATGGACAAAGCGTCTTCACAACGAATATTGACCGGCGTATTTTGCCCATTCAATATTCCTGCCACCATCAGCACACAAAAACCTACCCAAAATCTAATCATAGTTTTGTTTCCTTGTTGTCTACAAAGATAAGCCCTTTGGGTGCTTCGTTGCTGCTCAAATGAAAAAATCAGGGTTTTGCCGAATGTACGACCCTTCTTCTAAGTACTTAATTTCTATCCCTTTAGCCAAATCCGGGTCAGAAATGGACCAAATGATTACATTTACATTCAAATCCAGATCATAATGAAGGTATTTCCATTCATGCTGTTTGCTTGTCTGCTATTGAGTCTTTCAGCTTGTCAACCCAAAAATCTGCCAACCGTTATGACCATCCAGGGCGATCATATTGTGTGTAAGGTTTCGCACCAGACAACTCAATCAGAACTTACTGCCTTTACCAAAAAGTTGTTGGAAAAAAACATTGTATTGGATTTGACCGGAACCCAATACCTGGAAGGAGGAACTCTCAAACAACTGCAGTTTGCCGTTATGTTTCCCGATGGTACCATAGGTACAGCTGCTGCCGATATCGTTGGACTGCAATACAGGTATTACGGCTTTGAGTTTAATCCTTCAGCCGCAGTCAGTTTTAGAGCAGGTTCTTTTGAATAAGCTTATGCCTGGTCTTTAACTTCACAGGTGTTAATTCCAAAAGGAGCATACAGTGGACAGAAACTGATCAGACTTGTCAACACGAATACTACGGCCAAAATCAGCAATACAAGGCCCAAAGTTCCTGAAATTACATTGGTGAAATAAAGTACAGCAATTAGGATAGCTACAGCAATTCTCACAATTTTGTCGGTTTTACCCATATTGGCTTTCATGATAATAGATTTTAATGGTTGATTAATACCACAAATCTAATCCACCGCTAAAATGAAAACCTGTGACTTTAGTCACTACTTGTGCATTATTTCGATATAATGTTCATTTTGAGTGATCAATCCGGCCAGCTCAAGTTTTTTAAGGGTCCGGCTCACTACTTCACGTGCTGTTGCCAGGTCAGCTGCAATTTCCCTGTGAGAGGCTTTAATCAGAAAACTGCCATTTATTGAAGACTTTTCCTTTAGGTAATCAAAAAGCCTCTTTTCCATTTTGTCAAAGCTTACATGATGCAGGGCGTCTATCAGCGCCGTATACCTCTGGTCATATTGCTGTAGAAACAACACATTGAGCTTGGGAAAGGCAAGGCTCCATTCCCTTATTTTATCGGATGGCAACAACAAAAGCTGACTATCTTCGTAGGCCTGGGCGTAGATCCTACTGGCCTCATTCTGAAGACATGACGCCAATGACATGACGCAACTTTCAAAGGGTCTGATGTAGTAAAGCAACATTTCCTTGTCTTCGTGTCGAATGGTTACTTTAATTATACCCTCCAAAACCACAGGCAAATACTTTACATATTGTCCCTGATGTAGTATTTCCTGCCCTTTTTTTACCTCGTAATATACGCCCGACCTAATCATGGTTTCTACCAGATCGCTGCCTAAAAAGGCCATCCTATTTCTGATCAGTTCTTTGTTCATTCTATTGTGATTAAACCCGGCATTGGCTTTAGCTTAACGAGATGTAAATTGCTATCCCAAATCGTGCAAAAAAGCATTGAAAATAAGCACAAAATAGCATATAAAAAAACCATATAATTCATCTCATTTTTCAGGTTTTTCACGCCTGATTGGTTATATTCGCAGTTTAAATTATCAGACCTTGAAAATAGCAGTTTTAAAGGAAAGCAGAGAGGGTGAAAAAAGGGTTGCCCTCACCCCTACCATTGTCAAACAATTGGTGGGAAAAGGCTATGAAGTAGCCGTCCAGACCGGAGCAGGAGAAGCCTCGGCATTCCAGGATAAGGATTATACAGAAGCAGGTGCCGCCATTGTGCAGACACCTACCCAACTTATTGCGGAAGGGGATGTCATTGCCAAAATCAATCCTTTCTCAGACGATGAGATCCAGTCCCTGTCTCAGGGCAAAATCTGCATGTCGCTCATGTATCACTTAAGCAATCCTGAATACGTTCAGAAGCTCGCCCAAAAAGGGGTCACTTCTTTTTCGATGGATGCCATTCCCCGTATATCCAGGGCACAAAGTATGGACGTGCTGAGTTCACAGGGCAACCTGGCAGGTTACAAAGCCGTCATCCTCGGTGCAGAGCAAATGACAAAAATTTTCCCACTCATGATGACCGCCGCCGGTACCATCACACCATCCAAAGTCTTGATCTTTGGAGTTGGCGTAGCCGGACTGCAAGCCATAGCCACTGCCAAACGTTTGGGAGCCGTTGTAGAAGCTACCGATGTACGTCCTGAGACCAAAGAGCAAGCAGAATCGTTGGGTGCCAAATTCATCACCGTTAAAGACGATGGTGTAAAAGTTGAAGGAGGTTACGCCAAAGAAGTAACTGCTGAATACCTCGCCAAACAAAAAGAAGCCGTCAATAAATCTCTTTTCCAGGCCGACCTGGTTATCACCACCGCCCAGGTTATGGGTAAAAAAGCTCCCATCCTCATTACAGAGGAACAGGTGAAAAACATGAAATACGGCTCAGTAATCGTTGATATGGCTGTAGAACAAGGCGGTAATTGCGAATTGAGTGAACTCAACAAAGTAGTAGTTAAACACGGTGTGAAAATTGTAGGACAAGGAAACCTTCCCTCAACACTGGCAACCAATGCCAGCGAGTTGTATGCCAAAAACCTGCAAAACCTGCTTTATCACTTGTCAGATAAAGATGGATTCAAATGGGAGCTCGAAGAAGAAATCACGCAAGGCACCCTCATTGTTCACAATGGAAATATTAAAAAGTAATGGGATTTTTATCGTTTATTCAGGAAAACATCCAGATGATCTATCTGGTCATTCTGATGATATTTGTGGGCATCGAACTGATCTCGCACGTGCCATCAGTTTTACACACCCCTCTGATGTCAGGTGCCAATGCCATCCACGGTGTTGTTATCATCGGTGCCATCATCGTGATGGGACAGGCAGAAGGGACACTGAGTCTGATTTTTGGATTCATAGCTGTTGTATTGGGGACCCTCAATGTAGTGGGTGGTTTCGTAGTTACAGACAGAATGTTGGAAATGTTTAAGAAAAAGAAATAATGGAACAAATACTCACCCTCATATACCTCGTAGCATCTGTCACCTTTATGGTTGGACTCAAGATGCTCAGCAAACCTGATTCAGCCAGAAAGGGTAACCTTATCGCGGCAGCGGGTATGACACTTGCCATCTTTGCTACCATCTTTTTGTATACTGATGCCAATGGCAATCACCTCGGCAACCTTAGCTTCATCTTCATTGCCCTCATTGTAGGAACGGTAGTGGGTTGGATTATGGCCAAAAGGGTTCAGATGACAGCCATGCCTCAAATGGTTTCTTTCTTCAATGGAATGGGGGGTGCCTGCGCAGCCCTTATATCTATTATCGAATACAACCACATGGTGCACACTTCCGGTGGTGATATGTCCGGCTTCATGAGCTCAAAAGGTCTTATCATCCTGGCCGGCCTTGTTATTGGCTCCATTTCCTTTTCTGGCTCTATCATTGCTTACGGAAAACTGGAAGGAAAGATCAATGATTTTTCACTCAAAGGTCAACAAGTGGCCAACATTGGTTTATTGCTGGCCATCCTGGTAGTTTCTGTACTTTTCCAGATGGGACAAATCTCCGGTTCAGCCTGGTTTTTTACCATCCTCGGACTTTCGTTATTTTATGGAATTCTATTCGTGCTTCCTATCGGAGGAGCCGATATGCCGGTGGTAATTTCACTGCTTAACTCCTTCACAGGGGTAGCTGCAGCATGTGGCGGTTTCCTCTACAACAATTACGTGATGTTGATTGGGGGTATCCTGGTAGGATCTGCCGGAACCATCCTGACCGTAACCATGTGTAACGCCATGAACAGATCCCTGCTCAATGTATTGGTGGGCAATTTCGGCGGTGGCGCTACCGGTGGAGGTGGCGGTACAACAACACAAGGCTCTGTTAAAGAAATAAACAAATCGGATACTGCCATCCTCATGAAATATGCCAAGAAGGTTGTCATCGTTCCGGGTTATGGTCTGGCCGTAGCCCAGGCCCAGCACACTTGTCACGAACTGGAAACCCTCCTGGAAGAAGAAGGTGTTGAAGTAAAATATGCCATTCACCCTGTAGCAGGGAGGATGCCGGGACACATGAACGTACTGCTGGCCGAGTCCAACGTTGCTTACGACAAATTGGTAGAAATGGAAGACATCAACCCTGAATTTGCCACAACCGATGTGGTTTTGGTGGTGGGTGCCAATGATGTGGTTAACCCCGCAGCCAAAACGGATCCAACATCTCCAATATACGGCATGCCGATCCTGGAGGTTGAAAATGCTAAAAATGTGATCATCATGAAAAGATCCATGAAAGCAGGTTACGCGGGAATCGACAATGAATTGTTCTACAGACCCAAAAGCTTTATGCTTTTCGGTGATGCAAAAGACACTTTGGTTAAACTGGTTACCGAAGTAAAGGCTCTTTAATAGCCACCTTTTTTGCCTTTTACAACCCACCGGGTGCCGCAAAAACTGGCATCCGGAAAGCTGTCGATTAGTATAAACTGCTCAACCGTACAAGAATCAACAATATAGTATTGTGCCTGCTCCGGGTCGGTTGTTCTGTTGGTTATTTTGCCAGTTTGTTGGGTAATGTAGAAGGTAGTAATGTGATTCAACTGGGTATCTTCATACAGCTTAATGTCGGCATAAGTTTTACCTATTCTTACTGCCTCACGCTTATAGTATTCATCATCACCTGTTACTGCTCTTACGGGTACAATCAAAATATTAAAACCAATGCGGAGCAATAATAAGTAATTGACAAAAACCATAGGCCGATTGGGTCGGTCTTTCCAATAGAGTACTGCCATTGCCACGAGCACAAATGCCAGGGCCAACAATTTGAATTTGGCATGGTCTACATAAGCCAACTTTGGATTATTGACCTGGGTAAGTATCAAAACAGGCACGATCCAGGTCAAACCAATAAAAATCCAGGAAACAATTTTCATGCGAAGGTGATGCTGTCCAACTTCAAATCCATACAAGTAGATCCATACGGAAAATATCAAAGGTATGAGCATCAGTATGTACCGGGGATAAACTTCCGGTGAAACCCAGTAAACCACAAAGTTGAGCAGAAAACTGAGAACCAGATAATAGATATAGGGATTCTCTTTTAACCTGGCAAAAATTCCTTTTTGAAATACCAAAAGTCCAAGCAGCGACCACGGAAAAAAATGATAGATATTTTCCAATGGATAGGTAAGCACGTGTTTTACCACATCGCCCACCCCATATTTCAAAATGGTTCTGCGCGTGGCCTGGTCTACCAAAGGATTTAGGGTGTGCGCAGCCTCACGGTATAAATTGTAAAAATAAAAATAGAGCGCCAACAAAGCTCCGGCCGTTAGCAAGGCCATGATGTGCTGTCTGCCGTAAAGCTTTTGCCAGTTGCCAAAAAGGTAATGCACAATCAACAGGCCAAAACCCGTAAAGTGAAGAATCGGCAATCCTTTTAACATAAACCCTACTACGGTCAGCAAATAAACGACAAAGTACATCGTTGCCCATCTGCCTTCCCTCGCCAAATGGTAAGCTACCATCATCAGGGCGTAGGCCACCATTGAAAAAAAGATGTCGATCAGCCCCAGAAAAGAATCGTAAAAAAGCATTCTGCCACAAGTCAAAAAGGTAAAAGCCAACAATATGGTATGCCTTCCATCCTCGAGTTTATGCCGGTTGGTAAACCAAATCAATGCTGTAAACAACCAACTGAACAGTACAGTAGGTAGTCGGGAAACCCATTCATTTACCTCCCCAAACAATTTGAAGAACCCAATGAGAATCCAGTTGTACAGCGGTGGTTTGGAAAAATAAAAGTCGCCCCGCATGGTGGGCACCCAGTAATTGTCAGACAACATCATCTCATAAGCAACCAAAGCCCGGATGGCTTCATCACCGATAAAAGGCGCCATGCCCAAATTCAATAGAAAAGCCGGGATACACAGCAAAATGGCTGTAACCGTATAGATATCAAACCGCTTTGTGGGTGTTGGAAACAAGTGGCCAATAAATTTTTACAAAGGTAAAAAGATTTGCCACCAAAAATGACCTGCTTATTTTTTCCAGACAAGGGTCCAATCTTCGGTATTGACAGGATATTTCTCTGCACAGGCACCTTGAACACATTCACCGCAAAAGTAACACACTTCTTCACATTCAGTGTTATAGACATATTCGGCACCATCCCAGGCCAAAGACCCGTCGCGAAACCAGTAATGGTAATCACAATCTACCTGATACCGATAAACAGCGAGAGCCCCTTCTGTTTTTTTGAATGCTTCTATCTTGTCATTGATACAACTGAAATCCGGTTTGCCACAGGGTTCTTCTGTTTTGCTGCAAGACATCAACATTGCCAGGCTAGTCCATATCCATATTTTCATAATCTTTTTTTAAATGAAAACGACACAATAGGCAAAATGGTTGGGTCTATCGATATCCCTGGTTGATTTCGCTCAACACAGCGGAACCCGGACAAAGTTCTTTTTCACTCAATTGATTCAAAGGCACTTCAGTAGTATTCAGCAGGTCGTTTAATTCCACTCCGCTGTTGTCGAGATACAATATACCCGTCAGGATTTCGTTTTGTGATCTCGCTTTTTGAAGGGCGTTGATGACTTCTATCTTGTTTTCAGGGTCAAAGTCTTGCCTCAATTTGTGAAACAACACTTCACTTCCATTGTGCAATTTGACTTCTTTGACTTCACCGGCTTCATATTGGGTGGTAATTTCTTCGCCCAGCGGCACAAAGTCGACCCGACCCAGGCTTTCATTGTGTTCCCTCACATAGTCATACGACTTGGTGGAACCTACGTTGTTGTTGAATGTCACACAGGGTGAGATGACATTGACCAACGCAAAACCCTTGTGACTCATAGCTGCTTTTAATATAGGTATGAGTTGGCTCTTGTCGCCACTGAAGCTCTGGGCAACAAAGGTGGCTCCCAATTCGATAGCAAGTCCGCACAAATCAATGCCTTCGTAAGGATTGACATTGCCCGCTTTGGCTTTTGACCCCTTGTCTGCAGTGGCAGAATCCTGGCCTTTGGTAAGTCCGTAGCAGCCATTATTCATAACCACGTATATCATGTTGAGGTTTCTACGGATTACATGACAAAACTGACCCATGCCGATGGAGGCCGTATCACCATCACCTGAAACACCCAAATAGATCAAATCTCTGTTGGCCAGATTGGCACCGGTGGCAATGGAAGGCATCCTTCCATGCACAGAGTTAAAACCATGCGAGTTGTTGAGAAAATAGGCAGGTGTCTTGGATGAACACCCTATGCCCGACAATTTGGCAACCCTGTGGGGTTCGATGTTCAATTCAAAACAGGCTTCCACAATGGCCGCGCTGATGGAATCATGACCACAACCTGCGCACAATGTCGACAAACTGCCTTCGTAATCTTTTTTGGTATACCCCAATTCATTTTTGGTAAGATGGGGATGATGAAAAACCGGTTTCGTATAACTCATATAACCGAAATTTAATGACTTTTAGTTTGTAAATGAGATAGTATGCCTTTTAACACAAAATCAGCAGAAATTGGCGTTCCGTCGTAGTGCAAAACTCTTTTCAACGTTGCGGGATTCAAATCCATTTCGTTGATCAAAAGAGTGCGCAATTGTGCATCGCGGTTTTGCTCCACCACAAATACCATTTCATGCGCTTCAATGAATTCCCTTACCGATTCATCAAAAGGAAAGGATTTGATGCGCATGGTATCAACATCTGTACCAGCCTGAGAAAGCAAATCCCTGGCCTCTTCACAGGCGTGGGCTGAGGTGCCATAATATATCATACCCAGGGCATTGCCATTGGCATGGATTTCCGGAGCGGGCACCATTTTTTTGGCTGTCTCCATTTTTTTCTGCAAACGCTCCATGATGCGGATATACGTGTCTGAATCTTCCGTATACCTGGCATATTCATCGTGCGATGAACCCCTAGTAAAATATGAACCCTTGGTGGGGTGCCCTCCAGGCAATGTGCGGTAAGGAATACCATCACTGTCCACATCCTTGTACCTGCCCCAATCTTTGAGTTTATCCAACTCTTCTGCATTGAGTACCTTGCCCCGGTTGTATTTTTTGTTGTCGTCCCAACGGAAAGGCTCCGACATATGATCGTTCATGCCCAAATCAAGGTCAGACATCACAATGATGGGAGTCTGTAATCCTTCTGCCAGGTCAAACGCATCTGACATAAATGAAAAACATTCTGCCGGTGTAGATGGAAAA
>WBZP01003732.1_pt1 | contig 16298 bp, 14 predicted proteins | sample 5204301 | NCBI WGS metagenome assembly WBZP01 (sample SAMN12412401, study PRJNA552823) | activated sludge metagenome | isolation source: activated sludge from nitrification reactor of wastewater treatment plant... | place: USA: Pennsylvania | collected 2017
CCCGGCTGTCGGGCTTCTGGATCACGGTTTCACCGTCGGCGATGGCGTCTTCGAGACTCTGCGGACCTCATCTTCCGGCGACGCTTTCGCCCTGACACGCCACGTCGCTCGGTTGCAGAGGTCGGCCATCGGACTGGGTTTGCCTGAGCCGGACGCCGATCGAGTCCGAGTTGCCGTCCGCAGTGTCCTGGCCGCCAACCGCGATCTGGACGCTACACACGCGCGAATCCGCATCACCTACACATCGGGACCGGGGCCCCTGGGCAGCGAACGCGGTCCTGGGCCGGCGACGCTGGCTGTCACGGTCCAACCGGGCCAGCCGTGGCCTGCCACGACCACCATCGCCGTGGCGCCGTGGCCGCGCAACGAGCGGTCTGCGCTGGTCGGCCTCAAGACGACCTCGTACGCCGAAAACGCGGTTGCGCTGGCGTGGGCGAAGGCTTCCGGGTTCTCGGAAGCAGTTCTGGGCAACCTGGCGGGCGACTTGTGCGAAGGGACCGGCAGCAATGTGTTCGTGGTGATCGGTGACCACGTGTTCACACCGACCCTCGAGTCCGGATGCCTGGCCGGGATCACCCGCCAGCTGGTGATCGAGTGGGGCGATGTCACGGTCCAGGATCTGCCCTTGCAGATCCTGGACACAGCCGACGAGGTCTTCATCACGTCGTCCACGCGGGACGTCCACCCGGTGGTCGCGATCGGCGAGCGTCACGTCCCGGTCGGACCCGTGACGCGGCGTCTGCGCCTGCTGTTCGAGAAGGCCAGCGAGTCGGACATCGACCCCTGATCGCCGGCGGCCCGCAACGGCGCGTCCGGCTGCCTCTCGGCGTAGCATGGAAGGGGAGCCTGTTGGTCCCCCCACTTCACAGAAGGGGGGTCGCCATGAGAGCGACTGTTCCCACCCTTGTCGCAGCTGGAGTCCTGCTGGTCCCGGCATTCGCTCCGGCCGCGGCGTTCGAGTCGCAGACCGAGACGTCAGTGGCGCAGGTGAGTCGGGCCTCCGGCCTGCGCTACCTGTACATGGTCCGCAATGTGGATTTCGGTGGCCAGATCTACACGGGCCGCTTCACGGTGATCGCCAAGTCCGGCCATCGCGTCGCAGGGGCCTACGGCAAGTTCTACTCCGAGGCTCGCTGCTTGGTGGGGCGTGTCGATGACGGTTGGTTGCGGGGCAAGTTCCCCGGTTTCACTTACGGCGGGGAGTGGATTCCCGAAATGAAGTTCGCCGCCCGCTGGAAGGGCCGTGGGGGTAGCCAGCACCTGAAGGGTTGGACCCCCGTGTCGGCCGATGACATGCGGACCCTGTCGGGGGGTGGTGTGGACGCCACGATCGTGGAGTCGATCTGCAGCGAGGTCTGACCGCGGGTCGTCACACCGCTCGTCGTCACATGGAGGCTTAGCCGATGTCTGGTGGTCGATACTGGTTTCGAACCAGTGACCCCTCGCGTGTGAAGCGAGTGCTCTACCGCTGAGCTAATCGACCGAAACGGGACTCACCGAGGATACACGGCCAGCGTGGATCGCCCGTTCGGACCAGCGTGGATGTCCGGTTCGCCGCCTTCGTGCCGGTCTGACGAGTGATCCGTGCGACACGCCCCGTCGGCGTCATCGAACCGTGATGGGGGGCAGGGAACATAGAAGGGGGAGACAACGTCGTTGTCTATGAATGGGTAAAGGGGCGGATGCCGAACTGTGACCGTTTGCACACCCAGAGCCAGGTGTGCCGAGTCGGTGGTTGGGCAGACCTAGGGGCGAGAGGAGTCGACATGAAACCGTCAAGGCCAGCGCCCGCGATGTCTCAGGAAGTGATGATGCAGGTGGTGGTGGATCACGCCAACCGCGTTTCCCTGACCGCCACGTTGACCTACAGCCTCGATGATCCCTTCGCCGCATCGGCCACCTTCCGTACCGGTGACGGCGACATCACTTGGACGTTCGCCCGCGAACTTCTGCGTGACGGCATGTCCGAGGCAGTAGGCGAAGGTGACATCCGGATCCGGCCGGGACATCCCAGCCGTGGGCCGGTCATGATGTTGACCCTCACATCTCCCAGCGGAGCCGCCCAGATCGAGGCTCCCCGCCACGAGATCGCCGAGTTCATCGCCGAGACCTATCGCGTCTGCCCGGATGGCGCGGAGTGGATGTACCTGGACCTCGACCGCACGATCGACGATCTGTTGGCCGACCCCAGCTTCTGACCCGATGACTCCTGCAGCGGAGGCACCACCCCACGGTGGCGCCTCCGCTGTTTTGTGCGCCCCTACGATGGGGCCATGCGGATCACCTTCAAAGGCCAGGAGCGCACTGTCGCCGACGACGCGACCGGACAGGACCTTGTGGGGGAGGATCGGTCCGTCGTGGTCGTGCGCGTCGATGGCGAGCTGGTCGACCTGGACCAGCCTCTGCCGGCGGGCGCGGTGGTCGAGCCGGTCAGTGTCGAGTCGTCGGACGGGTTGAACGTGCTGCGGCATTCCGCTGCCCACGTCATGGCTCAGGCAGTGCAGGACGTGTTTCCCGAGGCGAAGTTGGGTATCGGTCCACCCATCAGGGACGGCTTCTACTACGACTTCGCCGTGTCAGAGGCATTCACGCCTGAGGACCTCGCAACCGTGCAGAAGCGCATGGTGGCGATTCTGAAGGGCGGTCAGCGATTCGCACGCCGCGTCGTCGAAGAGGATGAAGCGCGGGCCGAACTGGCGGACGAACCGTTCAAGTTGCGGCTGATCGGTAGCGAGGGCGGCGCGGACGTCATGGAGGTCGGTGGCAAGGAACTGACCATGTACGACAACCTGGACCGGACCGGCCAGCGGGCATGGGGAGACCTGTGTCGCGGTCCTCATGTGCCATCGACCCGCTACATCCCACCCAACGCAGTCAAGATCATGAGATCCTCGGCGGCCTACTGGCTGGGCGATCAGGCCAATGAGCAACTGCAGCGCATGTATGGCACGGCCTGGCCCGACAAGGAACAGCTGCAGGCATACCTGACCTTCCTGGAGGAGGCCGAACGCCGAGACCATCGCCGCCTCGGAGTCGAACTCGACCTGTTCTCCTTCCCCGAGGAGATTGGCTCGGGGTTGGCGGTGTTCCATCCCAAAGGGGGTGTGGTTCGACGCGTCATGGAGGACTACTCCCGGCGGCGGCATGAAGAGGCGGGCTATGAGTTCGTCAATTCGCCCCACATCACCAAGGCGGCACTGTTCGAGAAGTCAGGGCACCTGGACTGGTACGCCGAGGGTATGTACCCACCGATGGATCTGGACGCGGAGTACGGTCCCGACGGCGAGATCAAGAGGCAGGCGCAGCAGTACTACCTGAAGCCGATGAACTGCCCCATGCACAACCTGATCTACTCGGCCCGTGGCCGGTCGTACCGGGAACTTCCGTTGAAGCTGTTCGAGTTCGGCACGGTGTACCGGTACGAGAAGTCAGGTGTCGTTCAGGGCCTGACACGGGCCAGGGGGTTCACACAGGACGACGCCCACATCTACTGCACCAAGGAGCAGATGCCCAGCGAGCTGGACTCGCTGCTGACTTTCGTGCTGGAACTCCTGCGCGACTACGGTCTGACGGACTTCTACCTGGAGTTGTCGACTCGGGACCCCGAGAAGAGCGTGGGCAGTCAGGAGGATTGGGACGAGGCCACCGCCGCCTTGCGCGCAGCGGGGGAGAGGCAGGGCCTGGAGTTGGTCATGGACGAAGGTGGGGCCGCGTTCTACGGGCCCAAGATCAGCGTCCAGGCCAAGGACGCGATCGGACGCACATGGCAGATGTCCACCATCCAGGTGGACTTCCAGCTACCACAGCGGTTCGACTTGGAGTTCACCGCCTCGGACGGCTCGCGTCAGCAGCCGGTGATGATCCACCGTGCGCTTTTCGGATCGATCGAGCGGTTCTTCGCAGTTCTCCTGGAGCACTACGCCGGTGCCTTTCCCGCTTGGCTCGCCCCGGTCCAGGTGGTGGGGATCCCGATCTCGGACGACCACATTCCCTATCTGGAGGAGGTGGCGGCCCAGTTGAAGACACACGGGATCAGGGTCGAGGTCGATACCGGCTCGGATCGTATGCAGAAGAAGATCCGCAACGCCCAGAAGCAGAAGGTGCCCTTCATGCTGCTGGCCGGCGACGATGACATCGCCAAGAACGCAGTGTCGTTCCGCTACCGCAGTGGCGAGCAGAACAACGGCGTGCCGATCCCGGATGCCGTGGCCGAGATCCTGGCTGCGGTGAAGGAACGCCGACCGTGACCCGACCCCAGCCGGGTCGAGATCCCAGCAGCGAGTCCGAAGGGGCCATGGCCGACGGCCTCGAGCGTCTGTGGACCCCCCACCGGATGGCCTACATCAGGGGCGAGGGAAAGCCCCCAGACGACACTCAGGGCGACCACTGCCCGTTCTGCCGGGCGCCCACACTCGATGACGAGGCCGGCCTGGTGGTGGCTCGCGGACACACCGTCTTCGCGGTGATGAACCTGTACCCGTACAACACCGGGCATCTGTTGATCTGCCCCTATCGGCACATCGCCGACATGACCGAGCTGACGGCGGATGAGTACGCGGAGCTCGGTCGGTTCACACAAAGGGCTATGACTGTGATGCGCGAGACGATGCAGCCGCACGGGTTCAACATCGGCGTCAACCAGGGGCCGGTGGCGGGCGCGGGGATCGCGGCGCACCTGCACCAGCACATCGTGCCCCGGTGGGGTGGCGATGCCAACTTCATGCCGCTGATCGCACGTACGAAGACACACCCTCAGGAGATCCCCGACACCCGGGCGCTTCTTGCCGCCGCTTGGTGACCCACATGTCGGAATCAGACCCCACAATGGTCCTGTGAGCAGCACATCCAGTTCCAAGGTCCCCTTGATCGTGGCAGCCATCGTGGGGGTGCTGTTGATCTTCGGTGCCCGCCAACTCTTCTCAGGTGGTGGTGACACAGGTGGCGGCACGGATGCTGACGTCTCCGGGTGCACCCAGGTCACCGTCGCCGCCTCAAGCGAGAAGGCCGGTCTATTGTCCGAACTCGCTGGGGAGTACAACGACCAGGGTCGCCAGGTCGACGGCAACTGCGTGGCCGTCACCGTCAACTCCAAGGCCAGCGGCGGCGCGGCACAAGCGCTGTCGCGCGGCTGGGACGAACAGGTCGACGGGCCGCTGCCGACGGTGTGGACGCCGGCGTCGTCGTCGTGGGCTGTGCTGGTCGAACAGAACCTGGCCGCTGGCGACAAGCCCAACATCGTCCCGAAACAGCGCGACTCGATCGCCCAGACCCCCTTGGTCATCGCCATGCCCCGCCCCATGGCGGAAGCGCTCGGATGGCCCGACAAACAGATCGGCTGGCGCGACCTGGCGCTGTTGGCCAAGTCGCCCAAGGGCTGGGCCGAGAAGAACCACCCCGAGTGGGGCAAGTTCAAGTTGGGCAAGACCAACCCCTACTACTCCACCTCCGGGCTGAACGCGACGATCGCGTCGTACTACGCAGCCACCGGCCTGTCGAGCGACCTGACGGCCAAGGATCTGCGCAACCCCAAGACGCAGGATTTTGTGCGGAATCTGGAGTCCAGCGTCGTGCACTACGGCGACACGACTCTGACCTTCCTCGCCAACATGGCCCATGAGGCCGAGCGGGGCCAGGGCCTGACATACGTCAGCGCGGTGACGGTCGAAGAGAAATCGGTCCTGGACTACAACAGGGGCAACCCCACCGGGAACCCCGCCACACTAGGACAACAACCGCCTCCATCCGTGCCCCTGGCAGCGGTCTATCCCAGCGACGGCACCCTGATATCCGACAACCCGTGGTTGGTGCTCAACGCCGACTGGGTCTCCGCCCAGCAGAGGGCGGCTGCGGCGGACTTCCTCACCTGGGTCAGGGAACCGGACCAGCAGCGCCGATTCACCGACGCCGGCTTCCGAAGCTTCGAGGGCGTGCCCGGCGATGTCATCCGGCCTGAGGACGGGATGCTGCCCGCGGGTGCCACCAGTGTGCTGGCGCCACCGGCTCCCTCCGTGCTGGCAGACCTCCAGCAGTCGTGGGACAAACTACGCAAGCGGGCGCACGTGCTTATGGTCATGGATGTCTCGGGTTCCATGGGGGAGCCCGTCCCAGCAGCAGGCGCCAACAAACTCGAACTGGCGCAGCAGGCAGCCATCGGGGCCCTGGACGGCTTCTCACCCGACGACGAGGTCGGGCTGTGGGTCTTCTCGACCGGGTTGGGGGACAGCGGCGAGCCCTTCCGGGAACTGGTGCCCATCGGACCAGCCGGCAACACCGTGCCAGTGATGAAGAAGGACATCGCGCAGTTGCTGGCCGACGGTGGGACGGGCTTGTATGCGACGTTGCGTGAGGCGCAGAAGGAGAGCCTCAAGACTCTGGCCCCGGACAAGATCAACGCCATAGTGCTGCTGTCCGACGGTCGCAACGAATACCCCCAGGACACCGATCTACAAGGATTGCTCGACGACCTGAGTGCCGAAAGTGTCGACACCAGCGTCCGGGTTTTCACCATCGGTTACGGCGAGGCGGCCGACACTGAGGCGCTGAAGCAGATCGCCGAGGCATCGCGGGGACAGTATTACGAGGCGAGTGATCCGACCAGTATCGAGAAGGTGCTGACGAGCGTTCTGTCGAACTTCTGACCCTCGACACGGGCATACTGCGGTCATGGCCGCGCGTGATGAGCTCAAGGACCCCTGGGGGTGGCTTGTCGCCGGCGTCTCCGGAGGCCTCGGCTGGGCTGTGCTGGCGTCCACAGCGCTCGGGCCACTGGCGATCCCCGTCGGCATCGGGATCGGGGCCGCAGTCCTGGGTACCAAAGTGGCCCTGGGCGCACGGTCTGCTGCACCAGTGGAACGAAGTGATCACAGAGGCCAACTACCGAAGCCACCGCGGGGTTCCCCGCAAGCCGCGCTGCTGGGCCGGGCCGAGGAGGCCCAGCGACGCATCAAGGCGTTGGCGGACAACCCCGGCGACGAGTGGCTCGATTCACGAGTGGGCCGCGTGGACGACGAGGTCGCTGACGTCGTCAATCAGAGGCTGGCCGATCTGGCGGGACGCGTGACTGTGGTCGACAACTCGCTGCAGTCAGCCCGCCCTGCCATGCTGCGCGACGACTACAACCGTACGGCGGCCGCACTGGCCGCTGAGACCGACCCGGCGCTGAAGGCCGAGCGGCAACGGGCCATGGATGCCATGACCAGCCAGGTGGATTCCGTCGAACGACTGGTGCGCCTGCGTGAGACCTTGCTCACCCGAATGCAGACCGCCGTGGTTGGACTCGAGGGTCTGGGGTCACGGATGGGCGAGCTCGTGGCATTGGGCAGTGATCCCGTGGCGCACGATCGAAGCGCCGAGGTGCTCACCGAGCTCACCGGTGACCTGGACAACCTCCGTTCCGGACTCGCCGAGGCCGAGGCGCTGTCACGCGAACTGTGAGCACTGGCGGATCCCCGACCGCGCGGCGATTCACGTTCGGGTTGGTTGCGGCCACTGGGCGCAGGAAGAACAGCGCACCGGACACGTTCGCATTGCCACAGGTGCGTCGGCTACTCCTCGGAGAGCAGCGTCTTGCGAAGCCGATCCGGAACCGGTTCGTAGCCGGCGATCGATCGGCTGAACGTGGCCGACCCGTGGCTGATGGCTCGCAGATCGATCGAGTACCTGGTCAGTTCCGACGCCGGAACGATCGCGGTGACACGGGTGAAGCCGCCATCGTGGGACTCGGAACCTGTCATGCGCCCGCGGCGTCCCGCCAGGTCGCTCATCACGGCCCCCACATACTCGTCGGACACCTCGATGGCGATCTCTGCCACTGGTTCGAGCAGCACCTCGCCAGCCTGAGCGGCCGCGTCCTTGAGCGCGAGTCCCGCTGCATTGACGAATGCCATGTCCGAGGAGTCGACCGAATGTGACTTGCCGTCGGTCACGGTGATTTCGAGGTCCACCACGGGGAATCCCGCCGCCAGGCCGGCGGCCATCTGCTGCTGCAGGCCGCGGTCAACCGACGAGATGAACTGCCGCGGGATGGCTCCGCCGACGACCTTGTCGATGAACTGGTAGCCCGATCCACGTTCCAGTGGTCGCACCTGGATGTCCACGACGGCGTACTGGCCATGCCCACCAGACTGTTTGACCAGCCGGCCGTGACCCGTTGCGGGACCGGCAAGGGTGGTTCGCAGGGGAATCTTCTGAGCCTCTGCGGTCACATTCACCCCGAACCGCTTGCGCAGCCGGTCGATCAGGACATCGGCGTGGGTCTGTCCCATGCACCACAGGACGACCTGATGGGTCTCGGCGTTTCGTTCGACGCGGACCGTCGGGTCCTCGGCCTGAAGCCTGCCGAGTGCGGTCGACAGTTTGTCCTCATCGTTGCGCGACGCCGCGGACACCGCGATCGGAAGAAGGGGGTCTGGCATCACCCACGGCTCGACCAGCAGGGGTTGATCGGGGCTGCTCAGCGTGTCACCGGTTTCGGCATGGTTGAGGCGGGCCACGGTAACGATGTCGCCGGCGACCCCTTGGGCAACGGGAGTCAGGGATTCGCCCAGGGCGGAACTGATCGCGCCCGCCCGCTCATCGTCGTCGTGCTCTTGGTGTCCCCGATCGGTCAGGAAATGGCCCGACACGTGCAGCACCGAGTCGGCGCGCAGCGTTCCGCTGAACACCCGGACCAACGACAGTCGCCCGGCGAACTGGTCGCTGGTGGTCTGTACGACCTCGGCGCACAATGGGCCGGTCGGGTCGCAGTGCAAGGGGGCCGCGGCGCGACCTTGCGGAGTCGTGGCTACCGGCAGCCCATGCTCCGCGGGTGTGGGGAAGCCGCCGACCACCAGTTCCAGAACCTCCAGGACGCCGACGGCTCCATCCGCACCCAAGGCCACGGGCAGGACGGGGTGGAAATGACCCCGCGCCACGGCCTTCTCCAGATCGTCGATCAACATGTCGATGTCGAGTTCCTCCCCGCCCAGGAACCTCTCCATCAACGTCTCGTCCTCGGACTCGGTGATGATGCCCTCGATCAGGGCCGAGCGGGCCAATTCGATGAGGTCGTGGTGCTGCGGTTCGGAATCCCTGGACTGGCGGGTGCCGGCCGAGTAGTCGTACACCTTCTGCGTCAGAAGGCCGATGACACCGGCCACGGACTCGTCGTCGTCGAGCATGGGCAGGTACATGGGTTGGACACCCTCGCCGAATGCTCGCTGGCACAGCGCTACCTGCTCGGCAAAATCCGTTTCGGCCCGGTCCAGGTTGGTGGCCACGACCGCTCGTGGCATGCCCACCGCCGCGCACTCCTGCCACAGCATGGTGGTGCTGGCGTCGATGCCCTCCCCAGCCGCCACAACAAACAGCGCGGCGTCACTCGCACGCAGTCCGGCGCGCAGTTCGCCCACGAAGTCGCCGTAGCCCGGTGTGTCCAGCAAGGTCACCCGCGTGTCCTGGTAGCCGAACGACAGGGGCGTCAGGGTGACCGAGCGACCCATGTCGTGCTCGATGTCGGTGTGGTCCGAAACAGTGGTGCCCTTTTCGACCGTCCCACGGCTACGGATCGCACCCGCGGCCTCGAGCATCGCCTCGGCCAAGGTCGTCTTGCCGGCGCCTGCCGGCCCGACCAGGACCACGTTTCGAATAGCTGGCTGGCGCATCTTCGGCCTCCCCGGACGAAGTCCATGAGTTGGTGTTGTCGGCATTGCCCTTCACCCTAGTCCCGCCGCGACCGGACCTTGTCGCCGACTTGTTCCGCCGCCTCCGACGTGCTGCGGCGGCCCGGGTGGGTCACCCGTTTTGCCCTGCATGTCCTGGCAGCTTCGGGCACAGGGCCCCCGTACCATCGGGGAAGCAGCCCGGAAAGGCCGTCGATGCTCAACAACAAGCAAGCCCGAAGCGTGGTCTCCCGGGTGATCGATCCGGTCGCGCGCCGACTGCTGGCTCTGGGCGTCAGCCCCGACGCCGTCACCTATGTCGGTGCGGCGGGCACCAGTATCGCGGCCCTGTGGTTCTTTCCACGCGGGCAGTTCGTCGCCGGTGTCGTCGTCATCATCCTGTTCGTGTTCAGCGACCTCCTCGACGGCACCATGGCCCGCATGTCCGGCCGAGCCGGTCCTTGGGGCAACTATCTGGACTCGACCCTGGACCGAGTCGCCGATGGCGCGGTGTTCGGGGCGATCCTGATCTACTTCGCCACCCACGGCCAAACGTGGCCCACTGCTGCCGCATGGGTGTGTTTGGTGGGCGGATTCACCATCTCGTATGCGAAGGCGCGGGCCGAGAGTGTCGGCGCCACGGCCAATGTCGGCATCGCCGAACGGGCCGAACGCCTCATCGTGATCCTGGCGGCCGCCTTCATCACCGGCCTAGGGGTCGAGTGGGTCCTGCCGGCTGCCACGGCTGTGCTGGCGGTCTTGACGCTGGTGACGATCGCACAGCGGTTCACCCACGTTCGCCAGCAGTTGGCGCCCCGCACCTCCGAGGTCGCAGATGTGGAACCGTCCGCTCCCGTCGCACCCGACCCGTCTCCGGCACCAGTGACCCGGCCATCACCCCCAACCTCGTCGGAGTCGTCCTCCGAAACCCGAGGGGACCCACTGTGATCACTGACACCTTCGCGTACTGGGGCTACTCGATCGGGTGGTCGACTGTTCGAAAGATGCCGGACAAGCGCGCGTACGCGATGTTCAGGCGATTGGCCGATCAAGCGTGGCGCCGGCACGGGCCGTCGGTCAGGCAATACGAGAAGAACTTGCGTCGGGTGCTGCCCAACGCCAGCGAGAACGAGATCCGACAGGTGTCGCGCGACGGCTTCCACAGCTATGCCCATTACTGGTGCGATGCGTTCCGCATGCCCGACTGGCCACGATCGCGGATCCTGAACCTTCAGGTCGAGGGCCTCGAACACATCGATCAGGCGGTCGCCGACGGCGGCAAGCTCGTCTTCGTCGGCCCCCACGGCGGCAACTACGACCATGGCGCCGCGTTCGTCGCCCAGCGGTACGGGAGTCTGACTACGGTCGCTGAGCGGCTGAAGCCCTATCGGCTTTTTGAGAAATTTGTGACCTTCCGCGAGCAACTCGGAATGGAGGTCCTGGGATTCGGCACCGGCGATCTCGTCGGCACTTTGGTCGACAGGGTCGAGAGTGGACGGATCGTGGGGCTCGTCGGCGATCGCGACCTGTCCCGGCACGGCATCCCGGTGAGTTTCTTCGGCGAACCGACACGAATGCCCGCCGGGGCAGCTTTGGTGGCCCGACGTACAGGCGCAACGTTGTTGGCGGTCAACTTCTTCTACCGCGACGGAGAGCCGGCTGCCACCGTGTTCGACCCCATCCCCGTGCCCACCAGTGGTACTGAAGAGGACGACATCCGGACCATCACGCAGTCCATCGCGGGCCGTTTCGAACTCGGCATCAGTGAACACCCCAGCGACTGGCACATGCTGCAGCCTCTGTGGCTGGCCGACCTGGATCCCGACCGACTGGCCCGCACGGAGTCGCGGTCGTGAGTCAGGAACGACTCACCATCGGCATCGTGTGTCCGTACGCCTGGGATGTTCCGGGCGGGGTGCAGTTCCATGTGCGCGACCTGCACCGGGCGCTGGTCAAGGAAGGTCACGATGTGTCCGTCCTTGCCCCTGCCGAGGACGACGAGTCCCTGCCCGACTACGTCACCTCGACGGGTCGCCCGGTGGCGGTGCGCTACAACGGGTCTGTGGCGCGCTTGAACCTGGGCATACGCTCGACTCGTCGGGTCAGGGAGTGGATCCGCAACGGCGACTTCGACGTCATGCATGTGCACGAACCGCTCTCTCCCAGCATCAGCGCCATGGCGCTGTGGGCCGCTCAGGGTCCGATCGTGGCCACGTGGCACTCGTCGATGGAGAAGTCCCGGGTCCTGTCGACGGCCTACTACCTGGCGCAGACGGTCATGGAGAAGACCCGAGGCCGGATCGCTGTGTCCGAACTCGCGCGAAGAACATTGGTCGACCACGTGGGTGGTGACGCAGTGCTGATCCCGAATGGTGTCGATTGCGCAGCCTTTGCCGACGCCGAACCGTTCGAGGGCTGGCCCGGGCCCGGCAAGGCCCTGTTCTTCCTGGGGCGACTCGACGAACCGCGCAAGGGCTTGGACATCCTGCTCGATGCCCTGCCCCGCATCGCCGAGGCCCATCCAGGTGTGCGGGTCCTGCTGGCGGGTCCGGGGGATCGCGAGGACATCGTCAAGAAGCTACCGCGGGACGTCACCGAGAGACTCACCTTCCTCGGGTTGGTCTCCGAGGAGGACAAGGTTCGGGCTTTCCATTCGGCCGACGTCTACGTGGCCCCCAACACCGGCGGCGAGTCATTCGGCATTGTTCTGCTCGAGGCCATGGCAAGCGGCACGGCGGTGGTCGCCAGCGACCTCGAGGCTTTCCGCAGGGTGCTCGATAACGGCCGTGCCGGGCGACACTTCACCAACGGCGATCCGGAATCCCTGGCGCAGGTCGTGTCGAGCCTTCTGTCGGACGACGAGGCCCGGCGCGAGTTGGCCCGCGCGGGGCACGAGCGAGCCTGGCTGTACGACTGGAGTCGCGTCACACGCGAGATCGTCGATGTCTATCGCAGCGTTCGGGTGCCGGGCGAGAAGGTCACGGAGGATCTGCGCGGGCAGTTCGTGGGACGTCTGGCGGGTCGCGGCGAGGTCGGGTCATGAGCTGGTGGGCCTGGGTCCTGCTGGCGGCCGTCCTGCTGGTGGGCTGGTACCTGTCATCCACGGCCGGGCGCCTCGACCGGCTGCACCGCAGAGTCGATGCCGGGCACGTCGCACTCGACCGGGCGTTACTCGAGCGCGCGTCGGTGGCCGGCGAGCTGGCCGCCATCCGACTGCCCGATCCGGTGGCCGGAGCCGTCATCGGGGATGCGGCACACACCGCGCGGCGCAGCGATCCGGCCAACCAGTTGGAGCGCTGCCTGGCCGAGTCGGACCTCACGCAGGTCTTGGCCGCCGCGTTCGAAGACGCCGAAGACGTCGCCGAGTGCGCGCAGATGCCCGGCGGCGACGAACTCATGTCCGACCTCGAGAGCACGACACGGCGAGTTGAACTCTCGCGCCGGTTCCTGAACGATGCGGTGCGGGCTTGCCGCGACGTCAGGTACCAGTGGATCGTTCGGGTCTTCCGTTTGGCCGGACACACTCCTTGGCCTGAGCCGTTCGAAATGGATGACACCCCGCCCGCCGGTTTCGGAATCCGTTGACCACCGACCCGTGAACTGACGGGTGGGGCCATACCTGAATCTGGGCCGCCGCAGAGGTCAGTTCCACCGGTCTCCGTCAGTTCTGCGCTGTGCTGGATGGGGCGGTCGCGGCGGTCGGGTTCGCGTCTTGGGCGGGCGAGCGTGGTTGAACTACCATGGACAGGTTCTGTCCAGCCAGTGGAGGTAGCGGCGATGCCCGACATCAGTGAGAGCCCCGCGGTCGGCACCGACCGGGTCAAGCGCGGCATGGCCGAGATGCTCAAGGGCGGCGTGATCATGGACGTCGTCACGCCAGAACAGGCCAAGATCGCCGAGGACGCCGGTGCCGTTGCCGTCATGGCGCTCGAACGGGTCCCCGCTGATATCCGCGCACAGGGCGGGGTTTCCCGCATGTCCGATCCCGACATGATCGACGGCATCATCGAAACCGTCTCGATCCCGGTCATGGCGAAAGCCCGCATCGGGCATTTCGTCGAAGCGCAGATCCTGCAGGCGCTGGGCGTGGACTACATCGACGAGTCCGAGGTGCTGACCCCTGCGGACTACGCGAACCACATCGACAAGTGGCAGTTCACCGTGCCATTCGTCTGCGGAGCCACCAACCTGGGAGAGGCACTGCGTCGCATCACCGAAGGTGCTGCCATGATCCGCAGCAAGGGCGAGGCCGGCACCGGCGACGTCTCGAACGCCACCACACATATGCGCACCATCCGTGCCGAGATCAATCGACTGGGCTCGATGTCCGCCGATGAGTTGTTCGTGGCAGCCAAGGAACTGCAGGCCCCGTATGACCTCGTGGTCGAGGTGGCACGCGCCAAGACTCTGCCCGTGGTCATGTTCACCGCCGGCGGGATCGCGACGCCCGCGGATGCAGCGATGATGATGCAGCTCGGCGCCGATGGCGTGTTCGTGGGGTCAGGGATCTTCAAGTCCGGCAATCCGGCACAACGCGCCCATGCGATCGTCCAGGCGACGACACATTTCGACAACCCTGACATTCTCGCCAAAGTGTCGCGTGGTCTGGGCGAAGCCATGGTCGGCATCAATGTCGAGGAACTACCCATCGATCACCGCTTGGCCGAGCGCGGCTGGTGAACCGCGGCCCCCATGTCGGAGTTCTGGCCCTGCAGGGAGCGTTCCGCGAACACCTGAGGCGGTTCGAGGCTCTCGGGATACGGACCTCCACCGTTCGCACACCACGCGAGTTGGACACGGTCGATGCGCTGGTCATCCCCGGCGGTGAATCCACCGCGATGTCGCGGTTGGCGGTCGACCTCGGAGTACTGGATCCGGTCGCGGATCGCCTCCGCGAAGGTATGCCCGCCTTCGGCACGTGCGCGGGCATGATCATGTTGGCCGACGAACTCCTGGACGCGCGCCCCGACCAGCGCCAGTTCGGCGGGCTGCACTTGACCGTTCGCCGCAACGCCTTCGGGCGCCAGGTCGAATCGTTCGAGTCCCCGGTGCCCATCCGGGTCCTGGGCCAACCTGACTTCCCGGCGGTCTTCATCCGGGCACCGTGGGTCGAATCGACAGGTCCGACGGTCGAGGTGCTCGCCACGATTCGCCGGACCGACCCTTCGGGCAACCCTGCGGATAGGATCGTGGCCGTGCGTCAGGGGCCGGTCCTGGCGACGTCGTTCCATCCGGAGCTGACGTCGGACGATCGCCTGCACCGGCTGTTCCTGACCCTGATCTAGGAGGACACATGTCGGGCCATTCCAAATGGGCGACCACCAAGCACAAGAAGGCCGTTGTCGATGCAAGACGCGGCAAATTGTTCGCCAAACTCATCAAGAACATCGAAGTGGCTGCACGCACCGGTGGCGGCGATATTGCCGGCAACCCCACGCTGTACGACGCGATCCAGAAGGCCAAGAAGAGCTCCGTGCCCAATGACAACATCGATCGGGCGGTCAAGCGCGGTTCCGGTGCCGAAGGTGGCGGGGCGGACTACGAGACGATCATGTACGAGGGCTACGGCCCGGCCGGCGTCGCGGTGCTGATCGAATGCCTGACCGACAATCGCAATCGTGCGGCCGGCGAGGTCCGTATCGCGATGACTCGCAACGGTGGTTCGATGGCCGATCCCGGTTCGGTGTCGTACCTGTTCACCCGCAAGGGTGTCGTGATCGTGCCCCACGACGCCGCCACCGAAGATGGGATCCTGGACGCCGTGCTGGATGCGGGGGCCGAAGAGGTCAACGATCTGGGGGAGTCCTGGGAGATCGTCTCCGAGGCCACCGACGTGGTCGCGGTCCGCACCGCCTTGCAGGGTGCGGGTATCGACTACGACTCCGCCGAAGCCACCTTCCTGCCCAGCGTCACAGTCGACCTCGAAGAGGATCCGGCTCGCAAGATGTTCCGGTTGATCGAGGCCCTCGAAGATTCCGACGATGTGCAGAATGTGTACGCGAACTTCGACGTTTCCGACGAGGTCATGGAGGCCGTCGGCTGATCAGGGGCTCCTGGTCACGATCGAGCTGTTGACTCCCGTGTCGGTGGGTGTCGCCCTGGGGCGGCCCCCACGACGGGATTCAGTCGCCGGCGTTCGATCGTTCCGGTCGCAACAGTGGATGTGCCTCGCTAGCGTCACACTGGCGAGGAGGAAATGTGAGCGACCTGAACAAGGCGGTACGCGGAGCCAACGATCTGAGGGCTACCGGCAAGCAATTGACGGGTTTCGACGCGGCCACCTGGCGGACGGCCACCAACGACCGAGGCATGAGGTCCTCGATCGTCGCGGTGTCTCTGCTTGACTCCACGCCCGATTGGGGTCGGCTGCGCGCGCGATTCGAGCGCCTGACCCGACTGGTGCCGGTGCTTCGGGAGCGTCCACTTTTCGGGGCTGTGGGCATTTCCATGCCGCGCCTGGCGATTGATCCCGACTTCGACCTTGACATCCACCTGCATCGGTTCCGATTGCCAGAAGGTGGCGGCTGGGACGACGTCTTGACCGAGGCCCGCCGAATGAGCCTCACCGACTTCGACAACGACCGCCCGTTGTGGGAGTGCGTTCTGATCGAGGGTTTACCGGGTGGCCGGTCGGCGCTTGTCCTCAAACTGCATCACGCA
>WBZP01003733.1_pt1 | contig 16294 bp, 18 predicted proteins | sample 5204301 | NCBI WGS metagenome assembly WBZP01 (sample SAMN12412401, study PRJNA552823) | activated sludge metagenome | isolation source: activated sludge from nitrification reactor of wastewater treatment plant... | place: USA: Pennsylvania | collected 2017
GCCTCGTCGAAGATCAGCACGCGCGGGCGCTTGAGCAAAGCGCGGGCGATGGCGATGCGTTGCCGTTGACCGCCCGAGAGCCCGACGCCGCGTTCGCCGACCTCGGTCTGGTAACCGCCGGGCAAGCCCTCGATGAAGTCGTGAATCTCGGCCATGCGGCAGGCGGTGACGACATCGTCGAAGCCGGCATGCGGATTGGCGGCGAGCAGGTTGTCGTAGAGCGTACCGGAGAACAGGATGGTCTCCTGCGGCACCACGTCGAAGTGCCCCCGCAGTTCGTTTGCAGACAGATGGCCCAGGTCGCTGCCGTCGATCAGTATCCTGCCTTCCTGCGGAAGAACGAAGCCCTGCAGCAGCTTGGCGAGCGTGCTCTTGCCTGCGCCCGACGGCCCCATGATGGCCAGCGCCTTGCGGGCGGGCAGGGCCAGGTTCAGTGGCGGTAGAGCCAAGGCTGCTTGCCGTAGCAGCGGAAGCCGTATGTCAAGGGATGTGGTCGAGTTTCTCGCGAACCACAGCTTTTCCGTGCGCAACCGATAACCGTGTCGATCGCGCCTTCCCGGTCGTCCGGCGCGCCCTGAACAAGCTTTGCTGCTGATCTTGCCGTCATTGCTGGTGTGCTCCTGGGCGAGGGCGGCGAAGCCGTCGGCAGCATTGGCGCCCGAGAATAGATGGGTCGAATTGCCAGGCAATTCGTCACGATGCTCGGCAAAACCAATTCAGAATTCCGGATGGGACGAAATATCGACCCGTTCTTCGACCAAATTCTGGATCGCCCAGTTCGTTGCAGCCAGGTCGTAACGGTTCGCAATGCGATCCAGAGCGCCGTTGCTACTGCCGACCTGTTGCTCCCGCGGCCAAGCCAGAATCAGATTGGGCATCTCCCTCGTCGGAATGGTTTCTACGAACTTTCTCCTTCGAGTCGCAAGTCGCCAAGATCGAGCGGCAACCGGTGCTCGGGAACACACTGGGATAGCGGGTCTACAGGCCGCATCCGTAGCAGAAGTTCCCGATTCCCGAGTAGTTCAAACGAAAGCGTCCTTCACCAACGCGACACTGGGAAATATGCGCCACCCAGTTCTGGTCCTAGTCCTGTCGTAGGTCCCTTGAGGAACGGGCTCGACAGAAACCCAGCGGCGGCTGCCGATATCGTTGCCGCGACAGCAAACCCGAAGGCTTCACTTTGGGTAGGCGTCGTGCCAGGATAGTTTGCCGCCGCAGTCGAAATCTCTTCGACCGTCGTGACTACGCTACTCATTTCATTGTCCCCGAGTAGATTCCCGCCAAAGCACCGAAAAAAAACGCCAATGTAAGTTAGTGGTTTTCCGCATGCAAAGTACAAGCTGAAGCTAAACGACTCCCGCCAACTATGCGGGCAGTAGTCCCCTTCGTTCATCTGGTGTGCAGTCGGGAACACGTCATGTGGACTCGCTTCAGACTTGCGCGGAAACCACGCACTACTAAGCCACAATACGATCGCGCACAAAGACGAATATGCTGCGAAGAACAGCTTTCCCAACAAGGAAAATTCGATAATGGCTTCCCTGAACGCCCAAATCGGCTCTAAAGCATGAAGCGCGTCACGCGCAAACTGACTGAAATACGGGACCCAGAAATAGACCAATCCGAACAACGCCGAAACCGCGAGAAACGCATTGTCATACGTTGCAGTAAGCGGAATCCTTCGCACGTCGCGTACTCCCAGAAAGCGTGAAAGGGGTGTGAGGGCTGAGGTCGACTTGTTTGCGGAGACAGCACTCTGCGTTCGGCTTCAGCCCTATTTCCCGAGCCGCCCGGCCCGCGAATCGCATCGATTGGCAATGCGCCAATGCCGCCTAGCCAGGTACCGCATGGAATGGCGCGCTTGGCGATGCGCTGCCTGCAGATCGCCATTCCATGCGGCGCTCAGCCGGTCGTTCGTTCGAGCTTTTCGAGCCGTTTTTCCAGCCGCGCCAGATCGTCGCGCAGGCAGTCGACGTCGTCGGCAAACGCCGCCACCGCCTCGGGACGCAGCAGGACCGGCCGTTCCTCGGTGAGGTAATCGGCTGTCGTCTCGGCGAAGTTGCGCGCCGCATCCTTCTGCCACTGCGCGAATTGCGCAACGCCGGCGGCCATGCGGTGGGCGACGATATCGCCGAAAACCTTCGACAGATCCTCCTCGGCATCCCAGCGCAGGTTGCGCAGCACGAAACCGAGGGTCTCGGCGAAATCGGCGTTGCCGCTCACCGACACCTGCCGCGACAACGCCTCGAAACCGCGAAAAACCTGCCCGAACGCGCTCGACGGCAGCAAGATTTGGGCATCGGCCGGGCTGTCGGCGGCCGCTTCGGCGACCTGGCCGTCGGCCGCGATGAGCAGGCGCAGCGCCAGCGGCGGCGCGCTGAGCGCGGCCACACGCCCGGCGTGCGGTTGCAGCTTGGCGCGCGCCCAGGCGTTCTGCGCGAGAACGTGGTTGAGGCTGGCGACGGCGACTTGGGTCAACATGAAAAAACGGGGGCTCGGAAGCGCCCCCATTTTGCCTTAAGCAGCCGCAACTCAGGCAGCTTCCATCCGCTCAGGCGGTTTCCATCTGCTGGATGCCGGCCACCACCCAGCCGCCGCTGCCCGAAACCGGCTTGGTCAAGTGCCACACTTCGTCGAACGGCTGCGGCGCGGCACCGGCTTCCTCGCGCAGCGCGCCGTGGTAGCGCACGCTGACCACGTAGCGCGTCGGCTCGGTGGTCACGTCGAGCACCTCGGTCTGCAGATCGACCACGTCGGTATGCTGCTTGCTGCGCCCACGCTCGTCGAGTTGCAGCTTGAGTTCGGCGAACACCTCCGGCGTGGTGAACTGGCGCAGATCGTCGGCGTTGCCGGCGTCGAACGCGGCCTGCAGGCGGACGAAGTTGAGCTTGGCATTGCGCAGGAAACCCTCGACATCGAAGTCCGACGGAATCGACGCCTGATTCGACGCCGGATTTGGAGAGTAGGCACTTACCGTCGAGCCAACCGAAGCAGAAGGCCGAATGCCGGGAACCGGATCGCTGACGCCGGCGCTCGGCTCAAGGCGCATCGGCGCGGCGGCCGGTGCACCTGCGCCAGCGCCGGCGTACTGCAGCGGCGACGGGCCTGCCCCCGCCGGCGCCTGCTGCCTGCCGCGGAGCAGTCTAATGACCATGAATACCGCCGCGGCGATCAACAAGCCCATCAACAGCGTGCCCATCATGCCGCCGAATCCGCTGCCGGAGAGCAGCGCGCCGATGCCCAGACCGGCGGCCAGGCCGGCCAGCGGGCCGAGCCAGGAGCGCTGCGGCGCCGGTGCGGCAGGTGCAGTGGCAGCCCCGGGCCGTTGCGCCGGCACCGCCGAGGCAGGTGGCGCGACCGGCGCAGCCGGTGCGGCGTCGCGTTTCATCACCGAATTGTCGCGCTGCATGCCGAAGGACTTGCCGCCGCCCAGCCGGCGCGCGGCATCGGCGTCCATCGAGGTAACCGTCAGGCTCAAGGCAATCGCGGCAATCGAGGCGGCCGCTAGGAATCGTTTCATGCGTGGTATCTCCATCGTAGAAAAGGTGGCCCGTCGGTCACTCCCTCGGCCGCAGTCGCGCGGTTTCCGGGAGCCCATAGCGCTTGTCGGCGCGATTAGAGTTTGTAACCGCGGTGCAGGGCCACGACGCCCGCGGTCAGGTTGAAGTATTCGACCCGCCCCAGCCCGGCACGTTCCATCATCGACTTGAGCGTTTCCTGGTCGGGATGCATGCGGATCGACTCGGCGAGGTAGCGGTAACTGTCGGCATCCCTGGCCACCTTCTCGCCGAGCCAAGGAAGAATCTTGAACGAGTACAAATCGTAGACCGGCGCAAGCGGCTGCCAGACCTTGGAGAATTCGAGCACCAGCAGGCGTCCGCCCGGCTTGAGCACGCGCCGCATTTCGCCCAGCGCCACGTCCTTGTGCGTCATGTTGCGCAGGCCGAAGGCCACCGTGCAGCAATCGAAATAGTCGTCGGCAAAGGGCAGTTTTTCCGCGTCGCACTGCGCGGTCGGGCACAGATGGCCGCGGTCGACCAAGCGGTCGCGGCCGCGCGCCAGCATCGCGTGATTGATGTCGGTCAGCCACACCTGCCCGGTCGGGCCGACCCGCCGGGCAAAAGCCAGCGAGAGATCGGCGGTGCCACCGGCCACATCGAGCACGCGATCGCCCTCGCGCACGCCGGCAAGTTGCACCGCAAACGCCTTCCACAGCCGGTGCAGGCCGAGCGACATGAGATCGTTCATCACGTCGTAGGAATCGGCGACCGACGAGAATACGCCGGCCACGCGTTTGGCCTTGTCGCCTTCCGCGACCTGCTCGAAGCCGAAGTCGGTTTGGCTGTTGCTCAAGCGGGTGTCCCGTTCAATGCGGGTGGTGGCCGCAACTACCGCCAGATTTGGGCGCCTGCGGCGGATTCAAGAGCCCGTCGCGGCTGGCACCGGCTGCCTCGAGCCGGCGCAGGTATTCCGGCCACAGCGTGTCATGCTGGCGGCCGAGCAGGTAGAGCTGATCCCACGAGTAGATGCCGGTATCGTGGCCGTCGGAAAATACCGGGCGCACCGCGTAGTTGCCGACCTGATCGAGGCTGACGATATCGACCTCGCGCTTGCCGACCTGCAGCACCTCCTGCCCCGGTCCGTGCCCGCGCACCTCGGCCGACGGGGAATAGACCCGCAGGTATTCGTAGCTCAAGCTGAAATGCGCGCCGTCGGAGAAACTGACTTCCATCAGCCGCGACTTCTGGTGCAGCTTGATCTCGGTGGGTATCGGCGTGTCTTTGTCGAGGCCGGCCATTGGCGAAACTCCTGTCGATCGGATCCGCAGTGTACAGCAAGGCGCCGTCGCCGCCGGGACGATGAAACATGTCACGAAAACGTCACGCGGTGGAAATAGAATGCCACCGTCCCCACAGGGTTCCCACCGTTCATGGCTGCCAACATTCTGCTCGTCGAAGACGAACCCGCGATCCAGGAGTTGATCGCCGTCAATCTGCTGCGCGCCGGCCATCAGGTGCTGCGCGCCGGAGACGCGGAAACCGCGCTGCGGCTGGTGCGCGAGGCGCTGCCCGACCTGGTGCTGGTCGACTGGATGCTGCCGGGGATGAGCGGCGTCGAACTGGCGCGGCGCCTGCGCGCCGACGAGCGCACGCGCAGCGTGCCGATCATCATGCTGACCGCCCGCGGCGAGGAAGTGGACAAGGTCAACGGGCTCGAATCCGGCGCCGACGACTACATCACCAAGCCCTTCAGCCCGCGCGAACTGGTGGCGCGCATCAAGGCGGTGCTGCGGCGCCAGCGTCCGCAAGCCACCGACGACATCGTCGAGATCGGCGGCTTGCGGCTCGATCCGGCGACCCACCGGGTGCTGGCGGGCGAGCAGCCGATCAGCCTCGGACCGACCGAATTCCGCCTGCTGCACTTTCTGATGACGCACCCGGAGCGCGTGCATTCGCGCGCCCAGTTGCTCGACCAGGTGTGGGGCGACCATGTGTTCGTCGAAGAGCGCACCGTGGATGTGCATATCCGCCGCCTGCGCAGCGCGCTCGAGGCCACCCGGTACGACCGCCTGATCCAGACCGTGCGCGGCAGCGGCTATCGGCTGTCGGCCGACCTCGGAGCGGCCTCGCCGGCGGGCGTAGAATGAGCAATTCCGTGCGCGCGCCGATCCATTCCGCTTGAGTCCGATCCGCTTCCACGCCGTCCGCTGGCTCGCTGCGTCCGTCTGCCTGGCCCTGCTGGTGTGGCCGATGGCCGGGCCGTTGTGGGCGCTTGTCTGCCTGCTCGGCGGCACGCTGATCCTGCTGTTGCAGCATCTCGTGCAGATCGACCGCCTGTTCGACTGGGCGCGTTCTGCCGAGGAGGCGCCGGCCCCGCCCGGCAGCGGCGCCTGGGGCCACGTCTTTTCCGCCCTGCACCGGCGCAACCGCATTGCGGCACAAGACCGCCAGCATCTGCTGCATCAACTGGAACGCCAGCGCGACGCGATGCAGGCGATGCCCGACGGCGTCATCATCCTGCATGGCGCCAATCTGATCGAGTCGGTCAACGTTGTCGCCGAACAGCAGTTCGGCATCGACCACAAGCGCGATGTGGGCCTGCCGCTCGGCAATCTGGTGCGCCAGCCGGAGTTCGTCGCCATGCTGGAAAGCACGGCGACCGCCGCCAGCGTGCTGATGCCGGCGCCCGGCCTGTCCGGCCACATGCTGTCGATCCAGTCGATCGCCTTCGCCGACGAACGCAAGCTGCTGCTGGCCAGCGACGTGACCCATGTCGAGCGCCTCGAAACCATGCGGCGCGACTTCGTCGCCAATGTGTCGCACGAGATGCGCACCCCGCTGACGGTGATCCACGGCTACCTCGAAATGCTCGCCGACGAGCCGGGCGGCGTTACCAGCGACGAGGCACAGCGCTTCATCGCCGCCACCCTGGAGCAGACCCGGCGAATCCAGCATCTGGTCGCCGACCTGCTCGCGCTGTCGTCGCTGGAAACCGGCTCGCCCCTGCCCGGCGACGAACCGGTGGACGTGGCGACCTTGCTCGAAGCGGTGCAGCGCGAGACGCTCACCGTGTCGGCAGGCCGCCACCGGATCGATCTCGAACCCGGCCCGCCGGCGGCAATCCGCGGCGCGGAACGAGAGCTGCACAGCGCGATCGGCAACCTGGCCGGCAATGCGGTGCGCTACACCCAGACCGGCGGCCGTATCCGCATTGCCTGGCGCATCGTCGACGGCCAGGGAGTGATCGACGTCGAAGACAACGGCATCGGCATCGAAGCGCGCCACATTCCGCGGCTCACCGAACGGTTTTACCGCGTCGATCGCGGCCGCTCGCGCGAAAGCGGCGGCACCGGCCTCGGCCTGGCGATCGTCAAGCATGTGCTGGAAAGGCATCAGGCCCGGCTGGAGATCGTCAGCACACCGGGACGGGGCAGCCGCTTCAGCGTGCGCCTGCCGGCCCAGCGCGTCGTCGCCCGCGAAGCGGCCAACGCCGCCTAGCGACGGCGGATCAGTTCACCGCGAAGGCCACGCGTTCGAAATCGACGCCCTGCAGCAGCAGTGCGCCGAGCTTGACGCGAACCGCGTGATCGACGAATACCTCGAGGATGCGATCCTTTTGGTACCAGCCGCGCGGCAGAACCAGCGAGTTGGGTTCTTTGAGCGCCGCCACCGCCGGCAGCACGAACGCCCGCGAGTAGGCGCCGGGTTGGGCCACATTGACGCCGGTCTGGCGCGCCGCCAGCACATCCGGCGTGCCCGGCAACAGCGCCACGCCGATCAGCAATCCGCCTGATGCTTCGAACATCGTCCAGCTCACCCGGCCGAGCAGCATGCGATCGCCGTCGGGCGGGCGGATGCCGATCAACTGGTTGTTCTCGATCCGCTGGCCGAGGCGCGACTGCGCCGATTCGTGGCGCAACTGAAAGCCGGCCACCGACTGGTTGACCACCGACCATGGTTCGAGCGCATAGCCGATCTGCGCTGAACGCAACTCCAGCTTCTCGCCGCCCTCGACGCGATCGCCGAAGGTCATCAGGCTGTCGACTTCGGCCCGTGTGTAGATGCGCGCCGGTTCCGGCTGGACGAACTCTTCGCCGGCGATGTAGTAGTGAATCGGCTCGAAGCCGAAGCTCAGTTCGGCGCTGCCGCTGCCGCTGCGCCGCTGAAAGCGCCGCGAAGCGGCGGTGTGGCACCACGGCCGGTAGAGCTGCAACAACAGGCGCGCGCCCTGCGGCATCGCGATGTCGTCGCCCAGGTCCAGCGCCGACGGCGCCACGCCCTCGCGCAGCCGCAAAATCAGCTGCTGCACACGCGGCGCCAGGCGCGAACCGTCGAAGCGGTAGAGCGTCTGACTGCGCGACTGCATGGTCATCGGCCGCAGGCCGCGGTCGAGCATCAGGTCGACGCCGTAACTCCGGCGCTCTTCGGTGTCGCCGGTCGCCTGGACGATGGTGATGTCCTGGGCGAACAGTTTTGCCCAGCGCACCACCCAGACGAACTCGCGCGGCGTGCGGCCGTAGGGATTGGCAAGGTCGACCAGCAGGATCGCGGCATAGGCGTCCTGGCAGGACTCGCTGGCATGCGGTTCGTTCATCGGCTCGACCACGCGCACCCCGGCGATGCGCCATTCCTCGGCTGAGGCGTAGTAGCCGTGCAGGTCGATCCACATGCCCGGCGGCACCTCGCGCCGGGCGCGAAAATGCTCGAGGATCGCGCGCCCCGAATAGTGGATGCAGCGCTGGCAGATGACCGCCAGCCGGCTTTGCACCGCCGGCAGCTCGCCGCCGCGGCTGGCGACCTCCGAATACGAGTGCGCCATCGCCTGGAGCAGCGACACCACGTGCATCAGCAAGTCGTTCTCTTGCAGGGCGGGTGGCAGCGGCTGGAACGAATAGCGTTTGGCGATTTCTTCGACCACAAAACTGACCGCCGGCCGCGCCTGTTCCAGCACTTCGAGATGCGCCTGCGGCGCCGGCGGCGTGGCGAGCATGCCGCGGATCAGCTTGATCAGCGCGTCGCGCGCATGATCGAGGTTGGTCAGCGGCACCGACGCCAGCAGGTCGATGCACTGCTGCGAGTTGGCGTAGTCGAACGTGATCGGGGGGAATTCCATGCGCGGTCGCAATCAGGCGAGCGGCTCGAACAATACCCGGTCGAAATCCATGCCCCGCATCATCAGCGCGGTCAGCTTGAGGCGGCCCAGCGTCGGGTTGACCAACTCCACCTCGCGTGGACCGCGGAAACTGTTGAGCGGCAGGATAAGCGTCGCCGGTACCTTAAGCCGCGCGATCTCCGGCATCACGAAGGCACGCTCGAAGGTTTCCCGCCCCGCCAGTTCCGTGGTGCGCGCGGTTACGCCCAGCGGTGCGCCGGGAATCCACATGACACCGGCGTTCACCTCGCCATTGCCCACCGCCACCAGCCAGCGGGTGATCGCCAGCAGAAACGATTCGTCGCCCTGCCCCTTGAGCGCAATCAACTGTCCGGCGCCGAGCCGCCGTTGCGGCGGTCCGGCCTCGCGCGCGATCCGCAGCCCGCCGGCGCTCTGGTCGAGCAGGCGCCAGGTTTCGGGCGCGAAGTCGCGCATCGCGCGCTCCTCTTCCTCGGCCGTTGACACGCGGCCCAGCGTCGCCATTTCATTGGCATGCTGGCGGGTCATCGTCGAGGTCGAGCCCGGCTCGCGGAACAGCTTGCCGGAGACGTGAAAGTGAATGCCGCCCAGTCCGCTGGCGACGCGGATTTCGCCGTGTGCGTCGCGCCGCGGATGCACCCGCGGCAGCGCGCTGCGCGAGCTGTGGCGATACAGGTGCAGCAGCAGTTCTTCGGCCACCTCGGCCGACAGATCGTCGCCGAGCGTCAGTTCGACCGGCGCCACGCCCTCCTTGAGCTTGACCAGGCGCACCCGGATCGAGCCGCGCATCGCCGTCGTGTCGAGCCAGCGCAGGCTGCCGCCGGCATTGCCGGACGGGCCGGCCGGGCCGGCGCCGGCAATGTCCACCGGCAGCGCGGCCAGGTTGTCGTCGGCTGGCGGCGTGCGCAGGATCGCTACCTTGGGGCACCAGCGGGCGATCCAGCGCCGCAGTACGATCAGTTGGCGCTGGTTGAGCTGGTACGGGCTGATCGTGTAGAACAACAGCACCAGCGCATAGCAGGCGCCCGGCGTGACGCTCTTGCCGATCAGGCGCAGGCCGTCGTCCACCTCGGTCTCGGCGCAACCGAGCCGCTCGGCCGCGGCGTAGAGCCGGTGCAGGTTCTGCCAGAACACGCTGCCGACTTCATGCTGCGCCCGGTAGGCGTCGAACTGCAGCATGCTGGCGGTGGCGATGGCGCGCTGTGCGGCCAGGGCGGCCTGGCTGCGCATTTCCGGGTCGCCGGCCTCGGCGGCATCCAGACACAGCCGGTAGCCGTCGCCCAGCAGTTGCCAGAGCGTGCGGCTGGCTTCGTAGGCAAACTGCTCGTGCGGCGCCAGCGGCAGCGCGCGGCCGGAGAATTTCTTGACGCATTCGCCCTGGGCGAAGGAAACGGCTTCGCGCAGGAATTCGAGAATCGACAGGCGTGCGGCCGGGGTTGCGGCGCCCTGGTTCAGGCGTGCGATTTCCGTCGCCAGCGCCGCCTGCAACTGGGTGGCGTTGGCCTGGGGCTGGCGCGCCAGCCAGGCTTTGGCCGAGGCGACGTCCTGCAGCGCGGTAACGGGCGGGGCCGGCGTGCTCATGCGGCACCCGCTTGCGTTTCGGCCAGCACCTGGATCAGCGCGTCATGGAGCGCGCCGTCGTTGGGCGCGGTGCGCCGCGGTGCGCCGTCGCGCTGCGGTGCCGCCCACACCGGCTGCGGGAAATGCCGATCGTCGCGCCAGCGCGGAATCACGTGCCAGTGCAGGTGGGGCACCTGGTTGCCGAGGCTGGCCAGGTTGATCTTGTCGGGCCGCAGCAGCGTGCGCAAGGCCGATTCCACCGCATTGACCACGCTGTAAAGATGACGCTGTTCGCTGACGCTCAGATCGCTCATTTCACTGACATGCTCCTGCCATATCACGCGGCAAAAACCGGGATAGTCTGCATCATCGACGCGCACCACGCGGCAGGCGCCATCCTGCCACACGGTATGTCCGCCGGGCCGTTCGCACAGTTCGCAACCCGCCATTGGCCGAGTCAAGGGAACCTCCCGATTCAATTTCAGTGGGGGAATGATACGCCGCGTGGCACGCTCGCGTCATTCGCCCGGCCTCACTCGCCCAGCAGATGCAGCACCACCTCGCGCCGGGCGCCGCGCAGGCGATGTTCATAGACGTAGATGCCCTGCCAGGTGCCCAGTGCCAGTTCGCCGTCGATCAGCGGCACGCCGAGCTGGGTCTGGGTGAGCGCGCAGCGCACATGGGCCGGCATGTCGTCCGGACCTTCCATCGTGTGCTCGAACAGCGGGTCGCCGTCGCGCACCAGCCGGGCGAAGAAACGCTCGAGATCGGCCCGCACGTCCGGGTCTGCATTCTCCTGGATCAACAGGCTGGCCGAGGTGTGGCGGATGAACAGCGTCAGCAGACCGTGGCGCAGCCCCTGCCCGCGCACCCAGTCGGCAACGGCGGGCGTAAGCTCGGACAGCCCGCGGCCGCGGGTGGTGATGCCGATGACCGAGTGCGCCTGTTTCACCGCTGTTTCGCCGGCTGGTTCCCCGGCTATTTCGCCGGCTTGAGTACGATGTCGCGCCGCTTCGGGTTGCCGCCGGTAATGACCCGCGGCGGCGTTTCAGTGGCGAACCACAGGTCGCCGCCGACGCTGATCTGCGCGCTGATCTGGTAGCGGTTCTTCGCCACGATCGCTTTCGGATCGTAGGCAACCTTGTAGGCGAACGGCACCTGCCGGCCCTTGGCCTCGATGGTCTGTTCGCCCAGCACCTTGACCGGTTCGTTGCCGGTGCCGGCATCGAGCAGTTGAACGGTGACCAGCGCATCCGGCGGCAACGCCTTGCGTACCCGATACGTCACATTGCCGCTGACGCTGGCGGTCATGGCCGGCGTGGGTGCCGCTGCGGCAGGAGGCGCCGGCGGCGGCGCCGGATCGGCTGGGGCAACAACCGGCGCGGTCTCGGCAGGGGCCGGTGCGTCGGGCGCAGTCGACTTGCAGGCGGCGATCGCGGTTGTCATGACAACCAGCGTGGCAAAGGTTGTGTAGCGCACGGCGGACTCCATCGGGTAGGTGTGCGGCCCATTCTGCCATGGCAACAGACTGCGGCGATGTGACGAACTGCGGCAACAAACCGCTTCAGCCTTGCCCTATGGCCAACTTGCCGCCCCGAAGCGCCGACGATTGCGCCGGCCGCGCGGCACGACCGCCCGCCACTGACCTGCCCGGCGGACCGCATGAAATGGCGCTCTGCGGCGTGGCATCGCCGAGAATCGCATGGATAGGCGGTCTCCGGCATGCCGGCTCGCAGAGCGCCTATCCATGCGGCCTCCAGGCCATCCCTTCGGGGCGGTTCGAGTCTGCGCGCAGTCAGCCACGGCAGCGGCGGAAGACAACCGACTACAATTGACCGATTCGCAGGGAGCCGGCCGACATGCGCAAGACCATCACGCTGCAAACGCGGCAGCGCGAACAACTGATCGACATCACCCCCGAGGTGCGCCAGATCGTGCAGTCGAGCGGTGTGCAGGACGGCATCGCGCACATTTACGCCCAGGGCGCGACCGCCGCGATCATGATTCAGGAAAACTGGGATGCCAGCGTCCCCAGCGACGTGGTCGACCTGCTGCGCAAGCTGATTCCGCCTGGCGTGTGGCAGCACGACGAGCAGGACGGCAACGGCGACGCCCACCTCAAGGCCGGGCTGGTCGGCCCGTCGGAGAGCGTGCCGATCATCGACGGCGCGCTCGGGCTTTCCACCTGGCAGGGCATCTTCTTCTGCGAGTTCGACGGCCCGCGCCAGCAGCGCAGCATCGTATGCACCGTGCTGGCCGATTCGACGGGCTAGCGAGCGGACACCAGCCGGCGTGACCTCGATTGCGCCGCGTGCGTGCTACCCAATGGACATCGGCTGTGCCGGGCCGTATGCTCGATGCCATCTGCCGCACGAGACGGCGTTTTTGGTAATGATGAACCCTGCGACCGATCAGCCGAAAACCCGGCCGGCGAGCCATTTATTGACGGATTTGCCGGGCGGCGTTGTGTGGCAGATGCCGGAGTCTAGGGGCGAGAGTGCCGCCCGACAACAAGGTTAGGCGGCATGAAGGCACGCATTCTTTCCTCGCTACGGAAGTTCCTGATCATCTGGGGAGCGTTCTCTTTAGTTGCTATCGTTGGCCTTGGCGCTTTCGTCGCCTATCAACTTACCTTCGGCAACAAAAGTCAAACGAATACCGCGTCAGCTCAAGATGTTTGGTTCATCCTCAATTGGTGCGAATTGGGTGAAGGCCGGATTGAGAAAGTCGTTCACAGTTACACTTCGTCTCGCTCCTTTACCGGCGACCATATGGACGCTCATGAAATTAAGATATCTCATCTTGAAATTCCGGAGTTGGCTGCGAGAGATTTGGACCGCACAGACCGTTGGTATAGGGGCGATCAACTGCCACCAGTTGTAGATGACGCGATTGCGTTTGTCGGCGCGTGGGATGGAAGTGACAGAATTCCGTGGTTTCCAAAGGAGTCTGAGTTGAGGTCGGCGAATATCTATGTTTTTCCTGTTTCCATTTGTACCCACGGAGTTCGCCCAACGGCTGTCGAACTCATATTTGTTCGCCCGTCAGACAATACGGTCTTCTACTTTGGTAGCAAAACATGACGTTCACCTTTGCGCTCAACTCCGCTCCGTTCGGTCGCTGGACGCTGCGTGATCAAGCTACACAGCGGCGGTTGGCTCGGTGTGGCAGTGCCCCATGAACAGCCAAGCCCAGCGGTGCGCAGCGGTACAAGCTTCCATGCCGATCAGGCACGACGCCAGCGTGGCGATCAACTCCACCTGCTCGACGCGAGCGACTGACGGACGCAGCAGCGCAGCGCGACCGGTTTCGTCGACACCGTGGACGGCAAAAGCGTGCTTGGCGAGATCGATGCCGGCGGCAACGGCAGTCATGGTCTTCCCCTTTCCGAGTGAGTTGATGAGACTTCGCACTTACGATCCAGGCACCACCGTTCCGCCTGCCCCGCCGCGCCGACCTCGGGACGGGGAAGTCCCTTTCATTCGTTATGCCTCATGAGGGACCGAGCTCTCACCGCCAACGATGGTGTTGCCGAATCTCCGCTCCACGAAGCAGCGTGGTGCGGTGATCTTGAGCAGGTCCGCCACTTGGTCGAGGGTGGGGCCGACGCTAACTGGCGGGACTCCATCGGCGAGACCGCATTGTTTGGTGCCGCAGCTTGGGGACACGTAGAAGTTGTCCGCTATCTGCTCGGTGTTGGCGCACATTGCAACCTAGCGGAGTCGAGCGGCTACACACCATTGCATTGGGCTGCCAGTCACGGCAACCTCGAAACAATGAAAGTTCTAGTCGAAGCGGGCGCGGACCCCACAACGGCAGACCATCATGGCCGCCTTCCGGTCGACGTCGCGCATCAGCATGGCAAGGACGCCCATGTCTCGTATCTGAAACTGATTGGACCTGACATCGCATCCAAGCGAAAATGAGACACGACAAACCATTTGAGACGGAGCACAGATTAGGGTCACAGACAAGGGTCAGGTCTTGCAATTCCCCTAACCTCAAGCTAGACTCCCTCCATGTCACGCCCCCTTCGCATCGAGTTCCCCGGTGCCATCTACCACGTCACGTCGCGCGGCGACCGGCGCGAGCTGGTCTATCGCGATGACGCGGACAGGGTCGCGCAGATCGACGTCATCGCGCGGGCGATGGACCGGTTCGACGCCCAGGTGCTGGCCTATTGCCAGATGGATAACCACTTCCATCTGGTGCTGCACACCCGCCGGGCCAATCTGTCGCGGCTGATGCGTCACGTCAATGGCGTCTACACGCAGACGTTCAACCGCCGCCATGGCCTGGCGGGGCATCTGTTTCAGGGTCGCTTCAAGGCGATCCTGGTCGATCGCGACGCCTACTTGCTCGCCCTCTGCCGCCATGTGGAGCGCAACCCGGTTGCCGCCGGGCTGGTGGCGCGGGCCGAAGCGTGGCCGTGGTCGAGTTGCCGCGCGCATCTCGGTTTGGCCGCCACCCCGTCCTGGCTCGACAGCGACGGGTTGCACGGCTACCTGCTGGGCCGGCCGGTCGGTGGCGCGCGCGATCGCCGGCGCGCCGTGCAACGCTACGCCGCAGTCATGGCCGAAGCGCCGAGCGAACCGCTGTGGGAGCGCGGTTTGCGCCGGCAAATGTTTCTCGGCGACGAGGATTTCGTCGCGCGCATGCAGGCGCTGGCCGCACCTGCGCGGCTCGCGGCGGTCGAGGTGCCACGGGCGCAGCGCAAATCCGGCGGCACCTTGCAGGATTGTCTGAAGCGCTGCGCCGACCGCCCGCAAGCCCTGCGCATGGCCTATCGCGACTGCGGCATCTCGATGACGGCATTGGCGAAGCAACTCGATCTCTCGGTTTCGCACATCAGCAGGCTGATTGCCGCTGCGGAGCGGGACCGCGGCGGGAACGACGGCAGTTGACCCTGCCGTCCTGATCGATGTCCGGGAGGCGTCCGATGCAGTTCGTTGCGTGCAACTACCCGGTCCATGCCGCGGCAATCCTCGACATCTTCAACGAGGCGATCGTGAACTCCACCGCGCTCTACGACTACCGGCCGCGTGCGCCGGAGAGCATGGTCGGCTGGTTCAAGACCAAGGAGGCGGGCCGCTTCCCGGTTGTCGGCGCGCTCGCACCGGGCGGTACGCTGCTCGGATTCGCCAGCTACGGTACGTTTCGCGCGTGGCCGGCTTACAAGTACACGGTCGAGCACTCGGTATACGTGCACAAGGAGCACCGCGGCCAAGGGATCGGCCGGGCGCTGATGCAGCAACTCGTCGCCGAGGCCGAATCGCAGCAGTATCACGTAATGGTCGGGGCGATCGATGTCGCCAATGCGGGGAGCATCGCCCTGCACGAAAAACTCGGCTTCGTCCATGCCGGCACGATCCGCCAGGCCGGATTCAAGTTCGGCAAATGGCTCGATGTGGTCTTCTACCAGCGCACGCTCGCTACGCCGGCCGATCCGGTTGACGGCTGAAGCGCCGATGCGAACGCTCGCCGCCGCCGTCGACCACCGCGCGTATGCTCGCGAGCATGGCGCCATCGTCTGACAACAGTCGCGGTCTACCCGCAAGCCGCGAGCAGAGCGCGGATCTCGGCTTCACCTACCGCGTGAGCAAGCGCGGCGCAGTCGAGCTGCTGCAGCGCGGGCGGGTGGCCGTTACCCTGCGTGGCGCGCGTGCCGCGCAATTTCTTGCCGACGCCGAAGCCGGGGCCGGCTTTGCCGATCTGCAGCAGGCGATGGCGCGGCTCACCGGCAACTACAAGCGCGGTAACGAGCGCCTCGCCAGCCATCACCCGCGCAATCGACGCTGAGTCGACGCAGAATCGGCGCTGACCGGGGGGGAACGCGCGCAGCCCTCGTTCGCGCCAGGTGCCACATCCGGGCCTTCGACGGCCCGCCCGTCAAAGCATGTCGGTGCTCTGGCGCGGCGCCCGGCAGGCTGGCAAGATAGGCGCGGCGCCGCTTCCGGCCCGTGCAAGGAGACCCACCATGCCACTGGTTCGCATCGCCTTGATGAAGGGTTCCTACGAAGGTTACGGCAGGAAGGTCGGCGAGATCGTTTTTCGGGCGATGGTCGAAACGATCAACGTGCCGCACAACGACAACTTCCAGATC
>WBZP01003734.1_pt1 | contig 16293 bp, 20 predicted proteins | sample 5204301 | NCBI WGS metagenome assembly WBZP01 (sample SAMN12412401, study PRJNA552823) | activated sludge metagenome | isolation source: activated sludge from nitrification reactor of wastewater treatment plant... | place: USA: Pennsylvania | collected 2017
ATTCGGTGGGCGAGGGGCGATTGGGTGAGCGTCCGCCGGGCGCACTGGAGTGAACCGGATCGCTCGCTGCCGCGCGGCCGGGCGAGGTCTTCCGCCCTCGCCTCTGATTCGGTGGGCGAGGGGCGAGCGGTTTAGCGTCCGCCAAATGCGCTGGGGTGAACCGCATCGCTCGCTGCCGCGCGGCCGGGCGAGGTCTTCCCCCCTCGCCTCTGATTCGGTGGGCGAGGGGCGATTGGGTGAGCGTCCGCCGGGCGCACTGGAGTGAATCGCATCGCTCGCTGCGGCGCGGCCGGGCGAGGTCTTCCGCCCTCGCCTCTGATTCGGTGGGCGAGGGGCGATTAGGTGAGCGTCCGCCGGGCGCACTGGAGTGAACCGGATCGCTCGAACTACGCCGGCGGGATCACCGTCGCGTTGCCATCCACCACGAGCTTTCCGTCCTGGTTGGTCACGGTGGTCTTGAACTTCAGCCACTTCCGGGGTTCGAGCTTCTCGGTGCACTCGACCTTCGCCGTAATGGTGTCCCCAATGAACACCGGGCCGCGAAACGACAGCTCCTGGCCAAGGTAGATGGTTCCGGGCCCGGGGAGCTTCATCGCCAGGACGGTGGAGATGAACGAGCCGCTGAGCATGCCGTGCGCGATCCGCTGCTTGAACATGCCCTCTGCAGCGGTCACGGCGTCGACGTGGGCGGGGTTCAGGTCGCCAGTGATCCCGGCGAAAAGGTAGATGTCGGTTTCACTCATCGTTTTCGTGAACGAGGCGGTATCGCCGATGCTGATTTCGTCATAGGTAGGCATGCGCGCAGCATCGCGCAGCGGCCTCGTCCGGGGAAGCGAGCCGGATGGCGACACAGGCAGACTGCTGCCCGCGTGCGTCTACCTACAGAGCGCGCGGAGGGCTTCGCGGACCTCGGCGGCGCGCTCCATCACCGCTTCCGGTGATTCCTGGGACGGGATCAGGTTGATGTGGCGCGCGCCGGCCTCGACGTACGGCGCGAGGAACTCCGCGATCTCCCGGGCGCTCCCGTAGGGCGTATACCGTTCGAAGCGGTCGAACGGCAGCCGGTAGGTGCCTTCCATGCCGTGGGCAACCTGGCTTCGCGCCGCGGCGCGATCGTCCGAGACGCTGGTCCAGTACTGCATGCCAAGCTCGATTTCCGAGGCGCCGCGGCCCACGGCAGCGGCGGCGGTCCGGACCTTTTCGCCCGCTTCCTTGAAGCGCTCAACGCTCATCCAGATGCCCGTGTAACCGTCGCCGAGACGGCCCGCGCGGCGTAGTGCCGCGTCGCTGCGGCCACCGACGAAAATCGGCACCGGGGCCAGCGGCTTCGGGTAGAGCGTCACATCGTCGAGCTGGAAGTGCCTGCCGGCGAACGTGACGTGGTCTTCGCTCCAGAGGCGCTTGAGGATCTGGATAGCCTCGTTGGTGCGGCCGCCGCGGGTGGATGGGTCCACGCCGGAGCTCCAGAACTCGTGGGGGTCTTCGCCGCCAACGCCGATGCCGAGGACGAAACGGCCGAGGCTGAGCTGGTCCAGCTGGGCTACCTGTAGCGCGACCGGCACCGGGTGACGCAACGGCAGCAGATACACGCCCGTCTTCAACTCAATGCGCGAGGTGACCGCGGCGGCCGCCGTGAGCGTGACCAGGCCGTCGTTGCCGTAGCCGTAGAAGGTGACGTGATCGCCGGCAATGATGCCGTCCAGTCCCAGGTTTTCGGCGCGCCGGGCGGCGTCGAGGACCATTTCACCCGTCGTGCCGACGCGGACATCCCAGGAACGGAGCATCACCGACACGGAGGGAGGCTGCATGGGCCGATTCTAGCGGCCGGAGGGCGCTTCCGCCGTGCACCGCGCTCTGGGATAGTCAGCCCACTTCACCTGCGGGGTAACCGATATGAGCAACGGGCAAGCCCGGCCACCAATGGTCTTCGACCGTGCGTTTCTCACGGGCGTGGAAGGCGTCACGGAGCTGATTTTCGTCCGCCACGGCGAGCAGCACATCGCGGACCCGCGTTCCGGCCCGGTTGGCGACACGTTCGACCCACCGCTCAGCGAACGCGGCGAAAAACAGGCGAATGCGGTTGGCGAACGGCTCTCAGTGGACCGCGTGGACGTGGTCTATGCGAGCCCGCTGAAGCGGGCGCTGGAAACGGGTCGCCAGATTGCCCGGCACCACCGCCTCGAGCCCGTGGTCATGGACGACCTGCGCGAGATCGAAGTGTTCCGGGACATGCCGCCGGAGAAGTCAGCGGTGGAGTACTTCGGCCAGGGCCTCTTGCTGGGCATCCGCGAACGGATGCTGCGAGAGAAGAAGTGGGACGTGTACCCGCTGTCCGAATCCAGCTTCGCGTTCCGGAAGCGCACGGTGAACGCCGTGGAGGCGATCGTCGCGGAGAACGAGGGCAAGCGCGTCGTCATCGCCTGCCATGGCGGCGTCATCAACGCCTACATCGGCCACATCATCGGCGTGGACTACGACATGTTCTTCCGCCCGGCCCACTGCTCCATGCACATCGTGTTCTCTGGCCATGGCGTGCGCGCCCTGCAATCGTTGAACGACGTGCACCACCTCAGGACGGAAGAGTGGAACCTGGTCAGCCACTGAGTGGGCTGTCTTCCAGGGCGAACTGCTCCACCAGGCCGTCCAGGCCCAGCGCAAGGGGTGGCCGCAGCGCCGTCCCGGCGAAGGCGTCGGCGAACGCCCGCGCAACCGGGCTGGAACGGCTGTAGTGACGCCCGCCGGAAAGAGCGAACAGCTCGGCGCAGAGCTTCGTCGCTTCCTGCGTGACGTACGTCTTGGTGCGAAGGACGCGGGCCGCGTACGCCGCGCCGGCGGCCGGACGGAACGCGCCGGCCGTCTCCATGAGGTAGGCGCGAAGCGACTCATACTTCATCTGCGCTTCAGCGAGGCGCAAGCGCACGGCCGGCGACGATGGCGCCGGCTTCCCCAGCGCCTCCAGGATGGTGCGCGCGCAACCGAGCGGGATGGCTGAGAACAGGCAGAACCAGTACTGCAGCGGCTGGACGCGGACCAGGAAGTCCGGGAAGCCGAGAATTCCCGACGCTGGGGCACCCTCGTAGCGGACCGAGTGGCTCTCCGAGGAACGCATGCCAAAGCCGTCCCAGTCGTCCAGCACAGTCACGCCCGGCTGGTTGACATCGAGCAGGAAGAACTCGACGACGCCGGCGCCGGGAAGCTCCGCGGGGTCGACTTTGGCGGTCGAAAAGAAGACCGAGGCATGCTTGCCGGAGGAGGCGAGGATCTTCTCGCCGGTGAGCCGGAAGCCGCCGTCCGGTCCCTTCTGCGCGATCGTCCTGGTGGCCGCGAGCGAGCCGCCGGCCCCTTTCTCGGAGTTGCAGGCGGCGTAGACCCGCCCGGCTGCATACGCCGCCGCCACCTGCTCTTTCTGGTGCAGCCACGTCTTCTGCCCGCCGGAGTCCGGAGCTTCGACATCCAGCGCCACCACCCCCGCGAATCCAAGAGGCATGCTCATCATCAGGGCCAACGACGCCGACGCCGTGGCGAGCAGTTCGATCGTTTCGGTTGCCTCGCGGCACGTTGCGCCGGCCCCGCCGAGACCAGGTGCGAACGGCATCGCGGGGATGTTGGCGGCGTAGAGGTCCGCCACGCTTTCGGCCGGGTAGCGCTCGGGGTCGGCGGCTTCACGGGCGGCGATCGCCGGCAACAGGTCGTTCAGGGCGGCAGTCACGGGTGGGACGTCCTCCGCGATCCACCGTACAGTCGTGGGTTCGCGCGTTCCGTGAAGTATCACAAGTGGGCGCAAGGCCCGGCCGCTACAATCCCGGCACGAATCCCAGTTGGAGTGTGCCATGGCTACCCGGGAACAGGTCGACGAGCTCCTTTCGAAGATGGCAGAGCAGCGCGAAGGGCTCTTCGCCGCGGTCAATGCGCTTTCCGCGGATGACCTGTTGCGCGTGCCGAAAGACGCGGAGGGCGAGGAGCAGTGGACGGCACTGGAGCAGCTCGCCCACCTCTGCGAGATGGAACGCAGCTACGACGCCTGGGTCCGGCGCGCCCTCCGCGAGGAGAATCCCGACCTCAGCGGCACGCAGTCCGAAGCCGTCGCAATCCCGATCGAAGCGGCGAACGGGCGCTCGGCCGGCGAGATGGTGCAGCAGTTGCGGATGGAGCGCGCGTACACGCTCGGGCTCATCGACGGGATAGGGCTCGAGGACTTCGAGCGGACCGCGGTGAGCCCCATGTTTGGCCAACTGACCGTGATGCAGTGGCTCCGTTCGTTTTACCGCCACGACCGCCAGCATTCGGCCCAGATCCTCGGCCGCAAGAGCGACTACCAGCCGAACTTCAAAGGCAAAGAGCCGAACCAGCGCAAGGCGCGGATCGACCTCGTGGCCCGGCGCAATTCCGGCGTCTAAGCAGAAGCTCAGGCCGAGAGACGGTGCCTCGCGGGCAGCGGTTCCAGCTCGGTTGGGATGATCCCGCGCTTCCCGCAGTGTTCGCATTCACGGACGCGGACGGCGCGGGCTTCGACGTTGACGAAGTACCGCCAGCGATGTTCACAGATGCCAACTTTCGTTTCCATGACTCCACTTTCGACCCCGGAGATGAACGGGTTGTTACCGCCGGGAGAACGTTGCGCAACGTCGTGCCGCTGTTGGTACGAACTCGTGAAAGTCGGCGCTCGTTCGTCGGCGCAATGAACTCCCCCTCGCCCGCGACGATAGGAGTCGGGAGGCGGCCGGGGGGTGAGGGCAGGCCCGCCGCGATACACCGCCAAGTTCCTCAACTGAGTACGCGTCCACGGCTCAGGGTGTCGGAATGGACGGAACAGCGACCCTTCCGGGAGCGGATCACGGCTTAGCGAGAGAGCCGCGGGGGTAGCCACGCACCATCCGGGCTCACGAACTCGCTCGCTGACGCGTGACCTGGTGGCCTGGTCACGATCCGCTCCCGATGGGTCGCGGTTCAACGACGGGTCAGGTTGGATGCGGCCTGCGCTACTCAATATGGAGACTGGTGGCTGGGCCCATTCGGAGAGCACGACCTGCTTTCGGATGGTCGCGGTTCGAACGAGGCGGTTGGTTCCGCCCACTCCGACACCCTAATCTGTGGCAGCGTACTGAGTGTTAGTTCGCCACGCTGATCTGCAGGGTGACCGTGTCGCCCAGGCCGGCGCCCGTGGCTTTGCGCACGGCGTCTTTGATCGGGACCAGGTAGCGCCCGCTCTTTGGGAACAACGAGGTGGTCCAGGTGGCGCCGGCGAGATGGACGGTAGCGGGGATGACGCCCCAGCCGTAGCTCGTCTGGCTAGAGGTCGCGCGGATGGCGGCGCTGCCTTCAGCAGGCACCGTGACGAAGTGGAATGGCGCCGGTCCGCGCCAGTACCAGATTTCGCCTGTGAACTCGATCTCCATGCGAGCAGGCCGTGCGGGCGCTACCGGCTGACGACGAGCGCGAGGGCGCCGAGGTCTCCGGAGCGCACGTGGTTGTGCTCGGTGCCGGCCTGGGCCCGGCAGTAGTCTCCGGCACTCATGTACACATCGCCGACCCACGCGTCGCCTTCGATGAGGTAGAGGTCCTCGATGTAGCCGTGGGGGTGCGGCGGGAACGGAGTGTTCGGCGCCATGCGAATGAGCGTGGTGCGCGTGCCGGTTTCGGCGCTGGCGTGAAGGTCCTTGAGTTGCACGCCCGGCGTAAGACCTTCCCAGTCGAGTTGCGCCGCGCGGGCGAAGTAGGAGCCGTCCTGTTCGAACATCGCGGGCTCGGACCTGGCTTTCGCGAGGACGCGGTCCTTGAGGCTGGCCGGCGGCTCGACCTGGGGGACGGCGTACGCCATGAGGTAGAGGGCGCGGCGCATGGCGCTCCGTTCGCCCTCATCGTTGGCGAGCTCATCGAGGAGGGCGTCAAAGGCCGAAGAGCTGCCTGGAGCGGTCACGGCTGGTTGCCTTCCTCTCGTGCGAGTGCGCCCAGGCGGAGCAGGGCATCGCGAAGCGCTGCGCGGATCTTCGCGGGTTCTTCGTCGAGCGCTTCGGCGATTGCCGCCACGCCCATGCCGCCGGAGTGCGCGAGTTCGAGCGCCGAGCGTTCCAGCTGCCCGAGCGATTCGAAGGTGGCTCGCACCGCCGCTGCGATCACATACGACTGCCGGCCGGAATCTGATCGCTTCGGGGCCACGGCCAGCGCGGCCTGGCGGACGGCATCGAACAGTTGCGATTCGGCGTAGGGCGCCTTTAGCGCGGCATAGGCGGATGCCGCTGCTTCTTCCGCCAGTTTCGCGTCTCCCGTGATGCGGAAGGCGAGGCTGAACGCGCGGCGCTCGGTGGCGGCGAAGAAGCCGGCCAGGGCAGGCTCGCCGGTGGCCAGGCCCGCGCCCTCGCGCCCCTCAGCGGCGGCCACGATGGTTCCCCATGGCCGAACGATACACCAGCCATTGGCGCCGCCCAAGGCAGACTTTTGCGTTGCCCCGGCAACTGACTATAGTTACGAACCTTCTGACATGCTGATCGACCTTCATAGCCACACCTGGCCCCGTTCCCATGACAGCGTTCTGAACCCCGACGACTTGATCACGCGGGCGAAGACGGCCGGCCTGGACGCGATCGTCTTTACCGAGCACGACACCGTCTGGGATCTGAAGTCGATTGAAGAACTGCGCGCGAAGCACAACTTCCTTGTGCTGGCCGGCGTGGAAATCAGCACGGACGACGGCCACATCCTCGCCTTCGGCATCGACAAGTACGTGTTCGGCATGCACCGGGCGCGCGAGCTGGCGAGCTACGTGGAGAAGGCGAACGGCGCGATGGTCGCGGCCCACCCCTACCGGCGGCAGATGCCGTGGTTCAGCCGCAACGAAGAGGAATACAAGTCGGCCCTCGAAAAGGCGTCGCGGAACCCGGCGTACCAGTACGTGCAGGGCCTGGAAGAGATCAATGGCCGGGGCAGCGACAAGGAGAACGAGTTCTCCCGCCGCCTCTGCGAAGTGATGGACCTGAAGGGGACCGGCGGCACGGACAGCCACGCGATCAGCGACGTGGGCAAGTGCGCCACCTACTTCGATAAGGACATCAATGACGAGCGGGAGCTGATCGAGGAGATCAAGGCCGGCCGCTTCTACGCGGTGGACCTCCGATCGGGCACGCCGGTGGCGGCCCGGAGCGCTTCGCAAAGCTAGATGTCATTGGGCGGATGCCCGCGCTCGCTCTTCGCTTCACAGTCAAGAACGCCGATAGTACGATGGTGCAGGCCGAGCGGCCCACGCAGCACCGACGGGAAGAGGAGCCCCCTTACATGACCTACGTCATCACCACCCCTTGTATCGATGTCCAGGACCAGGCTTGCGTTGAAGTCTGCCCGGTTGACTGCATCCACTTCGACGAAGGCAAAGACCGGATGCTCTACATCAACCCGGACGAATGCATCGACTGCGGGGCGTGCGAGCCGGCCTGCCCGGTGACCGCCATCTTCGCCGAGGACGACGTGCCCGGTGACCAGGAAGCCTTCAAGGAAATCAACGTCACCTGGTACAGCGACAAGGATGATGCCCGCGGCAAGGTTGCCGCGCTCAAGCCTGCCTGACCGGATCACCAGGACAAACGCGCAAAGCCGCCCGCGTGGCGGCTTTCGTTTGCCCGGGCCGCGGCTGGTCATAACTTGACCGTGTTCGGTTTCCAGATAGATTGAATTCGTTGCGCTACGTATTGAGCGTGGCGTGGAGGCAGCTTTCCCATGTCAGAACGAGTAGTGATCAAGGCCGCTGCGCGGACCATTGTTGGCAAGAAGGTGGCCCAGTTGCGCCGCCAGGGGCGCCTCCCCGCAAACGTCTATGGCCGCGGCATCTCGTCGCAAGCGGTCGACATCGATGCCCGCGAGTTCGGGCGCACGATCAAGCAGGCCGGCCTTCGCGCCATGATCCAGCTGGATGTCGAAGGCGAAAAAGCGCCTCGCTACGTGATCCTTCGCGGCATTGAACGCAAGGGCGGCACCGGCGACCCCATCCACATCGATTTCTTCCAGGTGGACCCGGATCAGCCCATCACCGCGAACGTCCCGCTGCGCCTGGTTGGCGAAGCGCCCGCGGTGCGTGACCTGGCCGGCACGCTGCTCACGAGCATTGACGTCGTCTCCGTGCGCTGCAAACCACTCGATATCCCGGACTCGATTGAAGTGGACCTGTCGTCGCTGAAGAGCTTCGATGTTTCCCTGAAGGTGGGCGACATTGAGTTCGCGAGCGGCGTGGAGGTCCTGACTGACCCCGGCATCGTGGTCGCGACCGTGAACGCGCCCCGCATCCGCAAGTAGTCCACGCTTGACCGACTTCACCTACCCGGCCGACCCAGCGGAGGCCGGGTTACGTTTGTTCCTCGGCTGGTTCGGGCCGCACTACGCCCGCAGCGCTACCGTCTCCCGGGCCGAGTCCAACAACAGCCTCCTGACAGCCGAAGTCACGGTTGGGCGGCAATGGAACATGGCCGTTTCGGTCGTGAACACCATGGGGCCGGACGCCACCGTCGAGTGGGAAGCGGCCCGTGCCGCGCTTGAGAAGCGGCTCGACCTGGAGGGCCGTTCGCTCGCCATCTGGGCGCCGCGTGGGGCGGTGATCCCTTCGAGCGAGCCGGGATTGAGCCAGTTCGTCCATTCCGTATCCGAAGCGAAGCCCCTGGACGACGGGCGCCTGGAACTGCGCCGGCCTGTTTCGCTCTACCTGCGGCGGGCAGGGAACACCGGTTCAGTGGTGACCATCCTTGGCGGGCTTTCCGCGCACTGGGCCCAGTTCACCAACCGCGTGCCGGGTACGTTCATGCTGAACTCCGCCGAATTGCTCCGCATGCCGGCTTCGAAAGAGGAGCGGGACGAGCTGGCCGAACGGATCGTGCTGGCGGCCGGCCAGCCGGATGTCGATGAAAACGTCACCGTGCCGGCGGTCGATGCCTGGAGCGCGAACGACCTCGGCGCCGGGCAGAGTTGCGTGCTCGGCACACCCGCGCCCGAGAACGAAGAATGGAGCGCATCGCTGCGAAGGAACCTGCGACGGCTGCTCAAGGAAGCCGAACCGCATCTGCGGACACCCTCCGACGCTCGCGCGCTCGTGGTCCTGGGCGCTTCCACCTACGCGGACGAAGAGAAACTCTCGCTGGCGCTGCGCGGCATGGACCCCACGCTCTACGCTGCCTACGACATCCTCGCCGTCATCGCGGACGGCGTACTGAAGACCATCCTCCAACCCCAACGCCAGACGCTTCCGTGGGACGCCCCGCTGGGCTAACCCACCCGGCCCATCAGAGGCGAGGGCGGAAGACCTCGCTCCGCCGCGCGCCAGCGAGCGACGAAGCCCTCGTTCGGCCCGCCCCGCAACACCACATCAGAGGCGAGGGCGGAAGAACTCGCTCCGCCACGCGCCAGTGATCGATGCATTGCATGCTTCCATGGCGTGCGCCTCCGGGGAATGGCGGTGGGTTCATGCGGCCCACTGGGCCGCGGCTACCTCGTTTTGGCGTGACCGTGGACAATCGGCCGCACGCTCAGCGGAGGGACAAACGGCATGACGATCACGCGCGTGGGGTTCATCGGGCTCGGGATCATGGGCGCGCCGATGGCGGCGAACCTGCTTCGGGCCGGCTTCGACGTGACGGTCTGGAACCGTTCGCCGAGCCGCACCGCGCCACTGCTCGAAGCCCGCGCCAACGGCGCGGACAGTCCCGCCGATGTCGCGGCCGCCTCCGAGGTGACGCTCAGTTGCGTCACGAATTCGGGTGACGTCGAAGAAGTCGCGCTCGGTCCGGGCGGCGTCATCGAAGGGGCCAAACCGGGCTCGGCGTACATCGACTGTTCGACGATTGCCCCGGAAACGGCGCGAAAGGTGGCGGCCGCTCTGGCGAAGCGGGGCGTGGCGATGCTCGATGCGCCCGTCTCGGGCGGCGACATCGGCGCCCAGGCCGGCACGCTGGCGATCATGGTTGGCGGCGAGGAGGAGACGTTCGAGCGCTGCCTGCCGGTGCTCCAGGCAATGGGCAAGACCATCGTCCACGTAGGGCCCAGCGGCGCCGGGCAGGTGGTGAAACTCTGCAACCAGATTGCCGGAGCCCTGAACCTGCTCGCGGCCGCGGAGGCGATCGGGCTCGCGCGGCGGGCGGGCGTGGACCCGAACAAGATGCTCGAAGTCGTGTCGGCCGGGGCAGCCGGCTCGTGGATGCTGTCGAACCTCGCGCCGCGCGCGGTCCGGGGGGACTATGCGCCCGGGTTCATGGTGGACCTGATGCAGAAAGACCTGAGGCTCGTGCTGGACGCTGCGAACGAGACGCACACGCCCTTGCCCGGCGCCGCGCTCGTCTCCCAGTTGTTCCAATCCATCCAGGCGGAAAGGCGCGGGACCGACGGCACGCAGGCCCTGGTCGACGCGATCGCGAAGCTGGCGCGGTGAGCGCGAATTGAGCCGAACCGCGATGCGTGATACCTTCATCGTTCGTGCCGGGAGCCCGGTCCTTCGCCTATGGAGGACAAACCCATCGCCCGGCCTGAGGTCTCATTGAGGGAATATGAACTGACGGTGGTCTATGACCTTGCCGTCACCGAAGCGGGTGGCCCGGATGCCGGCCCGCAGCGCATCGCCAGCCTTGTTGAAGGCCGCGGCGGCAAGATGCTGAAAGTGGACCACTGGGGCCGCCGCCGCATGGCTTACCCCATCGGCCGCGCGCTCGACGGCGACTACGTCGTCACGCGGGTCGAGCTCGACCCGACCGCGGTGGCGCCACTCGAAGCCGCGCTGAAGATCGACGAAAAAGTCTACCGGCACCTCGTGGTGCGCGCGGATGAACTGCCGCTTCCTCCGCCGCCGCGCGAGCCTCGCGTCCCGCGCGAACCGGCCGCCGAAGCAGCACCGGCTGCCGCCCCAGCGCCCGCCGCCGAGGCTGCGCCAGTCGCCGCAGCCGAAGCTCCGGTAGCCGAAGCGCCAGCGGCCGAGGCCCCCGCAGCGGACGCTCCGGCAGAGACCGCGGCAGAAGCACCCAGCGAAGAATAAGGAAGTCGCGCCATGGCCAGCCTGAACAAAGTCATGCTCATCGGTAACGCCGGCAAGGATGCCGAGCTCCGCTACATGGCCACTGGGACCCCCCAGTGCAAGTTCTCGATGGCTGTGAACAACCGTCGCCGCAACCAGACGACAAACGAATGGGAAGACCAGACGGAGTGGTTCAACATTCTCATCTGGGGCGACATGGCTGAGCGCGTCTCCCAGTACATCACCAAGGGCAAACCGCTCTACGTAGAGGGACGCCTGCAAACGCGCAGCTGGGACGATGACCAGGGCCAGAAGCACTACATGACCGAAGTGGTCGCGCAGACGGTGCAATTGCTCGGCTCGCGTGATGGTGGCGAAGGCGGGAACCGCGGCGGCGGTGGCGACGACTGGGGCAACGGAGCGCCATCGCGGCCGCAGCAGCGCCAGTCCGGCGGCGGCGGGTATAGCCGCGGCGGCGACGTGGAGCCCGGCCTCCGCCATTCCCCGGTCCTTCCGGAATGAAGGACAAACCCATCGGAGGAACGAACGAACATGGCTTCAGAAGAACGAGCAGAACGCCCGGAACGCAGCGAAGGCGGCGACCGCCCGGCGCGTCCGCAGCGCCCGCGTTACGGCAGCCGCCGCAAGGTTTGCCGCTTCTGCGTGGACCACATGGACGGCGCGGACTACAAGGACATCAGCCGCCTGCGCATGTACATCAGCGACCGCGGCAAGATTGAGCCGCGCCGGAAGACGGGCACCTGCCTGAAGCATCAGCGCCTGGTGTGCACGGCGATCAAGCGGGCGCGGCACCTGGCGCTCCTGCCGTACACCCTCTCGCACGTCCGCCAGACCGGGGTCTTCCCTACCCGCGGCTAAGCTGGAGCGGGCGCGGCCATGCGCCCTCTTGAGGAGACCAATGGCCCGACGTGAACGCACCACCGGCCTTCCTCGCGCGCGAGGGCCGAAACCAGCCAAACCGGTCAGCCGTTTTGGCGAGCGCGAGCAGCGCCTGACCGTTGTTGGCGTTGGTGTCCTGCTCATCGCGGTGCTGCTCGGCCTCTTCGGCTGGCGGTACTACGACGACAACTACCGGCAACCCAACAAGACCATCCTCTCCATCGCCGGCGAAAGCTACTCGCTGCGCTACTTCTCCGACAGGCTCTACCTGGCGGCGACCCAGCAGTCCGGCAGCGGCACGAACATCAGCCTGCTGGAACAGACCGTGCTCACGGACCTCGAAAACGAAGCCGTGATCATCTCCCTGGCGAAGGAGAAGGGCATCACGGTGAGTGACGAAGACATCACGACCGAGATCGCCAGCCAGCTTGGCGTCCCCGTTGGTGGGGCGGGCAGCTCCTTCGACACGCTTTACCGGCAGCGCCTGAAGTCCGTGAAGATGAGCGACGGGGCCTACCGGCGCTACACCGAAGCCCAGGTCTACCAGCAGAAGCTGAGCCAGAGCTTCCAGGATCAGACGGGCGAAAAGACGGAAATGATCACGCTCCGGACCGTGGTCAGTGGCACCCAGGAGGCGGCTAACACGGTGCTCGCCCTCGCGAAGACAAACGCGGACTTCGGCTCCATCGCCCAGACGCAGTCAACCGACCTGACGTCTCGCCAGAAGGACGGCGTGATGGATGCCGAACCGGCGCGCCTGCTGCCGGAGAACGTCCGCAACGCCATCCAGGCCAAGCCGGCCGGCGACGAGATATTCGGGCCGATCCAGGTCGAAACGAACTGGTGGGTTTTCAAGATCGAATCGAAGGACCCGGAGGGCACGCTCTCGGAGACGCAGAAGTCGCAGCTCGCGGACCTGCTGGTCCAGGATGCGGTGAAGGAGCGGCGCGCGACCGTGAAGATCGATCGCAACATCAACAGCTCCGACTATACGTGGGCGAATGACAACGCCGGGAAGTGACAGGCTCTCGCGAGAGATTGGCGTCGGACTGATTGGTCTCGGCGTTGTGGGCGGCGGGGTTGCGCGCGCCCTGATTGAGCGGCGGGACTACTTCGCCCGCCAGGTTGGCGCGCCGCTGATCGTCCGCAAGGCCGCGGTCCGTGATCTCGCCAAGCCGCGGACGGTGGACCTCCCTCCGGGCGTCCTGACGACGAACGTCGACGATGTCATCAACAACCCCGAGATCGACATCGTCGTCGAAGTCATCGGCGGCGAGCAGCCCGCCGGTTCGTTCATCCGGCGGGCGCTGGAAGCGGGCAAGCACGTGGTGACGGCGAACAAAGAGCTGATGGCCAAGAGCGGCCCGGAACTGCTCGCGGAGGCGCACAGCCGCGGCCTGGACATCATGTTCGAAGCGAGTGTGGGCGGCGGCATCCCGCTGATCGCGCCGTTCAGGCGTGACCTGCTGGCGAACCGGATCACCTCCATCCGGGCGATCATCAACGGGACCACGAACTACATCCTCACTGACCTGGCGCGCTCCGGCGCCGTTGGTCAGGCGCTCCGCGCGCAGGGCATCGAGCCGCCGCAGGGTGGCGGCTTCGCCGAAGCCCTGGCCGAAGCCCAGCGGCTGGGGTATGCCGAACCGGACCCGACCAACGACGTCGAGGGCTACGACGCGGCCTACAAGCTCGCGATCATGGCCACCCTCGGCTTCCGCAGCCGCGTCCGGCCGGAACAGATCGACACGACGGGAATCACGAAGCTGGACGCGAGAGACTTCCAGTACGCGCAGGAACTCGGATACGTCATCAAGCTGCTGGCCATCGCCCAGCGCATCGACGGTGGCATCGTGGCGCGCGTTGGCCCCGCCTTCATCCCCAATGCGGAACCGCTGGCGAAGGTCGACGGCGTCTATAACGCCGTCCAGATCGAGGGTGACCTGACCGGCACGGTGCTCTTCCAGGGCCGGGGCGCCGGGGCCGAGCCCACGAGCTCCGCCGTCGTGGCCGACCTCCTGGACCTCTCCCACGCGATCGTCCTCGGCGGACGCGAACGCAAGTACTGGGGCCCCGAAGGCGACGTGCCCGTGCTCGCGCTTGAGCACCTGGAGACGCGCTACTATGTCCGCGTGACTGTCTCGGACCGGCCGGGAGTGCTCGCGCAGATTGCCCAGACGCTGGGCAACCATTCGGTGAGCATCGCGGCGGTCAGCCAGAAAGAAGCCGACGCTTCAGCGCAGACGGCCGAGCTCGTGGTCATGACGCACCGGGCGCGCGAGGGGGCCATGCGCGCCGCCCTGCGCGACATCGAGGCGCTGCCGGTTGTGCAGCAGGTCTCGACGTTCTTGCGCGTGGAGGGATAGGCCGTGGCCGGCGAATCGTCCCAGGCCGAGGCAATCGGCGAAATCATCACCTGGCTCGAACAGCAGATCCGGGCGAACCGGGACGAGCAGATCCGCCAGCTCTCGCAACTGGACCAGCTTCGGCGGCAAGTCCACGACCTCGCGGAAGAGATGAACAACGCGGAACGGGCGGTCCGCGAAATCGACCCCAAGCTTGCGCCGTTCAAGGGCCTGCCCGAGAAGATCCGCTCGCTCGACGAGAGCACCGAGCACATTCGCCAGGCGATCAGTTCGAACAAGGCGGAAGTCGACAACGCGCTGCGCCTGCTGCGTGCTGAAGCGGACTACGACCGCCAGGAACGGGGCGAAGCGCTCCGCCGGATCGACGTTGCAACCTCGCAGTTAGGACTGATCCTCGCCGACGTGGCGCAGGTCCAGCACCAGGCCGCCCAGGTCAACCAGGTGACGCAGACGCTGCTCGAACGCCAGCGCGAAGTCGAAGCCGATGTCGAGCAGTTCGGCCTCCGCCTGGACCGCAGCATCGAAGTCAACCGCGACCTCGAAGAGCGCATCAAGGTGGTGCTGTTCGACGGCCTCGATGAGCGCTTCGAGGTGGTCTACGAGCGGCTCCAGGTCGTCGGCGAGATGGTGAAGCGGAACGAAGACGTGATCGCCGGGGTTGCGAACGAGCGCAGCCTGCGCCAGGAACTGATCGACGAGCTGTCGATCTGGCGCGAGGAGCACGGCCGCATCGATGGTCGCCTGAACGTGCTGGAGGACCAGACCGACAAGATCGTTGCCCAGATCGACAAGGTGCATGGCGAAGTGACGCTGCTCGAGGGCCGCCATTCGGGCCTTGGCGAGCGCGTGTCGAACATCCGCAAGGACATCGCCGAGGTGGTGGACCACGTGCGCGAAGAGTTCGCGAAGTACAACGCGATGATGGAGAAGCAGCGCCGCAAGCAGATCCAGGTGCTGGAGCAGGAACTGCGGGAATCGAAATTCCACGCGTTTCGCCCGCCGGAGGAGCCATGAGCGCGGGCGCTCCGCAGCCGCGGGGGCTCCTCTATCGCTGGGCGTCAGTGCTGCCGCTCACCGAGCGGACGCCACGCATCACCCTCGGCGAGGGCGACACGCCGCTCGTGCGCTCGGCGGCGCTGGAGCGCGAGTGTGGGCTGGATGAGCTCTGGTTCAAGCTGGAGAGCTGCAACCCAACCGGGTCCTTCAAGGATCGGGGAATGGTGGTTGCGGTGGCGAAAGCCATGGAGAGCGGCGCGCGCGCGATCATGTGCGCGAGCACCGGAAACACGAGCGCCAGCGCCGCGGCCTATGCCGCCAGGTGCGGCCTCGAGTGCTTCGTGCTCGTCCCCGGCGGGAAGGTGGCCGCTGGCAAGATGGCCCAGGCGGTGGCCTATGGCAGCCGGATCATCGAAGTTGACGGCAATTTCGATGACGCCCTGAACGCCGCGCGGGAACTGACCGCGAAACACCCGGTCGCGCTCGTGAATTCGGTGAACCCGTTCCGCATCCAGGGCCAGAAGACGGCCTCCTACGAGATCTGCGAATCCCTCGGCGACGCGCCGGACATCCTGGCGATACCAGTCGGCAACGCGGGCAACATCACCGCCTACTGGCGCGGCTTCGTGGAGTGCGCGGAGACGGCGCGCGCCACCCTCCACCCCCGGATGTATGGATTCCAGGCTGCCGGGGCGGCCCCGTTGGTGTCTGGCAAGCCGGTGGCGGAGCCGCACACCGTGGCCACTGCCATCCGCATTGGCAACCCGGCGAGTTGGACCGGCGCGACGAGTGCGCGGGACGAGAGCGAAGGGCTGATCGAAGCGGTCACCGACGACGAGATTCTCGAGGCCTACCGCTTACTGGCGGGGCGCGAGGGCCTCTTCGTCGAGCCCGCCAGCGCGGCCAGCGTGGCGGGGCTGTTGAAGAAGGGTCGCGCGGGGGCCATCCGTGGTGGCCGGGCCGTCGCGATCCTCACGGGGAACGGCCTGAAGGACCCGGACACGGCGATTGCGCAGTACGTGCCGAACATCACGAAGGCGAGCGCGACGGTCGATG
>WBZP01003735.1_pt1 | contig 16293 bp, 20 predicted proteins | sample 5204301 | NCBI WGS metagenome assembly WBZP01 (sample SAMN12412401, study PRJNA552823) | activated sludge metagenome | isolation source: activated sludge from nitrification reactor of wastewater treatment plant... | place: USA: Pennsylvania | collected 2017
TCGCTTGGGCGGTTCCGGTGCCATTATGGGTCTGCCGCCTTCGTCGCAACCGGACGGGTAGTTATGGCGATGGGCAAACCAAACGCCCCACTAGATGCCCGCACCGGGCGTCTTCAGGCAGACTCTACGCGCCGAACGCCGCGACCAGCTCGCCGGCGCTGAAAATCGTTAGAGCGCCGGGGTGCATCACCATCCACGGCTCGTTATCGGTCAGCGGTCGGGTCGCCATCACGGTCACCACATCGGCGGGCGTGGTTTCCGCCTGAAAGTCCACCGTCATGTCGGCATCCATCAGCCGGGCCTGGCCGAACGGCGCCCGGCGGGTCAGCCACGACAGTTGGGTGCCGCAATGGGCGTAGAGATAACGGGAGTCGCTGAGCAGGAAGTTGAAAACGCCGCGCTGATTCAACTCTTGGGAGAGGGCATGGATATACCGCCACAGGCCGGTGGGCCGGCGCGGCGGCTCGGGGAAGCGGGTGCGGATGTGATCCAGCAACCAGCAGAAGGCGTGCTCGCTATCGGTGGCGCCAATCGGCCGGTAGAAACCGAGCGGCAGCCGCTTCACCCCGCGCAACTGACCGTTGTGAGCAAACACCCAGTGCCGTCCCCACAGTTCACGGCTAAAGGGATGGGTATTCTCCAGGCAAACCCGGCCACGGTTGGCGCGGCGGATGTGACTGATCACGATCAGGCTCTTGATGGCGTAGCGCTGCACCAGCCGGGCGATTTCCGACTCGGCGCTGGGGTTGGGATCGTGAAAGGCCCGGCAGCCGCGCCCCTCGTAGAAGGCGATGCCCCAGCCGTCGCGGTGCGGGCCGGTCTTGCCACCACGCTGCATCAACCCGGTGAAGCTGAAGCAGATGTCGGTGGGCACGTTGGCGCTCATCCCGAGCAACTCGCACATGATCGAACTCCGGCTCAGCTCCAGCGCGGCCCTGGCGCCGACGACCGGCTGGATTCGGCCATGCCTCGCGCCCGGCGGATGTGGTCCAGGAACGGATTGGTGCGCAATTCCTGCTCCAGCGTGGTGACAGGGCCATGGCCGCTGCATACCAGCAGGTGGCCCGGCAACTCCAGCAAGCGGCTTAGACTGACCTGCATCAATTCCGGATCGCTCATGGGAAAGTCGGTGCGACCGATGCTGCCGGCGAACAGGGTATCGCCGACGAAAATGTAGGTATCGTCGTAATAGCAGCCCTGGCCCGGAGTATGGCCCGGCGTGGACAGGAAGCGGAAGCGCAGTTCGCCCACATCGATGGCGTCACCATCGTGTACTTCCCGATCAATCCGCCCACCCGACCGGTCGAAATCGGCCATGCCGAACAGCAGCGAGCCTTGTTGCGGCAGGGTATCGAACATCGGTCGCTCCAGCGCCGGCAGATAAGTCAGCGCTGCGGGGAATTCCCGTTGCAGGTCCGCCAGCCCGCCGGCGTGATCGAAATGGGCGTGGGTCAGCAGAACCGCTCGTAAATCCGGGCGCGGTTGCATCTTCGCCAGCGCGTTCGCCAGTTGCGGCCCATCACCAGTATCCACCACGGCGCACTGGCCGGTGGCGGGGTCTTCGAGCAGATAGGCGTTGACTTGGAACGCGCCCAAGGTGAGACAGCGGACATTCATGGGGGATACTCGATGATGTGGTCTTCCAACCGTCGGGTCCGCCGTTCCGGCACCGCCCAGCCGCACGCGCTCGCGCCGGCTCGCCGGGTGGAGCTCGGATCGCCGGTTCGCAGTGGATGCCAGTCCGGCAGCGGCAGGCCCTCCGCCCGCAACCGGTAGGCGCATGTGCGCGGTAGCCAACCGACCTGTCGAACTTCGGCAGGCGTCAGTTGCACGCAGTCGGGCACCCAACGGAAGCGGTCGGCGTAGCGGCTACAACGGCCGGTGGCAAGATCCAACAGCCGACAGGCGACGTTGGTGTGGAACAACTCTCCCGTCTCTTCGTCCTCCAGCTTGTGCAGGCAGCACTTGCCACAGCCGTCACATAGCGCTTCCCACTCGGTCTGGGTAAGTTGGGCGAGGGCTTTGGTTTGCCAAAACGGGGGTTCGGCGCTCATGCGAGAAAGCGGGAAGCGTGGGGCGCGGCGCGAGGACGCCGCCGGGGCATCCCCGCGATCAGCTCAGGAATGGATGTATTCGCGCAGATTCCGCGCTTCGATAGCGGTCTCTTCCAGCTTAGCCTTGACCAGATCGCCGATGGACACCACTCCGATCATCTTGCCGTCTTCCACCACCGGTATGTGGCGAAACCGCTTGGCAGTCATGATGGCGAGGGTTTCGTTCGCCGTATCGCCGGGTTTGCCAAGGGTCATATCGCAGGTCATGTAGGGTCGAATCGACATTTTGGCAAAATCGGTTCTGCCTTCGGCGCACAGGTTCAATATGTCGCGCTCGGTGAAGATGCCCGCCGGCACTCCGCTGGCTTCCTGCACCATCACCGAACCGACTCGATGGTCGTTCATGGCGCGGATGGCGTCGGCAACGGTGGCCGTTGTCGGCACGGTGACCGGCTGGCCGCCTTTTTTCTTCAAAATTTCCTTTAATTGCATCATGTTCGGGTACCCCTTGGGTTGATTAAAACGGGCTGACTAAGCCATTCGCCAATAATTTAGCAAATTTATCGGTTTTAGCCAGCAACGGAGACAAGCCGACGCCACACGCTCCCCGGAGGGGGCGCGCAACGCCCACCGCCCCGCGCGTTTATCAACTTCCCAGCGCCAGCAACAATCCATTCAATCGCTTGACAAAACTGGCCGGATCTTCCAGTTGTCCACCCTCGGCCAGCACCGCCTGCTCGAACAGCAGATGGGTCCAGTCGTCGAAGCGGCCGGCATCCGGCTCGTCCTTCATGCGCGCGATCAGCGGATGGTGAGGATTCAGTTCCAGATACGGCTTGCTCATCGGCACGCTCTGGCCGGCATCGCGCAGCAGGCGTTCCAGATGGGCGCTGAGCGCGTGTTCGTCCACCACCAGACAGGCTGGCGAGTCGGTCAGTCGCGAGGAAATCCGTGCTTCCTTGACTTTATCACCCAGCACATCCTTGACCCGGGCCAGCAAATCCTTGAATTGATCCTCGGCCTGTTTTTGCTCCTGTTTTTCGTCTTCCGAGGCGATCTTGTCCAGATCCAGGGCACCCTTGGCCACCGACTGGAGCGGCTTGCCCTCGAATTCGGTCAGGTGCGACATCAGCCACTCGTCCACCCGATCAGTTAACAATAGTACTTCCAGTCCCTTCTTACGGAAAATTTCCAGGTGTGGGCTGTTCTTCGCGGCGGCGAAGCTGTCGGCGACGATGTAGTAAATCTTGTCTTGGCCTTCTTTGACCCGCCCGAGGTAATCGGCCAGCGACACGGTCTGCTCGGCGCTGTCGGCATGGGTCGAGGCGAAGCGCAGCAGTTTGGCGATCTGCTCGCGATTGCCATAATCCTCCGCCGGCCCTTCCTTGAGCGCTCGCCCGAATTCCTTCCAGAATTTGCCGTACTTTTCAGCATCGCTCGCGGCCAGGTCTTCCAGCAGACCCAGCACCTTCTTGACCGAACCGGCGCGGATGCCGTCCACCACCTTGCTGCCTTGCAGAATCTCGCGGGAGATGTTCAGCGGCAGGTCGTTGGAGTCGATCACGCCGCGCACGAAGCGCAGGTAGCGCGGCATCAGGTGCTCGGCGTCGTCCATGATGAACACCCGCTGCACGTACAGCTTCACCCCGTGACTCTGCTCGCGGTCCCACAGGTCGAAGGGCGCGCGGGCCGGGATGAACAGCAGCGAGGTGTACTCCAACTTGCCTTCCACCCGGTTGTGGGTCCAGGCCAGCGGGTCCTCGAAATCGTGGCCGACGTGCTTGTAAAACTCCTTGTATTCGTCTTCCGTAATCTCCTGCTTGGGCCGCGCCCACAGCGCCGCCGCCTGATTGATCCGCTCGTCCTCGATGGTGGGCGGCGCATCCTTGTCCTCGCTGAACTTCTGCACCGGCATGATCACCGGCAGGGTGATGTGATCGGAATACTTGGTGATGATCGAGCGTAACTGCCACTCGTTCAGCAATTCCGCCTCGTCCTCGCGCAAATGCAGGATCACTTCGGTGCCGCGCGTCGGCTTGTCCACCGTCTCCAGCGTGTACTCGCCTTCGCCGTTGGACTCCCAGCAGACTCCGTGTTCCGCTCCCATGCCGGCGCGGCGGGTCAACAGAACCACCTTGTCGGCGACGATGAAACTGGAATAGAAGCCGACGCCGAACTGGCCAATCAGATTCGCGTCCTTGGCCTGATCGCCGCTCAACTTGCTCATGAACTGGCGGGTGCCGGAACGGGCGATGGTGCCGATGTTGTCGATGACTTCCTGCCGGTCCATGCCGATGCCGTTGTCGGATACCGTGATCGTGCGGGCGTCCTTGTCGAAGCTGACCCGGATTTTCAGGTCCGGATCGTTCTCGTACAGGGCGCTGTCGGTCAGGGATTCGAAGCGCAGCTTGTCACAGGCGTCGGAGGCGTTGGAAATCAGTTCGCGGAGGAAGACTTCCTTGTGTGAATACAGGGAATGTGCAACCAGGCGCAGCAATTGCTGCACCTCGGCCTGAAAACCAAGGGTTTCCTTATGGGCTTCGACGGTCATGGGGGTCGGTCTCCTGGTGGATGTTCGTAATCGAAAGCCGATATGAGGGCGGGCGGTGGGATTTCAAGGAAGGGTGAAAACTAGCCGCTACCCGACCGCATCCACACCCTCGTGTCGCAGCAGCCAACGCTTGATTCCCAGTGGATCGCCGGTGACCGCGCCGGCATAGCCACCCAGACCCTGCCGGCCCACCACCCGATGACAGGGGATCAGAATCGGCGCGGGGTTGTTGCGGCAGGCGCCGCCGATGGCGCGGGCGGCGGTATCGAGTTGTCGCGCCAGTTCGCCGTAGGTCAGCACGGTTCCCGCTGGAATGGCTTGCAGCGCCGCCCACACCCGTCGTTGAAACGTGGTCCCGGCTGGCGCCAGCGGCGCCGTGAACCGATAGCGGGGATCACGGAAATACGCCTCCAGTTGCTCGATTACCATCTGGGTCGCGGCGTCCGTCGGCGGCTGTTCGGGCGCATCGGCGGGCAGATAATCCAGTTCGTTCACGGCATCGCCAGCCATGCGGATGCCAATCCGACCCAGCGGTGTGGCAATGACGGCTTGATAGGAAGCGTTCGTCGTCATGATTAACCCTCGGGTGGAACATAGGCCAGCCAGTCGCGGCTGGCGTCGCCGTAGACCATAAAGTACGGATTGAGTAGCGATTCACGGGTGTTGTAGCGCAACGGCATGCCGGTTTCCGCCGACACCACCCGGCCTCCGGCCACTTCGACGATGCACTGAGCAGCGGCGGTATCCCATTCCGAGGTCGGGCCGAACCGGGGGTACACGTCCGCCGCGCCCTCCGCCACCTGGCAGAGTTTGAGCGAACTGCCGATGGTGACCAACTCGTGTGTACCCAGCCCGGCGACGAATTTTTGTAGACCCGGCCCGCCGTGAGAGCGGCTGCCGACCACCCGCACCGGCCCGCCGGGTTGCAACAGCTTGACCTTGATTGGGCGCGGCGGCTGGCCCGGATCTTCACGGAATGCGCCGCAACCACGGACCGCGAAGTAGCACAGTCCAGTCACCGGCGCACGCACGACGCCGAGAACCGGCTCGTGCTCCTCGATCAGGGCAATGTTGACGGTAAATTGGCCGTTGCGCTGGACAAACTCCTTGGTGCCATCCAACGGGTCCACCAGCCAGTAGCGCCGCCAGCGCGCCCGTTCGGCGAAGGGTACGCTGGCGGATTCCTCGGACAGGATGGGGATGTCCGGGGTCAGGTGTTGCAGTCCGGCGACGATGGCGTGATGCGCGGCCAGATCGGCGGTGGTCAGTGGACTGTCGTCGTCCTTGGCGGTCACGTCGAACCCCGTGGCGTAAATCTCCAGAATGCGCGCGCTAGCCTCCACCGCCAGCGCCCGGACCGGCTTCAGCCAAGCGACCCATTCATCACGCATAACCCATTTCTCCACGCCCCAAAACGAAAAAGGGCGACCTTGGAAGGATCGCCCCGCCGCTGACCCCGCCGTCGAACCTCAGGCCAGTTTTTCCTTGATGCGGGCCGCCTTGCCTTCCAAGCCGCGCAGGTAGTACAGCTTGGCGCGGCGCACGTCGCCCCGGCGCTTGACCGTAATATCGGCGATGGCCGGGCTGTAGGACTGGAACACCCGCTCCACCCCCTCGCCGTGGGAGATTTTGCGCACGGTGAACGCTGAGTTCAGACCGCGATTGCGCTTGGCGATGACGATGCCCTCGAACGCCTGCAGGCGCTCGCGGCTGCCTTCCTTTACCTTAACCCGCACCACCACGGTATCACCGGGACCGAAGGCCGGGATTTCGCGGGTCATCTGCTCCCGCTCGAATGCTTCAACCAGTTTGCTCATGACACTACGCTCCACGTTGCTCCGTGAGATCCCCGGCGGCGCCGGCGCTCTCCGTTCTCTCTCGATAATCGCGAACAAATTCATCCAGCAGTGCTCGATCCCCGGCATCCAGCAACCGACCCACCAGCAGTTCGGGTCGCCGTAACCAGGTTCGGCCCAACGACTCGCGTCGTCGCCAGCGGGCGATGGCGGCGTGATCGCCACTCAGCAGCACCGCCGGAACCCGCCGCCCGTCCAGTTCCTCCGGGCGGGTGTAATGCGGACAGTCCAGCAGACCGTCCATAAACGAATCCTGCTCGGCCGATTCGCGGTCGTTCAGCGCGCCCGGCAGCAATCGGGCCACGGCATCGATCACCACCAGCGCCGCCAGTTCGCCACCGCTCAGCACGTAATCGCCGATGGACCATTCCTCGTCCACCTCGGCCTCGATCAAGCGCTCGTCAATGCCCTCGTAGCGGCCAGCGAGCAGGATCAGTCTCGGCTCCCGCGCCAGTTCCCGTACCCCGTCCTGATTCAGCGGCCGGCCCTGGGGACTCAAATAAATCGTCCTGCCGCATGACTCCGTCGCCGCTCGCGCTCGCCGCAGCGCATCGCGCAGCGGCCGCACCTTCATCACCATGCCTGGTCCACCGCCGTAGGGCCGGTCGTCCACGGTGCGATGGCGGTCGTGGGTATCGTCACGCGGATCCCAGGTCGCCACCGTCAACAAACCACGCTCCACCGCCCGGCCCGTGATTCCAAAGCGGAGCAGGGTCTCGACCATTTCGGGAAACAGGGTGACCACATCCACGCGCACGGCGGCGTTCCCAGTATTCAAGCACCCTCACCCCCGACCCCTCTCCCAGAGGGCGAGGGGGGGCAATTAAAAATCCGGGTCCCAATCGACTTTCATCAGGCGTTGTTCGAGATCCACCTCGACCACCACCTGGCCCCGGACAAACGGCAGCAAGCGCTCCCGCTCGCCCTTCACCACCAGCACGTCATTAGCTCCGGTGGCGAGCAGATGGGAAACCACACCCAATTCCACCCCCTCCAGTGTCACCACCCGCAAGCCTTCCAGATCGGCCCAGTAATATTCACCGGGCGCGGGCGGTGGCAGTTGCGCGCGGCGCACCGCGATCTCGGCTTGCAACAGGACGGTGGCCTGGTCGCGATCGTCGCAACCGGCGAATTTCAGCACCACCCCCGCTCCATGAGCGCGGCCCGCCTCGATCTTGAATTCCCGCCACTCGCCCTGGCGATTTAGGAACACCGGGTCGTAGCGGGTGACGCCTTCGCGCGGTTCGGTGTGGGAAAACACCCGCACCCAGCCATTCACACCGAACAGGCCGGACACCCGGCCCAGCACCACCCAGTCGCTCATCGCGGCGGCAACGCATCGCTACCCTGGCATTACTGCGCCGGTTGCTGGCGCGCGTGTTCCTTGATCAGACTGCTCACCCGCTCGGAGGGTTGCGCGCCAGTACCCAGCCAGTACTGTACCCGTTCCTGATTCAGGCTCAATCGCACGTCTTGACCGCTGGCGATTGGATTGAAAAAACCGACGCGCTCGATATAGCGACCGTCGCGCCGGTTGCGGCTGTCGGTCACAACCACGGTGTAAAAGGGGCGCTTCTTGGCGCCGCCGCGAGACAGGCGGATGGTAACCATACGCTGCGAGTACCTCTTGCGAATTCGGACAAGAAAAAGCCACCCCCGTCCGGGGCAGCTTAAGGAAACGAAAGATGTTACCCGAACTTCCGCGGATTTGAAACCAGTTGGCCAAGCCAGAGGTGTGATTCAAAGTGATGCAAGCCCCATAATACCGCTGACCTACTGATACCACCCGAGGAGACCCCCCATGCTTGCCACTGACCGTGACCAAATTTTGCTGAAGCTCCTGAATGGTCATCCGCGCTTGCGTGCCCGGGTGGAAAGCCTGTTGGGTGTGGTGGAGGGTGCGGCGGGCGACGGTGAGAAAGCCGATGGGCGGAACGGCGCATGATCGAAGAATCGGTGAGCTGGATGGGTCGATGGTGCCGGTGGTGGAACCGTCACCCGAGGCCAAAGACCAGCGCCAGGGTAAGGTGTTGGTCCCCCGATCATATCGAGAGCCCCGAATTCCAATTCGCCCGGCCGCCGCATCGCCGCCGCCGTTCTCCTTCGAGCTTTGTTTGGTGGAAATTTCGATGAATCAAGAACCTATGATCGGTTTCGTCAGTCTTGGTTGTCCCAAGGCGCTGGTGGATTCCGAGCAAATTTTGACCCGGTTGCGGGCCGAGGGCTACGGGATCGCGCCGACATACTCCGAAGCTGACCTGGTGGTGGTCAACACTTGCGGCTTCATCGACGCGGCGGTGGCCGAGTCGCTGGACGCCATCGGCGAGGCGTTGGCGGAAAACGGCCGGGTGATCGTCACCGGCTGTCTGGGCGCGAAAGGCAGCGTGGTGCGCGATTTGCACCCGAGCGTGCTGGCGGTAACCGGTCCGCACGCCTGCGAGGACGTGATGGCGGCGATCCACACTCATCTACCCCGGCCGCACGATCCGTTTCTGGATTTATTACCGCCGCAGGGAATCAAGCTCACGCCCCGGCATTACGCCTATCTGAAAATCGCCGAGGGCTGCAATCACCGCTGTGCGTTCTGCATTATCCCGCAATTGCGCGGCGACTTGGTCAGCCGACCGGTCGGTGAGGTGTTGCGGGAGGCGGAGAATCTGGTCCGGGCCGGAGTTCGGGAGTTGCTGGTCGTGTCGCAGGACACCAGCGCCTATGGGGTGGATCTGCGCTACCGCACCGGATTCTGGAACGGCCGCCCGCTCAAGACCCACCTGACCCCGCTAACCGCCGCCCTGGGCGAACTCGGCGCGTGGGTGCGGTTGCATTACGTCTATCCCTACCCTCATGTGGATGAGGTCATTCCACTGATGGCACAAGGCCGGGTGCTTCCCTATCTGGACGCGCCGCTACAGCACGCCAGTCCGCGCGTTCTGAAAGCCATGAAACGGCCGGCCAATGCCGGCGATACCCTGGAGCGCATCCGCCGCTGGCGGGACATCTGCCCCGATCTGACCTTGCGCAGCACCTTCATCGTCGGTTTTCCCGGCGAGATGGAGGCTGATTTCGAACAACTGCTGGAATTTCTGGAAGCGGCGGAATTGGATCGGGTTGGTTGCTTCGCCTACTCGCCGGTGGACGGGGCCGCCGCCAACGCCTTGTCTGATCCAGTGCCGGAAGAAATTAAGCAGGACCGGCAAGCCCGCTTGATGGCGTTGCAGGCCGGGATCAGCGCCAGGCGGTTGCGGCGCAAAATCGGGCAAATTTTGAAGGTGCTGGTGGATACGCACGACGGGGAGGGCGGGGCCGTCGCCCGCTCCAGCGCCGACGCGCCGGAAATCGACGGGGTGGTATATATCGAGGATGGCGCGGCGTTGCCGGTCGGCGAGTTTGCCGACGTTCGAATCGTGGACGCCGACGAGCACGATCTGTATGCCGAAGTCGTGCGGCGAAAGGGAGCAAATCTTAGAGGCCATATGAGAACCCCCCCTCGCCTGCAAGCGGGAGAGGGGCAGGGGTGAGAGCGTCCGGGTAAATGTTGGATCTGCTGGCAAGCGCCAGGGTTGGCGTAACCGACCCTGCTGGTTGGCGGTACGATCAACGCTCCAGGTTGAAACCAACATACAGCCGCCCGCCGTTCGCGCACAGCCATTGCCTGGCGCGTTCCGTGTCCGGGCAGAGGCTTTGCACGGTTAGCCAGAATCGTTTCGAGTGATCGGGAATGGCGAGGTGGACGACTTCATGGGTCACGAGATAGTGCAATACGAACTCGGGGGCCATGATCAGCCGCCAGTTGAAGGAGAGATTTTGGCGGGAGGAACAACTCCCCCAGCGGGTGCGCTGATCCATGATGTAGATCGTGCGGGGAGTGCGTCGGACCTGGCCCGCCACCACCGCGACATGCTGCTCGATGGCGGCGCGCGCCTGTTTGCGCAGCCAGTTCTCCAGACTCTGCGCGGGCGAGGTGCGGGATTCGGGTCCGCGAATAATCAGCAAGCGGTCCTGCTGGAACACAACCTTCGCGGGGCTTTGGCGGTGAGCGTGGCTGACAACGTGAACCGAGGTCGGCGTGCCCCGATAGAGAATTTCGCCGCCCGCGCTGGCGTGCGGACGCCGCACCGGGTACAGGCGTTCGATCCGTTCCAGTTGGGCGATGATCCATTGATCGTTAGCGTGTAGAAACGCCTCGACCTCGCCGGCTTTGCGGGTGGCGGGCTGCACGACTTCGACGCCTGCTGGCCCGACTCGCACCCGGAGCCGCTTCGCCGCTTTCGAGTGGATCAGCCGGTAATCCACCTGCCGCCCGGCCAGTTGAATGCTGCTCAGGATGGCCGCTTTCATCCGCGATCCGTCTTGGCGAGTTCTTCGACGGCGGGTTTCAGAAATGGCGGATCGGCGGTGTCGGGGTCGAAGCCCAAACCGGCATAGGCCGGGTTCCACGATTCGGCCAGCAGCGATTGCTCCACGCGCATCCGCCCGCCCTTGGCCGCACTCCAGCCAGGCAAGAGCAGTTGATGGTCGTGCAGGTGCATGATCATGTTCCGGGCGCAGTCCGCCAGAAAGCGTTTATCCTGAGTGGCGGCGTATTTCTGCAACGCGGTAAACAGTTCGTATTCGCCGGTCTGCGTCAAAACCAGCCGGGCCGGTTCTTCCTTGACCTTGGCGGCTTCATCGGCAATGTCCTGCAACGCCATCAGGCGCGCTTCTGCCGCCTGATCCGCCGCATCCTTGCGCTCCTTGATGCGCTGCAAGCGTTCGCCGAGCTGTCGGTAGGTGAAGCTTGGGTCTTCGTCGGCCAGTTCGGCGGTGAGCAACGCTTCCAGCGCGGCGGCCTTGTCGGCGGGTGTGGGCAATTGGTCGAGATGGGTGACGTAATCCGGGTCGATCTTGAACACCGGCAGGGCCTGGGCGATGTCGAGGAATGCCGTGTTCTCCTCGATCAGCTTCTGGGTCTTGGCCGACAGTTCGCCCAGCGGGTTCTTGCTGCCCCGTTGCCGGCGGCGATGGGCCACGTAGATACCGCACAGCCAGGTGTAGGCGTAGCGGTGCGGATAGAGGCAGGGATCGGGCGACACTGCTTCCCACAGCCGTTCCAGGCTCTTGAAGTTGTGCTCGAAAATCCGGGCGGCGTCCGGGTCTTGCAGCGCCCGCAACGCGGCGAGCAGACAGTCGCGGGTGTCGGCGATAGCAATGCCTTTGAACGATTCTCGACAACGCTTCACTTCACCCGGCACAGTGGCTTTCAGCGCCTCCCAGTCGATCAACGCTTCTTCGCGGATGTTTTCGTCGAAATTGAGCGCCTTTTCCAGATCGGCGAACACGCCGAAGAAATCCACCACCACCCCGGTGCGCTTGTTCATCGCCGGCAGCGGGCGGTTGGTGCGGGCGATGGCTTGCAGCAGGGTGTGATCGCGCAGCGGTTTGTCCAGATACATGACCTGTTCGATGGGGGCGTCGAACCCGGTCAACAGCCGGTCGCAGACGATCAGGATTTTCAGCGGCGGACGCCATTCGGTTCGATCTTCGCCGTAGCGTTCCCGGTTCCAAACTTCCCATTGCGCCGGGGTGAGCTTGAAGTAGTCGATCAAGTCATCCTGTTTCTGCTTGCCGTAGTGGAAGCGTCCCAGGTCCGGGTCGTCGTTCTGGCCTTCCGAGATGATCACGTCCGACCATTCCGGCGGCAGGCCGCGCGCCTTGAGCTTGGCGTCCAGCGCATCCTTGAAGCGGGCGCAGGCCAGCCGATCCACGCCGACCAGTTGCGCCTTGAAGCCGCTGGGGTCAGGCCAGGCCAGGAAGTGGGCCAGCATCTTGTCGATCACGATTTCAACCCGGTCGGGGTGGCGGGCCAGTTCCTTCCATTGCGAACGCTGGCGCTGGATCAGGTCTTTCGCTTCCTCGTCCTCCAGTTCCATGTCCGCGCACATCTGCTCGAAGCCGACGTTCAACGCCTGCTCGTTCACGGTCAACGGCACTTTATCGCGGAGGTAATGCACTTCCAGGGTCGCGCCGTCCTTGATGGCGCGCTTGATGCCGTAGTAGCTGAGATAGCGTTCCTGCTGGCCGTCCACCACCGGGCCGAAATCGCGGTGGGTGTTGGTCATCGTCCGGTCGATGGGGGTGCCGGTGAGGCCGAAGCGGAAGGCGTTCGGCAGCTTCACCCGCATCGTCATCGCATAGCTGTCGGCGCTGTTGCCTTTCTGCGAGCGGTGGCATTCGTCCACCAGGGTGATGAGGTTGTCGTCGGTCAGGGGCGGCAGGTCGGCCATTTTCTGGAAGGATTGCACGGTGGTGACCAGGGTGCCGCGCCAGACGGTTTTGAGCTTGCGCTTCAGGTCATCGACGCCCAGCGCCTTTTCCACGTTCGGATAATCGCAGGCGTCGAAGTCGTCGGCGATTTGGGTTTTCAGGTCGCGGCGATCCACCACGATCATGACGGTGGGGTTTTTCAGCGCCGGTTGTCGCCGCAATTTGTAGGCGGCGAAGATCATGGTGAGCGATTTGCCCGAGCCCTGGGTGTGCCAGATCAGGCCGGTGCGATCCTGGGCGGTGGCGGGTCGGCCGATCAGCGCCAGAGTGCGATCCACGATGTCGTTGACCGCCTCGAATTGCTGGTAGCGGGCAATCTTCTTGACCGTCTTACCGCGCTTGGTCTCGAACACCACGAAGTGCTGCAGGAAGTCCAGCACATGGCAGGGTTTCAGGCGCAGCAGGTTCTTGACCGGAATTTCCAGCGGGTCGTCGGGTCGGTCGGCTGCCGGCGCGTTCCACCAGCCTTTTTGTTCGGGGTAGCGGGACAGCCACGGTCCCCAAGTGTCGAGATGTTGGGCGATGTCGCTCTGGCTGGCGTCGTGGAACAGCACCGTGCCGTAGCGGAATTCCTGTTCGTCCGCCGCCACGCAGAACACGTTGGGGGCGAGCAGTAGCGGGGCTTGACGCTGGTAGCGGTGGAATTGCCGCACAGCCTCGGTCCAGTCCTTGCCGCTGGCGAGATAGCTTTTGTATTCGGCGATGACCAGCGGGATGCCGTTGACCAGCAACACCATGTCGGCCCGACACTGCTTGACCCCTTGCACGCGGTATTGATTCGTGGCGGTGAAGTCGTTGAGGTGTTGCCGGGCGGGGTCGAATTCGATGAAGCGCACGGTTTTGGCCGGTTCGCCGGGCGTCAAAACGACGGTCGCGCCGTCGCGCAGCAGGTCGAGGGTTTCGCGGTTGGCGGTGAGCCTGTCCGGTTGGGTCAGGGTTTTGCGCAGCGCGTTGACGGCGAGTCGAGCTTGCGCTTCGGCGTGTACGTCGGGGTTGATCACCAGAATGGCCTGGATCAGCAGCGGTTCGACCAGCGGATCGGTCAGCGGCCGGTTGAACGTGGCCATTGCCGCCTCGTCGCGGTAGGTCCAGCCCAGGCCCTTGTCGCCGGGGGTGTGGCTGCCCTGACCGGAAAGCCAGGCGATGACGGGGAGTTCAACGTAACCGGCTTCGCTCATGGCTCGTTCAGTTCTTTGGAGGTTGTACGGAAATACTACAAATACCGCATTAGATCGCGGCTAACACATCGGTTTTGGAAAAATCCTCACCCTTGAATAAGAGAGGTTCTTTTCGTTGCTTGGCGAGGGCGTAGGAAAAGCAGTCCCCAAAGTTCAGTCCGGCTGGATGCCGACCTTTACCATAACTCAGCCAAGCTTGATAGGCGATTTGTGCTAACTGGGCGTCTACCGGCAGAATCTCAATATGGGCGAGGTTCAGCAGCCTGATTAGGCTTTGGTGGCCTGCTGCTCCGCGCCGGCTGGTAATGACAAGCATGGTTTCGAACCACGTCACGGCCGATATCACGTTGACGGAATCCACCATCGCCAACTGACGGGCGTACTGTTCTGCTTCGGGTTCGCCCAGTAGAATGCAGAGGAGAGACGAGGTGTCAATCACCATGCGCGTTTCCCCGTAGTTAGGCGGGAAGACCGTTTTCGTCATAGCCGATGATTTCATCCGCGCTGCGCGAATCAAGTTCCGGTAATTCAGCGCAACGCCGGCTGATTTCCATCATCGCGGACAACCGTTCTTCAGATGTCGGGGCAGTCGGATCGACTGATTTTTTAAGAAGTGTTTCCAACAGGACAATCACTTCTCTGTTGACAGAACGATGGTGGGTCTTGGCCTGTTGTTTTAAGTGTTGATGGAGATCATCCGGGACATTGCGCAAGGTGATGGTAGGCATGGCAGTTTTTCCCAATGAATGTATTTTGACAGTACGATGCTATCTTTCAGGGGTGTTGTTATACAACTGATCAGTTACGGATGAAGGAACCTACCTCTTTGCGGGTGATCGGTCGAGCAGGGCGGTGAGTTCCTGGAGGTTCATGGCAAAGTCGTGTTATTGATGGCTTCATTTACGATGTCCCCAAATTCGCTCCAACCGCAACACAAAACCTGGTAGCACCTCCTCGCCGCTCAAGGTCTCCGGCTGTTCACAGACCTCAACCGGCTGTTCCGGGCGATAAATCTCCACGCGCTGCATCCCGGTGTCGATCAACCACCCCAGGCGGGCGCCATTCGCCACATACTCCCGCATCTTGGCCTGCAAGGAGGCCAAGTCATCGCTGGGCGAGCGCAGTTCAGCGACAAAATCCGGACACAGCGGCGCAAAGCGACGACGCTGGACTGGGGTGAGGGCAAGCCAGCGATCCTTTGCCACCCAAGATGCGTCTGGCGAACGATCCGCGCTATTCGGCAACCGGAAACCCGTCGATGAATCAAACACCTCTCCCAAACCCTGTTGCTCGTTCCACCACCACAATTGACCCGTCAACTGCGTATTCCGCAAGCCGGTTTCACTCCCAGTTGGCGACATAATGATCAGTTCTCCAGTGGCGGTTCGCTCCAGATGAAGTTCGGGATTGGCCTGACAAATCTGGAGAAAGCGCCGCTCGCTCAAGCGCGGCGGCAAATGCAAGGTTAAAGCCGACATCATTTTTCTCCGATGTAGTGACCCAACAGATTAGGCGATTTCCAGCAAAGATTAAGTAATTATTATCTACTTGGAAATTCGCTAACTATTATGGTTTCAGCGTTAAAGCCTTGGCTGATAGAAGCGGTATGCCCAACATTTTTAAGTCATTGGTAAAAAGTTCCGCGTTTAAATACTGTGCGGTTGCGGCAATTACTGCATCAGGTAATTTGATCCGGTATTGACGGCGCAAGGTGATAGCGGACTGCTTGATTGCCTGGTTCAAGTCAACGATGGTCACATCACTTAAGAAGTTGTGGATTTCCACTTCCTCATCCGATTTCAACAAGGGATAGGATAACAATTCCATTTCCGTGATGACGGAAACATAAAACTCCGTCTGTGGCAAAGTTTGGGCCAGATGGCCACCGAGAAAATACAAGACCGCGTTAGTATCCAATACCACATTCATGTCCATTCATCCCGCATTGCATCCTGAAACTCCAATGGGTCTTGGGTCAGGGTGATTTTGCCTGCATGGCGGTTAATGTTTTTCTCTTTCGGCGCGTCATTGTCGGCAGCCAAAACAATCACCTTGACGTGATGGCCTTCCCGCCAATGCTGATAAGATGGCGGCAATTGAATCACACCGTCTTTAAGATGGGTTTCAAATTCTATGGCTTGCATGGAATAGTCTCCTTTATCAATACTGATAAATTATCACCAACCCGCACCTTGCCGGTCAGCAAGTCGTGCATGAGGGATTTTTGTAAAGACTCAAAAACTGCGATATGAGCCCACTAAGCGGGGGCGGCAGCTTGCTCAATCAAGTCGGGGAGTTGTGGGATCTGGTTCCGGCCAGCGACCCGGTCACACAGGTACTCCCAGAACGAG
>WBZP01003736.1_pt1 | contig 16292 bp, 16 predicted proteins | sample 5204301 | NCBI WGS metagenome assembly WBZP01 (sample SAMN12412401, study PRJNA552823) | activated sludge metagenome | isolation source: activated sludge from nitrification reactor of wastewater treatment plant... | place: USA: Pennsylvania | collected 2017
CGCTCAGCGTTCGCGTACCGTCTGCGTGCTGGCCAGCTTCACGACACTGTTGGCCGGCACCGAAGCGGTGAGAACGCAGCCCGAAGGAATCAGCGCGTCGCTGCCAATCGTCAGATAGGGCTCCACCAGCACACCCATGCCGAACTTGACGCGGTCGCCGATGGTCACCGCGCCCGAGGTGGTGGTGCGTGGACCGAGAGTGCAATGGCTGCCCACCTTGCTGTGGTGTTCGATGCAGACGTGGCTGGCCATGAAATTGTTGTCGCCGATGCTCACGCAGGCCGCCAGAAAGCCGTTGGCCATGATCAGGTTGCCCACACCCATCTGGACGTTGGTCCGCAACACGACCGAGGGGTCGATGACATTGGTCAACGGGATGCCCTGGGCCACCAGTTCATCGAAGATCGCCTGGCGCTGCTGCACGTTGGCGGTGACGACGACGATGGCGGCGTCGAAACGCTTGTCGCGCCAGAGTTCGCCCGCAAGTGCGTTGCCTCCGAGGATGGGGACACCCAGCTGCGTTTTGCCGTGCAGCGCCGGGTTGTTGTCCAGGATGCCCACTGCGCGCTGATGGGTGCCGCGCAGGATGGCGTCGATCACCAGCACACCGCCACCACCCCCGCCGCCAATCAGCAGCACGCGTTCACGGCGACGTTGCGGATACGGGTCGTCGACAAGGTCGACCACGTCGGTGGGTGGGCTCTGGTAGGCCACCACATCGGCTTCGTTGACCTGGCGGCCCAGCTTGTCGGCAATGGCCTGGATGTCCAGTCCCAACTTTTTGGCCACGAGTTCGGCCTTGCGTGTCCATGGACGCTGCCCCGCCGCAGCCGGGGCCGGCTCGGCAGATGCAGGCAGTGGCGTGTCGGCGCTGGCCAGGATCCATGCCACTTCGGCACCAGTGGCCAGCCGTGTGCCCAGGGCGGCCACTTGCCGGCAGTGGCCTGAGGCCGGTGCCTCGATCTCGACCACGGACTTGGTGGTCTCCACCAGCGCGATCACGTCGCCCGCGCGCACAGCGGCACCATCGGGTTGCATCCACTTCACCAGTTCGGCCTGGTCGTCGTTGGCATTGAGCGAAGGCAGCTTCACAGGAACAGGGGTCATGACAGCAGGTCCAGCAGGGCGGTTTCGATCTTGTCCTCGTTCACCAGCACGGCGTCTTCCAGCGCGGCGGCGCAGGGAATCAGCGCGTCTTCGGCGGCAAGGCGCCGTATGGGTTGCTTGAGTACCGGCCATAGCTGCTCATACAACTGTGCCGCCAGTTCGCTGCCCCAGTTGAAGCCGGCGCTGCCCTCCTCGACGAACAGCAGCTGCGGTGCCTTTCGCACCTGGGCCACGATGGAGGCCAACCCCACCGGCCGCAGGCGCGCAGGCAGCACGGCCTGGATACTGAGCTCCTCGGCGGCCAGCCGCCGCATCACATTGAACAGCGTGCGGCTCGTGCCGCCATAGCTGAGCACCGAGATGTCCGGCGGAGTCCGGGGCAGGTTGCGCACGATCGTGGTCGGGTAGCCGCTGTCTTCGTCCAGCAACTGCAGACTCAGGGGGTCGCCATCTGCGCCGACCAGCGGCTGGCCATACAGCAGCTTGTTCTCGACGAACAGCACCGGGCCATCGTCGCCCAGGATGGCTTGCTGCAGCAAGGCCCCCGGGTCGTGCGCGAGGCTGGGCGACACCACGGTCAGACCGGGCACGCCCAGGAACATCTTCTCCAGACTCTGGCTGTGCGTGGCGCCGTAACCGCGACCGCCACCCATCGGCGTGCGGATCACCAGCGGCACCGTGACGCCGGGGTACATGAGCGAGAACTTGGTGATGTGATTGACGATCTGGTCGGTGCACAGGGTCAGGAAGTCGCCGAACATAATCTCCAGGACCGGCCGCAGACCGCGCACCGCCATGCCGGCGGCCACGCCGGTGATGCCGGCTTCGCTGATGGGCGTGCTGATCACCCGCCCCGGAAAGCGGGTGGACAGGCCCCTGGACACCTTGAAGGCGCCGCCGTAGGGGTCCACCAGGTCTTCGCCCAGCATCAGCACACGCGGGTCCGCCTCGAAGGCACGGCCCAGTCCGCTGTTCAACGATTGCAGGTAGGTGGTCATCAAACGTGCACCTCGTTGCGCAGTTCATCGACGATCGCATCCACCTGCTGCTGCACCTGCCGCTCGGCCTCTGCCGCCCATCCGGCACCCAGCACGGGGCGCAACCGGGCGATCGGTTCGTCGACACGGCGCGCCTGCAACTCGGCCGGATCGCGCAGGTCGTCGCCCTTGCTGTGCGCACCCAGACGGTAGGTGTGCATGAACAGCATGGCCGGGCCGTGGCCATCGCGCAGCCGTAGCACCTGCTCGCGCGCGGCTTGGAACACGGCCTGCACATCGTTGCCGTCCACTTCCATCACCGGTACACCGAAGGCCGGCGCACGCGCCGGCAACGAGCCCGCGTGCTGGGTCGCCCAGTGCGTGCTCTGCGCGTATTGGTTGTGCTCCACGGCAAACAGGATCGGCAGCTTCCACAGGCCCGCCATGTTGAGCGACTCATACAGGCTCCCTTCGGCCATCGCGCCGTCGCCCAGGAACACGCAGACCACGCGGCCCGTGCCCAGACGCTGCTCCGCCGCGGCCATGCCGGTGGCCACCGGCGGCATGCCGCCCAGGATGCCGTTGGTGTAGAAGTTGCCGCGGTGCAGATGCTGGCTGCCGCCGACACCACCGCACACGCCCGACGGTCGCCCCATGACCTCGGCCACCAAGCCACGCACGTCGCCATGGGTGGCCAGGTAATGGCCATGGCCGCGGTGGTTGGAACACACGATGTCATGGCCGTTGTCCAACGCAGCCACCACGCCCACGGCGCAGGCCTCCTGCCCCAGGCAGGTGTGCACCGTGCCGCGCACCAGGCCGGCATTGAACAGGTCCAGCAGCCGCGATTCCGTGTGGCGGATGGCGACCATCCGGCAGAAGAAGCGCTGCAGCCGCGATTCACCATCCAGCACCGCCGGCGCCGTGGCGAACACCAGGCTCAAGGGGATGGACGCATCCGAGCGGGAGTCCGGGGTCGGGGTCGGCGCCATCTCAGGCGGCCTCGGGCAACGGTGCGGCAGCCGCCTGGGCCGCGAGCGTGGCATTGACCTGGGCCACCAGGTGGGCGTACAGCCCCAGCTGGTTGACATCGATCTGCGAAACGAACTGGTACAGCTGGCGTGCCAGCGCCAGCTGTTTCGGGTGCCGCAGCTCGGCCTCGAAGTTGAGCATGAAGCTGAGCTTGCCCAGCAGCACGCGCTTCATCAGGTCCAGCTTCTGCAGGTCGGTCATCGCTTTGGATTCGAGGATCAGGCGTGCGTAGTGCAGCAGCCGCCGGCCGAGGAAGAAGTAGCGGTCCTCGGCCTCCTTGGGGAACTTGATCTGGTACCGGGCGTCGTCAATGCCGGCCTCGTACAGCACCTGCTCGGGCAGGGTCAGCACACCGTGTTCGAGGATCTGGCGCACCAGGAAGTACTCGTCGTCGGCTTCGTCGGCCGCCACCTGCCCGTACCAGGCCACGGTGCCGCGCCTGTGCAGGCCGTAGAACATGCTGTGCGGCGTGGCTTGGTAGAAGGCCATCACTTCGGCATAGCGGTCCTGCCCGGTCATCTTGGGCAATTGCGCCAGGCCTCTTCTGCCGAGCGCCCGGTTGTGCCGCGTGAAACCCGGCATCACCGTGCCGACCGCATGGCCGAGCATGGCCTCGACACAGGTGGCGATGAAGCGCGGGTCCCACTCGTCGTCGTCAGCGGCCCACATGAAGTACTCGCCGCGCGTGTGGTTCAGCACGTACTGGAAGTTCTTCAGGATGCCCAGGTTCTCGGGCTGGTTGACGAAGCGGATGCGCGGATCGAGCTCGGCGCAGCGTGCCAGCAGCGCCGGCACGATCGGGTTGGGCGATGCATTGTTGGAGACCAGGATCTCCAGGTTCGAGTAGGTCTGGCCTGCGATCTGCTTGATGGTACGCAGCAGCCCGTCGGGCCGGTTGTAGGTCGGGATACCGACGCTGACCAGCGGTTGTTTGTCCATCATGCCCTCCTACGGCTGCGGTTTCAGGCGCGCGTGCGGCGCAGGAAGCCGTCCGGCGCCGAGGTCACCAGGATGCGGTCCTCGACCGAGCGGTCGATCTCGAACTCGGGGTGGTCCTTGATCCAGGCGTGGATCGCCGTCTTGGGGTTGTTGCCCTTGCCCCAGGGACGATCAGTCCAGACGTAGTCGTCGGGCATGTCCTCGACGAAGGTGTCGAACACCACGCAGTAGCTGCCCACGCTGACCAGACCGGCATAGGCTTGCAGTTCGGCCAGCACGTGCTCATGCGTGTGGTTCGAGTCCAGGCACACCAGCACCCGGCTCTTGCCGCGGGCGCGCGTATGCACCTGCGCCACCACCTCCGGGGCTACGCTGGAGCCTTCGATCAGCGAGATGCGATGCGCCAGCGGGTGGCTCTCGATCTCGCGCCGGTTGTGCGGACGGATCTCGATGTCGATGCCCAGCACCTCGCCGCGGCCGATCATCTGCAGCATCGAGGCCGAAAGCATCAGCGAGCCGCCGTGCGCCACACCGGTCTCGATCACCAGGTCGGGCTTGACGGCCCAGAGGATCTCCTGCATCGCCATCGCGTCCATCGGCAGCTGGATCAGCGGCCGCCCCAGCCAGGAGAAGTTGTTCATGTACTTGCGCTCCAGCGCCATGCTGCGAAAGGCGCTGGACAAGGCGCGGAACTCGGCATCGCTGCCGAAGCCGCGGATGCGGTCCTGCTTTTCGGCGCGGTAGTCCGGGTGGGCGGTGGGGGTGGTCTCGAGGTAATTCATGGCAATGCTGCGCGGGTGCGATGGGTCTGAAGGAACTCGGTAAAGTGGCTTTCGAAGGGGCGCGGCTGGAAGCCGAACTCGCGGCGCACGCGGCCGGTGTCGATGGGCTCGAAATCCCACAGCGGGGCGTCCGCGAGCGTCGTCACCTCGATGCCCAGCACGTCGTGCATCAGCCGAGCCACCGTGCTGCCGGCCACCGGCTCGCCGCTGGCGAGGTTGAAGATGCCGGTGGCGGGTGAAGTCGCGATGCGCGGCAGCAGCGCGACGACGTCGGACAGCGCCACGTAGTCCTTGCGCGCGGCCGCTGCGGTGCGCATCAGCGCACGTCCGGTCTGCGCCGCCTCGGCCAGCAGCTGGTCGATGAAGGTGTCGGGGTCGCGGCGCAGGCCGATCACGTTGGACAGCCGCACCACCTTCATGCCGGGCCGGCCCGCGTGCAGGCACAGCGCCTCGCCGGTGAGCTTGGACAGGTTGTACAGATCGCTGGCATCGTTGGGGTTGACGCGCAGGCCGGCGCATTCGCGCGTGTCGCTGCCGCCGGCATAGACGCGCGTGCTCGACAGGTAGGTCAGCGAATCGAAGTCGGCTTCGGCGATCAGGCGGCGCAAGGTGCAGACATGCGCTTCGATGGTGTCCAGCGGACGCGAGCGGAAGTCGGCAGTCAGTCCGATGGCGTAGATCACGTGGCCCAACGAGCTGCCTTGCCGGTGCTCCTGGCCGCGCGCGGGCGCCAAGCAGTCCGTACCCAAGGCGCGCAGCCGGCGCAACAGCGCGCTGCCGACAAAGCCCTGGCTGCCCAGAACCGTGATGCGTGCCTGCGGCTCGGGCAGCATGCGGCTCATCCGTCCACCTGCAGCGAAGGCACCGCGGTGACGAATCGCCCGCCCCAGGTGCGGATGCCTGCCAGTTGTGCAGTCACCTCGTCGCGCAGGTTCCAGGGCAGGATCAGCACGCAGTCGGGCCGATCGGCGAGCAGATACGCTTCGTTCACGATGGGGATGCGGCTGCCGGGCATGAAGCGGCCCTGCTTGGCCGGGTTGCGGTCCACCACATAGGGCAGCAGGTCGGGCCGCACGCCGGCGAAGTTGAGCAGCGTGTTGCCCTTGGCCGCCGCACCGTAGGCACCGAGGCGCCAGCCACGGCGGCGGGCGTCGATGAGGAAGGCAAGCAGGTCGTCCTTGACCTTCTCGGCCCGGGCCTGGAATCCGGCATAGAAGTCCGGCGTGCGAACGCCGGCGGCCGCCTCTTGCGCCAGCGCAAGGCCCACATGGGGCGAAGGCTCATGCCGGCCACTGTCGGCGCGCTGGGCGTAGACGCGCAGGCTGCCGCCATGGGTGGCCAGCGGCTCGACATCAAACACCGTCAGCCCGTGCGCGGCGAAGATGGCCTCAACGGCGTGCAGCGAGAGGTAGGAGTAATGCTCGTGGTAGATGGTGTCGAACTGGGCCTGCTGCACCAGCCGCAGCAGGTGCGGGAACTCGAAGGTGGCCACGCCCTGGGGCTTGAGCAGCCGCGCGAAACCGGCGACGAAATCGTTGATGTCGGGCACGTGCGCCAGCACGTTGTTGGCCGCCACCAGGTCGACCTGTCGCCCGGCGCGCGCCAGGGAGTCGGCCAGCTCGACGCCAAAGAAGCGCTCGATGATGTCCAGCCCCTTGGCGCGCGCCGCCGCCGCGGTGCCAGCAGTGGGCTCGATGCCGTAGCAGGGGACACCGGCCTGCTGCACGTACTGCAGCAGGTAGCCGTCGTTGGCCGCGACCTCGGCCACCAGGCTGCCGGCGCCGAGTGCGAATCGCTCGCACATCGCCTGCACATACGCCCGGCTGTGGGCCAGCCAGGAACTGGAGAAGGAGCTGAAGTACGCGTAGTCGTCGGTGAATAGCGCTTCTCGGCCGGCATGGTCTTCGGTCTGCACCAGCCAGCATCGGCGGCAGGTCAGCACGCGCAAGGGGTACCAGGTCTCGGGTGCTCGCAGCGCCGCCACGTCGAGGTAGGCATTGGACGGCGGTGCGCTGCCCAGGTCGACAAAAGGCAGCGTCAGCTCGTCCCCGCAGTGCCGGCATCTCATGACAGCAAGATCTCCAGGTCGGCTCCGATACGGGCGTGGGTGCGGTCGCGCGGTGACAGCTCGCTCACCGTAAGCGGCCAGGCGATCGCCAGGCGCTCGTCCAGTGCATGCAGACCCGACTCGGCCTCGGGGTGGTAGGGCTTCGAATGGCAGTAGAGCAGCTCGACCTCGTCGCTCAATGCCTGGAAGCCATGCGCAAAGCCCTCCGGGATCAGCAGCGCGCAGGCGTTGTCGGCACTCAGGATCGTGCCGTGCCATTGCAGAAAACTCGGCGAGTCGCGGCGCAGGTCCAGCGCGACGTCGAACACCGCACCGCGCAGGCAGCTCACCAGCTTGGCCTCGGCGTGCGGGGCGCGCTGGAAGTGCATGCCGCGAACACAGCCGCGGCGCGCCGTGTGGGTGTGGTTGATCTGCGCCACCGGCCCGGGCCAACCGGCAGCGGCCATCTCGTCGGCACAGAACAGCCGAGCAAGAAACCCGCGCTCGTCGCGCAGGGGCTGCCGTTGCACCAGCAGCAGACCGGCCAGAGGTGTGGGCTCGAGGCGCAAGCGCTTCATGCGGGCAAGATCGCGGTGGCGGCGCGGCGCGCGGTGGGGGCATCCGGCACGGCGGGCATGGGGTCGGCCGCCGTGGCCTCGTATGCGTCGATGTCAGCCTGGCACAGGGCCAGCGCCGACACGCCTTCTTCAAGCCGGCGGTACCAATGCAGCGTGCGTTGCACCGCCTCGGGCAGTGTCCAACGCGGTCCAAAGCCCAGCACATGGCGCGCACGTGCCACTTCCAGCGCCAACCAACCGGCTTCATGCGGGCCTTGGGCCACTTCGTCGCAGTGCCATTGACCCCGGCCGTAGGCCTGCGCAGCGAGAGCGACCACGTGGCCCACGGTGGCGGCCTCACTGGTCTGGGGACCGAAGTTGTAGGCCCCGGCCAGCGTGGGCTGCGCCCACAGCCGCTCGGCCAGCCGAAGATAACCGGCCAGCGGCTCCAGCACATGCTGCCAGGGGCGAACCGCCAGCGGCCGGCGCACGCGCAGCGGCTGGCCGCTTCGCCAGGCGCGAACGGCGTCCGGGATCAGGCGGTCTTCCGACCAGTCGCCACCACCGATGACGTTGCCGGCGCGGGCCGTCGCCACCGCCACGCCGCGCTGGGCGAGGAAGGATTCGCGGTAACAGGCGGAGACGATCTCGCAGGCGGCCTTGCTCGCGCTGTAGGGATCATGGCCACCGAGTGCGTCGTCTTCGCGGTAGGGGTAGGCCCATTCGAGGTTGCGGTAGACCTTGTCGGTCGTCACGATGACCACCGCGCGCAAGGCATCGGCGCCGCGCAGCGCCTCCAGCAGATGGGCCGTACCCATCACGTTGGTGGCCAGCGTGTCGACCGGGCGCTCGTAGCTGGTGCGCACCAGCGCCTGCGCGGCCAGGTGCAGCACGATCTCGGGCCTCAGCGTTCGTACCGTGTCGGCCAGCGCGGCAGCGTCCCGCACATCGCCGGTGATGTCGGCGTGCACGCGGGCCTCGGCAGGCAGCAGGCGGTTCAGGCTGGGCGAGGTGGCCGCTGGCAGCGCAAAGCCGCTGACCCGGGCACCCAGGCGGCACAGCCAAAGCACCAGCCAGCTGCCCTTGAAGCCGGTGTGGCCGGTTACCAGCACCCGCTTACCGCGCCAGAACGCCGGGTCGGGGTTCATGTCCAGCACTTCCAGGGCGCCTGGCCCGATTGCCACAGCTCTTCGAGCAGGTTCTTTTCGCGCAAGGTGTCCATCGGCTGCCAGAAGCCTTCGTGGTTGAAGGCCATCAACTGGCCATCGGCGGCCAGCCCGGTCAGCGGTTCAAGCTCCCACGAGGTGGCGTCGCCGGCGATGCGCCCAAGGCAGCGCGGCGAGAGCACGAAGAAGCCGCCGTTGATCATGCCGCCCTCGCCGCGCGGCTTTTCGGTGAAGCCGTAGACGCTGCGGCCGTCCATCTGCAGCGCGCCGTAGCGGCCGGGCGGCTGCACCGCGGTGATGGTGGCGTCCTTGCCATGCGCCTCGTGGAAGGCCAGGGTGGCCGAGATGTCCAGGCTGGCCAGCCCGTCGCCATAGGTCAGGCAGAAGGCCTCTTCGTCCTTCACGTAGTCGGCCACGCGGCGCAGCCGACCGCCGGTCATCGTGTGCTCGCCGGTGTCCACCAGGGTCACGCGCCAGGGCTCGGCGTGGCGCTCGTGCACCTCCATCCTGTTGCTGGCCATGCAGAACGTGACGTCCGACGTGTGCAGGAAGTAGTTGGCGAAGTACTCCTTGATCAGGTAGCCCTTGTAGCCGCAGCAGATGACGAAGTCGTTCACGCCATGCGCCGAGTACAGCTTCATGATGTGCCACAGGATCGGCTTGCCGCCGATCTCGATCATGGGCTTGGGCCGCAGGCCGGTCTCTTCGGAGATCCGGCTGCCGAGGCCGCCGGCAAGAATCACCGCTTTCATCGCCATCACCTTTCCTGCGGCTGCGCCGACGCTTGGAATCAGCCGGCCCATGCATTCTTCCGCCGCCGCGGCGACGGCCATGCCTGCAATAGCGGTCTGTTCGGCGGTCAATTTGGCGGCGCGCCGCGCGATGGCTTTGAAAGCCGTCTGCTGCTCAGCGCACAGGGTAATCCGCGTAGTCGCGCCAGACCTGCAGGAAGCGTTGCTCTGCGCCCGCATCACCGCCAATCCACTCGCGCAGGACGCCACAGCAGTCCTGCAGGTCGGCCTGATTGCCGTAGTGGTGCAGCACCGAGCCGCCGACCTGGTGCACGCAGTGCAGCAGATGCTGCTGCGTCAGATGACCGGCGTTGCGCCCGATCAGGCTCAGGCCGATGTAGGCCAGATGCGCCAGCTTCAGCGGGCGGCCGTAGTGCTGGCTGGAGCTCTGGTTGTCACTGGTGCGGAAGTAGCCTAGGTGGTCGTTGATGAAGCAGGCCGGCTGCCTGAGCGTGCTGCACAGGAATGAACCGATGTCCTCCAGGCCCAGGTAGGCAATGCCTTCCACCTGCGGGTCACCGATCAGTGACGCGCAGTCGGCCCGGTAGACGGCGTTGGACACCTCGCCCAGCCAGTTGGTGCCGCGGGCGCATGTGGCATAGAACAGGACGGCGGCGTCCAGCGTCACCAGGGCGTTGCCGCCCAGTGCCACGGCCGGTGGCACCGGCAGGTCGCGCAGCGGCTGTCCGGCCTCGTTGGCCGTCCAGCGGCGGCTGATCGTCACGCCGAAATGGCCCAGGCCGTGCGCCGCCAGATGCCGCGCGTAAAAGCCGGGGTAGATGACATCGTCGTCACACAGCATGTGGAAAAACTCGGTGCTGCCGCCGAAGACGTCCAGCACATGCCGCCAGTTGGCGAACGCGCCGGCCCGTGGCCCGGGCACGACGGAGATGTCCAGCTGTGCCGCAGCCCCTGCCAGCGCCGGGCTGGCCAGCGCCTGGGCGAAGCACTGATCGGGGCTGTCGTCCGAGAAGATCACCTTGTACGGACGCACCGACTGATGCAACAGCCCATGCAGGAGCTGCGGCAGGTACTGGGTGCGGTAGGCCGGAATCAGCGTCGTGATCTGCATGGCGCAGGCTTGGGCCGCTACGCGGTGGCGAGCTCCACGCCCGCGTCAAACTCGGCCCGCCAGAGCGCAACCACTTCTTCGGGGTAGCCGCGATGGAAGTGGCGCCGCCAGGGGTAGGCTGGCCGGCCGCTGCCGTCCTTCAGCTTGAGTGCATCGGTCGCGCAGACGAATTTCGCCGGCGCCCCGGCCACCACCGTGTCGGCGTCCACGTTGCGCGCCACCGAACTGTGTGCACCCACCAGGGCGCCGCGGCCGATGCTCACACCCGGCAGCACGACCGACATGGTGGCGATGGCCGCGTAGTCCTCCACCGTGACGCCGCGCATCACCGAACTGGGCGGGTGGGGATCGTTGGTCAGGACGACGTATGGGAAGATCCACACGAAGTTGCCGATGCGGGAGTGTTGCCCGATGTGCACGTTGCTGTGGAAGCGCACGTAGTCGCCGATCTCGCAGGTACCCTGCAGGTCGCTCAGCGTTCCGATCTGCAGGTTCAGCCCCGCAACCGTGCCCTCGCGAACCGTGATGCGGTGGCCGGTGATCAGGCCGGCACCGAAGCGGGACCCCTGGTAGAAGATGCTGTGCGAACGGATATGCGAGCCGGCGCCCACCACCAGCGGCCTGCCCTCGGCCCGCGGCGTCGGATAGCCCAGTTCGCAGTGCGAGTCGACGACGCAGCCCTCACCCAGTTCCACGTCGTCGTGGACGACGCTGAACGGGCCGATGCGCACGCCTTCGCCCAGCCGGGCATGGGGCGAGACCAAGGCGGTTGGATGGATCATGCTCGTCTCCTCGGTAGCTGTCTCAGGCGGCCAATGCGCGGCGCACGGCATGCACGACGCTGGCCACTTCGTCGGCATTCAGATACGGCGCCATGGGCAGGCTCAGCACCTCGCTCTGCAGTCGGTCTGCGCGTGGCAGCTGCGGCCAGACTGCCCCGGCGTAAGCACCCTGACGATGGCAGGCCAGCGGATAGTGCACCAGCGTCCCGACTCCGGCGGCCTGCAGCTGGCGCTGCAGCGCGTCGCGCCTGTTGCTGCGCACCACATACAGATGCCATGCCGGTTGCATTCCCGGCGCCACGCCGGGCAGCACCAGATCGCATCCGTCCAGCCCGCGCTGGTAGCTCGCCGCCACTTCGGCACGCGCCACGTTTTCGCGATCCAGATGCGGCAGCTTCGCCCGCAGCATCGCGGCCTGCATTTCGTCCAGACGGGAATTGAAGCCCGCCACCTCGTGCCGGTACTTCTCGCTGGCACCGTAGTTGCGCAACCTGCGCACGGCGGCCGCGAGCGTGGCGTCGCGGGTCGTGATGGCCCCACCATCACCGAGCGCACCCAGGTTCTTGCCCGGGTAGAAGCTGAAGCCGGCGGCGTCACCCAGGCTCCCGGCCTTGCGCCCGCCGCACAACGCGCCATGCGCCTGCGCCGCGTCTTCCACCACGCGCAGCCCATGCCGGCGGGCAATCGCATTGATGTCGTCCATCAGCGCGGGCTGCCCGTACAGGTGCACCGGGATGATGGCCCGCGTACGCGGCGTGATGGCCGCCTCGATCCGATCCGGATCGAGGTTGAAGGTGGCTTCGTCGGGCTCCACGGGAACGGGCCGTGCGCCCGCGTAGCTCACCGCCAGCCAGGTGGCGATGAAGGTGTTCGAGGGCACGATGACCTCGTCGCCCGGGCCGATGCCATAGCCACGCAGGATGAGGTGCAGCGCATCCAGGCCATTGGCCACCCCGATGCAATGCGGCACACCGCAGTAGCGGGCGAATTCCTCTTCGAATGCCTGGAGTTCCTGCCCCAGCACGTACCAGCCGGAGTCGATGACGCGGGACACCGCCGCACGCAGCGCCGGTTCGTGCGCTGCGTTGACCCGGTGCAGGTTCAGGAACTCAACCATCAGCTCCACCGTGCGCGCATGAAGTCCGCGTAGTCGCGGAAGTAGTCGGACTCGTCGTAGCGCGTGGAGGCCAGGACCATGCACACGGCCCCGGAGGAGAAGTTGTCCAGCTCGCGCCAGATCATCGGGCACATGTACAGGCCGTTGTACGAGCGGTTCAGATGCACGCGCTTCTTGTCCTTGCCGTCGTCCAGCACGACATCAAAACTGCCCGACATGGCCACGATGAACTGCTGCAGCTTCTTGTGTGCATGGCCGCCGCGCTCGGATCCGCCCGGTACGTCATAGAGGTAGTACACGCGCTGGATTTCGAAGGGCACGTGCACGGCGGCCTCGATGAAGGTCAGGTTGCCACGCGGATCGTGGATCTTGGGCAGATCCAGAATCTGGCATCGATCGATGGACATGTCTTGCCCTCTTGCAGCCCCAGGGTGCGGGGTCCTGCCGCCGATTCTGCGAAAAGCCCAATGCCGGGATCACTGGAAATGCTGCCTGTCGCCGCATCTGTTCCCGCGTTAGCGCCCGCCGCGAAGCAGTCCGCGCGGCAAAAGGACGTGCAGCGGGTGACGCCGGTCGGGTAGCCTTACAGGCGGAGATCGAAACCCGCTTCGGCCACCACCACGCCGTTGGCCTGAACCTGCACCCGATGGTGGCCGGCGTGATAGCGGCGGGTGGTGATCTGCCGCATCGCATGCCGCTTGCTCAGCACCCGTTCGCCACGCTGCGGCAAGTCCAGCTGCCAACCCTTGAAGACCTTGGCGCTGGTGCCACCGTCGACCTTCCTGTGGTGCACCACGTAGTCAAGCACCAGCGCTTGCACCCGGGCGGCCGTGGACTGCAGATGCAAGTGCAGGGTCAATGTCTGGCCCAGTGTCACGCTGGCCGGCTCGATCTGCAGGGCCGCCCGACCCTTGAACGCGGCCCCTAGACCCCAGGCCCGCAGCACCGCGGCATCCCCCTTCTTGATCAGCGTGCGGCTGGCGTGGCGCAGCAGGGCGCGCCGCGGCTCGGGGGCACCGGGCAGGTGCTCGGCCAACCAGTCCGCCACCAGCGCCGGGTGGTCCTTGGCGATGTCGTTGAGGTGGTTGGCCACGCTGCGCCGCACGTACTCGCTGGGGTCGTCCTGCAGCGCGCGCAGCAGCGGCAGTGTCGGGCTGGGGTCGCGGATCAGGGCCTTGAGTTGCAAGCCCCAGGGCAGGCGCGGGCGGCTGCCCTCGCTGACCAGGCGTCGCACATGGTGGCTGTCATCCCGGCACCAGCGCTGCAGTGTGGCGAACACCTGCTCAGGGTGGCGCACGATGAAGGGGCGGATCGCGAACTCGGCCGTGAAGCGCTGCGTCAGGGCGTGCAGTGTGGGCAGTGCCCGTTCGGGCTGATCCAGGCCGCGGCGAGCCACGAATTCGCCCACCGGCCACAGGATCCAGCCGCGCAGGCCGGCGTGCAGGCCTTGCAGGCCAGCCATCGCCTCACCAGGCTCCGCAGGGGCCAGCGCAGCTTCGATCCGCGCCGCGGCCAGCACAAAGTCCTCGGGCAGCGTGGCCTCCAGTGCGTCGGCGATCTGCATCGCACGGGCCTTCATTTCCAGCGCATCCAGGTCCCTACAGGCCAGGCGCACGAAGCCACGCAGATCGAAGCCGGGCATCACCCGCACCAAGTGGGTGCCAGCCTCTTTCACCAGCACTTCGTTGATCAGGTTCTTGAACGCTTCGGCCATGATGCATGTCAGTCTACGCGCGCGTGCCGCCTGCTAAGCTCACGGCCATGTTTACCGGCATCGTGCAAGGCATCGCCACGGTACAGGCCGTGGCCGACAACCCCGGGCTGCGCAGCTTCACGCTGCGCTTCCCGACCGATTTCCGCAGCGGCCTGGCCACCGGCGCCAGCGTGGCGGTGGATGGCGTTTGCCTCACCGTCACCGGCTTGCGCGGTACCGACGAAGCCGACTTCGACGTGATGCAGCAAAGCCTGGCGCTGACTACGCTGGGCGAGCTGGTGCCCGGCAGCGGGGTCAACGTCGAACGCGCCGCACGCGACGGCGCCGAGATCGGTGGCCACCCCTTGAGCGGCCATGTCGACTTCAAGGCCACGCTGGCCGAAGTGCGCGAACCCGAGAACAACCGCGTGCTGCGCATTGCCGTGCCGGCACCGTGGATGCGTTATGTCTTTGCCAAGGGCTACATCGCGGTCAATGGCGCCAGCCTGACGGTTTCGGAAGCGCAACGCGAACCCGACGGCAGCGGCTGGTTCGAGGTCTGGCTGATCCCCGAGACCCTGCGCATGACCACCTTCGGGCGCAAGCTTGCGGGCGACGGGCTGCACATCGAGATCGAGCGCAGCACGCAAGTCTTCGTCGATACCGTGCGCGACGCCATTGCCGAACGGCTCGGACCTCTGCAGCCGCTGCTGGAAGGTCTGTTGCGCGACAAGGGCCTGAGCCTCGAAGAGATAGGGCGCCCGGCCGCGCTGCCGCCGCGCTGAGCGCCCGGCTGCTGCCGAGAGAACAAGGTGTTTCACCTCACACCAATCTGTAAGTACCCGCACTAACGTGATGGGTATTTGGTTCGGCGCAAGCCTCGAAAGTGCCTGGGGCCAGGCCTCTCAGTGTCGACGCAGGACGCCGGGCTTCCACTTACACGGTGCAACCCCTGGGAATGCTGCAGCGCGCAAGATGTTTCTCGCCCGACATCTTCATGGAGGCCAACGTGCCCGGCACCACCAACACCCCCCCGACCAGCACCAATCCACCGGTCCCACCGACTCCGCCGATGCCCATGCCCATAGGCAGCAGCGCCACGGGTCTGGACCAGTTGGTGAGCATCATCACCAGTGACGCAAACCTGCTTCGCAAGGCCGGTGCAGCCGATGTGGCCGCCGGCGCGTCGGCAGCCGATGTGCTGAACCTGCTGATCGTGCAGGCGATCCGCGCCACCGGGGTGGCCAACAACGGCGACATCACGGCGGCCGACCTTTATGCCGTCAACGCCTGGTTGCGCGGCAACAAGCTGAGCGAATGGACCGTTCTGCACGGTGACGACGAGTGCAACGCGGAGACCGGTTTCCACCGGGTGCAGAACGACGGAGCAACCACCCGGCTCTTTGACCGCAACGCCGTGGATACGGTGGCCGATGGCATCTACCACCTGGGCTTCGAGATCTGCGACGGCAAGCTGCTCAACGAAGACGGCGACGCCAACGCCTCGCTGATCAAGGTCTCCGAATGGCTGGGCAGCCTGCTGGCCACCGACCTGGCCGGCAGCGGCCTGAGGAACGCGGGCGTCAACCCCTATGTCCAAGGCAGCACAGGCACGGGATTGGATAGCCTGGTGACCTTGATCACCACCGACACCGGCCTCAACCGCAAGATCGCATTGGCCGACATCCAGGCCGGCGCGCATGCCGCCGATGAGATGAATGCCCTCATCCTGCAGGCCGTGCGCGCCACCGGTGTGGCCAACGACCACGACCTGACCACGGCCGACATGCGCGACCTGAACACCTGGCTGCGCGCCAACAAGCTGGCCCTATGGACCAGCCTTCACGGCGACGATGCCGACCGGGCCGAAACCGGCTTCCACCGCGTGCAGAACGACGGCGCCACGACCCAACTGTATGGACGCAATGCGGTGGATACCGTGGCCGATGGCATCTACCACCTGGCCTTCGAGATCTGCGACGACCAGCTCGTCAACGAGGACGGCAACGCCAACGTGCGCCTGTCCAAGGTGGCCAGTTGGCTGTCCGACCTGCTGGCCTCCGAACTGGCCGGCAATACGCTGACCAACGCAGCCGTCGAAAACCCGGTGCAGCCGAGCACCGGTACCGGGCTGGACGAGCTGGTGCGGACGATGACCCCGGTGCTGTGGCACGTGGTCCGGGCCTACCGCCTCCAGGCCGACTGCGCCGAGGACGTCGGCCACGGCACG
>WBZP01003737.1_pt1 | contig 16291 bp, 17 predicted proteins | sample 5204301 | NCBI WGS metagenome assembly WBZP01 (sample SAMN12412401, study PRJNA552823) | activated sludge metagenome | isolation source: activated sludge from nitrification reactor of wastewater treatment plant... | place: USA: Pennsylvania | collected 2017
GACGTGCCCGCTCCCTGCCCGGTCGCGGCTCATGGCAGACCGGTAAACGGACTCGGGACGGCGCTTTCTAATTGAGCGCGATTGAGGTCACGTCCTTGAGCCACTGCTCCTGGGGGATGCTCGAGCTGAAGAGCGCCACGTGGCCCGAGTCATCGACCACGAAGACAGTGGACCCGCCGATGTCCGCGACGGGGAAGCGCACCGCGCCGAGCCGCAGGTTGTCCACGCGCGTGCCCTGGATGGTGGCCGTCGCGGCCGTCCCGGCGGCGGCCTTTTCGACCAGCGCTGAGAGGGCGACGCCCTCGTATTCCTTGTCCCCGGCCTTCACTTTGACCTTCGGCAACCCGCTGAAGTCGGACTTCGTGGGCGCGTAAACCTTGCCCGCGAAAGCGACCTGGATCACCGGCAGCGTATCCGGGATGGGCGTCGGGGAGGGGAGCTGCTTGTCCGGCGCCTGCGGCTGTTCGTTGACGTTGGGGGCCGGGGTGTCCTGGGCCGCGGCGGCCGGCTGCGCATCGTCCTTCTTTTCTCCATCTCCGCAGGCGGTGGCCAGCGCGAGCAGGGCGAAGGGCATGGCGGCAAGGGCGAGTCGTCGCATTACGTTCTCCATTGAGTGTCAGGGGGCGAGTTCTGAGGGTAGGCAGCGGCCCGGCTCGGGGCAACGCGCGGGTTAATCAGGGGTTCAGGGCGACTGCGTCCCAGCAGGCGTGGCCGTCTCGCTCTCGACCGGCTGGACCGTGCTCGTCGTGGACGGCTCCGGCGTCGCGGATTCGGCCGGTGACGGCGTGGCGGTCGCCGTCGCGGTCGGTTCCGGCGTCGCGGATTCGGTCGGCGATGCGGTCGCGGAATTCGTCGGCGCGGGAGTTGTGGTCACGGGCGTAGCCGAAGACGTGGGGCTTGCCGTTGCGGTGGGCGTCGGGATTTCGCGTGGGCCGCTGGCGGCGAGCGTCGTGATGTCGTCGAGCGCGGCGGCTGCGGCGTTGACCGTCTCCTGGGGGATGGACGGCTGCTTCTGCGCGATTTCGACGACGACGGACTTGCCCTGGCGGCCCAGGCCTTCGAGGCGGGCGCGCTGCATTTCGTCCAGGTCGTTCTGCTGGGCAGTCGCTTTCAGGTCATCGATATCGCGCTGGATGCGTTCGAGTTGCGCCTGGGAGACGTCGCCGCGGGAGCTGAGCTTCTGCAGTTCGTACACGCGGTTCTCCACCTGGTGGAGCTGGATATCGACGCGGCCATCGCCGCGGGAGAGGGTGTATTCGAGCCGTTCGTTGGCGAGCTTGAAGGTGTAGTTCCAATCGCCGGGGACGGAGCTGCCGGCGGTGATGAAGCCGAGGGCGAGGACGCCGAGGCCGGCCGCCACGCCGGCGACCGACATGCTCGCCACGGCCGTGCGCACCGGCGAGTATGCGGGCGCCGGCATGATCACCGGCAGCAGCGGTTTCGGTTCCCGGGCGGCGCCCAGGAACTGCGACTTGAGGGAGGCTTCGAAGTAGTAGCTCGGCTGTTCGGCCGCGAACGCTTCAGTGATGCCCGTGGAGACGGTGAGCAGTGGCTGCAGCCACTCGGCGTCATCCGGGAAGAGCCCGAGGACGAAATCGAGGTCCAGGCCGTCATCAAGCAATGCCTGTGCTTCGGCGAGGAGTTCGGCTTCGGGGCCTGCTTTGCGTTCGAACAAATGGCGGATCACTACTGACGCACCATTCCCTGGAGTTTTGCGATGGCTTTGTGCTGGAGGACTTTCACGTTGTTTTCGGTCTTGCCCAGGGCCTGCGCGGTTTCAGCAACGGAGAGGCCGGCGCTGAAACGAAGGGTGATCACCTGGCGTTGCGCTTCGGGCAGGAGTGCCGTTGCTTCCCGGACCGTCTGGATGGTGAAGGCGGTCACGAGCTCGTCCACGTGGTCAGGCGAAGGGTCCTGGATGAATTCCGTGAGCTGGGCCGTTGAAGAACGGACCTTCTGGCGCCGCACGTGCGAGACAACCTCGTTGCGTGCGATGCGGAAGACCCATGCTCCGAAGGGGAGGCCGCGCCAGGAGAAGGAGCGCAGGTTTTCGATGATCCGGAGGAAGATCTCCGTGGTCACGTCTTCTGCGTCTTCGGCTGACGAAAGCCGGGTGGAGACGTAGCGGTAGACGCGCGGGAAGTAGTGATCGTAGAGCGCGCTGAGCGCCACCTGATCCCCTCGTTGCGCCGCATCGACGACAGCCTGTTCGTCGAACTCCGGCGCCAGCTCCCCTACCGTAGTATTCCCCAAACCAGCCCCCCGGGCCGTGCCGGAATCTGCGAGGCCGACGTCCTCCTTTCCACCAAAACACGGATGTGCCTTGTGTACTAGAGATAACGGGTGACTCTGGGAAAGGTTAATGGCGTATGGTCATATCCCCAGCGATTCCCCAGTGAAACCCATCCGATGACCGTCGCCGCCGCATTCTCGCACAGTTGGCAAGCCGTCTTGTCGCGCCGCTGGCTCCAGGTCGCGGCCGCCGCGATGTTCATCAACACCAGCTACGGCACGCTCTCCTACGCCTTCTCCGTGCTCGTCACCGATTCGGGGCCGGGCGGCACGTTTGGCGCGGGCACGGTCTCGCTCTCCTTCGGGGCGGCGCTCCTCGTATCTGGTCTGGTGGGCATCTTCGCCGGTACCGTCGCCGACCTGATCGGAACGCGGAGGCTGATGGCCGCCGGCTCCGTGGTGGGTTGCGGGGGCTTGCTCGCGCTTGCCGGAGTGCAGGCCGGGTGGCAGTTCTTCCTGGTCATGGCGGTGGTTTGCGGCCCGGCGATGGCCGCCACCTTCTACGAGCCGGTGTACGTCTTGATGAACCGCTGGTTCGATGCGCCGGACCGCCCACGGGCGTACGGGGTGCTGACGCTGCTGAGCGGATTCTCGATCACCATTTACACGCCGCTCACGCGCTGGCTCGTCGCATCGTTGGGGTGGCGCGAAGCCGTGGCCGTCCTCGGGCTCATCCTTCTCTTCGTGGGCACTGCCGTCCCGGCGGTCCTGCGGGAGTCGATGGAGGCCCGTGGCGCCGGTGAACGGCTGACGCCGCGACGATTCGTCCACGAAGCGCGCGACGGGCTGCGCTACGCTGACGCGCGGTTCTGGTGGTTCACGCTCACGTTTTTCGCGGCGACCGTCGCCATCAGCGGCTTTTCGTTCCACATGATTGCCCAGCTCGAATCGCGCGGGTTCGAAGAAGCGCCGGTGGCCAACGCCATCGCCCTGACCGGGATTGTCAGCCTGCCGGCGCGCCTGCTCCTGCCCATGCTCTCCGGCCGCGCGCCGAGCGTGCTCCTGCTCGCCGTCTGCATGGCGTTGCTCGGCGTGGCCGCGTGGTTGGCGAGCGTCTCCGGGGCATGGTGGCAGGTCTGGGTGTACATCGCGGTCTTCGGGGCGGTGTTCGGCGCCGTCTATCCGCTGCGGGCGCTGGTCACCTCCGAGCAGTTCGCGGGGCCCTACTTCGGCCGGATCATCGGGCTGCAGGCGCTGTTCGTCGCCGCTGCCAGGGCGCTGGGCCCGGTGGCCGTCAGCGCGGTCGGCACGAGCCAGGCCGCCTACGAGACGGGCTTCCGCATCTGCGCCGTTGTGCTGTTCGTCGCCTCAATCGCTACGTGGTGGTCGATGCGCGGAAGTTCGCGGTAAACGGGTGCTTCCCGCTGCCTCTTTCGCCCCGGGCCAACACCGGCGACACTGCGCGGTAATGGCCAGCCCACAGATCCTGTTCGCGCTCGGCATGCCGGTGGCGATGATCGTCAGCGGCGTGGCCGCGTGGCGCATGTCCAAGAAGGAAAACACGAAGCCGGAAACGCCCCAGTGGCGCGATGATTCGCTCGACGACTGGCGCAAGGAGCGCGACGCGCAGATGGAGATCGAACGCGCCCAGCGCCCGCAAGAATCCCGCCTGAAGACCGGCCAGGAAGAGCAGACCGAAACGACGAAGAAGCACCAGCGCCTGGGGGGATGAGGAGTTCGACCCTCATCCCCCGGCCCCTTCTCCCACGTCTGGGAGAAGGGGAGACGTGTCCGTAGTGCGAGAATGCCTCGTATGGATCACGGGCCCCGAATCCATCGTGACAATGTGCCGGCGGCGCGAAACCCCGGCAGCATGCCGGGCTTCGCTGTACCCTGCTCACACCTCACACCTCACACCTCACACCTCACACCTCAAACCTCACACCGGAGCGCAGCGACGCATGCACCCCTGGCACGACATCCCCGTTGACCCCGCCGAGATCGAGACGCACCTGCCGGTGGTGGTGGAAATCCCCGCCGGAAGCAAGAACAAGTACGAACTCGACAAACCCACCGGCATCCTCAAGCTGGACCGCGTCCTCTACAGCTCGGTCCACTACCCGGCGAACTACGGATTCATTCCGCGCAGCTACTGCGACGATGGCGACCCGCTCGATGTGCTGGTCCTCGGGCAGGAACCGGTGCATCCGCTCACGATGATCTTCGTCCGTCCCATCGGCGTCATGCACATGCGCGACCAGGGCAAGGCCGACGACAAGATCCTCGCGGTCGCGGCGAACGACCCCTCGGTGAACCACATCCAGACGCTGGACGAGGTGCCGCCGCACACCATGCTCGAAATCCGGCGCTTCTTCCTCGATTACAAGGTGCTCGAAGAGAAGGAGGTGGTGGTAGACCCGTTCGAAGGCCGCGAGCGCGCGCTCGCGGTCATCCGGCAGGCGTTCGTGGATTACCAGGCCCTGCGCGCGAAACAGGCCACCATCTGAGCCGCGATGTGCATCTGAGCCGCGACTGGTAAGGAGCGGTGGGATGCCGGCCCCGCACGAACCGAAACGCGACAGCCTCCGCTAACTCGATTCCACGTAGCGGTCCGGCCGACCGCGTCGCTGTCGCTCCGGGCTAGCAAACACGCGCACCGTCTGAGCCGCGACTGGCAAGGAGCGGTGGGATGCCGGCCCTGCACGAACCGAAACGCGACAGCCTCCGGCCAACTCGATTCCACGCTCGCTAACGCCTTAACCCCTACCCGCTATACTCTCCTCTCGCCAGGTGGTGGGGACCATTGGCAGGTCAGCATGCTGGACATCCTCTCGCGCTCCATGGCGCGCATCTTCGCGAGCGGCAACAGAATCGGTCCTCTCGGTACGCAGTTCCCGCTCTTCGCCGCCGCTCCGGCCGCCATCGGTGATGGCGGGACGAACTTCGACCCCGTGTTCCTCACCTGCGGACTGGCCGTCCTGAGCGCCGGGCTGGTGGTCATGCATGCGGCGAACACCCTCCCGCGCCAGGCTGTTGCCCGCGCCGCCACAGGCCGTGAAACGCGACGGCTCTACACCGCCGAAGAAGCGCTGCTCGAACGCGACCGCATGCGCGGCGAAACGTCCGTGCTCGTGGACGCCCTCGCCGAAGCGGCCGCCACGTTCTACGCCATCGCCGGCCAGCTCCCGGCCGAAGCCTCGGAGCGCGCAGTCCAGCGTGCGGATGACCTGCGCGAGCTGGTGTGGCTGAACCGGGCTGGGTGAGGGGAGTCGTGAGTCGTTAGCGGTCAGTCGTTAGCGCCGCGTGCGCGATCCGCTAGCCCGGAGCGATAGCGACGCGGTTGGCTGGAAGTGCGGGCCGGGTTCGAGTTAGCGGAGGCTGTCGCGTTTCGGTTCGTGCAGGGCCGGCATCCCACCGCTCCTTACCAGTCGCGGCTCAGATGGTGCGCGTGTTGGCTAGCCCGGAGCGGCAGCGACGCGGTTGGCTGGAAGTGCGTGCAGCGTTCGAGTTAGAGGAGGCTGTCGCGTTTCCGCCTGTGCGGGGCCGGCATCCCACCGCTCCTTACCAGTCGCGGCTCAGATGGCGCGCGTGTTTGCTGGCCCGGAGCGACAGCGACGCGGTTGGCCGGAAGTGCGGGCGGGGTTCGAACAAACGGATGCTGTCGCGTTTCTGTCCGTGCGGGCGAACATCCCACCGCTCCTTACCAGTCGCGGCTCAGATGGCGCGTGGTCGGCGGGACCCGCCCCCAACGCCCGTCTTTCCTTCTCACGTCTCACCCTCTTTCCCCTCCCCTACACCCCCAGTGCGGCCTTGCCTGCCATCAACGTCACCATGTCGTCCTGGGGCATGTGGATGCGCGCGCAGAGGACATCGCGGTGGTGGCGTTCGAGCGGGTTCGAACGGAACAGACCGGGGTTGCCCACGAGGCTGAGCGCGATGTCGACCGCTTTGATGGCGTTGCCCGTGGCGATCATCTTCGTCATGGAGGACCCCGCCGCCGATTTCGCGGCGTAGTTGTTCGCGTCGAGTTCCGCGGCTAGGCCGAACACCAGCCGTTCGTTCGCGTACAGCAGGGTCTCGACTTCGCCGACAGCCGACTGCATGCGCGGCAGTGTCGCGAGCGAGGCCCCGAGGTTCGTCGGTTTGCGCTCGTGCAGGTAGTTCTCGAGCCAGTTCGCGGCTGAGCGCGCGATGCCGTGGTAAAGCGCTGCCAGCACCAGGTTGTTCCAGGCGCCGGCGCCCGGGTCCTGGGTGGCCCACTCCTTCACGGTGCGCACGTCCAGAGCGAAATGCGCCGGGATTTCGGCGTCGCGAAGGATGAGGTCGTGGCTGCCGGTGGCACGCATGCCCATGTGGTCCCAGGTTTCGACGATCTCCACGCCGGGCGTTTCGCGGGGGACGCAGAACCAACCGACCGACGGGTCGTCGCCGGCGGTCTTCGCCCAGCACACGAAGTAGCGCAGCATTGGGCTGCCGGTGGCGTAGAGCTTGTGACCGTTCAGCTTCCATCCGTGCGCCGTCGGGGTCGCGGTCATCCCGGGCAGGCCGCCGCGCGTCGGCGTGCCGAGTTCGGGCTCAACCCGCATGACGTTGACCAGGGCGATGCCGGCGAGGGCTTCCCGGCACATGATTTCGTGGGCTTCGGCGTTCCAGGCGCCGGTGGTGGCGGGCACGCCGTTGTAGATCAGGTGCATGGCGTAGACGAGCGCAGTGCTCGGTTCGCCCTGGGCGATGAGCGAGACCGCGCGGCAGGCCGCTTCGAGCCGCATGCCCGGCCCGCCGTGTTTCGCATCGACGGTGAGGTTGAGGATCCCGGCGTCGCGCAGGATTTCGAAATTCCGGGATGGGAAGGCCGCCGTGCGGTCGTACTCGGCGGCGGTGAGGGCAATTTCGTCGCGCACGCGCGCGGCGATGTCGAGGGCCGCGGCCATATCGAGCGAAGGAGGGCCAATGGCCACGAGTCACTCCCGGGCGGAAAGTCTGGCTACGTTAGGCGGTGCGGCGGCGAGATGAAAGTGGGCGAAGGACGAGCAGGAAAGAAGGCGAGACGTGAGAAGGAAAGAAGCCGGGCCGGCTCCGTGCGCGAATCGGCGGCCCACCGCACCATGGAGCGGTGCAAGAGACTCCTCCCCCCGCCCCTTCGGAAGTGCCCGCCGACCCTGCGAAACCCGTGGCCGCCGCGAAAGTCCAGCCGGCGTGGACGTATTTTCTGTCCCCCGCGGCGCTGATCCTCGGCTCGATCATCATTTCGGCCACCATCTGGTGGACCCAGCGCGATGACGGCAACACGGCGGCCGCGAACGAAGTCCCGGTCGTCGGCGCGGTCTCGACCGTCGTCACCACGCCGCCGGCATCAAGCGCGAACCTGGGCCTGAAGGACACGCTGTACGCGTACGCCAAGCAGCTCGGGCTGAACGAAATGCAGTTCGACTCCTGCGTGAGCAATCAGCAAACGCTCTCGATCATCAACGCCGGCCTGCAATCCGGGAGCGGGCTCGGTGTCACGGGCACCCCGACGTTCTTCATCAACAACAAGAAGCTCGTTGGCGCCCAGCCAGTGGCGATCCTTGACGAGATCATCAAGGCCGAACTCAAGGGCAGCCCGACCACGCTCGATGGCTACTCGGCAGCGGTGAAGCAGCTTGCGGCGACGAACCCGCCGGGCTTCTCGATCGTCGCCTCGAAGCCGGACATCACCGGCGCGCCAATTGAAGGCAACGCCAACGCCAAGGTCATCGTGGCCGAGTTCAGCGACTTCCAGTGCCCCTTCTGCAAACAGTGGACGGACAGCTCGCTGCGCACCCTGCGCGCCGAACTCGGCGACGACGTTGCGCTGGCGTTCCTCCACTTCCCCATCGTCCAGATCCACCCGAACGCCGGGAACGCCGCGGTCGTTTCGGTTTGCGCGCAGCAGCAAGGCAAGTTCTGGCAGATGCACGACCTGCTGTTTGCGAAGCAGAGCGAGTGGTCGGGCCTGAAGTAGGGCACTCAGCCGCTGTTCGGCGAAACTCGGCGGTTGGAAGACGTCCTGGCGCGCCGCTCCCCTTGGTGGGGGGTCGAGCATCGCAGCGCTTACTGCGTGCGCGCCTCGGATTTGGTAGCCGACTCATCGTTGCGGTTGGCGCCCGTGGTGGGTCGGGCATCGCAGCGCTTACTGCGTGCGCGCCTCGGATTTTCGCCGCCGACTCATCGTTGCCGTTGGCGCCCGTGGTCGGTCGGGCATCGCAGCGCTTACTGCGTGCGCGCCTCGGATTTGGTAGCCGACTCACCGTTGCGGTTGGCGGCGGTGGTGGGTGGAGCATCGCGGCGCTTACTGCGTGCGCGCCTCGGATTTTCGCCGCCGACTCACCGTTGCGGCTGGCGGCGGTGGTGAGTCCGGCATCGCAGCGCTTACTGGGTGCGCGCCTCGGATTTTCGCCGCGGACTCACGGTTGGGTTGGCGCTGGTGGTGGGTCCGGTGTCGCAGCGCTTACTGTGTGCGCGCCTCGGATTTGGTGGCCGACTCATCGTTGCGGCTGGCGGCGGTGGTGGTGGGAGCATCGCAGCGCTTACTGCGTGCGCGCCTCGGATTTGGCCGCCGTTCCCGGCTGGGGCCACACAGGGTGGCCGGATTACTCCGCGGTTGGCCATAGCGGCCCGCCTGCTTTCCTTCTCACGCCTCACCTTCTTTCTCCTCCTCAGGGCGTACAATGGCCAGCGTGGATGGATTTACCGTTAGCGAAGTCAGCGGGCTTCGTTCCCCCGTGATCGTCATGGCGTTCACCGGTTGGAGCGACACCGGCACCGTCACGACGGACGTTGTCGATCACCTCGTCGATGCGTTCGATGGCGAGCAGTTCCTCACCGTCGACCCCGAGGATTACTACGTCTTCACCGAAACCCGCCCCCACGTCCGTATCGACGAGGAGGGCATTCGCAAGCTCGATTGGCCGGAGAACGAGGCCTACGCCGTGCGCCTGCCGGATTCGCCGAACGACCTCATCGTCGTCCGCGGCGTGGAGCCCAACCTCCGCTGGCGGACATTCTCCGAGCGGCTTTCGGAGGCGCTCTACAGGTTCGAGCCGTCACTGGTTTGCACGCTCGTAGCCCGCCCGGCGCAGACGCCCCACACGCGGCCGATCCCGGTGACGGGCTCTTCGGCGGACCCGAAGCTCGCGGCGAAGTTCGGCCTCGGCCGTTCGTTGTACCAGGGTCCCACCGGGATCCTCGGCGTTATCCATGACTCGCTGCGAAGGCGCGGTAGTGGGCTCATCTCGCTGGCAGCGGGCGTGCCCCACTACCTGAACGTCGAAGAGAATCCGGCGGCCACAATCGCGCTGCTGCGGGCCCTCGAGCCGGTCATCGGCGTGAAACCGCCGCTCGGTGAGCTGGAAGAGGAGCTGGAACGGTTCGCCTCACGCGTGGAAGAAGCCTCGCGCGGCGATGAGCAGATCGGCAACTATGTCCGTTCCCTCGAAGAGCACTACGGCGACGGTTCGAACGAGCCGCAGCCGGGAGACAGCGAAGGCGCGGAACTGCCTTCCGCGGACGACATCCTCCGCGACGTCGAGGATTTCCTGCGCGGGGGCAACGGTCAGTAAGGTCCTGGAGGGGAACCATGGGCATTCAAACTCTCGTCTGGAAGCTGGGCTCGCCGTACGACGCCTACGTATCGCACGTTTCGCGTCTGAACACCGCCATCGAGCGCCTGCAACTCATGAGCGACCGCGCGCTCCGGTACGAAGCCGGCCTGCAGAGCTCGGTCCGGCTGGTGCCCGGAGGCAGCGCGCCCGAAGAGCGCGTGCAGCGCTTCCGCGAACGGCTGGGAGAGGCCGCGGCCAGGATGACCGATGGCGAGTTCGAGGAGTTCGTTGCCCACCTGGGCGGCGGCGCGAGCGCGAATGTCGAAGCGAACCGCGCCAACGTGGTCTCACGCATGAGCACCGCCACCCGAGGCCTCGAGGAGTACTTCGCCATCGCGGGTCAGGAGCTGGGGATCCTCGAGTCGCGCGGCTACAACCCGGGCCGCGGCGACGTGGCGCGACAGCTGCGCGAGAACAAGCTGCCCACCCACAGCATCGCGGACTACCGCCGCATCCTCCATGACCTTGGCACGAAGGTGGGGGCCACAACCGGCAAATGAGCCGCCCCGGCGACAACTCCCGGCTGGTGTATTCCACCGATGGCGGGCGGACGCCGCACAACCGCCTCGTGCCATCGAAACCTTCGCCCGCGCCCGCCGCGAACGTCCCAAACGACGGCATCGTCCGCATCCAGCGAGACAAGAAGGGCCGCGGCGGTAAGACCGCGACCACGATCACCGGCCTCCCCGGCACGGACGCCGACCTCGACGCGTTGCTCAAATCGTTGAAGCAGCTCTGCGGCACGGGCGGCAGCCGCGAAGCCCGCACCCTCGTCCTCCAGGGTGATCAGCGCGAACGGTTGCTGGAGCGGTTACTGGCGCTCGGCCACAAAGCGAAATTGGCGGGGGGTTAGCGGGCGCCCGCCCCTACAGCGCCTCTTCGCACTCCCGCTGCACGATCTCTTCGAACGTTTCCCGGCGGCTGATGAGCGTGGCTTTGCCGTTTTCCCAGTACACCTGGGCGGCGCGGCCCAGCGAGACGTAATTCGACGACATCGCCGCGCCGTACGCGCCCGCGTCGTGGAGGACGACCAGGTCGCCGTACTCGGGGCGGGGGAGGTCGCGCGGTTCCAGGAGTTCGTGTTCGTCGCGGGTGAACACGTCGCCGCTTTCGCACAACGGCCCCGCGACGACGAACGGCTCGCGGTCGCGGCCGGCGCCTTTGCCCACGATGGAGATGTGGTGGTATGAGCCGTACATCGCCGGCCGGATCAGATCGTTGAACCCGGCGTCAGTCATGATGAACTGGTGGCCGGGGCCCTTCTGGTTCGTGCGAGTCGCCTTCACGTCTTTCACCCGCCCGACGAGTAGCGCCATCCCGGCGACCGGGTAGCGGCCGGGCTCGATCTCGACGCGCACCTGGCGTCCCGCTGACTCCGAGAGCGCGCGCTGAGCCTCAACAAGGATGACCTGGTAGTTGGGCAGGTCGTATTCGCGCGCGCCCGGCCGGTAGGCGTGGGGAATCCCGCCGCCGAGGTTCACGCCATCGGCTTCGGGATAGCTCGCCAGCAGCTCTTCGAACACTTCCGCGAGGTGCTTCATGTTGCGGTCGAACTCTTCGATCTGCGGGCCGGTGCCGACGTGCGCGTGCAGCGCGACGACGGTCATCCCGGCATCCTTCGCCAGGTTGCCTGCTGCCGCGTGGTCTTCGTACCAGATGCCGTGCTTCGAAGACGGCCCGCCGGTGTCGCAGGCCTGGACGTGGCCGTGCCCGAACCCGGGGTTGATGCGCAACGCGATCGGCCCGCGGTAGCCGGCCTCCGCGAGTTCGCGAATCATGCCCGGCGAGCCGATATTCGGCAGCACGCCGGTCTCAACCACGGCCGAAAGCGCGTTGTCACGGAAGACGTCCGCTGTGTACATCACCACCGGCGGCTCATGGCCCATGGCGAACCCGGCCCGCTTGGCCCGCAGGATCTCGTTCCCTGAGACAGCGTCGATCCACATGCCGTGGTCATGCGCGACTTCGAGCACCTTGCGGGCGGAGTTCGCCTTAACCGCGAAGCGGCACTGCAACCCGCGCGGCTGCGTGAGCGAAGCAAGCTCGGCGAACTTCCGCCGCAGGATGGCGCCGTCGTAGAAGAAGAACGGAGTGCCGACTTTCCCGGCGATCTCCATGAGCGGGTACTGCGTCAGGTCCATCCCGGAAGGGTAGACGGTCTCACCACGGAGGCACAGAGCACAGGGCGGATCGCACAACCAACCCTCAGAGGCGAGGGCGGAAGACCTCGCTCCGCCACGCGGCAGCGATCACAGTACTCCCACCACCACCCCCTCAGAGGCGAGGGCGGAAGACCTCGCTCCGCCACGCGGCAGCGATCACAGCACCCCAACCACCACCCCTCAGAAGCGAGGGCGGAAGACCTCGCTCCGCCGCGCGCCAGCGATCACCGTGCCCCAACCACCAAACCTCAGAGCCGAGGGCGGAAGACCTCGCTCCGCCGCGCGGCAGCGATCACCGTGCCGGAAGCAGACCGTCTCACCACGGACGCACAGAGGACCCGGACTCCGAGATCCAGCCGTGCGGGAGGCGCCACGCCGGGCGATGGCGAACTTCTGAGTTCGGCTGAGCGTCACGCTCCCCCAAAGCATTATCGGTGGGATGGGCCGCGCAGCCTCCCTGACGGTCGGATCTACGTCGGACGGTAGGTCAGCGTACGGTGATGGCGGCGTTCGAGATGACCGCCGTGCCGCGCTCCTTCGACTTCGCATCGACGAGGATGGTGTTCCCGTCCCGCCAGTAGGAGGTGACCATCGTCTCGCCGGGGAAGAACACGCCGGCGAACCGCGCCTGGTAACGCGCAACCTTCGCCGTGTCACCCCCAAGGGCGTTGTCGACAACGGCCTTGCAGACGATGCCGAACGAGCAGAGGCCGTGGAGGATGGGCACATCGAAGCCGCCCATCTTCGCGAACGCCGGGTCGGCGTGGAGCGGGTTCTTGTCACCGCTGAGGCGGTAGAGCAGTGCCTGCTGGGGGATGGTCGGCGACTCCACGACCTTGTCCGGGGCACGGTCCGGGGCAGCGTTCCCGGCTGCCGGGCCGCTGTCGCCGCCGAAGCCGCCTTCGCCGCGGAGGAAGAGCGAGAACCGGTTGACGAACAGCGGGTCGGATTCGCCCTTGATGTTGGTGGCGGTCTCGATGACGACCAGGGCGGCCTTCCCCTTGTCGTAGATACCGGCGATCGTGCCGTTGGTCTCGACTTCGGCCTCTACCGGGATGGGCTTGCGGATTTCGAGGTCCTGCTCGCCGTGCAGCAGCATCATGGGGTTGAAGGAGAGGCCGGGCACAGCGCCAAGCCCGCCCATGGAAGCGAACGCGGGGATGACACCGAAGCTCGGGAGCACCTTGAGGTTCTGTTCGTACGTATACGTCAGCTCGTTCGCGTCAGTCTGAGGGACGCCCGCGCCAACGCCGAGGTGGTAGAGGATGACCTTATCGCGGTCCCACTTCGCGGACCCGCCGGAGATCTTGGCGCCGAGCGCCTTGGAAGGATCGATGGGCACGAGCACACCCCGGGTTGGATTTGTTTCGCATGCAGTCCGAATGAGGTTCGGATGTCGTGGGCGATAGGGTACGGGATGGAGCGACCAACCGGGTAGTCGCGGAGCTCCGTCCCCGCTGGGCCCGTGTCGAGGCAAAAGGCAACAGTGGGCCACCGGCCGTAGTCGCGGAGCTCCGTCTCCGCTGGGCCCGGAGGGCCGGCTGACTGTTCACGCACAGTAAACTGCCGACCCATGCACTTTCCCAAACGCATACGCCTCCCGCGGGAGGTCTACTCCGATCCGTCCAACGCGTTTCACCTGACCATCGCCGCACATCCGGAGATACGCAGTTTCAGGGCCCAGACCGGGGACGCGATCTGGGAGTCGGTGCTTGAACAACGCGTCTCGCCCCGGATCGATCTCCTCGCGGCGTGCCTCATGCCAGACCATCTTCACCTCGTGGCCAAACCCGGCGAGGTGGACCTGATCACCTGGATGCAGCATTGGAAGTCGTGGTCCACGCGCTTAGCGTGGGCCACCGGACATCGCGGCCCGCTCTGGCAGCCCAGCGCGTGGGACCGAGCTTTGCGGCGGGATGAGGATCTCGCCACGGTTTGTCGGTACGTCTACGAGAATCCCGAGTCGGGCGGACTGCTTGAGCCCGGCCAAACCTGGCCCTGGCGCTGGGGCTACTGGCTGGACCAGAACCGCTAACCGGCCCTCCGGGCCCAGCGGAGACGGAGCTCCGCGACTACGCCGTCTGATGCGCGAACCATCTGGTTATCGCTCCACGCTAACCGGCCCTCCGGGCCCAGCGGAGACGGAGCTCCGCGACTACAGCCGGTGCCCGCGGCGACCACTTTGCCTTTCGCCTTGGCATGGCACCGGCCCTCCGGGCCCAGCGGAGACGGAGCTCCGCGACTACGCCCCCTAGCTGGTCATGCCCTGCAAGCCCACCAGCGCGCGGCCGTGCTCGATTTCGCCCATGTGGCGCAGGCCGTGCTGGTAGACGAAGCATTCCAGCACTTCAAGCCGCCGCAACGGCGCGCCGGGGCCGATCACGATCGCGCAGAAGATGTTCTGCATGTTCGGTGGCAACTGGGGCATCAGCACTTCGGCCAGCCGCTCCGCCGTGATGCTTTCCAGCGCCTTCGAAGTCCGTTCCACCACCTGCGACTGGTACGTACGCCAGGCGTCGAGGTCAGTAAAGCGCAGGTGCTGCATCTCTTCGACCGTCTCTTCGCGCCCGAACGCATCGACTGTGACGCCAACTTTGGGGCCCCAGCCAGCCGTCTCCCAGAGCGTGTTTTCGGCCATGAAGACGCGGCTGATCGACTGGTCCTGGGCGCGGATGTAGTGGCTGAAGCTGAACGCCATCGGCAGCACGCCTTCGCGTTCGTGGTGGTTCACCTGCTCCAGCGTCAGGTCGCTGACGGCCCGCTCCCAGAGGATGTTCATCGCGCGGATGCGGTTGCGCAGGCTGTTCACGAACATCTCGTCGTGGCTCATGACCCATTCCTCTTTTCGACGGCGATGCGCTGCGTGTCACGCGCGATCTGGATTGGCCCGGGGTAGATATCGCTCATGCCGGCCGAGAACTGCGCCTCCATCTCGGGGTTGTTCGGCAGGTTCGGCAAGAGGTGGCTCAGCACCAGTTTGCCGACGCCGGCGTCGCGCGCGAGTTTCGCCACTTCCGGCGTGTGAATGTGATAGCTCGGCACGTCGTCGAACAGTGAAGCGGTGATCGGCCGGACCGCCCGCACCTGCTCGGTGAACAGGGCGAACATCGCGGGGTTCAAGGCATCGCTTACCAGGAGGTCCGCCCCCTGGGCCGCGGCCAACAACGAGTCGCACATGCTCGTGTCGCCCGAGAGCACCGCGCTGCGGCCGTCGAAGCGGAAGCGGTAACCCAGCGCGGGCACCACCGGGAAGTGATCGACCTCGAAGCTTTCGAGCGAGAAACCGCCCTCCTGGTTAGCGAAGGAGCGCGCGTCCGGCGTCGCCGGGATTTCCGTGACATCGACCTTGATGCCGTCCGGGTGAAGCTTGCCCGGGTGGTGGGCGGTGCGGAAGCGGATGTCGTCTTCCAGAGCCATGAGGAAGCCGTCGATCATCTTCTTCGTGCCCGTGGGTCCGTAGACCTTCAGCGGCTTCGTCGCGCCCGAAGTCCACCGCAGGTTGAGGAAGTCCGGAACATCCGTGATGTGGTCAGTGTGCATGTGCGTGAAGACGGCCGTATCAATGGTCGCGGGGACTATCCCGGCGGGCAGCAGCCGCCGCGCCGCGCCGTAGCCGCAGTCCACGAGCACGCGCGCATCGCCCGCAACGACGACGTGGCCGCACCCGCAGCGGTCCGGGCTCGGGATGGGGCTCCCGGTCCCGAGAAAGACGATATCGAAGGCAGGCGGCATGGCAATCCCGTGCCGCGAAGCGGCGGCGGTGCCGGATTCTACACGTGCCGCGTCTTCAGGCAGTGGACGGCGTTCGGGGTCACATATGAACCGCCAAGGACGCGAAGGACGCCAGGGGCTTCAAGGGATGATGTTCCGAGAGCTCCTGGTCAGCGTTCAGCCAGCCCCCCGGCGCGCAAAGCGGCAACACGTGTCGCCGGTTGCGCTACGCTCCGTGCCGGAGGCGGCCGTGCCCAGAGCAAAACGAGACATTCGTCTGCCCGCGCCCTACCTGCGCCGAGTCTGGCTGGACCCGGAGCGCGTTCCAGCGGGGAAGGCCCGCTATCCATTCAACCTCCCGCTCCTGCGCGGAGGTTTCGACCTGGCTTTCGACTCCCCCATCACCGTCATCGTCGGCGAGAACGGGACGGGAAAGTCGACGTTGCTCGAAGCCATCGCCGCGTTTGCCGGTTACGACGAGGCGGGCGGCGGCAAAGGGTACATGCCCGTCGACCACTCGCAGGCCGTGGAGACCATGGGCGGCACCCTCGCCCGGGCACTTCG
>WBZP01003738.1_pt1 | contig 16281 bp, 12 predicted proteins | sample 5204301 | NCBI WGS metagenome assembly WBZP01 (sample SAMN12412401, study PRJNA552823) | activated sludge metagenome | isolation source: activated sludge from nitrification reactor of wastewater treatment plant... | place: USA: Pennsylvania | collected 2017
GTAATCATTCCGGCCGGAAGCATGGTTGGCCGACAGTGCCTGGTGCTGGCGGATCGCCTTGCGGGAAAGCCGGAGGGCGATAACAAAAGATGCCAGTGCGCCCGCAATCTGAAGCAGGGGATAGCCCAGAAAAAGGAAGAAGTCAAACGCCCCGTGAAACAAAACCGGCCAGGCCAGTGAACGCAGCAGGTGCAGCGGACGCCGGCCTGCATCGAACTTTGCGAGGCCCAGGTAATAACCCATCAGTACTCCGAAACAGGCATGTGCCGGTACGGATAAAAACATCCGCAGGATAGCCGTTGCATATCCTCCATTCATGACATAACCGATATTCTCCAGGGTGGCAAAACCCATACTCACCATCACGGCATACACAATGCCATCGAAGGGATCATCAAAATGCCGGCTCCGGAAGGCGTAAAGCAACACCATCGCCAGTTTGCAGCCTTCTTCACTCAGGGCCACCACGCCAAAAGCTTCCAGGGCTACCCGCTGAACAGACTGGCCCGTAAATCCTTCCACCGTAATGCCGGATGTCATTTCGAGTGCGATCGCCGGCACAATACTGATCATGCCCAGTAAAAAGCTGAACAGGAGCGCACGCCAGGGCTCACGGTTGTACCGGTCTTTCAGATAGACAAACAGGCTGATGGCGAAACCGGGCGCCAGGGCGAGGGCCAGTAAACCCATAATGATTGATTTGTATTACTTTTGAAAAGTAAGCCTATTTCACCAAACGATGCCCCTCCGGGCTGCTGCCGCATGAATCAGAATCTGGAACTGGACCACCGTGCCACCTCATTTGAAGCCATCCGCTCATTTGTTTACAATAAACTGCCTGTAACCGTAACGGAAACGGCTATCCGGCAGGTGAATGCCTGCCGGACATACCTGGATGAAAAGATCGCCGCTGCAGATGGGCTTTTTTACGGCATCAATACCGGTTTCGGTTACCTGCAGAATGTGCGGATTGATCCTTCGCAACTGGAATCGCTGCAAACCAACCTGCTGTTGTCGCATGCCTGTGGGATGGGAGAGGAAGTGCCTGATTCCATCGTCCGGCTGATGCTGGCACTGAAAATTAAATCACTCAGCTACGGTCATTCCGGTGTGCAGGCTGCAACCGTGCAGAGACTGGCTGATATGTGCAATGCGGATATGCTCCCGGTAATCTACACACAAGGTTCCCTGGGTGCTTCCGGCGACCTGGCGCCGCTGAGTCATCTCAGTCTGCCCCTGATCGGCCAGGGAGAAGTGTACCTGCGCGGGCAGCGTATGCCGGCTGCAACGGCCCTGACGGAACTGGGCTGGCAGCCTTTGCAGCTGCGGAGTAAAGAAGGGCTGGCACTGATCAATGGTACCCAGTTTATGAGTGCCTATGGTATGCATTGCCTGGTGGAAGGCGAACGCCTGCTGCAATGGGCCGATGTTATTGCCGCCCTGTCGTTCGACGCGTTTGATTGTGTGGAGGGACCGCTCCATCCGCATATCCACGCCATCCGGGCACACCAGGGCCAGGTGGATACCGCCGCCCGGCTGCGGGCCTTGCTCAAAGGCAGTGAATTACTGGGCCGTGCAAAAATGCAGGTGCAGGATCCGTATTCATTCCGCTGTATACCGCAGGTGCATGGGGCCAGTAAAGACAGTTTTCAGTATGTACAATCGGTTTTTATCCGGGAGATCAATTCCGTAACTGATAATCCCAATATTTTCCCGGAAGAGGACCTGATCCTCAGCGGGGGGAATTTTCACGGGCAGCCGCTGGCGCTGGCCCTTGACTTCCTGGCCATTGCCCTCAGTGAACTGGCCAATATTTCAGAGCGGCGCACTTACCAGCTGATTAGTGGCCAACATGGCCTGCCCCTCTTCCTGATCAAACAGCCGGGCCTGCACTCCGGTTTCATGATACCCCAGTACACGGCCGCCGGCATCGTGAGTGAAAACAAGCAGCTCTGTACACCTGCCAGCGTGGATTCCATCTCCTCCAGCAATAACCAGGAAGATCATGTAAGCATGGGCGCCAATGCCGCCACCAAATGTAAACGGGTAACCGGTAACCTGGAAAAAGTGCTGGCCATCGAACTGCTTACCGCCGCACAGGCGCTGGATTTCCGCCGTCCCGCCCGTACCTCGGCCTTCCTGGAGCAGGTAATATTCGCCTTCCGGGAACGGGTGCGTTTTAATGATGCCGACCGCCTGCTGCACGATGATATGGTACAGGCGGTGGAGTTCATCCGGCAATACCAGCTGGAGCTCCCGGCTTCCGTATAAAATAAATTTCTCATTCCTTCGTTTATACCGTACGCTTCTGGTACGAAAGCGCATGTGAAGAACCGAAACTACGCGGTGAATGGCTCCCGCCTGCACTGCACGCCCCCTGACTGCCCGCTCCCAGACGCTTTTTTCCCGGATAAATCTGCACCGTTGTAAGCCGGTTTATTCATTGAATGGTACGGTAATGAAAGCAAAGCACTGGTTCACAAAAATGACTGCAACCCTGTTGCCGGGCATATTACTGCTCGTAATGGGTACGCCGCTCTGCGCACAGCCAGCCGCGAGGTTTACGGCTGCCCCCCTCAACGGGTGTGCGCCGATACTGGTGCAGTTTACCGATCAGTCGGCCGGAAATCCAAATTACTGGAAATGGGACCTGGGAAATGGCACTACTTCATATCTGCAACATCCATCCGCAACTTACCTGTTACCCGGACTTTACACCATTACTTTAACCGTTAAAAACTCAGCTGGCCAGGATTCACTGGCCAAAACGAGTTATATCGAGGTTTTTTCTGCTCCTGATATCCGGTTCAGCGCCTCCGCTACCGAAGCCTGCGGTCCCCTGCAGGTGCAGTTCACAGATGAGAGCAGTTCCGGTAACCAGTGGCAATGGGATTTTGGTGATGGTATTTTTTCCAACCTGCAACATCCGGCACATACCTATACCCGCAACGGCAGTTATCATGTAAGTCTGAAAGTGAAAAACAGCAATGGTTGCGCCTCCGTGAAAGTGCAGAGCGGAATGATCAACCTGCGGGCCGTGAAGGCGGGTTTTACGCAAACGGTACCCCTGCGATGCAGTCCGAACCGGCTGCGTTTCTCCAATACCAGCACCGGTGCGGGAAATCTTCGTTACCAATGGGATTTTGGTAACGGTGACAGTTCCACGCAGAAAGACCCCGAATACACTTACCCCGCCGCAGGTACCTATACCGTGCGGCTGACGGTTTTGAATGAAGCGGGATGTTCTGATATTTTCTCCCTGCCTGTGCAGGTACAGATGCCCGTGAGTGCCGCTTTTACGGTGCAGGAACAACGATTCTGTACGGTGCCCGCAGTTGCCCGTTTCAGTACGGCACAACAGCCGGGGCAGCGCTATGCATGGGATTTCGGCGATTCTGCCTTCAGTAACCAGGCCACGCCCGGTCATGTTTATACCGATACCGGTCGCTTTACGGTAACCCTGCGCGTCAGCAACGCCGCCGGTTGCGCCGATACCGTTACTGAAAGTGGTTTTATCCGGGTATACCGTCCGGTAGTGGAGCTGTATAATCTGCCTGACAGCGGGTGTATTCCTTTTACGCATCGCTTTGAAGCCGGCATTACCGCCTCAGATACGATCACGGGCTGGGAATGGCAGTTCGGCGACGGGCAGATCAGTCACCAGCAATACCCGCAGCATACCTACCACACCGAAGGCATGTATGATATCCGGCTGATCACCACCAGCCGTTCCGGTTGCCGCGATACGACCCTGGTGACCGGCGGTATTAAAGCGGGCTTGCGTCCACAGGCTGCTTTCAGCGCCGAAAGACTCAGCGCCTGTGCGCAGTCAGGCATCCTGTTCACCGACCAAAGTACCGGCAGTGTCAATCAATGGCAATGGGATTTTGGTGACCAGACCAGTGAAGTGGTCCAGCATCCCGAACATATTTTTACAGATACAGGGCACCTCGATGTGCAGCTGATTGTATTTAACAACGGCTGCTCCGATACGCTGCGCAAAAGGGGATATGTATATATCCTGCCCGCCGTGGCGAAGTTCAAATATGATTTCACCTGTGAAGATCCCCATCGTTTTGTATTCAGTAATTTTTCCATCGGCGCCGAACAGTGGCAGTGGGACCTCGGCGATGGTACCCTCACCAGTGAGCGCAGTCCCGTACACCGGTATACAGATACCGGCATGTACACCGCCCGCCTGATGGTGACCAACAGTACCACCGGCTGTAATTTCAGTCTTACCAAGAAACTGCGGGTGCATGCCGTGGACCCCGATTTTTATGTATCTGACAGCATCGCCTGCCGGGGATCGGAACTCACCTTCCGCTCTACCCTGGCTTCACAGGATGCCACGCGTTTTATATGGGATTTCGGAGATGGCGATTTTGCCAGTACCACCGGGAATATGGTATCACACCGTTATGAACAACCCGGGGTATATACCGTACGCCTGATCACCATCAACCTGGTGAATTGCCGGGATACCGTAGTGAAACAGCAGTACATTCATGTATATGGCATCCGTGCCGGTTTCGAAACAGCAGCCACACAAACCTGTGCCAATGCACCGGTGCTGTTCAGTGATCATTCAGGAACGGAGGGGGATAACCGCATCCGCACCTGGACCTGGAATTATGGCGATGGCAGTACGGAAACCCTGCAGGCGCCGCCCTTCTCGCATGTGTATACCCGCCGGGGCAGTTTTACGGTATCCCTGACCGTTACCGACGACCGGGGATGCAGGGATTCGGTGGTGTCAGATATCCAGTTGAAAGTATGGCAGCCCGATGCCCGCTTTTTCTCAGCTGATACCATCCGTTGCAGCAATACGGATGCATTGATGATCTGTCCGTATAATGAAACAGGGGTAACCTATCTATGGAATTTTGGAGATGGATCTGTATCCACCCAGCAGAATCCCCGGCAACGCTATTCTGCAGCGGGTTCATATACTGTCAGCCTGATCGTTACCCATCCTGCGGGCTGTGCAGATACCATAACCAGACCATCTTACATACGCGTGGAAGATCCCCGGGCAGCATTCATTATGAGCGATTCTTTCCGGAGTTGTCCGCCCCTGATCGTTGACTTCAGCAATCAATCCGCCAACGGTCATACCCTGGAATGGAATTTCGGAGATGGCAGCGCTACCAGCTTTGCCGCGCCCTCTCATATTTATGCTCAACCCGGTATATACCCGGTTACGCTCACGGTTACCGGCCGCGGAGGATGCAGCAGCCGGATGGAAAGCAGGGTAGTGGTGAATGGTCCAAGCGGAACGCTTTCATTTGATCCGCAAACTTATTGTAAGGCGCCAGCCCAGGCTGTATTACGGGCGAATACCCGGGATGCTGTGAGTTATATCTGGGATTTTAATGACGGCGTAACGGTGCAGCATTCGGATTCCGTGGTACAGCATGTTTACCGGGAAGCCGGCGTGTACAGGCCTAAACTCATTTTGTCCGACAACAATGGCTGCCGTGTTTCCATAACGGCAGCGGATACCCTGCGGGTACATCACCTGGAAGCAGCCTTTTCACTGCCTGTCAACAGGGTTTGTAATGATGAACCGCTGGCTTTCAGTAATACCACCCAAACAACCGATCCCATCTCATCCGTGGAGTGGAGCTTCGGTGATGGATTTTTCAGTAACAGTCTGCAGGATCCCATCCATCAGTATCGAACAACCGGTGTTTACCAGCCGCAGCTGGTGGTGCATACTGCCGGTGGCTGTACAGATACAGCGCGCAGTGCCCAGCCCGTGGTGATTGCCCGGGATGCGGATGTACGGATACAGGCCGGAGACCCCGGTTGCGCGCCCCTGCAAATGAGTTTCCGGGCTGAAACCTTACCCGGCAGCGAGCCGGTAAGTTCCTGGAGCTGGGATTTCGGAAACGGTCAACGTTCTTCCCTCCCTGAACCCGCCCGCCAGGAATATGCGTTGGCAGGTACCTATAATGTTTTGCTTACGGCTACCACTGCCAGTGGCTGCAGCACCCAGGTGGTTCATACGGTGAACGCCTATGCCGCACCCTTGGTGCAGATACTGGGCGATACCTCCGTATGCAGCGGCAGAACGGTTACCCTTCGGGCCTCGGGCGCTGCTACCTATCAGTGGGGCAATGCCGCTCCTTGTGCCACCTGTGTAGAAAACCAGGTGACTCCCAATGTCGATACCCGTTATACCCTCACGGGCCGAAACAGCCAGGGTTGTTCGGCTGCAGATACGCTGGATATGCAGGTAAAACAACCCATCCGGCTGACTGTAAATGAAAACCGGGCCATTTGTTCCGGACAGTCAGTAAAACTGCAGGTAGCCGGCGGAGCAAATTATCAGTGGTTCCCGGCCACCGGGCTTGATCATGCTTCCGGGGCCACACCCCGGGCCACGCCGGAAGTAACCACCACCTACCTGGTAGTTAGCCGGGATGCCAGCGGATGTTCCTCTGATACCGGTCGTGTTACCATTACGGTGCATCCTAATCCTTCCGTGGATGCCGGCGCCGACCGGGTGATTGCAGCAGGAAGTCCGGCAGCACTTACCCCCATCCTTTCAGCGGATGTAACCGACCTTCGCTGGTCGCCCAGCGGCAGCATTTTCAGAAACGAACCGGGCTTTGTGATCACCGTAAAACCGGCACAAACAACGGTGTATACGGCCGAAGCCACGAATCAATGGGGCTGCAGGGCCAGTGACGATGTGCAGATCAGGGTGGAAGCCGCCAATGGAGGTTTATTTATTCCGAATACGTTTTCTCCCAACGGTGATGGCACCAATGAAGTATTTTATCCCCGTTCAACGGGATCCGTCACCATTCTGCGGATGAAGATATTTAACCGGGATGGGGTGCCGGTTTTTGAGCGTACCCGCTTTATGTCCAATGATGCGAATGCCGGATGGGACGGGCGTTCGAGGGGAATGATGCAGCCGCAGGATGTGTATATGTATGCGGTGGAAATTGCCGGGCCGGATGGTAAACCCCAGGTTGTCACAGGTAATATTTCCTTAATACGTTAATAATTTTGTGAAAAAAAAGTGGATAAAGTTTGGAATTGTGGATTATAATGTGGATTTTGGCACTCTGATCCGAAATCATGATAAACCAACAAAATAGTCAGGTGACGTTATTCAACCCCTGAAACCATCCAATACCTCTCGAAGAACATTTCAAGTCCCGGACCTGAAACGGTCTATGAAAAACCTCCTTTTGGAGGTTTTTTCATTTTGCAGGGTTCTCATCGCTGTTTTCTTCCAGTCTTTTTTTGGTGTAGAGATCGAGGCGGACTTCCCAGCCGGTATAACTGCTGGAGATATTCAGTTCCGCCACAAGGTCGCGGTAGCGCGGATTTTTAGTTTGCAACCGGAGGCTGCTCACCGCGAAGCCCACATTTTCATCAATATTTTCCAGGGAACCTTCAAATGAGGCGCTCAGGCCATCACTGCCCCTGACCGTGGTTTTCTTTACCTGGCTGTGCATTTTTTTATACAATTTCACGGCATCCTCAAAACTTTCCCCTTCATACAACACCGCCTGCCAGGAAGCGGATTTATCCTGCACGGAGTGGTAGCGCATCACTTTACAAACCAGCGCACCAGGCAGGCATACTGTGGAGAGATAGGTGTCGGCATCTACTTCCGCGGGCATACGGCTTCCCTGTATTCCCTGGAAGTTTGCCGGGAAATCCAGCACGATTTTCTGCAACTGGGTGCTGAAAGTATTTTCCGGAACAGGTGATTTTTTCAACTGGGCCGAAAGCGAAAAACTACAGGTGAAAAACAGTACAGCCAGGGTTGTTGTACGCATGGGGAAGAATTTGCTGCAATAATAACGGATGCCCGTCATATGTGAAGACGCCGCATTGAAAAAACAGATACTTTTAGCAAAATATCATCCGATGAAATTGTTACGATGCACAGGAATGCTGGCAGTAATGCTGACAGTAACTTTTATAAGTTATGCGCAAACCTTACCTGCAGGGCCTTTCAGGCTTCAGTCACCCGCCTCAGCCACCGATCCGGGTTATGGTACCATTAACCTTGAAGCAGGTAAGTATACCCTGCGTATACAAACCATTATGGCCTACGGTGAAAATGTGAAGGGGCTGAGTATCCGTATCAACAAAGGTTTTGCCTTTAAACTGGCACCCTCCCAAACCGGCTCCACGCTGAACTATGTGGGCACCACGCTGAACCTGGTGCTGCAGCCCGGCGACCAGGCATTGGTTTCTTTTATACAATCTTCCAGTCAGTCATCAGGTACCCGCCAGCTCTATTTATCCGGCGAAGCCCTGGATTAATCCTCCGGATACATGCAAACGGCTACTGTACAGGAACTCAAGGCTTCCCTGCGTGAGCTGCCGGCGGCAGAACTGACCGAGATCTGCCTGCGGCTGGCCCGGTTTAAAAAAGAAAATAAAGAACTGCTGCATTACCTGCTGCTGGGCAGCATCGATCCCGAAGCATATCAGCAGGCGGTGCAGGAGGAGGTCAGGGAGGCATTTACGGAGGTGAACCGGAGTAATCTGTATTTCGCGAAAAAAACCATCCGGAAAATCCTGCGCACCATCAACCGGCATATCAAATACATGGCCACCCGGGAAGCAGAAGCGGCCCTGCTCCTGTATTTTTGCAGGGCCCTGCAGGAATCGGGTATCCGTTTCCGGGATAGTACGGCTTTACTGAACCTGTACAATGCCCAGCTGAAAAAAGCGGAAAAAGCCATCAGCGGTTTGCACGAAGACCTGCAGTACGATTACCTGAAACAGCTGCGCCCGTTGCAGTAAAAAAATAAACATTCAGTCCAATGGATATCAAAGCACAATTTGAAGCGGCCGTAGCCGACAGTAAAACACTCAGCCAAAAGCCCGACAATGAAACCCTGCTGAAATTATACTCCCTGTACAAACAGGCAACAGCGGGTGATGTGAGCGGCGAGGCGCCATCAAACCCCTTCGATTTTGTGGCTAAGGCCAAATACAATGCCTGGGAATCGCTGAAAGGAAAAACTACCGAAGCTGCAATGCAGGAGTATATCAGCCTGGTTACTACGCTGAAAGGTTAACAGGCTTGGATACCCCGTTTATATACCGTATCTTACAGGTAATCATCAGGTATGAAAAGGTTACTCCTTATCCTGGTCTCCGGACTGGTTTTTCAAACGGCTGTTTATGCCCAATCCTGCAACCAGCCGGGCGCCCTTCTCAGTGTGCGGAATACCGTGCAGGAGCCTTTTGAATACATCGTATTTACATTTGTGGATCCGTACGAAGGCAAGGGTAACCTCTATCCGGGGGATAAGGGACCATTTATCCAGTCGCACCTCAATAATACGATACGCGTAAAAGGGGATCATTTTTTTAAAATCACTTTCCCCAATGTTCGGGTAACCTGTGATACCAAACAATATACCCAGTTGCCCCAGTCAAAGGTGATGGATGTAAAACAGCTGCAGCAGTCTGATGGCATTATTATATATGTGATTGGTCTGCGTGCCGGTGCTAAGATACGTTCGCATAATGCAGTAAACTACCATGGCTTCCATATCGTAAAGCTGCAGGTGCAATGATTTTTTCCTTCCTCTTTCCGTTTGGTTATCTTGCAGCGAAATCTCAAATGAATGCCTGTTAATAAAAATGCGGCGGTTGGCTTCATCTTTGCCACCCTGCTGATTGATGTGATTGGTTTCGGCATCATCATCCCGGTTACGCCTACACTGATTGGTGAGCTGAAAGACCTGGGGGGTGATATGAGCCGTGCCTCGCAATATGGGAGCTGGCTGATGTTTGTGTATGCGGGCATGCAGTTTGTCTTCGCCCCTTTTTTCGGCGCCCTCAGCGACCGGTACGGTCGACGCCCGGTGATTCTGTTTTCCCTCTTCGGCTTCGGGATGGATTACCTCGTGATGGCACTTTCACCCAACTATAGCTGGCTCATCATCGGCCGTATCATCAGCGGTGTTACCGGTGCAACGATTTCTACCGGCTTTGCCTATATAGCAGACATCAGCACTCCGGAGAACCGTGCCAAAAATTTCGGGCTGGTGGGCGCGGCGTTCGGACTGGGCTTCATCATTGGTCCGCTGATCGGCGGTTTACTCGGCCAGTTTGGTCCGCGCGTACCCTTTTACGCGGCCGCAGTGCTGGCGCTCCTCAACTGGGTGTATGGCTATTTCATTCTGCCCGAATCACTGCCGCCTGAAAAGCGCCGCCGTTTTGAATGGTCGCGTGCCAATCCTTTATCATCGCTGCTTCGGCTGGGACGCTACCCGTCACTGGGTGGTATCGTCACCGCCTTTATCCTGATGTTCCTGGCTTCGCACGCGGTGCAGAGCAACTGGAGTTTTTATACGATGTATATGTTTCAGTGGGATGAAAAGATGGTGGGCATTTCACTGGCAGTAGTGGGAGTGCTGGTAGCCCTGGTGCAGGGCTGGCTGATCCGTTATGTGAATCCCTGGCTGGGCAACGAGAAAAGCATTTATACGGGACTGTTATTGTATACGGTCGGGATGTTTTTATTTGGAATCGCCACCCAGGGCTGGATGATGTTTCTATTCCTGGTACCCTATTGTTTCGGGGGAATCTCCCAGCCGGCCCTGCAATCGGTGATGTCGGGCCGCGTGCCCCAAAATGAACAGGGAGAACTGCAGGGCGCCATCACCAGTATGCAGGCTGCCTGTGCCATTGCCGGACCGTTGGTGATGAATAACCTGTTCTTCTATTTCTCGCATGACAATGCCCTGGTAAAGCTGCCCGGCGCGCCTTTCCTGCTTGGCGGGGTATTGCTGCTCGCGGCTTTCTGGGTTACTTACCGCAGCCTGCATATCCGGAAGGACCTCCGGTAACAGGCAGGCATACCTGATTTTTGCGTATTTATAAATACCCAACATGGATTTACAGCAGTATCAGCAGTTTTTTTTCATCGGCGTAGCCGGCTCGGGAATGAGCGCCCTGGCACAATACCTGGCGGGCTCAGGCAAAAGAGTAGGCGGCAGCGACCGTTATTTCACAACCGGTGTACAGAATGACACGCGGGATAAACTGGAGGCGGCCGGTATACAGTGTTTTGAACAGAACGGCAGCGGTATTACACCTGATACGCAGCTGGTGGTGGTATCTACCGCAATAGAAGACACTGTTCCTGAAGTGCAGCAGGCCAAACAACTCGGTATCCCCATCATCCGGCGGTCAGAACTGCTGGCCATGATCGCTGCCAGTAAGCGCACCATCGCGGTGGGCGGCACTTCTGGAAAGAGTACCACCAGTGCCATGCTTTTTCATATCCTCGAACAGGCAGGCCTGCAGCCGAGTATTATCAGCGGGGCCGGACTGGTCAGTATCATCCGGGAAGGGAAGATCGGCAATGCCAAAGTAGGCGCCGGCGAGTGGCTGGTGATTGAAGCGGATGAAAGCGATGGTTCTATCGTTCAGTATTTTCCTGAAGTGGGTTTATTACTCAACGTGGACAAAGATCACCAGGAGATTGAAGAGCTGATGCAGATTTTCAGCACCTTCCGGGAACACAGCAGTAAATTGTTTGTGGTGAATCAGTCTAATACCCTTGCACGCCGGCTCTCTGTAAATACCCTTCAGGATTTTTCCACCGATGGCAGTCCGGCCGGCTATCCGGCACAGGATTTCGTGCAGCAGGGCTGGGCAGTGCAGTACTCTCTGAAGGGTGTGCCATTTACCCTGCATACGATCGGAAAGCACAGTATGGAGAATGCCGTAGCCGCTACAGCAGTGGCCCATCAGTTGGGTGTGTCGCTTGAAATGGCCGCCGCGGCACTCGAAACCTATGAAGGGATTTACCGCCGGCATCAGTTGCTGGGCCAAAAGAATGGAGTATGGGTGATTGATGATTATGCTCACAATCCTGCTAAATGCGCGGCCTCCATCCGTGCCTGCCAGCCTGTGGCTTCCAAAGTGGTGGCCTGGTTTCAGCCGCACGGGTACGGACCCACGCGTTTTCTGCGAAAGGATTTTGTACAGGAAATCGCTGCTGCACTGCGGCCGCAGGATGAAATCTGGATGAGTGAGATTTTTTATGCCGGGGGCACCGCGGTAAAGGATATTTCCGCCGGCGACCTGGTAGCCGATTTAAAAGCGCTCGGCAAATCCGCTTTCTTCGTGGAGAACAGGAATGATTTTCCCGGGGCCGTGCGGACGCACATTACGGATGATTGTGTGCTGCTGCTGATGGGGGCCCGGGATCCCGGCCTGGAGGCCTTTGGCAGGCAGGTATGGGAAAACTTATGAGCAATAGGTTGCAATGGATATACTGTTTAAAAATATTTCCCTCTTAGTTACTGCATCAGCCATCAGGGAGCCTCTCCGTGGAGCAGACCTGTCGACATTACTTTCTCTCCGCGATGCCTGGCTGCTGGTGGAGGATGGCATCATCGCCGATTACGGCCTGATGAGTGAACTGGAGCTGAAACTGCCGCAGCTGCCGCGTGAAATCGTAGACGCCACGGGAAAGATTGTACTGCCGGCCTGGTGCGACAGCCATACCCACCTGGTGTTTGCCGGCAGCCGCGAACATGAATTCGTGGATAAGATCCGCGGGCTCAGCTATGCCGAGATCGCTGCCAAAGGCGGCGGCATCCTGCACTCTGCCCGAAAGCTGGCCGACACACCGGAAGAAGTGCTGTTCAGCCAGGCCTGGGAACGCCTGCAGGCAGTGGCTAAACTCGGAACCGGTTCCATAGAAATCAAAAGCGGGTATGGACTGAGCGTGGAAGCGGAACTGAAAATGCTGCGGGTAATCAAAAAACTGAAAGAACGTTCTTCCCTGCAGATCAAGGCCACTTTTTTGGGCGCACATGCTTTCCCGTTAGCCTATAAAGAAGATCATGCCGCTTATATCCGCAGCCTCACGGATGAAATGCTGCCGGTGATTGCAGCGGATGGGCTGGCCGATTATATCGATGTATTTTGCGAGCAGGGCTTCTTTTCACCCGGTGAGATGGAAACTGTTTGCAGGGCAGGACAGCAATACGGGCTGCCCGCCAAACTCCATATCCACCAGCTCAGCAGCAATGGCGGTTTACAGAAAGCCATTGAACTGGGCGCCTTGTCGGTTGATCATCTGGAAACCATGACGGAACAGGATATCCGCGACCTGGCAGGGGCTTCCACCATCGGGACCCTGTTGCCAACAGCCGCCTTCTTTCTGCGCATGCCTTACCAGCCTGCCCGTGCGCTGATCGACAGCGGATGCGCCATCGCGCTGGCCAGTGATTATAACCCCGGTTCGTCTCCCAGCGGCAATATGAATTTTGTGGTTGCCCTCAGCTGTATACAAATGAAAATGCTGCCGGCCGAAGCCATCCAGGCCGCTACAATCAACGGCGCCTTCGCGATGGGGGTGGAAAAAACATCAGGCAGCATTGCGGTTGGAAAACGGGCCGACCTGATCCTCACCACTCCGGTGCCTTCGCTGGAATACCTGCCTTATGCTTTCGGTACCAATTGTATTGAACGGGTAATGATCAGGGGGGAGTGGGTATAAACTCAGTTCCGCACATAGAAGTTGATGCCGTTGATATACTGGGTCTGGAACCCGCTTTTCATCAAACCCTGACGGCCCTGCACGTTTTCAAAACTGCTGTAATAAGTGAAAGGTTGGTTACCCAGTGATTTTAATTTCCCCCGCAGGGCTTTATCATCAAAAGAAGTGTAGTAATCAAAACTGGTGTTACCAATGCTGCGGATTTTCCCCCGCAGGGATTCATTGTCAAAAGAGGTATAATAGCTAAAGACCGTATTCCCGATTTTTTTTATTTTTCCTTTAACGGCTTCGTCTTCAAATGACGGATAGTATTCCACCGGAATGCCGCCGATGCTGCGCACTTTGCCGGCAGAAGCCGCTTCTTCATAACTGCCAAACCAGCTGATAAGAGTTAGGCCGATATACCTGAGCTTCCCCCGGATGGCTTCATTTTCGGTGGCGGGATAGTAATCGGTGCGGCCCATATACTGGTTCAGTCTGCCCGGCCAGTAGCCCAGGGTATTCCGGCCATAATCCGTGCCTGTTTCAGTAATACTGCCATCCGTATCCAGTACAAGGGTGATGCGGTCTCTGGTTACAAAATGAATCACGGCTTTGGAGCCATAGCCGGTCACTACGACCATGTCAATTTTCTGTGCCCGGGTGGTCGCGGTACCTGCAATCAGCAGTAAAAGACAAAAGAAATGCTTCACGAGGCAGATTTGTGTAAAGTTAATCATTGCGGCTGATATCGGCAGCCTGCCTGCCGATTTTAAAACCTGCCTGCTTTTCCTTTACTTGCAGGCATATTACCTGTTTGTCAAAAATCCATTTAATATGCAGCAATTGATTGAATGTGTGCCCAATTTTTCTGAGGGCAACGACCTGAATATCATCCGCCAGATTACAGATTCTATGGAGGCCGTGGAAGGCGTACGCCTTCTGAACGTGGATCCCGGAAAAGCGACCAACCGCACGGTGGTAACCATTGTAGGCAGTCCGGAGGCGGTGGTGGAAGCTGCCTTTCGGGGAATCAGAACGGCAGGAGAACTGATAGATATGCGTGTGCATAAGGGGGAACATCCGCGTATGGGTGCCACCGATGTTTGTCCGTTCATTCCCATCGCGAATATCAGTATGGAAGAAACAGCCGGCTGGGCCCGCCGGTTGGCTGAAAGGGTGGGTGCGGAACTCAGTTTGCCCGTATATCTGTATGAAGCTGCGCAGCCGGATAAATCGCGCAGTAATCTTTCGGTTATCCGTGCGGGTGAGTATGAAGGGCTTCCGGAAAAAATAGTGCAGCCGGCCTGGAAGCCTGATTATGGACCAGCGGTTTTTGATGCCCGCCGGGGCGCCACCGTGATAGGTGCACGTGATTTTCTCGTGGCTTATAATATCAACCTCAATACGACCAGCACCCGCCGGGCCAATGCCATTGCCTTTGATGTGCGGGAAGCCGGACGGGTAAAACAGGAAAACGGCAAGCCTGTAAAGGACGCCAACGGTAACAACGTCATGATTCCCGGAACCCTCAAATGTGTAAAGGCTATTGGCTGGTTTATCGAGGAATATGGTATCGCGCAGATATCCATGAACCTCACCAATATCAGTATTACACCCGTGCATATTGCTTTTGATGAAGTATGCCGCAAGGCCGAAGCCCGGGGCATCCGGGTAACCGGCAGTGAACTGGTGGGGTTGATTCCGCTCAATGCGATGCTGGAAGCCGGCCGGTATTTTCTCCGCAAGCAACGCCGCTCCACCGGGGTGAGTGAGAAAGAGCTGATCAGGATTGCGGTGAAGTCGATGGGACTGGATGAACTGGGCCCATTCAAACCTGAGGAGCGTATTATAGAATACATGCTCTCGGAACCATCAGACAGCAGACTGGTAAATATGTCGCTGAAAGATTTTGCCGATGAAACCGCCAGTGAAAGTCCGGCCCCGGGCGGCGGTTCCATTTCCGCCTATCTTGGCGCATTGGGCGTAGCACTCGGAACCATGGTAGCCAACCTCAGCAGTCATAAGAAAGGCTGGGATGACCGTTGGGAGGAGTTCAGCGACTGGGCGGAAAAAGGAGAGCAGATCAAAAACGAACTGGTGCGGCTGGTGGATGCCGATACCCGTGCATTTAACAAGATAATGACCGCCTTTGGATTGCCGAAGGGAAATGATGCAGAAAAGGCAGCCCGTACACAGGCGATCCAGGAAGCCACGAAGTATGCTATAGAAGTACCTTTGCGGGTGATGGAGGTAGCTGCTTCCAGCCTGGAGATTATCCGGGCAATGGCCCTCACCGGTAACCCGAATTCGGTATCGGATGCGGGGGTGGGCGCGCTCTGTGTACGCTCCGCCGTGATGGGCGCCTTTCTGAATGTGCGCATTAATGCATCGGGTTATCAGGATAAGTCATTCGTAGACTCCGTACTCTCGCGCGGCCGGGAGATAGAACAGCAAACCATCGCGCAGGAAAAGGAGATACTGGAAATCGTGAACGGGAAGATTGATGCCTAGGGGAGTGTGGATGCAAGATTTAAGATGTAGGATTTTATATGTAGGATTTGTGATTTACAATTTGTGATTAAAGGGTGCAGACTGTATGATGAATTGCTGCGGGCTTATTGTTGCAGTGAAACATGGGAGCGCAGATTGAGCAGCATGATGATGGAGGAGGTTGAGCATGTGTTTCGGATCGTACATTTTCTCTTCATGGAATTCCTCACTCATCACTCATAACTCATCATTCTCAACTATCCATTCTCAATTATCCATTATCTATGTCAATAATT
>WBZP01003586.1_pt1 | contig 16279 bp, 18 predicted proteins | sample 5204301 | NCBI WGS metagenome assembly WBZP01 (sample SAMN12412401, study PRJNA552823) | activated sludge metagenome | isolation source: activated sludge from nitrification reactor of wastewater treatment plant... | place: USA: Pennsylvania | collected 2017
ACCGTCGCGGAGCGCATGGCGTCGCGCCCACGGGTGAAGCGAAACGCGAAGGGCAGCAGGGCGTAGAAACCAATCTCCACCCACAGGCTCCAGAACGAGCCGTTGAATTCCATGGCCCGCTCGATGTTCACCACATGCGGCACGCCCACCAGCCAGAGCAGGCCATCTTCGGGGCGCCATTTGCGGATGCTCTGCCAACTGATCTCCCGACCGCCTCCCTGGCGATCTAATAGATAGGCATAGACGGCGCCCGAGGGGGGCGGCTTGGGGGTGGGAGGCGGGCGAACCGAGGACGGGATAGGGGATGTCGTCTGGGGCATGGTCCGGTTCCTGGGCTAAACGGGCAAAAAGAGTTCGGCGATGAGGAAATAATTGATGATCGCCAGCACATCCAACAGGCTGCTCAGATAAGGGCCGGTCACTACGGTGGGGTCGTTGCGCCATTTCTGGAACAGCAAAGGCAGACCGGGGCCGATCAGGGAGGCGAGGGTGATATTGCACCAGAGGGTAAGACCCACGATCTGGCTGACGAGGAGACCGCCACTTATGTCGTTGAACATGAACCAGCCCGCCAGGCCGCTGATGCCGCCGTAGCAGGCGCCCAGCAAGGCGCCGGTACCCAGTTCCTTCAATAGCAGGGAGAGCGATTGGTCCAGCTTGATGGCGCCGGTGGTGAGGCCGTGCACGGTGATGGTGGCCGACACCGTGCCCACATTGCTCGATAGCCCCATGATGATGGGCAGGAAGGCCGTCATGGCCAGGACCATGGCCAACAGCGCCAGTTCCGCCGGGGCCTGGCCCAGCAGGCCCTCGCCCAGCAGGCTGTGAAAGTAGTAATCGATGATACCGCTGGCGATCAGTCCGCCCACCAGACCAGCGATCAGCCAGGGCAGACGCCGCCAGAAGGTCTGGAAAAAGCTCTGGGAGGCCATTTCCTCAGCGGCGCTATGGCTGCCGGCCATCTTCAGCATGTCGTCGCTGACCTCCTGCTCGATGGCGTCGATGACATCGTCCACGGTCACGATCCCCACCATGACATCCATATCATCCACCACCGGCACCGCCAGCAGGCGGTAGCGTTTGACCAGATCGGCGATGTCGGGCTGGCTGGTGTTGGTGCCCACCCGGACCACCCGTGGGTTCATGATCTGTCCCAGGGTCTTCTCCGGATCGGCCAGGATGAGTTGACGCAGGGAGCTGACGCCGACCAAGCGCTCGTTCTCATCCAGCACATAGAGATAGAACACCATCTCGTAGTAAGGCACCTTGTGCACCGAGTCGATGGCGTCCCGCACCCGGGTCGATTCGGGGAGGGCGAAGAACTGGGAGGTCATGAGCCCGCCGGCGGTGTCTTCGGGATATTGAAGCAGGTCTTCGACCTCGCGCAGGATCTCCTGATCCAGTCCGCCCAGGAAGCGTTTGGCCGTGTCAGGGTCCAACTGACGGATGATGTCCGCCCGATCGTCCGGTGGCAGTTGTTCCAGGATGGGGATGATCTTGTCGTAATCCGCCGCCTTGAGAATGTATTCCTGCAGGTCCGCGCTCAACTGTTTCAGGGTACTGGCGGCGATGCCGGGCAGGGTGATGAGCATGAACAGATTGAGGGCGTCGTCCTCGGGAAAGGTATCCAGGATGCGTGCCAAGTCACTGGGATAGATCTTGGGAAGGATCTTTTGCAAGCCGCTGTAGGCCTGTTTGCGATAGAGCCGGCGTACCGCCTCCAGCAGGTCATGCTCCTGACGGCCGGGGAGAAAGGATGTGCGCATAGCGATGGCCTTATAACACGCCGGCTCAGGGCGGCGCGGTGGGGACCCTGATTCAATCGCTGAACCTGAGGTTCAGAACCCTTGGACTCTGGGGGTCGATGTCGGGCGATACAAACCTTCCTCCGGAAACAGCGGCAGAGGGCTCGATCTGGGCACAGCATGGGGCATCGCCTTCCGTTCGGGAGACCACTTCCGCCCCCCAAAGCGAGCTGTATCTTAGATCTTCCCAATCCTGGAAACACGGGGATTTTCTGCCCCGAGGCCGGCTTCACTCCACCGAGGCGGTGAACCAGCCGCAACCGCTGGGCCATGGGCCACACCGCCCTGATACATTTGATCCAGCGCAAAAAATCGATATTTGGATCGCGGCGGGCCAGCGCCATGCGCCCGCGGAGCCGGGCCAACCGGGGGGCCGGCGACTCGGTCGAGCCGAGGAGCCGTTCCGCCTCGTCGGCCCGGTGCCGGTCCAGCGCGAATACCTCCAATGGGGCCGGCGCCAAGGGCCAAGCGACCACATCCGGGATGGTGGGAGAGACTCGGTATATCTACGGATATCCTTTTCCGATCCGTCAGCTAGAGTGAAACTCAGGGATGATCCATTTGGCAGAGAGGTGACTATGGAACGACGAGGGGCGAGGCGTCTGGCCATTCAATGGTCGGCGCTCATCACCGATAGAAATCATCAGCCCGTTCTGGCCCAGGTGGAGAATGTCGGGCTGGAGGGGATGTTTCTCCATATCAGAAACGCCTGGGTCAGATTGGAAGGCCTGCTGGAGGTGAAGATCCTGATCCCACAAACCCCGCGTGGCATCAAGATATTCAATGTTTCCGGCTATGTCGTCCATGAGACGACCCGTGGCGTCGGGGTGATGCTGGTGCATCTCAATCGCTCGCTGTACCAATACATCGAGTTGTTGCTCGAGGCCGCCGACGCCTATGCCGGGGAAGGGGTTTCGCTCGCTGGCGCCGGACCGGGATCAAGATGGACCCAGGCCCCGATTATGATTTCCCATCTCCCTCCATGGGAGGATCCTGTCGGCGTTCTTCCGGGTCTTCCAGCCGCGCGGCTCCATCCTCTCCATAAAGGACTATGAGTTTCGCCACCCGCCGGGAGGGTAGGGGTATGGCGACCCCTAGGATCGCTTACCGATTCTGGGTTACCCTCTAGGTTTGGCCCGTTGCGGAATGGCCATCCGGCTCGACACGAGGGGCCGGGGAGGGCGACGCTGATCCTGAATGGCCTCAAGTAAGGCGATTTCTGTCAAAACATATACCAGCCTGCTGGTCTGTTCGTCCGCCTTCGGCGTTACGCCAGCTGTTACAGAGCGCGCTCTGCGCCGGCTGGCGCGCCTGGAAGGCGAACGAACCGCCGGCGCATTCAGGTATATCTTTTTCCGGCAATCGCCTAAAGTCGCTACCACCCCATGTATACGAATCTCCGTTTGTCGATCGCTCGGGGTCTTGGCAGACCAACCTATTTCAACTGATTCAAGCATGCCAAAAGCCGTTGTTCTTCTCAGTGGTGGTCTCGACTCGACCACCACCCTGGCCGTTGCCAAGGCCGAAGGCTTCGTCCCCTATGCCCTGTCGTTCCGTTACGGCCAGCGCCACGCCGTCGAGCTGGCCGCGGCGCAACGGGTGGCCGCGGCCTTGGGCGTCGCCGCCCATGTGGTGCTCGATATCGACCTGCGCCAGTTCGGCGGTTCGGCGCTCACGGCGGACATTCAGGTACCCAAGGGCCGCACCCCGGAGGCCATGGGCGAGGGGATTCCGCTGACCTATGTGCCGGCGCGTAACACCATCTTTCTCTCCTTCGCCCTCGCCTGGGCCGAGGTGCTCGACAGCGCGGATATTTTCATCGGCGTCAATGCGCTGGATTATTCCGGCTATCCCGACTGCCGTCCGGAATACATCCAGGCCTATGAGCGTATGGCTGGGTTGGCCACCAAGGCCGGCGTTGAAGGCCGGCCGCTGCGGATCCACACCCCCCTGATCAACCTTGCCAAGGCCGAGATCATCCGTCGCGGTCTCGTTCTGGGCGTGGATTATGCGCTGACCAGCAGTTGTTATGACCCTGATGCGCAAGGTCGGCCTTGCCGGGCCTGTGATGCCTGTCTGCTGCGGGCCAAGGGCTTTGCCGAGGCGGGATTGGCCGATCCCCTGCTGTCCGGGCCGGGCCGGTGAGCGAGTCGCGGCTCTACCTCGCCACGGCTCCCTTCGAGGCCGCCTGCCGTCTCCCCATCCTGCCGGTGGGGCATCGTGCCCGTCGCCAGCATGGTCACAGTTATCTGGCGCGGATTCGCGCCGAGCTGCCGCCGGGTTGGGCCGGGTTTGCGGGTGGCGAGACGGATCAGCTCCAGCAAGCCCTGGTGGAAGGTATCGCCCCCTTGGATTACGCCGATCTGAACGAGCTCCTGCCGGTACCCAGCGACGAGAATCTGGCCCGGTGGTTGCGGGCCCGGCTCGCCGTGCCCGGGATCCGCTCGCTCGGCATCCGCAGCACCGCGGATACCGGGGTGGATCTGGACGAGGGAAACGAGGCCCATATCTGGCATCGTTTCCGCTTCGAGGCCGCCCACCAGTTGCCGCGGGTCGCCCCGGGGCATAAATGCGGTCGCATGCACGGCCATGGCTTCGAGGTCATCCTCCACGCCAATCAAGATATCGGCTCCCAGGATATGGGCATCGATTTCGACCGCCTCGCCGCTCTCTGGGCACCCATTGGGAATCAACTCCACCACGCCTGTCTCAACGATCTGCCCGGACTGGAGAATCCTACCAGCGAGCGGCTGGCCGACTGGGTGTGGCAGCGGCTGCGCCCCGAGCTGCCCGAACTGAGCTGGGTCAGCGTCTACGAGACGGCGACCGCCGGTTGTCATTACGATGGCGTTCACTACCGCATCTGGAAGGAACAGAAGTTCGAGAGCGCGCTCCGCCTCCAGCACGCCCCCGCCGGGGATTCCCGACGTGGCCTGCACGGCCATAGTTATCTGTTGCGCCTGCACCTCACCGCCCCGTTGGACGAGGCCATGGGCTGGACCCTCGACTATGGTGACGTCAAAGACCGTTTCACCCCGGTGTTCCAACAACTCGATCACCATGAGCTGAACGGCCTCCCGGAACTGGCGGATACCGATCCCGCCAGCCTGGCCCGCTGGATGCGCGCCCGCCTCGCCGAGCCCTTGCCCCAGCTCGACCGCCTCGACCTCTACGCCACCCCGGGGTGCGGTGTCCTGCTCAGTTGGGGGGGGCGGGCTCCGGCCCTGCCGGCATGACCTACAGCGTCAAAGAGTTGTTCTACAGCCTCCAGGGGGAAGGGGCGCAGAGCGGACGGGCGGCGGTGTTCTGTCGTTTTGCCGGTTGCAATCTCTGGTCCGGTCGGGAGAATCATCGCGCCCGGGCCATCTGTCGCTTTTGCGATACGGACTTCGTCGGCACCGACGGGCCTGGGGGTGGGAAGTTCGCTTCGGCCCGGGAGCTGGCCGAGCGCCTCCTGGCGGCTTGGCCGGAGTCGTCCGTTGGTCGACGCTATCTGGTCTGCACCGGCGGTGAACCCTTATTGCAACTGGATGCGGCCCTGATCGACGCCCTCCATGCCCGGGGTTTCGAGGTGGCCGTGGAGACCAACGGTACGCGACCAGCGCCACGCGGCCTCGACTGGATCTGCGTCAGCCCCAAGGCCGGCACCCGACTACTGATCACCGGCGGCGATGAACTCAAGTTGGTCTACCCCCAGCCAGAGGCGCCGCCCGAGCGGTTTGTCCATCTCGACTTCCGCCATTTCTTCCTGCAACCCATGGATGGTCCGGAGCGGCTCGATCACACCAGCCAGGCGCTGGCCTATTGTCTGCGCCATCCCCGCTGGCGTTTGAGTCTGCAAACTCACAAATGGTTGGGCATCCCCTGAGGGCAGGCAGATCAGGCCAGAACGGCTACTCCCCTGGCGACGGGACCGGAATGCCGTACCGACTCCTGTTGGATAGTCTTAAGACGATTGCCGGGCAAGTGTGCTCGAGGCCGTTTTATGTTCTCATACCGAGAACAATAATGTTTATATATGACATATTGTTCTCTAAAAAAGAACGGAAATCGACCATTTTCAGCCCAGGCCCGGAACGACTGAGTGCGAATAGAGATGCCTATCCAACCTGGCGACTGGTGCTGAGCCCGGAAATGCCGATCATTGTCGTTACCCGGGAATTTCCTTATGCTAAATTCGATTTAGGCGATGGTCGGAAAAAATATACCTGAATGCGCCGTCTGTTCGTTCACCTTCCAGGCGCGCCAGCCGGCGCAGAGCGAGTTCTGTAACGGCTGGCGGAACACCGAAGGCGAGCGAACAGAGCAGTAGTCGGGTATATTTTTGACGGAAATCGCCTTGGATAGCGAATGGCTCTGTCCACCGCTATCGGTGAGCGCATCCAGGGTTTTCCTCTGGATGACGCCCGAACCCATGAACGGTCATTGTGTGTGGCCAGAGGCCGAACGATATCTCCCTCTCTCGAGCCATTTCTTTCCACCAAGACTCAGCTCTCGTTAGACAAGGGGCATCCGAGTTATGAAGCTCTACACCACCCATCGCAGCAGCGCGGCCTATCGGGTACGGATTGCCTTGGCCTACAAAGGGCTCGAATACGAATCCGAGTATGTGAGTCTGAATAAAACCACAGGTGATATACGAACCCCCGAATACCTGGAGATGAATCCCCAGGGAATGGTGCCGACCCTGGTTGAGGGGCGTCGGGTGTATCGGCAATCACTGGCGATATTGGAATACCTCGACGAGGTGTATCCCCATCCATCCATCCTGCCCGGTAACAGCCGGGATCGGGAACGTATCCGCTCCCTCTCTCAAGTGATCGTCCGGGATATCGATCCTCTTACCGAACCGAGGGTCATTGCTTACCTCAAGCAGGATCTCGAACTCGGCAACAAAGCGTGCAAGACCTGGGCGAAGCATTGGTACGACGAAGGCATGCAGGCGCTGGAACGCCTGATGGCGGATAATCCGGCCACATCCAGGTTCTGTCATGGCGATATCCCCACCATGGCGGATATCTGCCTGGTTCCCCAGGTGAAGATGGCGGAGTCTCTGGGGTGGACGCTCTCCACCTATCCCACCATCGCCCGGATCTACCATCGCTGCATGGAGCTGGAAGCCTTCCGCTCGACGGCCCCCCAACTGTCGGACGAAGAGGACGCCTTGCTTGAATGAACGGTGGCAGTGGACCCGTTAACCCTGGTGCGGTCGACTGTATCAGGGGTTGGTGACGATCACCCGTCGGCTATCACTCGCCACTTGGCGCATCGCCACCCCTTCTTGTTGCAATTGCTGGAACAGCTTGGTCGGCATGACAGCAAAGGCGCGGGATTCTCGTTCCCATAACCGAATAAAGGTGGGTACATCCTGGATCCACAACCAGGGTTCCCGCTCGATCCCGTATTCCAGTTCGCCCCGAAACCCCACCAAGCGGAGCGTTCGGTCCAAATAAAACGGCAGGGATTGCTGGTACATGGCGACGCTATAAAAAGGCGCCGTTCGGGCCGCCTCCCTCATCTCGGGATCGAGCTGACGAGCCAGGGGCCCGCTGGAATAGGCCGGGGCCAGGGCCTGGAGACCGGTCATGAGCAGTTGCCCGGCCAGTAACCAGACGGCGGCTAGGGTAGGCACGGCGAGCTGTCCAGCATCCGCCCGAGCGCACCACCACCAGAGTCCCCCACCGCCACCGAGCAGGATGAAGGCTGCCGCGAACAGCCAAGGGGCAAAGGCAAAGATCATTTCTTCCGTTACCCCCTTGCCCCAGAATGGCCCGCCCCAGCCCAAGCCGATGAGCGCCAGACCGGCCATCAAGGACAGGAGTGCGGCACTCCGCCACCCTCGGGAATCGTCCTGGGATAAGCCATCTCCCACCAAGAGCGCCAGGGCCGGAAAGAGCGGCAGAATATAACTCGGCAGCTTGGAGCCGGAGAGGGAAAAAAAGGCGAAGGTAATGACTATCCAAAGCCAAAGGAAAGCTCGAAGCGGCCTACCTTCGCCGGCCTCGATCCGGGCCGTCGGCGGAGAAACCATGACGCGCGAGGCCGTGAATATCCAGGGCAACATTCCCAGCAGCAGTACCGGCAGGAAATACCACCAGGGCTCCACTCGCTCATGAACCTCGCTGAGAAAGCGCTGAAAGTGTTCATGGACGAAGAAGAAATGGAGAAAACCCGGGTTGCGGGCGCTCACGGCAAGAAGCCAGGGAGTCGTCACCACCAAGAACAACAGCAGGCCCCATCCCAATTCCAAGCGCCGCCAAAGTCGCCAATCCCTTTTCCACAAGCTGTATCCAACCAAAGTCATACCCGGCAGCACCAGAGCCACCAGCCCTTTGCTCAAGAACGCCAAAGCCAGGGCCAACCAGCACAAGAGCATGAAATGACGCGACAGCGGCGCCCCTTCCCGATGTTGGGCGGCGAGAAAGGCGAACAGGGCGAGGTTGAGAAAAAAGGCCAACCCCATATCCAGGCTGTTGAAATGCCCCATCGCAAGATAATAGGGGCTGCCCAGGAGGAAAGCGGTGGCGAAGAGCGCGGCCCTGGAACCGAAAAAACGCTTGGCGGCCCAATAACTGATTACCAGCCCCAGAAACCCGCAGAGGGCCGTCCAGAGGCGGGCGGTCCAGTTATGTTGACCGAAAAGATGGTAGGCCGCGGCCGTCGCCCAATACTGTAACGGCGGTTTCTCGAAATAGAGGTAGCCGTTCAGCCTGGGGGTGATCCAATCCCCGCTGACCAGCATTTCCCGTGGAATCTCGGCATAGCGCCCCTCGTCGGTCTGAAACAGATCGCGATGATCGAGATAACCGAACCAGATCAGGGCGATGGCCGCCCAGAGCCACCAGGGCCGCAGGGGATGGGTTGTGTTCACGCCGTGGAACCGGACGCCTCAGGCTGATTGGCCGGACCCAATCCGGCCAGTCTTTTTCCCTGAACGGCCAAGCGACCGGAGCGCCCTTCCACCTGTCCCCATTCGAGTTGGTGTCTCGGCAATTGGCTTGGATCCAAGGCCCCCACCATCTCCCCCAGGGTGCCCAGGGCTTGCTGACGATCCCGCCAAAGCACCAGGAGCCGTTCCATCACTGGCAGCAGCTTCATGCCTTCGAGTTCGGCGTGCAGGGTGTACACATGGTCCAGTCCTTGACGACTCTGGGCAAAGACATAGGCCTGGACGTTGTCCGCATCGATCCCATAGCGTCCCATGAGTTCGTCCAGGGTCGGCAGGGTGGTCGGCAGTTGGAGACAGCCGCCGACATGCCCCTCGATCACCGGCCAGAACGGGGTGTGACCGCGACAATCGCTGGCGTAGCCAAACCCCAGCGCCCCTTCGAGATCCGGCACATGGGCGTTGAGCTGCCAGCCCGCCGCCCCGTGCACCTTGGGCGGAAAGCCGAAGATACTGACAAAAACATCCATCGCCCGCTGGATCTCCCACTTGGTCCAGGCGAAATCCTTAGCGGCCACCGCGTCCTGCCAACGGACATGATCGTAACAGTGCACCCCCACCTCATGGCCGGCCGCCGCCACCGAGCGCAGGATATCCGCGCAGCGCCGACCGATGTTTGGGCCCGGCAACAGGGTGCCGTAGAGCAGGGTATTGAGACCATAGTGGCTCATGACCGAGGTTCGTCTGACCTTGGAAAGAAAGCCGGGGCGGAATACCCGACGCAGGGCGCGACCGGTGTGGTCGGGTCCAAGACTGAACAAGAAGGTGGCGCGGACCCCGTAGCGATCAAATAGCCGCAGCAGCGCCGGTACCCCTTCCCGGGTACCTCTCAAGGTATCGACATCGACCTTGAGGGCGATCGCCATGTTCAGGGCTCGGACGGCAAATCGATCAAGGCGCTGGCGTCGGCCACCTCGTGGCGATAGGCGTCAAAGATGCTGTGCAGGGCCTGGCGGACTTCGACGCGGGGTTCCCAGCCCAGTTCCTCCTGGGTGTTGGCGATCCAGGGCACCCTGGTCTGGATGTCTTGGTAGCCTTGGCCGTAGTAGGTCTCGGCGGCGATATCCAGCAGTTCCACCCGGCTGGCACCCGGTTGGTATTCCGGAAAGTCCCGGGCGATCTCCAACATCAACTCGGCCAGTTCCCTGACCGAAAGGTCATTGGCCGGATTGCCGATGTTGTAGATCTTGCCGTTGGCCCGCCCCTCTGGGTTGGCGATGATCTTCATCAAGGCCGAGATACCGTCGGAGATATCGGTGAAACTTCGCCGCTGCCGCCCGCCATCGACCAGCTTGATGGGTTCGCCGCGGGCGATGTGGCCGAGAAACTGGGTCACCACCCGCGAACTCCCCTCCTTGGGGGTATGCAGGGAGTCCAATCCCGGCCCGATCCAGTTGAAGGGGCGAAACAGGGTGTATTCCAGACCCTGTTGCTGGCCATAGGCGCTGATCACCCGGTCCATCAATTGTTTGGCACAGGAATAGATCCATCTGGGTTTGGTGAGGGGGCCCAGCACCAGATTGGAGGCATAGGGATGAAACTCCGGGTCGGGACACATGCCGTAGACCTCGGAGGTCGATGGGAAAAGCACGCGCTTGCGATAACGCACGCAGGCCCGCACGATCGGCAGGTTGGCCTCGAAATCCAGTTCGAATACCGCCAGGGGATTGGAAACATAGGTGGCCGGCGTGGCTATGGCCACCAGGGGGATCACCAGATCGCACTTCTTGACATGATATTCCACCCATTCCCGATTGATGGTGATATCACCCTCGAAAAAGTGAAATCTCGGGTGATCCAGGAGATCCCCCAAGCGTTCTGAGTACATATCCATGCCATACACCCGCCAGTCGGTGGTATCGATGATACGGCGCGAGAGGTGATGACCGATGAAGCCATTGACACCCAGGATGAGTATGTTCATGGAAGCCTGCATAACTGATCAGTTGTAACCCAGTGGAATCGCCTCGGCGCCGAAGAGGGCGCGAAATCCATTCCGGTCGAGATCGCGGCCCTCGACCTGGAGGCGTGTCAGACGCACTCTGTGTCCATCGAGACAATCGACGTAACAGCGCTCCGCCTCCCAGTAGAGACGGCCTAGCGAACTTCGAGCGGGCTCGTCTTGCCGGTAAAAACTGCCGAGGATCCACAAACGGTGACCGCCAAGATCGGTAAAGGCCCCGGGATAGGGTGGGGCCACGGCCCGGATCAGATTGTGGATCTCCCAGGCCGACTTCGACCAAGGGATACGCCCGTCTTCCGGACGGCGCCCGCCGAAATAGGAACCGGCGCGAAGATCGAGCGGACGCTCCACCGCCGTGCCCGCCAGGAGTTTCGGCAGGCTGCGCATCAGCAGGATCTCGGCGGCGCAGGTGACCTTCTGGAAGACATCGAAGGCGGTATCGTTCGGGAGTATGGGTACCGCCTCTTGATCCACCAGATCGCCCGCGTCCGGCTTCGCCACCATCCGGTGCAGACTGGCCCCGGTCTCCGACTCGCCATGCAACACGGCCCAGTTCACCGGCACCCGGCCCCGGTACTTGGGGAGCAGGGAACCGTGCAGGTTGTAGGCGCCGCGCCCGGCCAGACCGAGCAGTTCGACGCCGAGCATGTGCCGGTAATAGAAAGAAAAGATGAACTCGGGTCGACAGGCTCGCAGACGATCCAGCACCTCCGGGGCATTGGGATCCGCGGGCCGGATCACCTCGATGTCGTGCCGCCCGGCCAGCTCCGCCACACTGCCGAACCAGCGGTTCTCATGCGGATCATCGCTATGGGTCACCACCAGGGGGACCTGGACCCCCTGGGCGAGCAGGGCCGAAAGTCCGCGCACCCCGACGTTGTGATAGGCAAAGACCAGCGCCCGGGCGGAGGCCGTCATCAGGCGTCCGCCTCATCGGCCACCGAGTCCGGGCTGGCCCCCAGCACCGAACGCACCAGGTAGCGGGGTCGTCCCCTGGCCTGGACATAGATGCGTCCCACATATTCCCCCAGCAGGCCGATGCCGAAAAGAATCACCCCGATGAGGAAGAAAAGAATGGCAAAGAGGGTGAACACCCCTTCCACCTCGGGGCCGATCACCAGGCGACGCAGCCCGAGATAGAGGACGAACAGGAAGGACGCCAGGGATACGCCTATGCCCACGACCGAGAAGAATTGCAGCGGGGCGATGGAGAATCCGGTCATGAGGTCAAAGTTGAGGTGTATCAACTTGTAAAGCGGATACTTGGAATGGCCGGCCGCCCGTTCTTCATGTTCGACGATGATCTCGGTCGGATTCCCGGCGTAGAGATAGGCCAGGGCCGGAATGAAGGTCGTGGTCTCACGGGAGGCGAGGATGGCCTCGACGATGGCCCGATCATAGCCCCGCAACATGCAGCCCTGATCCGTCATGCGGATGTTGGTGATGCGCTCCCGGATCCGGTTCGTCGCCCGGGAAGCCCAATGGCGCCAACGGCTGTCCCGTCGTACCCGACGGATACTTCCCACATAGTCATGTCCCTGGGCATGTTCGGCCAGCAGCTTGGGGATCTCCTCCGGTGGGTTTTGCAGATCCGCATCCAGGGTGATGACCAAAGCGCCGCCGCTGTGCTCGAAGCCCGCCAAGAGGGCGGCGTGCTGACCGGCATTGGCCCGTAGGTAGACCACCCGGGTGACCTCGGGACGGGCCTGATACTGCTGCCGCAAGATGGCCGCGGAACGGTCGCGGCTGCCGTCGTCGACGAATATCAGCTCGTAGGTTCGGCCAAGTTGGTCCAAGACGGGGTAGATCCGTTCAAAAAGCCTCGGTAGCACCGATTCTTCATTGAAGACCGGGATCACCACCGACACCCATGGCGGTTCCATGACTTCTACCTGGCTCATCATCGAGACGGCTCCAACAGCTCACCGAAGACATCGCAGACATGATCGACATCGGTCATGGTCATCTTTGGGAACAGGGGCAGGGTGAGGGTCTGTTCGCCGATCCGTTCGGCGACGGGAAAATCGCCGCAGTCATAACCGAGCCTGCGATAGAGGGAGAACAGCGGGATGGCGGGATAGTGGATGCCCAGGGCGATGCCATGGCGCTGGAAGTGATCGAGGATCTCACTTCGCCGACGGCCCAGCGCCGCACAATCGAGGCAAACACAAAACATGTGCCAACTATGGCCGGGGTCATCCGCCGGGAGCTGCAAGGCCGGATGGGCAGGGAGACGCTCGAAGTACCCTTGGGCCAGTTTCCGCCGTTTGGCGATGAAGTCATCCAGCCTGGCCAGTTGAGCCAACCCAAGGGCGGCGCCGAGATCGGGGAGATTCATCTTGCCGCCCCATTCCGGTACATCCATGTGGCCATCCGCATCCCGCTCGATGCCGTGGAAACGAATGCGTTCACTATGCTTGGCGAAGTCCGGGTCGGCCACCGCCAGTGCCCCACCTTCGATGGTGGTGATGTTTTTATTGGGATGAAAGCTGAAACAGACGGGGTTGCCGTGGCTACCGATCTTGCGTTCCCGATAGCTGGTGCCGATGGCCTGGGCGGCGTCTTCGATCACCACCAATGATCGTGACTCGGCCAGTTCATAGATGGGCGCCATGTCTACCGCCATTCCGGCGAAATGCACCGGCATCACCGCCCGTGTGCGGGGAGTGAGAACAGACTCGACCGCCGAGGCGCAGAGATTGCGTGATCCTGGATCCACATCGACGAATACCGGTCTGGCCCCTACCCGCAACACCACATTGGCGGTGGCGACAAAGCTCATGGCCGGCACCACCACCTCGTCTCCCGGGCCGACCCCGGCCGCCAGCAAGGAGGCTTCCAAGGCGCTGGTACCGGAGTTGAACACCCGGACCTGAATCCCGCCGCCGAGGTATTGGGTGATGGCCTCTTCCAATTCCCGCGCCTTGGGTCCGGTAGTCAGCCATCCCGAAAGCAAGACTTGGCGCACCGCCTCCAGATCCGCCTCCTCGATCGTGGGACGGGTGAACGGGAGAGTCGCGTTCATGCCCGCGCCAGCACCACTACGCCGAGGATGATGAAACCGATACCGAGCAGGCGGTTGAGGCTCAGGACTTCGCCAAAAAGGGCCCAGGCGGCCAGGGCATTGATCACGTAGCCCATGGATAGCATGGGATAGGCGACACTCACATCCACCCGAGACAATGCCAAGATCCAGATGACCACGCTGAGACCGTAACAGCTCAGACCAAACCACAGCCAGGGTTGGGTAAGCAGATATCCGGCGACGCTTCCCGATCCCGCAAGACTGAGGTCGATGGCACCGAGATCGCGGACACTCGCCTTCAAGGCCAGTTGTCCCACCGCATTCAATATCACGCCGGCGAGAATGAGCCCGAAGCTCAACCTGGTCATAACCAAGTCCTCCGGGATTCGTGGTGCCTAGCGAACCACGTTGCTGGACGCCCGGCCAGCCACCCTTCCCTCATGAGCATTACTGATTGGCTCCACGGCCCTGGCCGTAACCGGGTTGGGCGGGCATCTGCCAGGGTCCATAGGGTCCGTAATATCCCGGACTGTAGCCATAGCCGTAATAGCCCTCGGGCCGAAGTCTTGGCTGTATGGAGTAGGTTGGAGCCGGGGGAACCCGAGTCTCTGGTGGCCGCTCCTGGGGTGGTGTGACCGGCCTGATCTCCTCCGGCTTGGCACTGCGTTCCATGGCCCGCAATTCCTGAAGCAAAGCCGGTGTCGTCGTCTGTCCTGCAGCAGCGGGAGGGCTTCCAGCGGCCAGCGGCTTTTCTTTGGACAGTGTCGTCTGGGCGATATCCGTGCGCTGAGACTCGACTGGAGCGGCCAAGGGGGAGGGTGACACTCCAGCTCCTTTGGTTACCAGGGCCGAGCGATCTTCCGGTGTGATCGCCACCCTGCCTGAGGGGGGTGTGGAGGCGACCGCCGGGGTCATGGCCGGTTGAGCCGTAAGCATGGGCGGAGAAGATGGAATTGGGGAAGGCGCCACCTGCGACACGGACGGAGTTTCCGCCTTGGTTGCCCACCCCGTAGCCTGTGGCGATGAAGTGGCGACTGGCGACCCTGTCGGCAGCATGAGCGAGGACCCAAGGGGTGGAGCCGGGGCCTTGGGTTGTTCGGCGACGGGTCTGACCGATTGAGTCGGGGTTGGTCGGGCCGATTCCGGCTTCGCGACCTGGGCTGGCGTCGTGATGGAGTCGATATAGGTCTTTATCTGGGAAACGACGTCCGCCGGGTCAAAAGAACTCCCCAGTTCCGGTTCTTCGCGGGCCAGCATGCGAATGTAGAAAAACCCGGAGATCATCAAGACCAGGCTGAGCCACAATCTGAGGGAGAGGCGCCGATGATGGCGGGCCTGTACGTTGGCCGGGGAGGGAATAGGGGGTGTCGGCGTCGTAGTCGTTTCTCCCGCGGCAGGCGCCGCTAGAGGTTCTGCTGCCGTCGGCACTGGAAGCGGAGGCGTCGGCGAAACCATGACCGGCTCTGTAGGCAGGGCCTGTTCCACCTTGATGGATTCGCCAACCCCTGGCTCGGGAGCCGGGGACAAAACCGGTTTCGGTTTCTCATCAGCTGGCGCTGAAGCCTGGGAAGTAGTACGTCGCCCTCCACCTTGACGAACAGCCGCCCCGGTGGCGGGTTTCGGCGGCTCATTCGGGCCGACAGATCCGGCACCGGCTTTGGGCTTTTCTGCTGTTGGTTGGGGTACCCGTCCGCCCTTTCCTCGCTGGGCTGGTGGCTCTTTGGGGGTGGTAGACGTGGCCGCCTGTTGGCCGGCGCGAGATCTTGTCCTTGAAGCAACCTGTGACGGCGGGACAGCGCCAGCCTGGACATCAACCGGTGTTACCCTTGGTTCAGCCTGAGCGGCGGCTGGAGGGACATCTGCATTCTTTCCCTGGGAAGACGACTGCGGAGCCCTGGGAGACGACGGTCGCCTCGCCGAGGTGGGTGGAGCCGTCGTCGCCTGCTTGACCGTTCTCGACCGGTTCTGAGGTTGTCGTGTCCTTTCTTTTTCCGCGGCTTCCTGAGAAACCCGCGTCGTTGATGGCTCGGAGCCAACGACTTGGTTCTTGGCCTTGTCTTCAGGAGTATCGGTGTCAGCCATGTCAGGGTATCTCCTCGGACTCTTGATGGATTGCAGAGAATCACTCAACGAGTGACCACTCACTCATCGGATGCACCATTCACTCGGGGAAACCTAGTATATCCTGCCTGGCGGAGGATCAGCGACCATCAGCGCTCGGATCAAACAAAAAGCCCCGCATAAGCGGGGCTCTCCGTTGATTGATGGAATCAGGGTTACATCATGTCGTCCATGTCGCCCATACCGGGCGCCGCCGGTCCCGCCGGCTTTTCGTCCTTCGGTAGTTCGGACACCATGGCCTCGGTGGTAATCATGAGTCCAGCGATGGAGGCGGCGTTCTGCAGGGCAATGCGCACTACCTTGGTGGGGTCGAGAATCCCCATTTCCAGCATGTTGCCGTACTCGCCGCTGGCGGCGTTGTAACCGTAGTTGCCCGTCCCCTCGATCACCCTGTTCAACACCACCGAGGGCTCGTCACC
>WBZP01003740.1_pt1 | contig 16275 bp, 16 predicted proteins | sample 5204301 | NCBI WGS metagenome assembly WBZP01 (sample SAMN12412401, study PRJNA552823) | activated sludge metagenome | isolation source: activated sludge from nitrification reactor of wastewater treatment plant... | place: USA: Pennsylvania | collected 2017
GGCCCAGAGCGCGTCGCCGTGGGCGCCGATCCGCACCACCGCGGCCGTCTTGGCGGGCTTGGGCTCGGCGAACGTGAGCTTGAACCCGTGGCCGGCGGCCTCCTTGCGGAAGACCTGCAGGAACGAATACTCGAAGCCCTTGTCGCGGGTCTCGCTCACCAGCACCGAGCAGTCCGGGGCCACGAGCCGCATGGCGTCGATGATGTCCTGCGGCAGGAAGTCGTGGACGTGGTCTGGGTTCGCGCCGGGCTCACCGATGTTCGGGTAGAGGTCCTTGTGCGGCAGGTAGAGCGCCAGGTGCCCGCCCACCTTCACGAGGCGCCACCACTCCTTGAGCGCCTCGACGTGGGCCGGAATGTGCTCGAGCGTGTGGCTCGAGAAGACGCAGCCCATCGACTGGTCGGCGAAAAGGCCCAGCCGGGTCGCGTCGGAGACGACGATGTCCGGCTTCATCTGGATGCCGAAGAGGTCGGTGTCCTTGCACGAGTCCACGCCCACGAAGTGCGGCCAGACCTTGGCGGGCCCGCAGCCGACATCGAGGCCGCCGGACGTGCAGTAGCGCAGCACGTCCAGTTTGACCTTCTCGCTCTCGTGGCCTTGCGGCGCGTTCGCGAACCAGGTCATTCCCACCCCCAGAGCGGGACGTAGGGCGCATTCTTTGCCGGTGCGGCCTCGGGTTCCTTTTTCCGCACGGGCAAAGGCCCCGCGGCCTTGTGGGCTGCGGGGCTCTTGCGAACTGCTTTCTGCTTGCCTTGGGTCATCAGCCGGCGAGCAGGTCTTCGATCTTCGCGAACGAGGCCGGCTGGCGGACCTGCATGTCGGCGAACTGGTTGAGGGTGATCTTCACCTGGCCGGTGTCGGCCTTGGTGTAAGGGTCGACCGTGATGTCCGGCGCGCCGAACAGGCCGATCACCTCGTCGCTCCAGTCGGCGCCGAAGAGGGCCGCCGAGCAGATGGTCGTGGACGTGCCCTTCGTGAGGTTCGCGGGCACGTTGTTCGTGACCAGGGCACGGTAGCCGTTGACCGGCTGGGCGCCGTTCTGCCAGATGAAGGGCAGGTTGGTCGCGAACTGGGTCTGCTTGAGCTTGCCGCGGGTCTTCGTGTTGATGAGGTAGCCCGCCAGCGTGTCCGGCTCGGCGTTCGAGTTGGCGCAGGCCGACTCGAGATCGACGAAGTGCGACCACGCCGGGGCGGCGCCGTTGGAGCCGGCGGCCACCGTGCCGATGCCCGTGGTGTTGCGCAGGCCGCGGATGTTCGCGCCGGTGCCGACGCCGTTGATGCACTGGTCCTCGAGCAGGACCGCGGCCGACATGATGAGGTCGTCGCGGATCATGCCCTCGACCGCCATGGCCGACTGGATGATCGCCTGCTTGGAGGCCTCGACGTAGGCGCCCATGCGCTTCGGCGACAGCGTCACCTTCTGGATGTTCGGGTTCGTCTCGGACGCCGAGCCGATTTCCGTGAGCATCCCGATGGTCGACGCGACGCTCTTGCGCGGCAGGTCGAGGTTGCCGGTGAGGCCGGTGAGGATCCGCGCGCCGAGCTGGCCCATCACCAGCTTATTGCGCAGGTAGTCGGCGAAGAGGTCGGTGCGCAGGGACGTCGGGACCAGGTTGCCGGCCTCCGAGCTCGTGCCGACGTTGAAGTCGCGGTTGAAGGCCTCGAAGGGCACGTAGAAGCCCTCGGGCGCCTTGCCCATGAGCTTCTCGACGGCGCGCGAGCACTCCTGCTCGAAGCCGGCGTTGCGCCAGTCGCCCGTGATCGCCGCGGCGAGCGCGCGGCCCAGGCTGTAGCGCTGCACTTCCTTCGCCGTCATGCCGACGGCCGAGACGGACGCGTCGGAGTGCTTCGACTGCATGCGGCCGATGATGAAGTCCTTGAACGCGTCGACCGAGCGGCCGTTGCGCAGGGCATCGGCGACGTCGCGGTCGTTGACGTAGTCCTTGTACTGCTCGCCCAGGGCGATGATGGTGGCGCGGCGCTCGTCGTCGAGCTGCGCGGGGGTCTTTTCGCTCATGCGGATGATCTCCACGGTGGGGGTTTGGGACGGTGCTGCTGCTTTCGGGGCGGGTTCGGCGCCAGCCGAGCGGCCCACCCCCACGGTGGTGTCCGCGGGCACGGGAACGATGGAGCCCTCGAAGGGCGTCCACCGCGTGACCACGAACACCGGAGGCTCTTCGTTCTTCGCGCGCGCGGCCGCCAGGCCGGCCCGGGAGAACGAATCGCCGAACTTGGAGCGCATCTCGCGCTCGAACTCGTCGCCCGAGAGCTTGCGCAGGGCGCGCTTGCCGGTCGGGTCGGAGGGGTCCATCTCCTCGATCTTGTCGATCATGTAGCCGACCGAAACGAGCGAACGGATGCCGTCCTCGACGTCCTGGCGGATCTCCTGCGCGAGCGCGGAGCGCGAGAACTTGGCGCGGCCGCGCAGCATGGCGTCGGAGTCCAGGCGCACCTGCGTGATCACGCCGATCTGCTTCTCGGTGTCGTGATTCAGGAGGAGCGGGTGGCGGCCGTCCGAGAGGCGCGAGAGGTCGACGGCGTCGGCCTTGTGCGACAGGATCTCGATGCCGAACCAGCGCTCGTAGGGCGCCTCCGAGGAGATCGCGAGGTCGATCTCACCGTTCGGGTCGACGGTCTTGCCGTCGGCGCCGCGGGTGATCGTGAGCGTGCGGTCGAGTTTCATGCGGGCCCTTTTCCAGAGCCCTCACAATATTCACCGGCACCGCCTCAGTTAAGGCAAAAAATGGCCCCTTTTAAGCGGCGGCGAGCATCGCGGCGATCACCAGGTCGCCTGGGGAGTTGTGGGTGAACTGCGCTTCGTAGCCGTAGGTGTGATACCGGCCCGCGCCGGCCCGCATGGATAGGTCGCGAAGCTGCCGCGGCGGCATGGTGGAAAATCCGCTCGCGGTCTGCTCCGGTGGGGACCCGGCGTAGAGCAGCGCCGCATCCTGACCGGAAAGCGTGTAGAGGCCCGCCTCGGCGGTGAGAACCTTCGGCCCGCCGCCGAACGTGAGGCCGGAGTCGTTTCCCGTGAGCGTGTAGGCGCCGGCCGCAGCCGCGACGAGGCGCGAAGCCTTGACGCCGGCCGCCTGTCCCGCGAGGACGTAGGAGCCCTGCGAGGCGAGAACCACGCGGCCGATCCGCGTGCCGGCAGCCTGCCCGGAGAGGCTGTAGGAGCCCTGCGCGGCCCCGACCGTTCGCGCCGCGCGCGTTCCGGCGGCCTGCCCGGTGAGCGTGTAGGTGCCCTGCGCGGCCGTGAGGATCTTCGCGCCGGCCGTGTAGGTGAGCGTGGCATTCTGGCCGGCGAGGGTGTAGGAACCATGCGCCGCCGAAAGGATCCGCCCCACGAGCTGCCCGGCCGCCTGCCCGGAAAGCGTGTAGGCGCCCTGCGCACCGACCACCAGACGAGCTGCGCGGGTGCCGGCGGCCTGCCCGGACATGGAGTAGGCGCCGGACGCAGCCGCCACCGGAAACCCGCGGCGCGTGCCGGCGGTTTGTCCGGATAGGGTATAGGTGCCCTGCTGCGCCGTCGCGCGATGGCCCCACCTGGTCCCGGCGGCCTGCCCCGAGAGCGTGTAGGTTCCCTGCCCGGCCGCGATCGAGTACGCCCCGGCGCCGACATCGAGCGCCCCGACGACCGAATAGCCGACGTAGCTGGTCACGAGACGGCCCCGATCACGAACCCGCCGAAGTCATAGCTCGTCTGGATGCTGGTCACCCGCACCTGCACCACGTTCGAGTAGGTGTCGCCGTCCGCATTGGTCGCCTTGAGGCGGTAGAAGCGCCCGGCATCGGTTGCCCGTGACAGCGTGCCGGTCGTGTAGTCCGCGCTCGTCGCGCCGCTGCCGCCGGAGACGTTGCCCCAAGATCCGCCGCCGGGAGCAAGAGTTTCCCACTGGTATGACGTGGCCCCCGTGACCGTCGTGTCGAACGACGCCGTGCCGCCATCGGCTGCTGTTTGGTCCGTGGGTTGCAGCGAGAACGCGGGCGGGGTAGTCGAAGGCCGAAGCGCAAAGATGATTGCCAGCCGACCGCCAGAAGTCGAAACACAATCAGCCGTCAGCGCCCCGGCCGTCGTCTGCGTCGCCGTCCCCGCCGCGACGTTGAAGAAGCCGGAGTTTTGATCCGTCCGAGTCGTCCACGATCCCGTCGTGCCGCTCGTGGTGGAGAACGAGAACGAATAGTCGCTGTTTCCGTTGTCCTGCCCCTGCACGAATACCAAGTCGCAGCCATTCGTGACCGGGGTAATCGACAGGCTTGTCGTCGTGCTGCCCGCGCTGCTCGTGAACGTGACCGGCGTTACATCCAGCGGCGTCGTCGTGTCGATGCCAGAGAACGATAGGCACCCCGCGATGATCGTGTTCGCCCCGGCGCTTTCAAAGCGAACCGAGGTTTCAGTCCCGTCCGACTTCTTGTAAAGCACCTGCAATACCGCGTTGTCGAACGTGCTGCTATCGCGGTAAGCCTGCGTCCAGCCGGAAGGCGTGATGTCCGCGCCGCTCGTGCTGTCCGTGATCCCGTAGGCAATCAGAAAATCATCGGCATCCGGCGAAATCGTGACATCGCACGGGTCGGCGGGCGTGCTGTTCGTCCAACTGTTCTTGTAGGCCACTAGAACGCCTCAATCGAAACAGTAGACGTGAAACCGCTAGGGCTTACCGCGCCAGCCTTCGCATGCGTCGGCAGCGGGGAACTCCATCCCATGCCAATCGACGCGGGCCGAAGTACCGGGTCTTTTGCGCTCGTCGTTCCCGACATGATGAGCGCACGATTCGCCACCACCCACGACTGCTGGTTGTCGTAGGAGAGCCAGAGCGTGATCGTCACCCCGGCCACGGGCCAGTTCTCGCGCGACATGATGAGTTCGGCGCGTCGATACTGCGACGGCACCGCAGCCCCAGGCGTCTCGCTCGCGCCCGAGGCAATTGACCGATTCGGGATTGTGGCGAGAACGGCCATGGCCTACACCAGAAAGACGGAAGCCTGCTCGACCACCAGCTCGTTCGCCGCGTTCGACACCGAGAACGTGATCTGCACAGAGAGCACCCGGTTTCCGGTGTCGGAGTCCACAGCGGCAGAGCCTGCCACGGGGGCAATCACAGCGGCCGTATCCCAAGCATCGCCAAGTCCGGTTGTTGGCGCAGTCTTCGCCGCGATCTTGCCCATCGCGATAGTCCCGGTGAGCGATTGGTCGTTGTTTGCTTGCGCGTTAATGACGAAGTCCATGTCCCACGGCGACCGGTCGGTATCGGCCGTCGAGGCCGCCGAGATGTCCGAGAACATCGTCGTGCCGCCGTAGGCGATCACCACGCGCACCGTGGGCGTGCCACTGTTGAGCAGCATGTTGCCGCCCATCTTGACGTGAAGCTGGCGCCCCGCGAGGAAGAGCCCCGAAGGGATCGTGACGCCGCTTCCCGTCTTGTTGAGCGCTTCAATGGCGGCGGCCGTCGTGTTCGTGGTTTCGGCCGTCGTCGTTCGGTAGATGCAAATCGGGCCGTTCTCCCGCAACATCCGCATGTCGGTGATCTGCGAGGTGCCGATGGCCGTGTCGTTCGCCGGGACGTACACAGCCGCCAGCACCACGTCGTTCGCCGTGCGCGCCGGAGGCTTCGGGGCCGCCGCCGCCGTGCCCGCGCGCACCGCGAGCGTGCCGGACGAGTTGACCACCACCAGGTCGATCCGCGGGTTCGTCGCGTCGGCCGTGCCGATCGTGACCGTGCTGGCCGCGATGGCGTAGAGCACGCCGTTCGAGAGGACCGCGCCTTTAGCAACCTCGGGCGTCATGTCCGCCCCGCCCGTCACGGCGCAGCCGGAGAGAACGCAGTTCTTTCCGCTGATCCCATCGACGAGGATGTCCAGATGCTCCTGGAACAGGATGCTCTGGATGTCGTTGTCGCCCTCCCCCTTGTCGGGGATGGTCCAGGCCATGGGTTACCCCCCCATGCGCTTGCCGCCCAGGGCGAGCGTGAGCCGCGACATCTCCTCGTTGATTTCGATCATGCGCGGCCGTTCTATCGCGTGGATCTGCTCGGTTAGCGCGACCGCGCGAGCGTTGGCCTCCGATGCCACGGCGCTGGCCGCCTCGCGCTGCTCGCGCAGCTCGGCCGTCTTGGCCTTGATCGCCGCCTTCTCGCTTGCCAGCTCGGCCAGTCGCGCCTTCATCAGTTCGATGGTGTTCATGGTGTCCTCGCTACGAGAGCTGCCAGAGGCCGTTGGTGGCGTCGAAGTCGATGGTGAAGGTCTCGCCATCGGCCAGCGTGATCGAGCTGCCGTAGTCGTACCAGCAGACCAGCGCGTCTGCGGGGCTCGTGGCCGAGTCGTTGTAGATCACGACGTAGCGGAAGGGCCCCACGCTGGCGCCGGTCGCGGTGAAGACCTCGTCCGTGATGACGACCTTGGCGGTGCCCGAGGTCTCCGAGAGCGTCACGCCGTCGAGCGTCACGCCGCCGCCCGCGCCGGCCGTGTATCCGCCGCCGCTCGAGATCTGGGTGATGTCGGAGAGCGCCGTGTTCGTGGCCGACGGCGCGGTGTTCGAGAACGCGGCCTTGAACGTGTGGCTGGACCAGTTGTGCACGCCCTTGGCGAGCTGCTCGACGTAGTCCTGGAACTTGTTGTAGGCGGCCATCAGTGCATCCTTTCAGCGAGGGAGTCCACCTTTCGCACGCCGAGGAACTTGCCCTTGGCGTCGTATACCGGGGCAGACGGTTTCTGTTGTTCGGCGACCAGCGCCTCCACCGCGCGCGCGGTGGCGACCTGCGCCGAGGCGCTCTCGGAAATGGCTCCGGCCAGCTTTTCGATCGACTCGGACTGGCTGCGCGCGGCCACCGCCAGGGCATCGGGAAGCGCCTCGAGTACGCGGGCCGCGTCCTCGACCCGTTCGCCGAGCTCCATGTCCGCATTTGGCAGGTGCGCCTCGACCGTGTTGTGGACGTCCGGCGCGCGGGCGTCGACGTGGTTCTCCAGCTTCACCTCGGGCGCCTTGATGGCGGCGATCGCCTCGGCGACGGCCTTGCCGGTGGCCGCGGCGGTTGCGGCCGGGTCCGGCGGCGCGGCGGGCTGCGGTGGCTTTCCGGCCACGCCCGGCAGGCCTGCGGCCTCGAGCATCTCGCGCTCCTGCTTGAGCTCGTCCACGATGTCCTCGAAGTCCCGGCCCTGGCTCGCCGCGATCTCGGTGCGCGAGGCAAGGCCCAGCGCGAGGAGCTTTTCGGATGCGTTCGCCTCCTTCTCGGGGTCGACCCACGCCCAGCGGCGCCCGCGGAACTGCGCGGCCTGCGAGAACTTGTCCAGCTTGTCGGCCGGGAGCGCCTTGCCGCTCACCTCGAAGGTGATCTGGCCAAGGATGAGCGCCGAGGAGAGCCAGTCGCGGTAGATCGGCTCCATCACGGTCTCGATCCACCAGCCCTGGAGCATCGTCCAGATCTCGCGCTCGGAGAGCTCGGCGATCCGCGCGCTCGAGTAGTTCACCTCCCGCATGTTCCCGGAGAGGTTGTGCGTGGCCACGTCGAGGCCCATCGCCAGCGCGCGCAGGCACTGGTTCACGAAGCTCTCGTAGTTCTCGTGGGGATACTGCGGGTCCCAGCTCTTCAAGTCGTAGCCCGGGGGCACCTGGATGAGGTCGCCCGCCTCGGCGTTGATCTGGAAGTTCCCGGCCGAGTCCTTCGCGTCGCCCATCTGCTCGCCGGCGCTTCCCTGCGCGTCCTCGCCCGGGATGAGCGCGGCGATCTTCGAGGCCCCCACGCGCGCGGCGACGACGGCCGACTCCTCGAAGCCTTGGAGCTGGCCCGAGCGCATCAGCACGGCGTGGAACCAGGTGTAGCCGCGCACCTGCTCGGCCCGCTCGGGCAGGAAGACGTGCAGGATGTCGCGGATCGGCACGCGTTCGTAGTCCGACGGCGCCGGCTCGCGGTCCCCCGGGTGGGATTTGCGCATGTAGACCGCCATGGGCCGGCCGGTCGTGTCGATTTCCACGCCCTGCCGGATCTTCGCGCCGTTCGCGAGCGTCTTGTTGAGCGCCACGTCCAGCCGGTCGGCCTCGAGGATCTGGAGCGCGAACCCGTAGGGCAGGCTTCGGTCCCGGACCTTGCGGATGAGGGCCTCGCCGTCGCGCGCCACGCTCTTCGCGGCCACGCGAAGCAGGTGCGCAAGCGGCATTTTCCCGGTGATGTCGGCGGTCTTGCTCCAGCGCCTGTAGTGAATCTCGATCGCGTCGTTCGCGCTTTTGTCGAGCCGGGCCTTGCCGTTCGGGTCGAGGCGGGCCTCGTAGGCGCGCACGCACAGCGTGGGTCCGGCGGAGCCCACGATGTTCGAGGCCACGAGCGTGAGGAAGTGCTTGGCGAACTCGTTGTTCGCGGCGAGAGCTCGCGCGCGGGCCCGCAGGATCTCGAGCGAGCCGTCCAGGTCGGCGTTGACCGATTGGCTGGAGGTCGGCTGGCTGTACGTGAGGCGGTTCACCGCAGCGCCGGCGAAGTTGGCGGCCGATCCGCCCGCTCCGATGAGGCCGGAGAGCCAGTCCCGGAAGCCGGTGTTCTTGATCGACCGGCGGGCCATCCAGTGGGAGAGCTTGGTCTCGAGGTCGCGCAGGATCGCCATGGGCTAGAACCGGAACTGGATCTTGCCGCCGGGCGCGAACCCGCCGGCCATCTTCGCGGCGGCATCCTCGGCGGCCACCGCGGCCTGGTATTTCTGGCGCAGCTTGAGCAGGTCCGCGATCGGCGTGCGCTTCAAGCTCCGGCCCTCGATCGTGTATTCCATCTGGTCCTGCGACGCCCGGCGCTCGATCACCGCCTCGATGGCGGCCAGCACCTTGCGGGCGTGGCTGCGGTCGTCCAGCGCGGCCGTGGCCGTGCCGTTCCGGTAGTCCGGGTCCACCGTCGTCGTGCCCTGGTCGACGGTGTATTTCTCGCTCGAGCCGCCTTCGACCCATGCGATCCAGGTGTAGCTGCCCGCCGCGTAGCCGGCGGTCGTCGACGCCCCCACCGTCACCGAGTAGTCGTCGCCGGATGCCGAGGCGGTGATCTCGAACCCGCCCGCGGCATTCTTGAAGCGATACTTGAGCGTCCAGCTCGAGGCTGGATAGTCGGCAAGGGTCCGAGTCCACTTCCAGGTATCGCCAGCGCGGACGGATAGCGGCTCGGTGGTCGGGATCTCGGCGGCCATGTCGCCAGAGAATGCCCCCAGCGGGAAGGCCAGTTAAGGCAAAAAATGGCCCCTAGCGGCCGTTTCGCAGCCGTTTCACCGACCGGATCGGGATGCCGCTCGCCTGCGCCAGGCGCTTGAGAGTGACCGCGGCGGTTCCCAGCGCCTTTTGCGTCTGCGCGATCTGCTGCGCGCGCATCTGCTTGGGCCGCGAGGCGACGTAGACCCGCTCGCCGCGGAACTCGCGCCGGACGTGAACCTCGGCGGCCACCTTGGCGTCCTGCGGGATGGCGATCCCTTGATCCCGCAACGAGGCGAAGATCGCGTCGATGATGTCCATGGTCGAGGGTCCTTTCTTCATCGGCGGATGATGTTCCCGACGCGCCGGAACTTCGGCGGCGGGGGTGTTTGCGGGCCGGCGTTGGCGCGCGCGGCCGCGCGGTTCTCCAGGTTGATCCCGGCGAGGCGCAGCGCCGCGAGCGCGTAGACCTTGCAGTCCAAGGCCTCGTTCCGGGGCCGGGTCTGCACCCAGACCGCGATCGGCCGGGTGCCGCGCATCTTGGTCACGAGCTTCTCGGCCGTGAGCTGCGCGAAGTATTCGTCGTCGAAGGCGGGCTCGCGCGGGAAGTGGATGAAACCCGGGCCGGGTTCGGTGAGCTTGAGGCGCGAGAAGAGGAGCGCCTTCGCCTGGTCTGTGCCGACGATGTTGACCAGCACGCCCTTCTTCCGGCGCTTGCGGAGCTTCATGCGGCGGGTTTCCTCGCTCTCCACGAGCGGCCGGTGGCCGCCGTCCATCCCCTTCACCGCGAAGCACCAGCCGCGCTTCTCCACGAAGGCGTAGACCATGGTGGTGTTGAAGCCCGAGTCGATCGCGCACGCGTCCGGCTTGAGCTCCGCGAGAAACTCGGCCAAGTCCCGCCAGACCTGCGGCTGCGCCGTGTCGCCGGGAAGGATCTCGTGCTCCAGGCTCCAGCACTCCTCGCCCGGGCCCCAGCCGTCCACCGCGAGCTCGAGGCGGTCCTTCTGGACGTCCACGCCGACGGTGACCGCCAAGGGCTTCATGCCCTCCGGGTAGGTCTCCAGCCGCGCGAGGAGGCCGGTGGCCTCGACCTGGTCGCCCTGCTCTTCCCATGGCTCGCCGAGGTTGGTGTTCACGAAGGTCTGGAGCGTGGCCGGGCTCTTCACCGCCGCCTTCCAGTCGCGCGCTAGGTCGAGCCACGAGGGCCCAAGGCCGATCGGCGCGAGGAGCGCCGTGAGGTGGTAGCCGCGGGTCTTAGACTCCGGGTTCGCGGCGATCCACCGGCCTGCGGCCAGCATCGCGGGCTTCTGGTGCTCGTGGATCTCCGCGTGGCAGGCGCGGCACAGATACCAGGCCTCCGTGAGCGAGGCGTTCCACTTCACGCCGAAGTCCGCCTCCGGCCCGCCCCACTCCAGCGGCTGGAACTCGTGGCAGTGGGGACACGGAACATGGTAGCGTCGCTGGTCGCTCTCAGAGTATTCGCGCTCGATGAGACTCTGGCCCTTGACCGTCGGGGTGGAGATGAAGATCCGCTTCGCGCGCGGGAACGCCTTCGTGCGGCCCTTGGCGAGCGCGACGGGGTCGCCTTCCTCGCCGACCTCGGCCGGGAATCGGTCCAGGTCGTCCAGCACCAGCACGCGCGCGGAGCGCTGGGCGTAGGAGTTCGGCGAGTTGCCGCCTGCGAGGAAGATCACGCCGCCGGGGAAGTCGATCGTGTCCTTCGTGTTCGCGGCATCCCGTGAGCGCAGCCCCCCGAGGAGGTCGCGGATCACCGGCGTGTCGGTGAGGAGCGGGTTGAGCTTCTGGATCTTCCACGCGTCCCGCGCCTCGATGGTCGGGAGCAGGACCATGGTCGGCGATGGCGCGTGGTCCATCACATAGCCCAGGAGGTTCACCGTGGCCTCGGTGACGCCCACCTGCGAGCTCTTCATCACCACGACGTCCGTCACGCGCGAGGTGGAGGAGAGGCAGTCCATGATCTCGCGCAGGAACGGCGTGCGGCTCGTGCGCCAGCGGCCGCGCTCGGAGGCCTGCTTGCCGGAGAGCTCGCGGTGCTGGTCGGCCCACTCTGACACGGTGACGGCCCGGCGCGGCTGGGCGGCGCGCCAGACGACGTCGAGGCAGTGGGAGACGGAGGGCCGGGCCGCGATCATGCCATTACCAATTCGTAGCCCTTATGAATCATTCCCGCCTGCGCGCTTCCGCGCGCGTGAGCATTAACCCAGATGAACTTTCCCGGCTGCCAGTGATGCTTTCTGATATGGCCACGAACTAGGTGCACCCGTCTTTGAATCGCGTCTCCTCCGACGCATCCGTCGCTGTCTGCCCCACTTTTCTTGCTTTTGATCTGCAGCGTGTAGGTCGAAAAAAGAGGCTGCTTTCCCCGCCTCCTTCTCGCAGCGTTCAGTCTCTCCGGAGCCCTCTCTTCGACGGCCTCGATGTTCGTGCAGTTGATTGCGCACACGAAAAGTTGTGCCCAGCCGCGTGTCGTGTCGCTGATTAGCGCATTGCGTTCGTCCAGGTTGATGTGGTGGGTATCTCCTTCCTCGCAATTCCACGGGGAATCAAATCCGCAGTCCATTACGACCCATCCCGTCCCGGGCAAATTGAAAAGCGTCACCCACTCGATTTCATTCCCATGAAGCTGCTGCGCGAGAATTGCGCTCTGCACCATTTGTCCAGTGGCGCGAATCGTTGCCTTGAACTCGATCCAGCAAATCGGGAAGGGAAGGATGCAAATTTCACGGATCAAGCTGAATTGGGCGCAGACATCCTTCGCCGATCCGGCATCGAAACAAATTGCCCCCTTCGTATTCTTCGATAAAAACGAAGCGAGCTCGGCCTGCACGCTTTCCCTGATTCCCTCCGCGAAGGAAAGGCTCCCGTTTTCAGCCGCCTCGATTACTTTGTGAATGCTATTCACGACCTTACCTCCTTCGAAAGATCGGCCTTCTGCTTCTCGATCGCCGCGCCGAACTGCTCGGCGAGGTTTCGCGCCTGGTCCTGCAGGATCGCGTGGACCTCGTCCAGGCTGGTCACCGGGGCCACCAGCGGCGCGGTCTGGTCGGGCATCACCTCGAGCAGGCTGCGCAGGGTGGCGCCCACGAACTTCATGGCCGCGTCCACGTCCTCGCGCGCGATGAGGTCGCCGCGCGCCTTCGCCGCCGCCATCTCCTCCTGCTCGGCCTGGGCGAGGGTTTTCCGCAGCTCGGCCTCGGCCCGGCGCTCGCGAAGGGTCACGGCGAGCTCCGTGGAGCCCTCTGGCGCGTTTTTCGGCGTCCGGCCACCCTCGGGCATCACCGCGCCCGCCTTTTCGGCGTGGCGGGCCGCTACGTCGTCCCGCGCCCCCTTCGTGTTGGCGATCCGGGCGACGGATTCGGCCACCACCACCCGGGCGTGCCGGCCGGAGCCCTCCATCACCAGGCGGCCGGCGGCCAGCAGCTCGGTGACGTAGGACGGGCTGCGCTTGAGGACCTGCCGGGCGAAGGCCGACTTGCCGAGGGTCCTGGGCCAGTTGGTCTCTTCGCTCATTTTTCGGAAAGGTGCGGAAGAATGGGGCGCGCGCGCGACCGCACGGCACCGCACGGGTGACCGCACGGCAAAATCGCGTAAGTGCTTGAATGCACGTACCGCACGGGCGCACGGGATAGCGCGTATGCGCGTGAATGTGCGTGATGCGCGGGAAAAGGACGCACGTTCCCGCTCTCGCGTAACGCGCGCGGATTGGTGTGCGCCCGTGCGGTTGAGAGTGACAGACCCCGTGCGGTTGCCCGTGCGGTGCCCGTGCGGTTGCCCGTGCGGTTAGTGTCCACTGTCACCACCGGCCCATCCTTCGTCGTCCTTGAGCGTGTTCTTGAAGGCCCAGAAGCAGTCGGTGAGCCACTGGCTCTTGGTCTTCGCCTCCGGCTTGCGGTAGTCCCCCTCGGCCTTGGCGCGCTTGGCCGCTTGGTTGAGCGACTCCTCCGACGGGATAACGAACCGCTGCCGGCGCGTCTCCCCGGTGTAGTGCGTGGTGTCGTAGCGGTCGGCATGGCCGCGATACCAGCCGGACAGCTTCCCGAAGTAGGAGATCACCTCGGTCTGCTCGCGCGGCCGCGCGATCCCCTGGCCGGCGCACCAGCGTTTGTATGCGGTGTAGAGATCCGCGCTCGAGCACGGGCAGAATGGATGCGGCGTCTCGCCGGCCTCCCAGTCCGCGTGGAAGCGCTCGGTGGAGCCTAGCGAAACCTCGATGAGGTCGGCCTTTGCCTTCGTCATGGGCGCCTCGGCGTGCTCGTGGAAGTCGCCCAGGTCGAGCGTGGCGAGGTGGTGATGCAGGGCCGCGATCCCACCGGCCGCGAGCTCGTCTCGGACGCCCTCATAGAAGGACTTCGGCAGCTTCTCCGGCGTGTAGATCACCGTGTATCGCCGGTCGTCCTTTTCCAGCACCAGAGGGCGCTGCTCGTTCGAGAGGAAAACGATGTTGACGTGGTTTCGCTCGTCGTGGGCCGAGACGTTCTTCGGGTTGATGCGGATCCACTCGCCGGTGATGAGGCCCTTGAGCTTGTTCTTGACGTGGAAGAGCTCCTGGCGCGCGACCACCTCGTCCGCGATTAGGAAGAGCTTGCGGCTCGCCCAGTCGTTGAACTTGTCCTCGATGGCGCTCTGGTCGACGATCCGGCCGTATTCGCCGTAGACCTGCATCACCGACTCGAAGAAGAGGTTCTTCCCCGTGCCCTGCGGGCCGTGGAAGATGAGCGCGGTCTTCATCTTCGCGCCCGGGTGCTGGATCGGGAAGGCCAGCCACTTGAGCACCCACTGGTAGACCTCGCGCGCGTTCTTCTCGCCGCTGCACAGGTATTCGAGCAGCTCGAGGAGGACGGTGCATTTCCCGGCCTTCGGCACCGTCGGCCAGCCGCCCCAGAGGTTGCAGCGGATCCGCGCGTCGGTGCCCGCGGGATCGAACCCGACCTCGTCCAGGCGCACCACCTGCTTGAGCGCCCGCAGGTCCCGCCACCCGTGCTCCGGGAGGATGTCGAGCACGTCGGCCTTCGGGACGAGCAGGTGCTCCTCGAAGTCGAAGAGCGTTCCCTTCCCCCCGTAGACGAGCGCGAATCGCTCGGCCGCCTCGTGGATCGGGATGATGGACCGCATGGCCTCGCGTTCCCCGCCCCCCTCCCCTGCCGCGCCCGGTGCAGGCGCGACGGCCGCGAGCAGCTTGCCTGCTGCGACGGACCAGCCCTTCGCCGTGAGTGAGGCCTCGACCTGACAGCGCACCGCGTCCAGCCCGCCCGCGGGCCAGACGTGCAGGTCGTTGAAGTCGGTGGGGCCCTTGCGGTTGGTGGGCCGCTCGCCTTCGAACACCGGGACGACGACGGCGCCGTCGACCGCCAGGGCGGCGGTGCGCGCGCGGGCCACGCCCGTGTTCTCCTTCCCGTGGGGCTTCCCGCAGCTCGAGCAGGTAGGCTCCGCAACCAGCGTGTAGGCCTTGCACTCCCGGCAGGTGCCCAGGTAGTCGTCGTCGGCCGCGAAGAGCATCTTGAGCCGGCCGCGGTGCAGCTTCTTGAGCTGCTCGGCCACCGGCTGCAGGTTCCCGGCGTCGAAGGCCACCGCCACGGGCAGGCCTGTCGCCTCGTGGAGCGAAGCCCCGGTCGCGAAGCCCTCGCACACGAGGATGATGCCGCCGCTCGCGGCCGGAGAGCCGATCTGGAACCACTTGCCCGCCTTCGACATGCCCGGAGGGGTGTATTGCTTGCCCAGCTCGCGCTTCTGCTCCTTCGGGTTCGCCTGGTAGATCACCTGGAGGCCGTAGGTGCCGCCCCGGCCGTCCTGCATCGGGATCACCAGGTTGCCGCTGGGCGACAGGCGGGCCCCGTAAAGCTTGCCCGGGGGCAGGCCCTTCTTCGTGAGGTAGGGCGACTCGCCCGCGGGCTCGGCCTGCGCCCACCACCTCGAGGCCCGGGCGGCGGCCTTCTGGATCTCGGCCTCGCGCTCGGCCGCGGCGCGGCGCGCGTCGTCCTGCTGGCGGGCCTTGATGGCGGCCTGCTGGGCCGGGTCGAGGCGCTTCCGCTCGCCCTTGGGCAGCTCGACCTTCGTCGCGCCGTTGTCGTCGCCGCGCCAGACGCCGAAGCTCCCGGTGATGAGCTGGTCGCCGCCGGCCATCGCCAGCGTGTAGAGCCGGTACCAGCCGCGGCGCTCACGATCGCCGTCGACCTTGCAGCGCACCGGCTTCGCGGTGTCCACCTGCAGGCCGCCCTGGACGATGATGCCGGCGCCAGTTAACTGCGCCAGCACGTCATCGTAGTTAACGTGGGTCACCGGCCGAACCTCGCGATCACCGACTTCACGGCGCGGTCCATCTCGATCGGCAGGTCTCGGTTCACGCGATCGAGCACGCGGCGCGAGACCTTCTTCGACCGGAACATCTGGCCCACGTCGATCACGCGGATCGGCTCGATGGGCAGGCGCGCCTTGCCGACGCGGCGGAAGATCGTGCGGCCCTTGTTGCCGACGAAGGCCCCCTCGATCACCTTGGACCCGGAGCCCCGCTTGAAGACGAACCGCAGGATCGGGAGCAGCCGCCCCTTCGACTGGACGAAGAGCTCGTTGCGCTTCCCGCGCCGGCGGGCCTCGGCCAGGGAGACCTTCTTCTCCATGAAGGCGATCACGTTCATGGAGCGCCCGCGCTTGGACGGCGAGCCGAAGATCTGGACCTCGGCGGTGAGCGTGCCGCGCGCGGCCGACGCCTGGCGCAGCGCGATCGAGCTGCGCACCCGGTCGGACGAGATCACATACTCGTCGCGGACGGCCCGGTCGATCTCCGTGCGGGCCTTCTCGGCCGTGCGGTTGAGCGCCGCGGCCACCGCGCGGTCCTTGAGCTCGGCCGGCAGGCTGGCGAGCTTCGCCTGCAGGTTCACCAGCTCGCGGACGTCGACCTCGAATTTCACTATGCTGGCCTTTCAGAATCTAGCGCTAGATCGCGCCGTTTCGCACCCGCAATCAGAAGGCGCAGCAAGGACCCGCGCGACCGGCTTCTGCGTCTTCGTCTTCGCTCACCCCGATGCCGAGAGCAGCGCTTCTCCTCCAGCCTGCGGGGGCCGGGGCTTCATCTCGGCAAGGAGCAGCTCGAGGTCGTCGATCAC
>WBZP01003741.1_pt1 | contig 16274 bp, 19 predicted proteins | sample 5204301 | NCBI WGS metagenome assembly WBZP01 (sample SAMN12412401, study PRJNA552823) | activated sludge metagenome | isolation source: activated sludge from nitrification reactor of wastewater treatment plant... | place: USA: Pennsylvania | collected 2017
AGAGCCATCGTAAAACAGCCGGCATGCGCCGCCGCAATCAGCTCTTCCGGGTTCGTCCCTTTTCCGTTCTCGAATCGGGTACTGAACGAATACTGCGTCTCGCTCAAGACACCGCTATCCGTCGACACTGTCCCTTTGCCGGTTTTCAGATCTCCCTGCCATTTGGCTGACGCATTCCGTTTCATGTTGCCTCCTTGGTTTCAGGAAAGCGGCCTTGAGGTGCGCGCTTCGTTGCGTGCGATGCGGCCATTGGGTCATGCACAGCCTGGCGAGTCTACCGGCTGATACCGTCTACCACAAGCCTCTCATGAGCCGGCCGGGGGGAGGAAGACCGAGACAGGTGACGGAAGAGTTCGATGGAACGATGTGTCCTCAGTGGAATTGCCGTCGGAAACGCCACATTCCGCTTCCAAATAACGTCCCGCCCAACAGGAGCATGGCGCAGACTGGCTTCCAGAGCAGGTCCAAGCCGGCCCCCTTCAGCATCACGCCGTACGTGATGTCGATGTAGTAACGAAGCGGGGAGAACGTCATGATCGCCTGCACCCACCTGGGCATCGATTCGTACGGCGAGGTGATGCCTGACAACAACAGCATCGGGCCGACGACGAAGAGGGTCATCATGGCGACTTGGGCCTGGTTTTTCGCCAGAGTCGCCGCCACCAACCCGAATCCGGCGGTGGTAAAGACGTGCAGCGCGGTCAGCAGAAAAAAGAGCCCCGCGGACCCCTTCATCGGTACGTGAAAGACCGGGTGCAACACGCCGTACAGAGCCAGAGCGGTCGCGAGCAGAATGATCCCGGACATCGCGAGGACCTTTGAAAACATGATCTGGAAGGGCGACAACGGCGAAACCAGCAGCTGTTCGACCGTGCCTCGTTCTTTTTCTCGAACCAGCGCAGCGGCCGGCAACAACACGGCAAAAATAGTGATCATGCGCAACACGTGCGAAATGGACTGGAACCATCGTTCGTCCTGCGTGGGATTGAACCACACGCGATGGGCACTGGACACAACGGGTACGCTCGCCCTCGATCCGGTAAGACCCGCTGAGGCCAGGCCCTTCTCAGTCCCGAACAGGCTCGCAATCCGCACGGTATAGGCAGCGGCCGACAGCCCCTGAGGGGCATTGGTAGTATCGACCAGCAGTTGCACCGCCGTTCGCTCCCCGCTCATGAGCGCTTCATGAAAGCGCGGAGGAATGTCCAGCAACAGCATCGCACGCCCCTGATCCAGTTGCCGCAGACCTTGACGAGGATCACTGATCGCCCCGACGAGGCTGAAATACGGCGGCTGAAACCGGTGAAGCAGCTCGCGGGAAGAGGAACTTTGGTCAGCATCGTGCACCAGCAACTCCGCATTGGTGAGTTGCATCGTAATTCCGGCCCCGCTGACCAGCACCGAGAGAGAGAACGAATACACCAGGAACAATAACAACGGCACATCGCGCGACAGTTGCAATATTTCCTTCCACGTCAACGCCGCGAGACGTTGTCCCCACGTGGCGGCCCGCTGTCGAGCTGTCATGCCCTGTGCCTCATGTCTTCGGCCGTTTGGTAAAGAGCTGATACGTGAGCCCGCTCATCACAGCGGCAAAAATCGCCAGCGCCAGCAGATCGATCCACAGCACATCGCCACCCACCCCTTTCAGAAAGCTGCCCCGTAAGATGTCGGTGTAATACATGGCCGGGTAGAGATGCGCCTGAATTTTCGCACCGCGCGTCAGCGAAGAGACGGGAACCAACAGACCTGAAAATAAAATGGTCGGAATCATTGCCACGACCATCGTGATGATCAGCGCCGCCATTTGCGTCTGCACGAGGAGCGAAATCAGCAGGCCAATGCCTGTGGTACAGAACACGAACAGAACCGACGCGGAAAAGAACAGCAGGAAACTTCCCTTAAACGGCACGTGAAAGAGGCCGACGGCCATCAGCCATAACACGAACACGTTCACGAGGGAGATGACGATATAGGGCAGCAGCTTTCCGGTCAGGAACTCGGCACGACTCACGGTGGAGCTGTAGATATTGTAGATCGACCCCGTTTCCTTTTCCCGCACGACCCCAAGCGCCGTCAGCAGCGGAGACGCCAGCATCAGCGTGAACATGACCAGCGCCGGCACCATGGACCAGGTGCTCCGCACTTCCTCGTTGTAGAGATAGCGCACCTCGACGGTCAGCGGACGCACGAGGAGGGCAGCCTGCTCCTGAGTGAGACCGCGGGATCGGCGCAGGAAGTCGACCAGCCGTTCTTCGGTGAACGCCTGGTTGATGGCAATGACATAGCCTTTGGCAATATCCGTATGGAGCGGAAAGGTCCCGTCGAGCAACGTCTGCACCGCGACCGATTCGCCGGCGACCAATTGCTCCTGAAACCGCTCGGGCACGATGATGGCCACACGGATCTTCGTTTCCGTCAGCAGACGATCCACGGTGCGCTCCTCGTCGGCATAGCCCCGAAACGAAAAATAGCGCGACTGGATGAACCGCTGGAGATACTCCCGGCTGAACTCACTGTGATCCCGATCCACGACCGCAAACGGAATGTCCTCAACATCCAGGTTCAATCCGTATCCGAACACCACGAGCCATAACGCCGGCAAGAGAAACGCCAACAGCAGGAACAGCCGGTCCCTGGTGGTCTCCTTCCATTCCTTGAGCGCCACGGCGCTGATGCGTTGCAGGTTCAAGAGGACCCCACCTTGCGCGCCGCCTGCTCGAGCGCCATGACTCGCGACACAAAGACGTCCTCCAGGCTGAGCATCCGCGGGCGCGCCGGCGCCATGGCAATGCCGACGCGTGCGAGAACCTCACGAAGACGTACCTCATCACGGGAGGGATCACGCGAGAGCACATGGATCTTCGTGCCGAAGAGCGCAGCGCCGGGAAACCCGGCCGCCACCACATGTGCGAGCGCAGCCCCCGGCCTATCGGCGGCAATCTCCAGGAGCTGTCCCACGTCCTGTTCTGCCTGTGTTTTGAGATCGGTCGGCGTCCCTTCGGCGACGATGCGTCCTGCATACATGAGGGCCAGACGATCACAATGCTCCGCTTCACTGAGATAGTGCGTGGTAATGAGAATCGCGACGCCTTCCTCACGGGCCAGCCGCGACAGTAACTCCCAGAACCGTCGACGGCCGATGGGATCCACTCCGGACGTTGGTTCGTCGAGGAACAGGACCCGCGGGCTGTGAACGAGTGCGCACCCCAACGCCAGTCGTTGCCGCACCCCCATGGGAAGACGCCCTGTCCGATCATCCTCGTAGCCGCTGAGGCCGGCCATGTCCACGATCCACTCCGTCCGTTGCTGCGCTTCTCGACGAGGCAACCCATAGATGCCGGCAAAAAGCCGGATGTTCTCCATCACAGTTAGATCCAGATACAGGGAGAAGGCTTGCGACATGTAGCCGATGCGTTCCTTGATCGCACCGCCCGCCGTGCGCATGTCGGCGCCGGCCACGCGTCCTTCTCCGCCCGTCGGAGGCAAGATCCCGGTCAGCATCTTGATGACGGTCGTCTTGCCCGCGCCGTTTGCTCCCAAGAGGCCGAAGATTTCGCCTTGCGTCATGTTGAAACTGACCCGGTCCACGGCTCGAAAGGAGCCGAAGTCACGAATGAGTTCCTTGGCCTGGACGGCCGGTCCGTCAAACTGTGACTTGTTCGTTGAGCGGGCTGCCTGGCCCGATCGTTCCGGTACTCCCGTCTGTCCCTCTTGCTCTTTCAGCAACAGTGCCACGACGACATCTTCCAACTCCGGCTCGTCCGTGTGGAGATGCGACACCGGTAACGGTTCCAGCGCCTGCCTGATCCCGGCAGCCGCGGCATCAACCTCTCGCTCCGGCGTGAACACATGGAGCGAAGGACCCACCGATTCCACCTGGGCATACCGGCGCGTCAGGCGCGCCATCGCATCCAGATGCGGGGTCGATTCGAAGGTGACGACCAGGCCGGGAACCAACGATCGGATTTCTTCAGGAGTGCCGGACGCCAACACCCGTCCATGGGAGAGAAATGAGAGCCGGTGGAAGCGGGCCGCTTCATCCATATATGCCGTCGAAACGAGCGCGGTCATGCCTTTCACAGCCTGCCATTCCGTGAGAATGGCCCAGAAGTCCCGCCGCGAGACCGGGTCGACACCGGTCGTCGGCTCGTCGAGAATGGCCAGCTCCGGCTCGTGAATCAGCGTGCAGATCAACCCGAGCTTCTGCTTCATGCCGCCCGAGAGTTGCTTCATCAGCCGACTGCGAAAACGATCCAGGCGGGTGATGGCCAGCAACCGCGTTTTGCGCTCACGAAGGTCGGCTTCGGAAACCAGCCTGAGCCTGGCGAAGAAATCGATGTTCTCTTCCACCGAAAGTTCAGGGTAGAGGTTGAGCCCCAATCCTTGAGGGAGAAATCCAATCCGCCGCTTGACCTGTTCGGCCGCCCGTTCGGAGTCTAGGATGGTCCCGAATACTTCGGCGGATCCCTCCTCGTACGTCAACACTCCCGCGATCGCCTTCATCACCGTGCTCTTGCCTGCACCATCCGGTCCGATGAGGCCGTATATCTCCCCCCGGTTCACGGTGAACTCCAGGCCATTGACCGCCAGATGCTGCTTGTACCGTTTGACGAAGCCGGTCACCCGGACGACCACATCCGCCGACGATGTTGCGAGGCTCGTCATCGGGGCTTCGACCAGGCGACGCCGTCTTTCCAGCGAATCACTGCGTCGGCGGGAAGGCCCGGCGTGAGCCGATGATTTGGATTGGCCGTGAGGTAGAGCCGGACGGCATAGATCAGCTTGACCCGTTCGTCCGGCGTTTGAACTTCTTTAGGTGTGAATTCGGCTTTCGACGCGATGTAGCGGACCGTCGCCTCGAAGGGTTCATCGGGAAACGCGTCCGTATGGATACGGGCCGGCAAATCCAGACGGACTTTGCCGATTTGGAGCTCCGGAACGTAGACCTGCAAGTAGAGGCGATCCAGATCAACCACTTCGAGCAACGGGGCGCCTGTCGCCACGACTTCGCCAACATCCACCATGCGGGTCGTCACCGTCCCGTTCGTCGGGGCGACGATCGTCAGATCGTTCAGCACGCTGCGGGCCTCGGCAAGCGTTGCATCCGATTGGTCACGCTGCCGTTCGAGCGCCGCCACCTCCGCTTCTTTTGACCGGATTCGTTCCCGCCCCAGTTCGGCCTGCGCCAGTTCCTTGCCCGCTTGGTCGAAAGCGGCCTGCGCCACCGCAATTTCGGTGACGGCGATTTTCCACCGCGCGTCAGCCTGATCCACCTGCTGCTGCGACACCGCCTGCTCGGGCAACAGGGCCCTGATGCGTTCGACATCCCGACGGGCTTCATATTCGACGGCTCGAGCCTTTCGGATGACGGCACGCGCACTCTCAACTTTGGCGGCAGCCGCCTCGATGCTCAGCGGCACGTCGAGGTTCAACACCGCAAGTGCCGTATGAGCCGCCTCCACCTGCGCCATGAAGCTGTCCACCAGGCGCGCGGCTTGATCGACCTTGGCTTTCGTCTGGGCATCGTCGAGCCTGATCAGGACGCTGCCTTTGACCACTTCCGTGCCCTCGCGCGCCGCCAGCTCCACGACACGCCCAGGAAACTTGCTGGCCACCGTTACATGATCGCCTTCGATCCGTCCGTTGGCCTGAATCAGCCCCTCCGGTAATCCGTTGTGCCACACGAAACGATCGAGAACGACGTATCCGCCTATCAACACCAAGGCGAGGGTACCAGCCGTCATCGTGAAAGTACGAGTGGTCATGCAATCAGTCTGTCGCGACGCCGGTGTATCATCAAGACCGCAAGGCCCGGTTGCGCATGCGCCCATACTGTAGTCGCTGGTGGGCCATTTTGCCAGAGACAATCCCCCTGGCACACCGGCCCACCATCACGTTACGACCTAATGGGCACCGTACCGGTCCATCCACTTGCGAAGGTGCTCCACGGCCTCAGCCTTTTGCTCAGGCCTGAGAGTCGCATGCCACTCCGCTACTTTGGGCAAGACACGTTGCATGACGCGCTTCTGGTCGGCCTGGTGCCGGTCCATCAGTTGAGTAAGCTTGGCTTGGTCCAGCCGGTCGCTTTGCACCTGGGCGATTACGTCTTCCATAATTGCCTTGTGCTCCTGCCCTGACTCGGCGCGGGCCGCGACCATTTCGTCTCTCACGGCCATCAGCTTCGCCTTCTGCTGGTCGTCCAAATCCAAATGTTTGGCAATCTTGTTCGTCATCCAGTCGGCTCGTTCCTCGGGTGTATGGTGACGATGACAGCCGGCCCCGACAAGCGCCCCGGCCAGAACCAGCGTCCCGATCGCAACCCTAACCGTGTTGTGCATACTCATGCTGTCCTCCCTGGTGAAGTTGGTGAATGACATGCTGCGCGGACACTGACTCTCCTCACTATTACATCAGTATTCGAAGGCGACCTGATAGAGCGCCGGTGTCATGTCCACTCCCAACATCCTCAACTTCTCCTTCATGGGCGTGACGCTCTTCTCATAGGCGTTCCAGTAGACCTCTTCATTTTCCCAGATCGCCACGTTGATGAAATTGAATGGGCTCTCCGCCTTGACGCTTTTGTGGAATTTTCCGCTGATGAACCCCTCTTGCTTTGTGATGTGCTCCTTGACGTCCTGCCACCACTGTACAAACTCGGCCTCTTTCGCAGCAGGGACCGAAAACACATTGATCAATGTCACCGGCATCATGCACCTCCATGACTCTGCTCGCCCGTGTTGCTGAAATCCTGCACGATGGCTTTCGTCAGGCAGCCCGACGCCTGAATGGTGACACCCTGGCGATACATCTGGGACAGCAGCCTGGTCCCTTCCTCATCGATGAAGGTCACTTCCCGGAGATCGACATGGCATGGGGCCGACTCGTGCCTATCCTGCTTCAACCAGCAATCCCGTACCTCGTCGACCCAGGGGCCGGCCAACCGCCCGGAAAGAACGAAGGTGGTTCCGGGGTTCGTATTCGACACCGCAATCTTCAGCATGGTCGTGGCTCCCTTCGTCCCTCGAGCACGGCCGGGCCGATGCCCGGCCGCAGCATGACGCTCAGAACATGCGTAACGCGAAGCTCGCTTCTCGTGCCTTCGCCACCGGAGCCGCCGCCCGCTCGCCAAACCAGCGAGCGATCACGCTGTCGAGCGACCACTTGCCTCCGCCGATAACCAGTAACGCCAGGCTCATGCCGATCACGAGCAGGTGATATTCGAAGCCTTCACCGGTCTGCTGTCCGAACCAGTTCATGAAGAACCCCTGCGGCAGATGCACGGTCATGATCGCGCCCAGCATGATCACGATGAAGCTCGCCGCCGTGAACCGTGTGAGGAGGCCAGCCAGCAGTCCTACACTGCCAATGGATTCACCGATGATGACGAGAAATGCGACCAGCCAGGGGAGGCCCATCTTCTGCGTAAAGAATCCCATGGTGCCCTCAAAGCCAAACCCTCCGTACCAGCCCAATAGTTTCTGAGCGCCGTGCGCAAAGATCACGCCTCCCAGCACCACCCGCAAAATCAAGCCCGCCCAGGAATCGTCTGTTTTTAAAAAGCTGTACATGTCACACCTCCTTGATATGAATTACCGTCGGTGGCTCCGCACCCATTGCGGAACTACACTCGCCATTCGATCCTTCATCAACAGCCCGGCCACGAAGAACGGCAGGGTCACGAACATTCCGTACCATCCAACCCACAGCGTGATGTCTTTCATGACGTCCCCCGGTTTCCTTGTGCGTTGCTATCACTGGTAATGGCAAAGCCCGTTCCAGCTAGTGCGCAATCACGCACTGGCAGCTAACTACTGAAAATATTGGGGTGATCGCTGTGAATCTGAAAAAAACGACGCGATGACGATGGGCGCGTGACGAATGGAAGACGACGAGAGGTCGTCAGGTGACGAAACGGATCGTCACCCGCGTGGACGGACGATGCCGAGCTTTTTGATCTTCGAAGTGAGTGTCGTACGTTTCAGGCCCAGCCTGGCGGCAGCACCGTCAGGGCCGCCGATCACCCAATGCGTGTCGCGCAAGGTTCGTAGGATCTGCTCGCGCTCGGCATCGTGAAGTGTGGCTGCGGGAGCCGGAGGCTGCTGCGCGTGAATTTTGAGTTCCGGAAGCGGCACCTGCAACTGGGGACCCTGCGTGAGAATGACGGCACGCTCAACCAGGTTCTCCAACTCACGGATATTGCCCGGCCAGTGATAGCGGGACAGGGCCTCCAACGTCGCCGCGGGAATCGATTCAATCGGCTTCTTCATGCGGGCGGCATAGTGTTGCGTGAAATAGCGCACCAGCACCGGAATATCCTCCCTCCGTTCGCGCAACGGCGGCAAGGTGATCGGAAACACGTTCAGTCGATAGTACAGATCGCTGCGGAACTCATGGTCCTCCACCAGCTTGGCGAGATCACGGTTCGTGGCGGCAATCAGCCGGATATCCACGTGCACGGTGCGTGTACTACCGAGTCGTTCAAACTCTTGTTCCTGAAGAACACGGAGTAGCTTAGACTGCAGCTCCAGCGGAATTTCCCCGACCTCATCCAGAAAAATCGTCCCGCCATGGGCCAACTCGAATCGGCCCACTTTCTGCGCGATGGCTCCGGTGAACGCCCCCCGCTCATGACCGAATAATTCGCTTTCCAGCAGACCGGTGGGAATCGCGGCACAGTTGAGTTTTACGAAGGTCCGCTGGTTCCGTCCGCTGAGCCGGTGAATTGCCCTGGCAATCAGTTCTTTCCCCGTTCCCGTTTCGCCCTGGATCAAGACTGTCGCCTGCGTCGGCGCCACGATCTCGACTTGCGAGAGCACCTGCTTGAGCACACGACTGTCGCCGATGATGTCTGCGAACCCATGTTCGAGGCGAATCTCATCTTCGAGATACTGCTTCTCCTCGGTGAGCCGGTCCTTGAGTTCGGTGATTTCCTGATAGGCCAGGGCATTGTCCACCGCGAGCGCAATTTGTCCGGCCACCTGGCTCAGAAACGCGAGGTCCTGTTCGCCGAACGCCTGCTCCTGACGGCTGGCCAGATTGAGACAGCCAATCACACGGTCGCGCGACAGCAGCGGCAGTGAGCACATGGCGTGGAACCCTTTCCTCACGAGAAGCTGTGGCACGGCGTGAGCAAACGACTGCAGCTCCGGCAGAGTATTGGCGACTGCAGGGCGCCTCCGCTCGAAAGCCAGACCGGCCAGAGAACCGGCGACATCCGACATCGCCCCCTCGGTCAACGCGCCCTCATTGTCAGGAAAATCCAAGGCCTCAAGGCGGACACGGTTGGTTGTGCTCTGGTAGAGGATCAGGCTGGCGTATTCCTGCGGCACCATCTCGCGCAAACAGAGGCTCACCGCCTTGAACACCTCACGCAAATCCAACGTGGAGGCCATCGTATTGGTCATGCGCAGCAAGAGACCGAAGCGATCGCGCTGCCGTTCCACGTCACGCCGAGAAACCTCCGCCGCTTCGCGGTTGAGCACATTTTCCACCGCGACCGCCACCTGCCGCCCGATCTGCTGCATCAAGTCCAGATCCTGTTCGCCATAGGCACCGGGCTGCAGGCTCGAAAATTCCAGCGCACCCAGCTGGCGATCGACCGACGTGAGCGGCACGAGACAGCAGGACTGCACGCCGTCCTCGCGCATCAGCCCGACGATGGTCGGCCAACGGGATTCTTTGGTCAGATCATTGATCAATAAGGGGCGCTGACTGTCCCATACCAGGCCGGCGGGAGTGTCGGCGAGGCGCGCCTCCTGGCCGCCGATGATGTCAGCCGGCACATTCGCTTGCAGCACATGCAAGCGCATGACGCCCCGTTGGGCATCGTAGAGGGAAAGACCCACAAAATTGACGGGAACGAGCAACGGCAGGCGACGAGCAAGATCCTGGATGAGGGCCGGCAGGTCGGAATGGGTCGCGATGGCCTCCACCACCTGCAGGAGCGCGCCGTATCGCTCACTGTCAACGTGAATGGTGTCTTGCCGTAACCGGTCGTCCATCAGGGTAGCCTGCCTTTCGCAATCTCGATATGGAGCGACTGCCTCCTGGCTTCCGATCAAGGTTCGTGCGATCTGACCGAATTAGTAGCCCGTAAATTTTTCGGTTCGAATATCGCTGTCTTCAATGCGGGCCTCTTTGAGCATCGTCCGCAGTGCGCCGACCATACCCGGCGGGCCGACCACGTAATAGATCGGCTTCTCCACAGTTCCGAGATGTTTGGAGAGCAGAGCCGCATTGAGAAATCCCGTCTCGCCCTGCCAGGGCCGGGAAGATTTCGCGGGCTCGGTCATGGTGCCCACGAAGCGATAGTGGGGATTCTTGTCCTGCAAGGCCTGCAGTTCCTCCAGAAACGGCGCATCCTCCGGGCGCCGGTTGGAGTAAAACAGCACCATGGGGTGCGGCGACTGCTGCATCGCCGCCTGCACCACCATGCTGCGGAAGGGGGTAATACCGATCCCGCCGGCCAGAAACACGGCGGGGCGGCTCTGGTCGGCATGCAGGACCAATTTTCCGAACGGCCCCTCCATCCGGACAGTGGAACCGAGCGGCATGCGCTGCAGCTCGCGCTTAAAGGCGGTATCGCGCAGCCGGGTTGCCACCATCAAAGTGGATTCCTGCGGTGCGCTCGCAATGGAAAAGGCCCTGGTGTCGCCCTCAGCATCGGTCTCAGAGGGGTGGGGCAGTGTCAGATCGACAAACTGACCCGGCGTGAATACAAACTGCGACGGCTTGTCGAAGTAGAACGCCATCGTCCCTTCCGCCACCAGCCGCCGCTCGGTCAGCGCAATCGAATACCCATTCTCGCTCACCGCCTCACCCATGATTCACCTTTGGTGTCACGCGCTGCAGGCCGCCCGATCGGGAGCTCAGAGCGATTTGTGCGTCCCGTCGCAAAACGGAGGATTCTTGGTGTGCTTACATTGGCACAAGGCCACGGTTTTCTTTTCGGTCGTCGTGAACGCCATGGGCGTGAAACTGGTGCCCTTGTGAGCCCCATCACAAAATGGCTGCTTCTTCGAGCGCCCGCACCGACACCAATAGTGCGTACCTGCTTCCAGCTCCAACACGGCCGGCTGCTTCGCTGCAATGACTGGCTCTTCCATGAATGGTTCTCCTTTATGGGGTTACAAATACAGCGGCTTGATCGGTGATACCACCGCCGCGGGGTTATTTTTCCAGATGGCTTCGTCGGCATCGACATACACCTCGACTTCATTGCCATCCGGATCGTGCAGATACAGACTTTGGCTAACGGTATGATCGCTCATGCCGTCGATGACCACACCTGCCTGCTCCAGTTCTTGTTTCGCCGCACGGAGCTCGTCGAGGCTGTCGCCGACCTTGATGCCGATATGGTACAGCCCCCGCCGTCTCCCTGATGGAGGCCCCGGCGCATCGCCCACTTGAATCAGCAGCAGTTCATGATGCGTGCGGCCGGACGTGAGCGCCGCCGCCGCGCCATTGAAAATTTTCCCCACCTCCTGGAATCCGAGCAGATCGCGATAAAATGCCAGCGACCGTCCAAGATCTTTCACATAGAACACGACATGGCCGAGATAGTGCGCTTTCATGTGATTGACTCCTTCCCGGGCGACGATGTCCGGAGCAGCGCCCTGACCGCCGCATGCGCTATCACCACATCCGGCTCGCGCTGCAGTGCGTCGTAGTAGTGCCGGCCGAATCCATTGCCTTCTTCGGACGGCGTTAACATGGTCCGCACCGCATCGATGGTTTGGGTCATTGCCCCCCGATCTTTGATCTCTTCTTCCTCGGACAGCTCATCAATCTTCACCATTAATTGAGAGAGCGGGCGCAACCAGGCGAACCACGCGTCACCCAAGACAAGCTGGAAAAACGCACCATTCGTCTCGATCCGCCCATGCACCCGCTCATAGGAGACTCGTTCGCTGTCCAGCAACGCCTTGTGCAGACGCAACAACGACCGCGACAGATTGCCCAGGTGCGCGCGCATGTGATCCTGACCTGACATGATCCCGCCTCCTTGCGAATCGATCCCGCCTATCCCGTCGGTTCACTATCCAATTGATGCGCCTTACGGCCGCCCCGGGTGAGCGGATGTATTGCCAGCTGCCCCTCCATCATGAGCCGCGCCATCTCCGCCGCGCGCGTGACGAGCGCCTGGGCCCCCTCACGTAACTCCCGGCTGTTCTGCACCTCGCTGTTGTTCCGCTCCATGTCCTCCGCGCTCCATCCGCGGGAATGGGCGATGAACGGAAATTGCGGGAACTGGCAGCCGACCTCGGCAAAAAATGTCATCAGTTGACCGGCGACACCCTGCACATTGTCCTGTCCGCCCATGATGATGAACGCGGCGACTTTATTCTTGAGCAAGTGCCGGTTGGCGATCGTCTCCTGATTCTGAATGCAGTTCATCCGCTCGACCATCTTGTAATAGAGACTGCTGGCGCCGCCCCATCGGATCGGTGTCGAGACGAGAATCACATCCGCCCAATGCACCACCGCTTCGTACACACGGTCCATTTGATCGGTCGGATCCATCTGCGTAATCGAGCAGGGCCAGGTGCAGGCTTCCGCCGACTTTGAATAAAACCCTTCACAGGCCCGGAACGAGAGGTCCCGAAGCTTGATCAGTTGCGTGTCGAGCTGCAGCTGCTCACGCGCATACGCGAGGGCCTCCTCCAGCAGGGCGTCGGAGGCGCTGAAGCGCGGCTGATCCGTCGTCATCGCAGTCGTGGCGAGGCCCAACACACGAATGGGACCGTCGGCTCGAACGATCGGGCGCGCGAGCGGGTGCGATGGTTTCGGACGCTTCTGCCGCTTCGTGACCGGAGACAGATCGACAAAGACGCGTCCATCCTCCACCTTGACGGCATGGGTCGCAACCTGATCACCTTCATATCCGGGCTCGCCCCGGCCGGTTCGATGATGAAACTTCCAGTAATGCCAGGGACAGACGACATAATCGCCATCGAGCCGTCCTTCACCCAATGGCCCGCCGATATGATTACAGACCCCTGAGATCGCCGAGAACCGGCCGTCCTTGTATGACAAGGCCAGCTTCGTCTGGCCGCAGACAATCTGCTGGAGGGGGCGCTGCTTGAGGTCATCGACCGAACCGATCTCAGTCCATGTCGCATCCGGCATGTTGAGTTCCTTGAGGTGTTGGCTCTAGGTTTGACCGTCACAAACGCTTTTCTTCTAGATCATACACATCGAAATACACGTAGACAGGGCGATGAGTCGGCACATACTTCGGGATGTAGTCTTCCATATATGCCTGCACCGACGGCGCCATCTCGGATAGTCGCAGGTCCCGCATCTTGTTGTTCCATTCAATGATCGCCTGCCGATCCTGTACCTTGCTGTGGACCTTGAGCCACGCACCCACTTCCTCATCGGTGGCTCCTGTCGCCACGAACTCCTTGAACTGCTCCGGAGAGATCCCTGTGAACGCGAACAACAAGCCCGCCAGCGAACAGGGCCAATAGTTGTACTCCCCGTTGATACCGAGCAGAAAGGCCCGACACTTGTCCGCACAGCGCGCGCCGATGACATAGCCCCCCAGCATTTCCCGCGGGCTGCGAGGATAGGTCTTGGTGAGGTCTTTCGCAAGCGTTCGCACCTTTTCTAAATCAGGCATCCGGCCGCTCCTTTCCTTGTCGAGCGCGCGAAGGCTTGGAGAAGGTAATACCCACCTTCTGAACCTCCTGATAGGGGAGGAGCCAGACCAGCGACTCATCCGACAAGTCACCCACTTGAATGCGATTGCCCCACGGATCACGAAAATCGCACCGGAAGTGCGGCTCCATCTTCAGCTTGTACTTCCTGGTGAGCTTGCGCCGGACTTCTTTGATCTGCTCCGCATCACGCACCATTAGCCCGAAATGCTTGACGCGATCCGGCTGTAACGTCTTCACTTCGAAAATGGCCATAAACTGATGCTCTCCCAATTTGCACCAGGCAGCGCCTTCTCCTCCGCGCAACATTTTCAACCCGAACACGTCCGAATAGAACTTCACCGCTTTCTTGGCGTCGGTGACCTCGATGACGATGTGGTTGCACCCATAAACTTGAACCGCCATGTCAGTGCCTCCTCATCGGGTTGCTTGCTCGATCGAAGAAAGAAACGTCTCGACCGGCTGCGCGCCCGACACCGCGGTTTTCCCATTAAACACGAAGTAGGGGACCCCCCTAATGCCGAGCTGCCGCCCTCGCGCCTCTTCCTGTCGCACAGCTTCGACCCCGTCCGTGCTCTGCAGGAACCGACCGACTGCTGCCCCATCCAGACCGGCTCGACCGGCGAGCGACACCAGCACCCCGGCGTCTCCTATATCCAGCCCTTCGGTGAAGTATCCGTGAAAGAGTTCCTCCACCGCGCCATCCTGACGGCTCTGTTGCTGGGCAAACCAGATCAGCCGGTGGGCATCGAACGTGTTTGGCGTGCGCGCAATCCGCTCAAAGGCGAACTCAATGCCCGCACTGGTGCCCGCACCTGCAATACGATCCTGCATCACCTGCATCTCAGCCGCCCCCCCGAACTTCGCTTCAAGGTACACGCGGCGATCCATCCCGACCTTCGGCATGGTCGGATTGAGTTGGAAGGGGCGCCAGAACACCAGCGCAGACTTCTGTCTACCCGCCGATTCCAACGCCTCCTCCAGCCGCCTCTTTCCCACATAACACCAGGGACAGACCACATCGGAATACACCTCGACGGTGAGCACCTGACCGGTCATGACAAATGTCCCATCTTTCCCGCTTGGTAATCATGCACAGCCTGAATAATCTCGTCGCGCGTGTTCATCACAAATGGACCATACCGGGCTACCGGCTCCGCGATGGGCTCGCCGCTCAGCACCAACAGGGTCGCATCCTGTTTCGCCTCAAGCAGCACCCGTTCGCCACGTTGCCCAAACAGCGCGATTTCAACTTCCTCCACCGCCCGCGACCCGTTGACTACCACCTGCCCGTGCAGGACGAACAAGGCTGAGTTGAACCCCTCGGGCAAGACAAGTTCCGTCTTGTGGCCCGCGGCCAGCCGCACGTCATAGAGATGGACCGGGCTGAACGTCTTGGCCGGACCTCTGACGCCGCGAAACTCTCCGGCAATCACTCGCAGCCGGCCGGCTTCTCCCTCGAGCTCGACCGCAGGAATCTCTGCATCGACCAGCGTCTGGTAACGCGGGGCCGTCATCTTGTACGCCTTCGGCAGATTGACCCACAGCTGGATGCCTTCCAGCAGACCGCCTTTCTTTGCAAACTCTTTTTCGTGCAGTTCTTCGTGCACCACACCCGAGGCCGCCGTCATCCACTGCACATCGCCTGGCCCGATGACGCCGCCGCTGCCCGTCGAGTCACGATGCGCCACCTTCCCGTGGTACATAATCGTCACGGTTTCGAATCCGCGATGCGGGTGTTCTCCCACACCCAGCTGGCGGCTGGTCGGCGGAAATTGCTCCGGCCCCATATAGTCGAGCATTAAAAACGGAGACAGTTGTTCCTCAACCCCGGCGCCTGGAATCATATTGCGGACCGGAAATCCGTCTCCGACCATGTGATGAGACCCTGGCTGATAGACTCCGACCAGATCCTTGGTAGCAATCGTCTCTGTTCGCATATCGGCCTCCTTCCTTACGCCATCCCTCGCAACGCCTCGACGAGAGAAATCGTCCCCCGGACCACCGACTTGGGAAACTCGTATCCGACCGCGCCTTTGGAAAAGGACGTGTACATTTCTTCGAACAATCCAGCCGCTTCTTCAGAGAAACCAAAAGAGGTGAACGTCGGCACGACCGCACTCAATGGCGCCACGTGCGCGGCGACGCTACGCCCGAGCATCCTGCTCAGCGCGGATGCCACATCTTCAGGACTGTACTCCTCCGGGCCAGCGAGTTCCACAATCGCGTGCCCATGTCCACCGGCAATCAATTGAGCCGCCGCCACACGGCCGATGTCCCTGGTTGAAATCATCGGCATTTTGGCTTGTGGCGGAATAAATGTCGGCAACAGACCTTGCTCCTTGGCCATCCCGATGCCCGCCGCCCAGTTTTCCATGAAGTAGCAGGGGCGCAAGATCGTCACATGATGAGCGACTGCGCTTAACTTTTGCTCGCCGTAACGAGCGGCACGGATCGGCCCTGTGCCTTCCGGAATGTGGCCGCCGACGGACGACAGAAACACGACATGTTCGATGCCGCTCGCCTTCACAGCCTCGGCGGCCTGGTCCATACGCTGCTGCTGCTCGGCGAGCCATGACGAGGCGCCATAGTTTGGTGGAACCAACAAAT
>WBZP01003742.1_pt1 | contig 16273 bp, 13 predicted proteins | sample 5204301 | NCBI WGS metagenome assembly WBZP01 (sample SAMN12412401, study PRJNA552823) | activated sludge metagenome | isolation source: activated sludge from nitrification reactor of wastewater treatment plant... | place: USA: Pennsylvania | collected 2017
AAGCCAGAGGCCAGTCGAACCCACGGCCAGCAAGTCTGGTCGGCCATCCCTGTTGAAATCCCCAGCGCTTTGGATGGATGAAAATGCACCGGTAGTGACGGCTTTGCCGAGCGCTCGGTAGCCATTGCCTTCGCCCACGAAGACACGCAATGCCTTGGTCGAGGGGGTATAGCCCACCACATCCGGGATGCCATCGCCGTTGAGATCGCCAGCCATGCTCAGCTTTTCGGCTGCGGACCAGCGAGGCGCAGCGACGACGGGTTCAGTGAATCCGAGTTGGCCATCGGTGGGGTAGATCAGCACCTTGCCGGTCTCGGCGTTGTGCACCAGAACGTCGGGCCACTGGGAGCCGACCAAGTTTCGACGCGCCGGCAACTTGTTCTCTGGCACGGGCGTGATGGTGGTCGGCGTGGGTGTGGGGGTCGGCTTCACGCCTCGTTGAATCGCGGCGGCTTTAGCGCGGATGTCTGGGATTCGTGCGTACAGGTACCGCCCCGGACAAGCCGTGGCCTTAGTGTCTCGGTGGCCGTTAATGGCGTTGAGCGTGTGTCCCTTGACCACGATGCCCGTGCGATCTGCGGGGATGTTGTAGATCGAGAGTTTCCAGGCGAACAGCGCAGCGTAGGCGTTGATGATCGCCTCGCTCGGCTCGGCAATGTCGTAGTTGCCGATCGCCGACATTGCGAAGCCGACCTCGTTGTAGCCCAGGGTGTGGGCGCCAATGACGGCCTTGTCGATCCCGCCGTACCTGCCTTCCCAGATCTGACCGAATCGGTCGACGAGGTAGTTGTAGCCAATGTCGCTCCAGCCACGGCCTTTGACGTGGTAGGCGTAGATGCTGCGCAGCAGGGCAGGCACCTGCTCCTTGGTGTAGTTGTTGGCATTCACGGTGTGGTGCACGAAACCGGTCTGAACGGTGCCGTAGCTAGGGTTGCCAGTGCGCAAAGACTCGTCGGCCCCCCAGTCGGCGCGGGTGAGGATCGACGGCTTGGGCGCGACCGGCATCACCCCAGTTGTGGCGGCCGTCAGCACAACGCGCTTTGAGGGACTCGCAGTGTTCGCCCCGACGCGCACAGTGCGCACCTTGCCAACGCCAGGGTCGACCAGAACGAGTTGCAAACCCTTGGGAGCAACACCGGACTTTGTGAAGACACGAAGTTGAACTTCGTCGACTCGACCGATCACGGTCGGTTCGGTGCCGGGGCGTGAGGTTTTGGTGGCGACATCGGGGCCGTGTTCGTCGTGGTACTCCAGCGGCTCCCACTTCGTCCAGTGGCCCTTTGTCAGGCTGCGTACCTGCAGTGAGATCGCAGGCTCCGGCAGCGGCGAGCGCGGCGCCCAAGTGGCACCCACCGTCAAGAATCCCTTCACCTTGTGGGTCGACGAGAGTGCTGCGAGAAGGCGTCCGCGTGAGTCACGTGACCGCGCCGGGGCGGCCGAAGCCACCGCCGGCACTGCCACTTCAACGACCGTAGGGACCACTGGTGCGGTCTCGACATACGCCTTCCCCGTGCGTACGGCGACCTGCAGGTCCCCGGGTCGTTCGATGTCTAACCGCATCACTCCCGCCCCAGCAACAGCCGTCGCCACAACCAAGGCCGAAGCCAGTGCCTGTTGGCACACAGTGACAAAAAACGACTTGAATTTCATGGGCGAAGCCTGCTCCGGGGGTGCTTGGTGAGTGCTCGATTTTCACATCAGTCACAATTGTCACACCAGTAACAGGGGTTAGCGCAAGACTTTCAATTGAATTACAAACATGTAATTGAGGGAATTACAACCGTGTAATTAAATGCAATCCGAATAGGAATTGGGAGCCACGCGACTCAGACTTCGGAACCAAGTTCCTCGTCAGCGTGCTCCTCTTCGGTTGTGTCGTCGTACTGCAGGTACTGGATGGCGCCATCGACGCTGCCGCCGGGCACGACCTTGGAGTCGTAGGTCAACTTGCCCGACTCGAGCACCAGCACGCGGTCGCACATGGCGCGCACCGAGGCAGCTGCGTGGGAGACGTAAAAAATCGTGGTGCCTTGGTGGCGGATCTCCTGCATCTTTTCCATGCACTTCTTCTTAAACGGCCGGTCACCTACCGCCAGGACCTCATCGGCCAAGAAGATGTCGGCATCGACGTGGATAGCCACCGAGAAGCCAAGACGGGCAAACATGCCCGAGGAGTAGTGGGAGACAGGAATATCGAGAAATTTGCCCACGTCGGCGAAATCAACAATCGCATCAAAGCGCGACTTAGTCTCCGCCTCGCTCATCCCCAAGATGGCGGCATTCATGAAGACGTTCTCACGACCCGTCAACTGTGGGTGAAAGCCCGCACCTTTGGCGATCAAACCCGCAATACGCCCTCGCGTAAGCACCGAACCACTATCGGGGTGCATAACCCCGGATATGACCCGCAGCAGTGTCGACTTGCCGGAGCCGTTGAGCCCCATCAAGCCGATCGACTCGCCTTGCTCGACGGTGAACGACACATCATCGACGGCGTTGAACGACTCGCTTAGCGGCAAGCGCTTGGCAACAGATACAGCCATCTGCTTGAGGGTGCGGCTGTAGTGCATCGTGAACTCTTTAGATACGTGGTCCACCACGATTGATTCAGTCACTGCTGGCCACCCTTCGGCTCACTTTGAGTGGTCATCACAGGCGCTCCGGGAACTTCTTTTCCAACCGCTGGAAGACACGTTGGGCGATCCACAAGAAGACCACGCAAGCCGCCAAAGTCACCAGTCCGCGCACCAGAAGCCCGTCGGGAAACACCAACGCTGCCCTTTGGGCCGCATCGTGCGCGTTGTTCTTGGCCACGGGGTACCAAAAGAATCGCTGCAACAAGATGACCGCCGTGGCCACCGGATTAGCCAGATAAATCTGGAACAACACCGGGAAAGTCTCGGCATGCTTCATTACACGCGACAACGGGTACATCATCGGCACCAAGAAGTGCATGAACTGGGTAATGGTCGACACGATGTTTTGGAAGTCTCGGTAGTACACGTTGACCGCACTAAAGATCAGCGCCAGTGCCGTAGAGAAAGTCGTGATCACCAAAATGCCAATCACTCCGGCTGCCACGCCCGTGGCATCAAGGTCCCAGCCGGAGAACAGGCAAAATCCCGTAAGCAAGAGCAACTGCGGCAATGTGTGGAATCCCGCGACCAGCATCTGGGAGAGCGGAAACACCTCGCGAGGCATTGCCAACTTGTTGATCATGGAGCGGTTGGTCCAGATGGAACGGGTGCCACCACCGAATGTCTCAGAGAAGTAGTGCACGAACACGATGCCGCAAAACAGGTGGATCGCGAAGTCGGGGACGTCTTTGTGCATCTTGAGCAGGTAGCCAAAGACGACGTAGTACACCCCAAAGCGGATAGCCGGCTGAATGTAGGACCACAAGAGGCCCAGCACACTGGCTGAGTAGCGCTTGGCAAGCTCACGACGCACAAGAAGTTTGATCAGATAGGGACGCTGAAGCGCGCCGATCAATCCCCCACGCGGGGCGGGGGGGCGTAACTCGGCAACCACTGCGCGGACCTCACGCGGCCCACCCACCATTTCCACGACAGGCATTTGATTGCGCTTGCGGCTTGCTAGCCGACGCGCCTTGCGTGCCCGTGCTCCTCTGTTCTCGCTCACGGTTTCAGCGGCTCGCCAGTCTCGGGGTCAATGCCGAAGGTCTTCGACCATGCCTGCGGTGAAGTGATGTCACCCAACGCCGAGCGATATTGCTCTGCCAGGTCAGCCCAGTCATCGTGAAGCCTGCGATGGATCGAAATCGTGCGCTTGAGCAGGTCGCGATAGCGGGCCGGATCGCGGCTGTAAAGAGCTACTGAGGCACCGTCGCGCATCGAGACAACCGCTGAGTCGTACTTGACTAGGTTGTACCAAGTCGCATCCATCGAGGTGAGCTCAGTTTCGGGGAACTCCTGCGACATCTCGCGCACCGGACGCAGTTGCCGAAGTGGGCCTAGGCCGGCGGCAATCAACAGGCTCAGGCGACCTGGGATCTCGATGTCGTCCTTGCCGCGCTTGGGCGGCTTCTTGCGGCGGGCGGGCGGGAAGGCATCACGATCGGTGTGCAGTTGCGCATCACTGAATTGGCTGCGGAATGCGTTGATCTCGGGAAGTTTGGAGCCCAACGTCTCGTGAAGGGTGTAGGGCCCAGCCAAAACATCTTCGATTGCGCGGTGCCTGATCTCGGCAGTGGAGTACTGCAGCGAAACCAGGTGCTTGATCTGGTGGTTCAAGCTCTCACGCACCAAGCGGCCACCACGGGGGTACGTCGAGTGCAGTAGCGCTGCGATCAAGCGGTTGCGGTGGTGGAAGTAAGCCTGCCAGTCCACGCCGTCGTTCTTGTCCGTCCAAGGCACGTGCCACACGGCAGCGCCCGGGAAACTCACGGTTGGGAAGCCAGCGGCCTTGGCACGCAAGCCAAACTCGGAGTCATCCCACTTGATAAAGATCGGCAATGAGAGCCCGACCTCTTCAAGCACCTGACGTGGGATCAAGCACATGAACCAGCCGTTGAAGTCGACATCGGCACGCTTGTGCAGCCAGCGCGAGGAGCGCAGGTTGCGAGCAGCGAAATCCCAATCGCCGTAGCCATCAAGGCGCGTCATCCACCAGAACCGCCAGGGCTGAACAACTTCACCAAACGAGTGCAGCCGCGAGCGAGCGTAGATGCTGAACATGTGGCCACCGACGATGGTGGGCCGTCGCGCGAGATCGCCAAAGGTGACCGCACGAATGATGCCCTCGGGCTCACAGACAACATCGTCATCCATCATCAAGGAGTACGTCGCCGTGCCCTTGCGCACCGACTCCAACTGACCGCGTGCGTAGCCACCGGAACCGCCCAGGTTGTCTTGGACGATCACTCGAAGTTTGTCACCCAGTGACTTAGCCGCAGCCGGGAAGAACTCAGACTCAATCAACGGTTGGCTACCTTGATCCATCACGAAGACGGTGTCGAGATAGGGGCGCAGCACCTCATCATCGGCGAGTTGGCCAATCAACTTCGCGCAGAAGTCCTGACGGTTCATCGTCGTGATGGCCATGTCGACCGTGCCGTGAGCCACTCGATCCTCGGGCACCTCGGCGTGCCATTCGGCTGATTCAACGATGGCATCGACGTCGCCACCGACCACGTCGTACCAGTACCAACCACCGTCAACAAACGGCTTGAGAGTCAGGTCGAAGGAGAAGGTCTGCGTTTCGGAATCGGTGACCTCAGCGGCCTCGACCACTTGGGAGTGACCGCGAGCCATCGACTTGTAGACCGTGATCATCGTGCCGTGGCCGGTGACCTTGAGCGTCAAAGTGACGTCAGTGACGATGGTGTGTCGACGCCAGTAGGAGGCAGGGAAGGCGTTGAAGTACGACCCGAAAGACATGGCTTGACCGGCCAGGACCCGCACCGAGGTGCGAGACAGGATCTGGTCTGGACGCAACTTGCGACCAGTCGAAGTCGTCTGGCGGATCGCAGCGTTGTTGAGGTCCTTTGCCGCCCGGTTGCCACCGATTTCTTGACGGTCAGTGTCGAGACGGGCTTCTTCCAGGTCGACGTACAAAGCAAAAACGTCGGGGTCACGATCAATTGGGAAGATCTGTCGTTGGAGCAGGCGAGTAGTCACTCGTCGATGCCTCCGCTCTTCAGTTCAGCGCCCTCTTCAAAGTAGGGGCGCAATTTGTTGTCGAACATGCTCAATGCCGAGCCGATCGCCATGTGCATATCAAGGTATTTGTAGGTGCCCAGACGCCCACCGAAGAGCACCATCGGCTCGGCCTTGGCCTTGTCACGGTACTTCAGCAGTTTCTCGCGGTCCGCTGGGGTGTTGATCGGGTAGTAAGGCTCGTCTTTCTCGGTGGCGAAGCGTGAGTACTCGTGCACAATGACGCTCTTGCCTGGCAAGTACGTGCGCTCGGGGTGGAAGTGTTTGAACTCGTGGATGCGTGTGTAAGGCACGTCTTCATCGTTGTAGTTCATCACCGAGCAACCCTGGAAGTCGTCGGTTTCCACGACGCTGGCCTCAAGGTCAACTGTGCGCCAAGACAAGCGACCCTCAGAGTTGTGGAAGTACTCATCGACTGGGCCGGTGTAGATGATCGGAACCTTGCCCTTGAACTCCTCGGCAACGTCGAAGAAGTCGGTCTCGAGTCGCACCTCGATGTTGGGGTGGTCGGCCATCTTTTCCAACCACGCCGTGTAACCGTCAACGGGCAGGCCTTCGTAGGTGTCGTTGAAGTAGCGGTTGTCGAAGTTGTAGCGCACCGGAAGCCGGGTGATGATCTCGGCGCTCAGTTCCTTGGGGTCGGTCTGCCACTGCTTGGCGGTGTAGCCCTTGATGAACGCCTCATAGAGCGGGCGACCGATCAAGCTGATCGCCTTCTCCTCCAGGTTGGCGGCCGCAGCGGTGTCAATCTCGCTGGCCTGCTCGGCGATCAGCGCCTTGGCTTCGTCAGGGGTGTGTGACTTGCCGAAGAAGCTGTTGATCAGGCTGAGGTTCATCGGCAATGAGTAGACCTGACCGTCGTACTTGCCAAAGACGCGGTGCTGGTAATTGGTGAAGCTGGTGAACTGATTGACGTAGTCCCATACGCGCTTATTGGAGGTGTGGAAGAGGTGGGCGCCATAGACGTGCACCTCGATGCCAGTCTCGGCTTCGCGCTCGGAGTAGGCATTGCCGCCTAAGTGGGGGCGCCGCTCGATGATGAGGACACGTTTGCCTAGCTGGCTGGCGACTCGTTCGGCGATGGTGAGGCCGAACAGGCCAGAGCCGACGACAACAAGATCAGGGGTAGTCACTCGCAGGAGTCTAACGAGGACGAGGTGACCTTCGGACCAGCCTGCGCCGAGAGGTGTCGCATCCCACGTGCATCCTTAAGCGCTCGCCATGCGTTGGCCGCCTCAGCTTTGCCGCCACGCAACGGGGAGAGCACGATCACGCCGGCCGCCAGGACGTACGGCTTGAGCCTCACCAGGGAGTTCTCGCCGTACCTGAAATGGACCGCGAACAGGTTGCGGTACATGAAATAGCCCTTCCAACTGCTCAGATCGTGCTGCTGGTCGAAAGCCAGTTGTCGGGTCATCGCGGCGTCTCGCACGGCCACGATCGCGAAACCTGCGCGCCGGATGCGGATCGCATAGTCACAATCGTCATAAAAAATGAAGTACGACGGATCGGGCAATCCCACTGCATCGATCACCTCTCGACGCACCATGAAACCCTCGAACGCAACGTTCTCCAAAGACACCGTGGCTGGCATTTCGTCGCGAGAGGCGAACTCAGTGTCAACGGCTTTGGTTTTGGGCTTGAGCACCCATGGGCTGGATAAGTCGAACCGCATGGCCGATTTCTCCGCGAGCCGTCCGTCGGGGCCTTCACGGACAACCATCGCCGCCGGCGCCCCCGTTGCCAGCAATGCGGCCAGGCAGTTGGGATGGGCCACCACATCGTCGTCCATCAACCAGATCACGTCATGGCCAGCTTGGTAGGCCGCCTTCACCCCCACATGGAAGCCACCGGCCCCACCTGAGTTTTCGGCTTGGCGAAGAATCGTGATCGGCAGATCGCTTCGTGCAGCCAAAACCTGGGGGGTGTCATCGGTGGAGGCGTTGTCGACCACGAAGATCTCATCAATGCTCGCGGTTTGCGCCGCGAGCCCATCGAGACATCCGGTCAAAAGGTGCGATCGGTTGAAGGTCACGATGACTACTGCCACGCTCACTGGCCACCTCCGGTAAGGAAACGGCGATGTCCGCTGAAGTCTGAGCGCATGCCAGCCACGATCCCACGAAGCATGAGACGCAACCGAGTCAGGTCCGGGCGCGTGAGTGTGTAGAACCAGATCGTCTTGCCAACAAAGGCCATTGCGTGAGGCAGACCGCGATAGGTGCGCAGGTTGACCCAGTTGTTGCGCGCCATGCAGTAGGCCTTGAGGTCGCTAGGTGAGTGGTTGTAGGTCTGCCCGGCCACCATCGGGGTTCCCAAGTCGCCCACAGACGGGTGCACGAATCGAGCCTGCGTAACCGTGGCGATTCGGGCACCGGCACGTTCGGCGCGCCAGAGATATTCGACATCGTCTCCCCAGATGAAGTACTTCTCCTCGACCACACCGATGTCTTCGACCAAGCCACGAGCCAGCAGCACGCCGTTGAAGGGGATCACGATCCCCTCGATCAGTCCCGCACGTGTTGCCTGCTCGGCCCCTGCTACATCGCGTACGACGCTGCTCGTGCCAGGCAGCCGAATCGGAAACACAAGTTCATCCTCAGCACCTTCGGTCACCACCAGGGGGCCCACAAAGTCGTGGTCCACCATCTGTGGGAGAAGCAGTTCGAGGCAGTTGGGTGCTGGCACACCGTCGTCGTCCATGAGCCAGATCAGATCAGCCGAACCCTCGAGTGCAGCGCGCATGCCAGCGGCAAAGCCGCCGGCTCCCCCGGTGTTGCTGCTCAATCGCACCACACGAGGCGGGTTAGGGAGCGCTGCCAACCGGGCGAGTGTGTCATCGCTGGATGCGTTATCGATGACCACAATCTCGTCGGGGACAACGGTTCCGGCCTGCACTGCTTTCACAAGTCGGGTGATCAACTCCGCGCGATTGAACGTCACCGCGATGGCGATGATCCGCGGCCCAGAACTCACCCCTAGACCCTACCGGTCAGGCGATTTAGTCCGCGCGATCCCAGGCCCAACTCAGCATGCGGAATCGAGGTCCTCGGTTGAGTTAGCGGTATAGCCGTTGTGAATATCGCCGTACGACCCACCCGTGGTGTTCCCTGCGGGCTTGTGAGCTGGCTTCTTCTTGCCCTCGGTTGATCGCTCAATAGCCTTCTGGACCAGTGCCTGGATCTTGTCGATGTTGGGTCGATAGGTCTCAATGAGAGGCGGCACGAACGAAACAGTCTTGATCGGCTCCGAGCGGGCCTTGAGTGCCAAGTCGATGAACGTGTCGAGGTCATCTTGGGGCAGGTCGGTTTGCACCATGGCCTTCGAGGCCTTCGCTATGTCACCGATCTTGAGTACGACGACTTTAGGGCTCAATTGCTGGAGCATCGCGCTCATCACGCACTTTTGCCGCGCCATACGTGAATAGTCGTCGGCTGCCATCCGCGAGCGGGCGAACCACAACGTGTCAGCGCCGTTGAGGGTGCGATAGCCAGGCTCGATGTAGGACTTGCCATCGAAGTCGCCCAAGGCTCCCTTGGGGATGCGGTCTCGAACGTGAAGTTTGACGCCGCCAACTGCATCGACGAGGTGCCTGAAACCAGAGAGGTTGACCATGGCGAAGTAGTTGATCTTGAGCCCGGTGACACCTTCGACGGCCTGTTCGGTGGCGGCCACGCCCGGGTACTTCTCACCCTTGAAGAGCTTCTTGTGGTCCAGCGCCCAGGTGAACAGTGAGTTCAACTCGCAGCCGTCGCAGTTGTAGCCATGAGGGAACTGCTTGGCCATCACCGATCCCTCGGCGAAAGTGAAGTTCTGCAGGTTGCGTGGCAAGCCGAACAGCACGGTGCGGCCGGTTTCGGCGTCGATGCTGGCCACCGTGATCGAGTCTGGGCGCAAGCCCCATCGGGTGGCGCCGCTGTCACCGCCGAGAAGCAAGACGTTGTAGCGGCCCTCGTGGGCTTCACTCACAGCGGCGTTGGCAAACATGGCTGAGATGAAAGTGCCCTGCACGTGCACGACGTGGGCGGCAAAGAGCAATGCACCCACGACGGTCAGTGAAACCCCTGTGGTCAGGCCAGTCATGAAGAGGCGCTGTTTTTGGCGAAGCTCAAGTGGGTCACCTAGGCGCCAGGAGTCCACGAGCAAGTAGCCAAACCCAATAGCTAAACCGATCAGCAAGAACCGCACAAAACTCAACACGACTGTCTTGGCGAACAGGAAGAAGGCAACTTTGGGGAATGCCCAACTCACTAACGCCAACAACACAGCGGTGAGCACCAAGCCACCCCAGATCCGCATCGCAATGCGACCGACTCTGCGGTTACCGGCCGCAATCTGTGCCGACCCAGGCAGCACCAGGGTCATCAGCATCAAGGTGAGTGCACGGCGGAACCGAAGCCGCGCGACCACAGGACGCGAGGCGGTTCGGCTCTGCCCGGGGGAAGTGGCGGGCATGAGAAAACCTCTCGTTTGGCGCAAATCAGCTAAAAACTGATTCAGGCGCAAGTATCACCAGTCACGCTAGTCACACGTGTCACGACGCGCCGTAGGTTGCCCACCCCGGTAATCTCGAGCGCATGCCTGACGACCGTCGCGACCCCCGAGACTTCGGTTGGCTCTACGGCGAAGGCAACGACGACCCTGGCGCCCCCGAGCCAACCCGGGTCATCCCCACTCGACCACGCGCCGACAAACCCCCCAAACTGGCGCCCGAGCCGCCGCGCCGATCCCGGCCTGTTGCGCCTGTGGAGAACTTCGAAAACGACCTTCACGAACCTGACATTGAGCCCAGTCGGCCACGCAAGAGTCGCCTGCGACGCATCTGGTTCTGGACCAAGGTGGCCCTCGTCTTGTTCTTGATCTATCTGATCGCGGTGCCCATGTGGGCCTACGGTCGCATCGATCGCTTCAATGCCGACCCCCGGGCCGATCGACCCGCTGATCAGCCCGGTACCACCTACCTACTGGTGGGATCAGATTCCCGTGAAGGCCTGACCGCTAAGCAACGCAAGCAGTTGGGCACGGGGAACGCAGCCGGTCGACGTACTGACACGATGATGTTGCTCCACACCGGCTCTGGCCCGGCGACCTTGATTTCGATCCCTCGCGACTCACTCGTACCGATTCCTGGGCACGGCACGTCCAAGATCAACGCCGCCTACGCCTGGGGCGGCCCCAAACTCTTGGTTCAGACAGTCGAATCCAACACCGGCGTGCGTATTGATCACGTCGTTGAGATCGGTTTCGGTGGCTTCGTGAAGGCCGTCGATGCAGTCGGTGGCATCAGAGTGTGCACCAAGACTCGGCTCGAGGACCCGTTAGCCAACTTGCATATGAGCAAGGGCTGCCACGATATCGATGGAGCTGTGGCACTGGGCTATGCGCGCAGCCGCCACACCCAAGCTGATGGTGACCTTGGGCGGGCTCGCCATCAACGCGAGGTCGTAAGGAAGGTCGGCGAAAAGGTGAAGTCACCCGCCAGCGTCTTGTTGCCCTGGCGCTACTACGGGCTCGCGGACGCCGGATCGACGTCGCTAAGAGTCAGCGAAGGCGCCGGACCCTTTGCTTTGGTGAACTTCGCTTTAGCGATGACCAATGCTCGCTCGTGTGCCATGCCGATTAGCGACATGGTGATCCACTGGGATCAACGGCGCGCCAAGCAATTGATGAGCATCGTCGCTGAGGACCGCACCGACGACATCACCAAGCAGCTGTGCACCCCTAACGGGTTGCCGCTGCGCTAAACCTTGAGTACGTCGGCCAAGGTGCGCGCGGCGACTCCGCCGCGTGCGAGCGCGATCTCCAGGGCTGCGGGCACATTGAGATCGTTGGCTAGTGCACCCATGACCTCATCGACACCATCAACACCTGCGCGCCCAGCGGCCTGATGCAGCGCTTCAAAACTGACTGCCGCATCCTGAAGCGCATCTGGGGTGTAGTCCCACTGCAGATTCCAGACTCGGTTGAGCAACAGCAACCGCACGGTCTCCCCAGAGCTTTGCGCCACGAGATCTTTGACTAGCACCAAGTTGCCCGTGGACTTCGCCATCTTGGCGCCACCTGTCCACACGGTGCCCACGTGCATCGAACGCGAGGCGAACGTGCAGCCACTCAACGCACTGGCCATGGCCTGTTGATAGGCGTGGTGGGGGAAGGTCAGGTCTGCCCCTCCTGCGAGCACGTCGATCGAACTACCTAGGACTGCGCGTGCCATCGCCGCGCACTCGACATGCCAACCTGGACGTCCCCATCCCCATGGGCTGGGCCAGGCAGGGTCACCTTCGCCGGAGGACTTCCAGATCGCCACGTCCCACTCACCACGGCGTCCGGCGCTGACCGCGTTATCGCCGAACTCAGCAAAGTCGGCTGCGGCCGAGTCCGGGCGCCGCATCGCGGCTGGAGCCTGGAAATAGACCGTGCCCTGCGCTTCATAGGCCGCACCGAGCTCAATGAGGGCATCGATGAACTCGATGATCTGCGGCAAGTGCGCCCGCGCACGAGGGTTCAGGTCGGGTCGAGCGATATTGAGCGCGCGCATGTCTTGGTCAAACATGAACTCTTGGGTGACCGCAAATTCCTCGGGTCGCTCGCCATGCTTTGCCGCCGCCGCGGTCAACACGTCATCAATGTCGGTGACGTTGCGCGTCGAAATTGTCTTGATGCCCAGCTTGTGGGCCAGGCTCACCAGAAGGTCTGTCCAGATAAAGGTGGCTGCGTGGCCCAGGTGCGTGACGTCGTACGGCGTGATGCCGCAGGTCCACACTCGCAAAGCCCCCGCAAGCGGCATGGGGGCGCCGGCGAGTCTGACATGAGCCGAACGCGGCCAAGGGGCCGAGGGCAAGTGGTAACGCTGACTTGTCACACTCATCCCTTTCGATGGTTGTGAGGGCAACACTAAGGGGCTAAGCGCCTCAGTCAGCCTGGGTGTCCAACAGGGCGACCTTGGCCTTCTGCAGTGTTGCCAAGTCGTTGCTGAGCTCAGTGACCTCTTGATTGGCGGCGTAGGTCATAAGCCCGGCAATGAAAGCCACCACCCACAGGATCAGGCCAGCAATCTTCATGCGGTCTGCCACAAGGCTGCCTTGCAGCATCTCGATGCCCGCCAGCATGAGTGCAGCCCCGCCGGCAGCAAACACACACACGAAAATCACGAGTCGCATCGCGGCGCGCGCGCTCGCCATGGTGCGCTCATCGCGCACTAGATCCCACACGTCGCTCAAGAGTTGTCGTTGCAGGACCAGGTTTGACGTTGCGCTGGCCGCAAGCGCGTCCTGCGCGTCTGCGAGCACACGCTTCGACTGATGATGGTTCAACTCGACATCGGCTAGCGAGCTTGAGGTCACGGTGGATCCCTTCATCAAAGATTCGACTGAATCCCAGCCAAGAGTTGGCGCGCCATGACGATGCGCTGCACCTGGTTGGTGCCTTCATAAATCTGGGTGATCTTGGCGTCACGCATCATCCGCTCTACCGGGTAGTCGCGGGTGTAGCCATAGCCGCCGAGCACCTGCACCGCGTTGGTGGTGACCTCCATCGCCACGTCAGAGGCAAAGCATTTCGCGGCAGCACCAAAGAACGTGAGGTCTTTGTCGCCGCGTTCTGACCTGCCAGCAGCGGCATAGGTCAACTGGCGCGCTGCCTCCACCTTCATGCCCATGTCGGCGAGCATGAACTGCAGCCCCTGGAAGTCTGCGATTGGCTTGCCGAACTGAGTGCGTTCCTTCGCGTAGCCCAGGGCAAAGTCCAACGCCCCCTGAGCAACTCCGACTGCTTGGGCCGCAATAGTCACCCGTGTGTGGTCCAAGGTCGCCATCGCCGTGGCAAAACCGCTGCCGACCTCGCCGATGATCCGATCCCCCGGGATGCGGACGTGATCGAGATAGACCTCACGTGTGGGGCTGCCCTTGATGCCAAGCTTCTTCTCCGGCGCCCCGAACGACACCCCAGGATCAGACTTCTCCACCACAAAGGCCGAGATGCCGCCGCGGGTGCGCTTTTCAGCGTCAGTCACCGCCATCACTGTGTAGAACTCGCTCTCGCCGGCGTTGGTGATCCAACGCTTGACGCCATTGAGGATCCAGTCATCGCCATCGCGAACCGCGGTGGTGGTCATGCCACCTGCATCCGAACCCGCATCTGGCTCAGAGAGGCAATAGGAAAACCCGCCCTCGCCGGCGGCAAGTTTGGTGAGGTACTTCTCCTTGAGCGCCTGGCTGCCGCTGATCTGGATCGGGAGCGAGCCCAACTTGTTCACCGCGGGGATCAACGAGGAACTCACACAGGCCCGGGCCACCTCTTCGATGATGATCACCGTGGCAAGTGCGTCGGCTCCTGCGCCGCCGTACTCCTCCGGGACGTGGGGGGCATGGAAGTCCGATGCCAAGAGCGCTGCGGCCGCCTCATGTGGGTACCGCGCCTCGGCGTCCACCTCGGCAGCAAAGGGCGCGATCTTCGCGTCGCACAGGTCACGGACTGCTTCACGAACCGCCATGTGCTCTTCTGATAGCTGGTAGAAGTCGCTCATAGCTCATAACTCTAGGCTTGCTGCCTCATCACAGGTCAGCGAAGGGGTGCCACAGATGACAGGCAGTTTGGGAGACCTGGTCATTCCTCGCTCTCCAGGCATCCCCGCGCCCTTGGTGATCCCCGACAATGAGCTGATCGAGCGCTTCTCGCGCTCCTCTGGCCCCGGCGGTCAGGGCGTCAACACCACAGACAGCCGCGTTGAACTCGTGTGGGATCCAGAGAACAGCATCGTCGAAGCGCTCCGGCATCTGAGTACGTCGCGCATCGTGGTCACCACTCACCGCAGCCAACACCGCAACCGACTAGCCGCCCGAGCGCGGCTAGTCGAGTTGATTCAGCGGGCCTTGGCTCCCCCACCTCCGCCCCGTGTGCCCACGAAGCCCTCAAAGTCAGCCCAACGCCGCCGACTCGATGCCAAGCAGCGGCGCTCGATGACGAAGTCATTGCGAGGCAGAGTCAGAGATCATTAGTCGGGCGGCATCACTTTGGGGGCGTAAACCAAGGTGATCTGACCCTGAGTGACCCGAAGTTGTTCGCCCTCGATGACGTACTTGGTCTCACCAGTCCACACTTTGAAGACATCGCGCTCGATCTCCATCTTGAGTCCCGGGCAGGCCATGTAGGTGGTCGCCACGTCTCCCACGGTGACCTGACCTTCCCCCACAGTGATCGTGCCCGAGCCGCTGTTGCAGCCGGTTTCGAGCATGATCGAGCCGTTCTCCACTCTCATCCCGGCTTGCCAACGCTGCGGAACAAACGTGCTGCTCGCGGTGCCATCGCCCAGAGTCTTGTCAACACTCACCAACCGCCACTTCGTGCCAACCAAAGGCACCGTTGCCGGCTTGGCCGTCTTAGGGCCAAACACCAACTTCACAGGTCCGCTGGTGAACGTGACACTGTCACCCGATTCGGTGACCTCTGGGCCACCCTCAAAGAACCGTGCCAGGAACGAATCCTGATCCATCAACGCCTTCTCGCAGGCCATTTCAGTTGAGCCGATGTTGTCCACGAACCACCGATGGCCATCTACGCGAAGAGTGCCCAGATGCGAGTTGCAGCCGGCATTGAATCTGAAGTCTTGACCCGACACGGTGATCTCCACGTCGGGCTTTGCCACCAACGAGGAACCAGCTCCAGACGCCGAGGTCAACATCAGGGTCTGCGGGCCGGACTTGGCCGCAACTGCGCTGGTCGAGGCAGGTGGTGTGTCGGGCTGCTCCCCGCATCCGCTCATAGCCAAAGTGGTGATGAGCAGCGGGATCGTCAGTAGGTGGATTCGCATGCCCCTACGACGCAACCGGTCCTGAATCGGTTCCCCTCGAAACGGGCGAAAAGTCACAAGTAAACCTGTGACTTTGCCGCTTTGCCCGGGGGATCTCCCCCGCAAAGCGCACAACATCCGGGTCAAGCAGACCCAGTCTTGGCGACCTCACGTAGCAACTCGATCACTCGACGTACTGCGGCATTGGAGGCGCTGTCTTCGCGCACATAGGCCACGATGCGGCGCTGCACAACAGGCTCACACAAAGGTACGAGGGCAACCGAATCTGGCGCGGCGTCCAGTGCCAGCAGCGGCCCGATGAAAAGCCCCACACCTGCCCCAACGAAGGCGAGGGCGCCATGGTGATCGGCGGTGCGGGCGACGTAATGCGGGGTGATGCCGCTGGCCTGGAACGCGGTTCGCAAGATCAATCCACACGTGGTTCGCGCCAGGCTGTCGTCGATGAGAGGTTCGCCCTGCAACTGGCTCATGGCTACCTGTGGCTCGGCAGCAAACCGATGAGTCTTGGGTACGACGAGCACATAGGGCTCCGTGTGGATCGACACCCTGCGATAGCCCGCTCGTGGCACGATCGCCTGCTCAGGGTGTTCGGTGCACACATCGACATCGGGCTGAATCGAGGCGTCCATGGGGTGCTCGTTAAGGTCGACCGTCAGCACGACCTCGGGAAACTCCTCACGCATGGTGTGGGCGATCTTCGGGATCCACGACTCCCCCACAGAGGCCACTGTCGCAATCACCACGTTGCCCGTACGCCCATCGCGCAAATCGGCAGCCAAGGTCTCCA
>WBZP01003743.1_pt1 | contig 16272 bp, 10 predicted proteins | sample 5204301 | NCBI WGS metagenome assembly WBZP01 (sample SAMN12412401, study PRJNA552823) | activated sludge metagenome | isolation source: activated sludge from nitrification reactor of wastewater treatment plant... | place: USA: Pennsylvania | collected 2017
TCGACACCAGTTCTGCCGGGCCCGTGCACGTGCAGACGTACAAACTGAAGCACAAGACCTGAAGGAACAAGATCCATGGCCCTCATCGAGATCAAGGTGCCGGACATCGGCGACTTCAAGGAAGTGACGGTGATCGAAGTGCTGGTCAAGCCCGGTGACACCATCAAGACCGAGCAGAGTCTGGTCACCGTGGAGAGCGACAAGGCTTCGATGGAAATCCCGTCCTCTGCTGCCGGCGTGGTGCAGGCCATGAAGGTGGCCGTCGGCGACAAGGTCGGCGAGGGGACCGTACTGCTGATGCTGGAAACCGGCCGGGCTGCTGCGGCGCTCGGGCTGGCCGCGGCGCTGCCGCCTGCACCGGCGCTGCCCACGGCTGCGGCACCGGTGGCCGCCAGCTATGCCGGCGGCGCCGATCTGCAATGCGACATGCTGGTGCTGGGCGCCGGGCCGGGCGGCTACTCCGCTGCGTTCCGCGCGGCCGACCTGGGCCTGAAGACGGTGCTGGTGGAGCGCTTTCCGACGCTGGGTGGCGTGTGTCTGAACGTGGGCTGCATTCCCAGCAAGGCGCTGCTTCACGTGGCGGCGGTGATGGACGAGGTCAAGCATTTCGCCCAGCTGGGCGTTGAATTCGCCGCGCCCAAGGTGGACCTGGCCAAGCTGCTGGCGCACAAGAACAAGGTGGTCGGCAAGCTCACAGGCGGCCTGGCGGCGATGGCCAAGATGCGCAAGGTGACCGTGGTGCAGGGCGTGGGCGAGTTCGTCGATCCGCACCACCTGAAGATCGCGGGGGCTGACGGCAAGGCCCAGACCCTGCAGTTCAAGAACGCCATCATCGCGGCCGGCTCCGAAGCCGTGAAGCTGCCCTTTTTGCCGCAGGACGAGCGCATCGTCACCAGCACCGGCGCGCTGCAATTGAGACAGAACCCGAAGCGCATGCTGGTCATCGGCGGCGGCATCATCGGTCTGGAGATGGGCACGGTCTACAGCACGCTGGGCGCCAGGCTCGATGTGGTGGAGATGCTGGACGGCCTGATGCAGGGCGCCGACCGCGACCTGGTCAAGGTGTGGCAGAAGCTCAATGCGCCGCGCTTCGACAAGCTGATGCTCAAGACCAGGACCACGGGCGCCGAAGCCACCCGGGACGGTATTCGCGTCATCTTCGAAAGCCTGGATGGCCACCAGAGCGAAGGCCTGTACGACCTGGTGCTGCAGGCTGTGGGACGCGTACCCAACGGCAAGAGGCTGGCGGCTGAAAAGGCAGGCGTGGTGGTGGACGAGCGGGGTTTCATCCCGGTGGACCAGCAGATGCGAACCAACGTGGCGCACATCTTCGCCATCGGCGACATCGTGGGCCAGCCCATGCTGGCCCACAAGGCGGTGCACGAAGCGCATGTGGCAGCCGAGGTTGCGGCCGGCGATGACAAGGCGCGTTTCGACGCGCGCGTCATTCCCAGCGTGGCCTACACCGACCCCGAGGTGGCCTGGGTCGGCCTCACCGAGGACGAAGCCAAGGCCCGGGGCATTGCGGTGAAGAAGGGCCTGTTCCCGTGGACGGCCTCGGGCCGCGCGATTGCCAATGGTCGCGACGAGGGCTTCACCAAGCTGCTGTTTTGCGCTGAGACACAGCGCGTTCTGGGTGGCGGAATCGTCGGCACCCACGCCGGCGACATGATCGGCGAGGTGGCGCTGGCCATCGAGATGGGTGCCGATGAAGTCGACATCGGCAAGACCATCCACCCGCATCCGACGCTGGGCGAGAGCATCGGCATGGCCGCCGAAGCGGCGCACGGCAGCTGTACCGACTTGCCGCCGACGCGGCGCTGACGCAACGCGCCGGTGCTTCGCCGCATCAGCGGGGCGCCCGGCCGTACAGGCGCGCCAGATCCAGCAGCCGTCCGGCGTGCCAGGGGTGCACCTGGTTCCAGGCGAAGCGCCAGCCCCACCAGCCGCTCTCCTGGCCGGGGAAGTTCATGCGGCTGTCGGTGGGCAGGGCAAGCACATCCTGCATCGGATGAACGGCAGTGTCGGCCACGCTGGACATGGCGGCCCGGATCAGCGTCCAGGCCATGTCGTGGCCGTCGGTGTCCAGATAGCCCCGCGCATGGTTTCGTTCGTATTCGGTTGCGGTGGCCCACCAGCCGGCCACCGTGTCGTTGTCGTGGGTGCCGGTGTAGACGACCGTGTCGGGCTCGTAGTTGTGCGGCAGGAAACGGTCGCTCGCGTCACCCGCAAATGCGAACTGCAGGATGCGCATGCCCGGAAAGCCGAACTTCTTGCGCAACGCATCCACGTCGGGCGTGATGACGCCAAGGTCTTCGGCGATGATGGGCATCGGCCCCAGCGCCTTGGTGATGGCCTTGAAGAGCCCTTCACCGGGGCCAGGCGCCCAGCGGCCTTTCACCGCCGTGGGTTCGCTGGCCGGGATCTCCCAGTAGCCGGCAAAGCCGCGGAAATGATCTATGCGCACGATGTCCACCAGCTCGAAGGTGCGGCGGATGCGCTCGACCCACCAGGCATAGCCCTCCTTCTTGTGCTCGGCCCAGCGGTACAGCGGATTGCCCCAACGCTGACCGGTGACGCTGAAGAAGTCCGGCGGCACGCCCGCCACCACCGTGGGGCGGCCGCTTGCGTCCAGTTCGAACAGATGCTGGTGCGCCCAGACCTCGGCGCTCAGGTAGGCGATGAAGATGGGCGTGTCGCCGATGACTTCCACGCCCCGGCTGTTGGCGTAGGTCTTGAGCGATTTCCACTGGCGAAAGAACTGCCACTGGCAGAACTGCCAGAAGTGGATGCGCTCGGCGTGGTGGGCACGTGCGGCAGTCAGCGCCTGCGGGTCACGCCCTGCCAGCGGCGGGTCCCATTCACACCAGTCCTTCCAGCCGCATGCCTCGCACAGCGCCATGAAGAGTGCAAAGTCGTCCAGCCAGGAGGCCTGCTCCTGCAGGAATCGGGCGTGGTCCTCCCGCTGCTCGGCTGTTCCCTGGCTGGCAAAACGCGCCGCGGCCTTGGCCAGCCGCTCCATGCGAAACGGGTACATGACCGCGAAGTTGACCTTGTCCGCCAGCAGGCCCGGCACGGGTTGGAGGTCGGCCGCGTCCAACCAGCCTTGCTGGTGCAGGCGCGCCAGGTCGATCAGCAGTACGTTGCCGGCAAAGGCCGAGTTGCTCATGTAGGGGGAGTTGCCGGGCCCGATGCCGGCCAGCGGCAGCAGCTGCCAAAGCCGCTGACCTGCCCCGACCAGCCAGTCCACGTAGTGGAAGGCGTCGGGTCCAAAGTCGCCGCTGCCATGCGGCCCGGGCAGGGATGTGGGGTGCAACAACACCCCGCTGGCGCGGGTGAATCGCATGAAGGTTCCTTGTTGTCAACGAGACTGCGCGTCGCGCAGCAGCACAACGCTGCGCTTGGGCAGGTTGAATGTCACAGGCGTATCACCCGGTCCGCTGCTGCCTTGCCAGGTGCTGCGGCCATCAGCGCAGGAGGTGTCGAGCAAGGCCTCCCAGCGCCCGGGCGGCAGGTGGAATGCGGTGTCGATGTCCTGGCCGTTGAACATCATCAATAGCGGCGCCCGGCTGCGCCCTGGAACGCCGATCCAGGCGGCCATGACGCGCGACATGCGGTTGTTCCAGTGCTCCGGCGTCATCGGCTCACCGGTACGGCGCTGCCAGGCGAGGTCGTAGCGGCCGCGGCTGTCGGGCAAGCCGGTGTACCAGCGCGCAGCCAAGGGCACCAGCGTCCTGCGCAGGAGGATCAGGTGCGCGGTGAAGTCGATCAACTGCCGATCGGCCAGCGCCCAATTGATCCAGGTGATTGAGTTGTCCTGGCAATAGGGGTTGTTGTTGCCACCCTGGCTGTGGCCCAGTTCATCCCCTGCGGCCAGCATCGGCGTGCCTTGTGCCAGCAGCAGGGTGGCCAGCAGCGAACGCTTGAGCCGGGCGCGGCGCTCGGTGACGACGGGATCGGTGGTCGGACCTTCCCAGCCACAGTTCCAGCTCAGGTTGTGGGCATGCCCATCGCGGTTGTCTTCGCCATTGGCCTGGTTGTGGCGCATGTTGTAGCTCACCAGGTCGGTGAGCGTGAAGCCGTCGTGCGAGACCACGTAGTTGACCGACTCCAACGGCGAGCGCCGGCGCGCCTGGAACAGATCGGATGAACCGGCCAGGCGCAAGGCCAATTCACCACGCGTGCAGTCGCCGCCCAGCCAGAAGGCGCGCGCGGTGTCGCGGAAGTGGTCGTTCCACTCGAGCCAGCCGCGTGGGAACTGGCCGACCTGGTAGCCGCCGGGACCCACGTCCCAGGGTTCGGCGATCAGCTTGACGCCTTGCAGCACCGGGTCCTGCAGCACCGCCTTGAAGAAAGGCCCGTCGCGTTCGAAGCCGGAAGCGCCACGCCCGAGCATCGGCGCAAGATCGAAGCGGAAGCCATCGACGTGCATCTCTTGCACCCAGTAGCGCAGGCTGTCCATCACCATCTGCAGGACGCGCGGGTGGTGCACGTTCAGCGCATTTCCGCAGCCGCTCCAGTTGTGATAGTGGTCCTTGCGATCGTCGGGCAGGCGGTACCAGCTGAGGTTGTCCAGGCCACGCCAGGACAGCGTGGGGCCGTTCTGATCGCCTTCCGGGGTGTGGTTGAAGACCACGTCCAGGATCACCTCGATGCCATCGGCGTGCAGCCGGCGCACCATGCTGCGGAACTCATGCCGCGGGTGCGCCGTGCTGGCGTAGCGTGGCTCGGGGCAAAAGAAGCCCAGGGTGTTGTAGCCCCAGTAGTTGCTCAAGCCCTGTTCCACCAGGCGCGACTCGTCCAGGTGCTGGTGCACCGGCAGCAGGCTCAGCGCGGTGACGCCCAGGCGCTTGAAGTGCGCGATGGCCCAATCGCTGGCCAGTGCAGCATAGCTGCCGCGCTGGTTTTCGGGCAGCGCCGGCTGGCGCTGGCTGAAGCCACGTACGTGCACCTCATAAAGCACCGTCTCGGCCAGTGGCGTGGCTGGCGGCTGGTCACCCTGCCAGTCGAAGCTTTCGTGAACCACGCGGGCCTTGAGCGCCTGCGCGGCGTTGTCCCGGGTGTCCATTGCCGATGGGTGCCCGCGCTCGGACCCAAAATGAGGCCCACGCCAGTCGAAACCCCGGCTCGGCAGCACGATCTCGCGTGCCCAGGGGTCGAGCAGCAGCTTGTGCGGGTTGAAGCGCTGTCCGCGCTCAGGGCGCCAGGGTCCATGCGCACGCAGGCCATAGACCAGCCCTGGGCCGGCGTCGGGCAGCCGGCCATGCCAGACGTCGCCGGTCTGGGCCGCCAGGCAGAGGCGGGCGGTTTCTCTCAGCCCGTCTTTTCCGTACAGGCACACCTCCACCATCGAGGCATGCGCCGAAAAGACTGCGAAGTTGACGCCGCTGCCGTCGAAGTGCGCGCCCAGCGGCCAGGGGCGCCCGACTTCCAGCGGCAGCACGCTCGATTCCTGGCCGGTCGTCGTGAAGCGGCGGGCTAGCCAATCCATTCGAAGTACACGGTAGCCAGTGGTGGCACGTTGACGACGATGGATTGCGCCCGGCCATGGCTGACCAGTGGCTGCGTATATGCGGCACTGAATGGCGTGCCCACGTTGCTGCCGCCGTAATAGGTGGAATCGGTATTGAGTCGCTCCTGCCAGCGACCTGCGAGCGGTACCCCCATGCGCAGGCCATCATGTACCACCGGCGCAAAGTTGCACAGCACCAGCATCATCTGGCCCTCGCGCCCCTTGCGGACGAAACTCAGCAGGTTGCGTTGCGCATCGCCGTGGTCTATCCACTCGAAGCCGGCGTCGCTGAAGTCCTGGCTGTGCAGGGCCGGGCTTGCCCGATAGAGATGGTTGAGGTCCTTGACCAGGCGCTGAACACCGGCATGGGCGGGAATCTCGAGCTGATGCCAGTCCAGACTGCTTTCGTGGTCCCACTCTCGACCCTGGGCAAACTCGCAGCCCATGAACAGCAGCTTCTTGCCGGGGTGGCCCCACATGAAGCCGTAGTAGGCGCGCAGGTTGGCGAACTTCTGCCAGGCATCCCCCGGCATCTTGGCCAGCAGGGAACCCTTGCCGTGCACCACTTCGTCATGCGAGATGGGCAGCACGAAATTCTCGGTGAACGCGTAGATGAGCCCGAAGGTCAACTCGCCGTGATGATGGCTGCGGTAGATGGGGTCGCGCGCCATGTACTTCAGCGTGTCGTGCATCCAGCCCATGTTCCACTTGAAGTGAAAGCCCAGGCCGCCGGCAAAGGTGGGCCGGCTGACGGCAGGGAAGGCGGTCGATTCTTCGGCCAGCGTGATGGCTTGTGGCCGCTCGATGCCGATGACCTCGTTCGCACGCTTGAGAAAGGCAATCGCCTCCAGGTTCTCGCGGCCACCATGGGCGTTGGGGATCCACTCGCCTTCTTTGCGGCTGTAGTCCCGGTACAGCATGCTGGCCACGGCATCCACGCGCAGCCCATCCACGTTGTAACGTTCCAGCCAGTACAGCGCGCTGCCGACCAGGAAATTGCGAACCTCGGTGCGGCCGAAGTTGTAGATCAGCGTGTTCCAGTCGTTGTGGAACCCCTCCCGCCGATCTGCGTACTCGTAGAGGTGCGTGCCGTCGAACTGCGCCAGCCCCCAGACATCGGTGGGAAAGTGTGCCGGCACCCAATCCACGAGTACGCCCAACCCGGCTTCGTGGGCACGGTCGATGAAGCGTCGGAACCCCGCCGCATCACCGAAGCGCGAGGTGGGTGCAAAGAGGCCCAGGGTCTGATAGCCCCAGGAACCGTCGAACGGGTGCTCGCTGACCGGCAGCAGTTCAAGGTGGGTGAAACCCATGTCGCTGGCATAGGACACCAGTTCGTCGGCCAGTTCATCCCAGTTGAACCAGCGGTTGAAGTCCTCGGGCCGGCGCCGCCAGCTGGCCAGGTGGACTTCGTAGATGCTCATCGGCGCATCCAGCGCATTGGCGGCCAGGCGCTCGGGTGATGGCAGCGCCAATGGCGGCATGTTGACCACCACGCTGGCCGTGGCCGGGCGCAATTCCGCCTGGCGGGCGTAGGGGTCGGCCTTCTGCGGCAGCAGGCGGCCATGGCCGTCCAGCAGTTCAAACTTGTAGCGTTCACCAACCCCGACGCCGGGCAGGAAGACTTCCCAGACGCCGCACTCGCGGCGCAACCGCATGGGGTGGCGACGTCCATCCCAGAAGTTGAAGTCACCGACCACGCTCACGCGGCTGGCGTTGGGAGCCCAGACCGCAAACGAGGTGCCGGCCACGCCTTCCATGGTGCGCGGTGTGGCACCCAGGATCTCGTAGGGCCGCAGGTGCGAGCCCTCGCCCAGCAGCCAGACATCCATGTCGCCCAGCACCTTGCCGAAGCGATAGGGGTCTTCGATCAGCGACTCGCTGCCGGTATTCCAGCGCACCCGCAGCTGGTAGGGGCCCGAGGGGGCGACAGGGCCCTCAAAAAGACCGTCCGCAGGCAACGGCGCCAGGGGCCAGGCTTGGGACCCGGCTACCGCGTGGACAGCCTGGGCTCCGGGCAGGAAGGCGCGCACGAGCCGGCTTCCATCGGCCGCCGCATGAGGCCCCAGCAGGGCAAACGGGTCGCCGCAGCGGCCCTCGATGATGGTGTGGATCTGTTCAGGTGTGAGCATGCTTGGCCGGATCAGGCCTTGGGGGCCAGACCCCAAACTTCGGTGGCGTAGGACCTGATTGTGCGGTCAGAAGAGAAAAAGCCCATACCCGACACATTGGCAATCGCCGTTCGGGCCCAGGCCAGGCGGTTGTTGTAGAGCTGATCCACGCGCGCTTGCGCCGCCACGTAGCTGTCGAAGTCGGCCAGCAGCAGGTAACGGTCGCCGCCCCAGAGCAGCGAATCCACCAGCGAGCGGTAGCGCCCGGGTTCGTCGTCGCTGAACAGGCCACCGGCAATCGCATCCAGCACGGCCTTGATGCGCGGGTTCTGCTCGTAGATGCGTAGCGGGTGGTAGCCCGCCGCGCGCTTCTGTGCAACTTCGGCGGTGGACAGGCCGAAGATGAAGATGTTGGCGTCGCCCACCTGCTCGCGGATTTCGATGTTGGCGCCATCGTCGGTGCCGATGGTCAGTGCGCCGTTGAGCGAGAGCTTCATGTTGCCGGTGCCGCTGGCTTCGGTGCCCGCAGTGGAGATCTGCTCGGAAAGGTCGGCGGCCGGCATGATCACCTCGGCCACCGAAACCCCGTAGTTGGGCACGAACACGACCTTCAGCCGCCCGCCGATGCGCGGGTCGTGGTTGACCACCTGCCCAACGTCGTGAATGAGCCGGATCACGTCCTTGGCCGCGACATAGCTGGACGCCGCCTTGCCGGCAAAGATCACCGTGCGGGGCGTCCAGGGCATGCCGGGATCGGCCAGCATGGCCTGGTAGCGGGCCACCACCTGCAGCACGTTGAGCAACTGGCGCTTGTACTCGTGGATGCGCTTGACCTGCACGTCGAACAGGCTTGCCGGGTCCACCACCAGCCCCGTCTTGGTGCGGATGTGCGCTGCCAGCCGCTCCTTGTTGGCGCGTTTGACCGCCAGGAAGGCGTTGCAGAAATCTTCGCGTGCAGCGTGCGACGCAAGCCGCTTGAGCTGATCAAGATCAAGTCGCCAACCGTTGCCGATGGTGGAATCAATCAATGAGGCCAGGCCGGGGTTGGCTTGGGCAAGCCAACGGCGTGGTGTCACTCCGTTGGTCATGTTGGTGAATCGCCCCTGCCACAAGCTGGCGAAATCGGCAAAGATCGTCTGGGTGAGAAGGTTCGAGTGCAAGGCCGACACGCCATTGATCTTGTGGCTGCCCACGATGGACAGGTGAGCCATGCGCACCCGACGCTCGCCGCTTTCGTCGATCAGGGACAGACGGGACAGGAATCCATTGTCGCCCGGGCGGTGCGCAGCGGCCGCAGCCAGGAAGTCGGCGTTGATGCGAAGGATGATGTCCAAATGGCGCGGCAGCACGTATTGCATCAGAGCCACCGGCCAGGTCTCCAGCGCTTCGGGCATCAGCGTGTGGTTCGTGTAGCTGAAGACCTTCTGGGTGATGGCCCAGCCGGCCTGCCAGGAAAAGGCATGTTCGTCGACCAGCAGCCGCATCAGCTCGGCCACACCGATGGCCGGGTGGGTGTCGTTGAGGTGGACGGCGACTTTGTCGCTGAGATTGTTCAGGCGACCATGTTCAGCCAGGTGGCGCGCCAGGATGTCTTGCAGGCTGGCGCTGGTGAAGAAGTACTCCTGGCGCAGTCGCAACTCGCGCCCGGCGGGGGTGCTGTCGTTGGGGTACAGCACCCAGGAGATGTTCTCGTACTGGTTCTTGAACTCGGCAGCGCGCGCATAGTCCCCGGTGTTGAACGCCTGCAGGTCGATCTGGCTGGGTGCCACGGCCTTCCACAGCCGCAGCGTGCTGACGCGGCGCGTGCCATGGCCCGGAATCACCATGTCATAGGCCTTGGCGTTGACTTCGCCGGCGGGGCGCCAGGTCGGCGGCAGGCCCGGTGCCGCTGGCGGTTCGACCCAGCCGCCGAAGCGCACCGGGTAGTGCACGCCCGAGCGCGGAAACTCCCAGGGTGTACCGTCCTCCAGCCAGGGGTCCGGAAGCTCAACCTGGCGACCGGCCTGGATGCGTTGCTTGAACATGCCAAATTCGTAGCGGATGCCATAGCCGAAACTGGGCAGCTCGAGCGTGGCCATGCTGTCCAGGAAGCACGCCGCCAGCCGGCCCAGGCCGCCATTGCCCAGCGCCGCGTCGGCCTCGGTGGCCGCCAGATCTTCCAGCGTGCACGCGTGGCTGCGTGCGGCCTGCGCCATTTCGCCCTTGAGGTCCAGCGCGGCCAGCGCATTGGACAGCGAGCGGCCGATCAGGAATTCCATCGACAGGTAGTAGACCCTGCGCGCCTTGGCCTGGCGGTCGGCCGAGTCGCATTCGACCCAGCGCTGGGACAATTGCTCCCGCGCCACCTGGGCCACGGCGAGCATGATGTCGGCATGCGAAGCCGACGACGGCTCGGACGCCACCGTGGTCAAGAGGTGCTGGGCGACGGCGGTGGCGAAGCCGTCGTCCCCGGCTCCGGACTGAATGGCTGAGGAGGGGTCTTTTGAGTTCATCGTTTGTGACTTGCAAGTTTCTGGCCTGCCGGCGCCGGGCAGTGTCGGCTTGGAGACCCAGTGTCAGCGAGCGCGTTGCCCAGCGTCAATGCGGGTGGCCGCCGAGCGTGCGTTGTTTCACTACATGCCGACCAACAGAACAACTCCATCGAAGGGGGTGAGTGTTGAATTTTCGTTCAAAAACAGTTTTCAATCATATAGGTATGACTGATTTCTCAAGTGAAGTAGACGATCACCCTAACACTTGACAAATTTTCCTGTTTGAGCAACGCGATCGTGGCGTTGTAATTTTCTTGCCAATTCACCCACAAGGACTGTCCATGAGATCCGTAGACGTTGCCCAAGGCTTGGATTTTCCGCGGCATGCCGTGGCGCTGGTGCTGGCTGGGGGCCGTGGCAGCCGCCTCAAGAACCTGACCGACAGCCGTGCCAAGCCAGCCGTCTACTTTGGCGGCAAGTTCCGCATCGTGGACTTTGCGTTGTCCAATTGCATGAACTCTGGTATTCGGCGCATCGGCGTGATCACCCAGTACAAGAGCCACAGCCTGTTGCGGCACCTGCAGCGTGGCTGGGCCTTTCTCAAGAGCGAGATGAACGAGTTCGTCGACCTGTTGCCGGCGCAGCAGCGTGTGGACGAAGAGACCTGGTACCGCGGCACCGCCGACGCGGTCTACCAGAACCTGGACATCCTGGAGGCCTACCGAGCTGAATTTGTCGTGGTGTTGGCTGGTGACCACATCTACAAGCAGAACTACGCCCTGATGCTGGCCGACCACGTGGCCCAGGGCAAAGAGGTCACGGTCGGCTGCATCGAAGTGCCTCGCAGCGAGGCCACCGCCTTCGGCGTGATGGCGATCGACCAGGAACGGCGCATCGTGGACTTCGTCGAAAAGCCGCCCGAGCCGCCGACCATCCCTGGCAAACCCGACCGTTCTCTGGCCAGCATGGGCATCTACATCTTCAACGCGGCCTACCTCTACAAGGAACTCCAGCGTGACATCCTGGACCCCAACTCCAGCCACGACTTCGGCAAGGACATCATCCCGAGGATGGTCAAGGCTGGCATGGCGGTGGCCCACCCCTTCGAAATGAGTTGTGTGGGTGGCAAGGCCGGGTATCCGCCGTACTGGCGCGACGTCGGCACCATCGATGCCTATTGGGACGCCAACATCGACCTCACCGCCACCGACCCCTTGCTCAACCTGTATGACACGGACTGGCCGATCTGGACCTACCAGCCGCAACTGCCACCGGCCAAGTTTGTCCACAACCAGGAGGATCGTCGCGGCATGGCCATCGAGTCCCTGGTTTCAGGCGGCTGCATTGTTTCGGGGGCAGTGTTCCGCTCGATCCTGTTCTCCCTGGTGCGGGCACACTCGCACAGCTCGGTCAACTGGAGCGTGCTGTTGCCGGGTGTGCAGGTGGGGCGCCATGCGCGGGTTTCACGTGCGGTGGTCGACCGTGACTGCATCATCCCCGACGGCATGGTGATCGGTGAAGACGCGGCAGCCGATGCGGCACGCTTCTTCCGCACCGATTCGGGCATCACCCTGGTGACGCGCGACATGCTGCGCGAGATCAAGTGAAGCCCGCACCGTCATCCTTGCCCGGCACCTCGCCACTGCGGGTGCTGCACGTCGCAGCGGAGATCTTCCCGCTGGTCAAGACAGGTGGGCTGGCCGACGTTGTGGCCGCTTTGCCGGTGGCCCTGGCCGAGCTGGGTGCCGACGTGCGGCTGCTGCTGCCCGGGCTGCCCGCCGTAATGGAAGCGGTGCAGGGCACGCGCATGGTGATCGACATCGGCTCTTGCTTCGGTGCTATGAGGGTTCGCCTGCTGCTGGCGCAGATGCCGCAGACGCAGATGCCGGTCTACATCGTCGATGCACCCTATCTGTTCCGGCGTGGAGGCAATCCCTACCAGGACAGCCATGGTGAGGAATGGCCCGACAACCCGCAACGCTTTGCCCTGTTGGGCTGGGTGGCGGCGCACCTGGCCGCCGAGGATGCCGACCCGGATTGGTCACCCGACATCCTGCATGCCCACGACTGGCACACCGCCATGTGCTGCGCCTATGTGGCCGAGCACCCGCCGACCCGGACCTGCACCGTGTTCACGGTGCACAACCTGGCCTACCAGGGCCTGTTTCCGATGCACGACTGGGCGATGCTCAAGCTGGCGTCGCGGTTCATGTCGCCTACCGGACTGGAATACCACGGGCAACTCAGCTTCATGAAGGCTGGCCTCAAGTTCGCGCACCGCATCACCACGGTCAGCCCCAATTACGCCCGCGAGATCGCCACGCACGAGTTCGGTTGCGGGCTGGACGGCGTGATTCGCAGCCGCGGCGAAGCGGTCAGCGGCATCATCAACGGGATCGATACGGTGGTCTGGAACCCGGCCCGCGACCCTGCTATCGCGCAACGTTTCGACGCCGAGCACCTGGACGGAAAACGAGCCTGTCGCCGGGCGCTGCAGGCCGAGCTGGGGCTGCAGCCGGACGACGATGCCTTGCTGTTGACCCTGGTGAGCCGGCTCACCGGACAGAAAGGCCTGGACCTGTTGCTTGCTGCCTTGCCTGAAATGCTGACCCAGGGCTTGCAGCTGGCCGTGCAAGGCTCGGGTGATGCAACGCTGGAGACGGCATTTCGCATGGCCCAGGCGGCGCACCCGGGTCGCGTGCAAGTGCACATCGGATACGACGAAGCTCGCGCGCACCGGCTGGTGGCCGGTGCCGATGCGATCGCCGTGCCCTCGCGCTTCGAGCCCTGCGGCCTGACCCAGCTGTACGGCCTGCGCTACGGCACGCTGCCGATCGTGCGCCGGGTGGGTGGGCTGGCCGATACGGTCAGAAACGACACCGGCATGGCGGACACTGCTTCCACAGGATTCACCTTCGATGCGGCAACACCAGCGGCTTTCGCCGCAGCCGTGGGCCGCGCCGTGGCGGCCTTCGGCCAGCCCCCACGCTGGCAGGCGATGATGCGTCGGGGAATGGCGCGTGACCTGTCCTGGCAAGGACCGGCGCGTGACTATCTCGCGCTCTATGAGGAAGTCCGGGAGGAGCGCGGCCGAGGAGCCTGAATTGAAGGGCCCGCGTATGGCCGGCTGTTGGGCCGGGCATCGCTTCTGCGCGCTCAGGCGGGAGCGGAGCGCGCACCCGTCAGCCTGCATCCGATCTGGCGGAAGGGGCGGGATTCGAACCCGCGGGGGGCTATGAACCCCCACACGCTTTCCAGGCGTGCGACTTAAACCGCTCATCCACCCTTCCGCAGCGCGGAGGATTCTAGCCCTGTGCCGGTGACGACACCGCGTGTTCGCGCAGCCAGTCCAGCAGCACATAGTCCAAGGCGCGCTGATGCGTGCTCTCCAGCACCACCGGTGGGGCACATCCGGCATGCAGGGCCTCGCGCCAGCGCAGCGCGCACACGCACCAGCGGTCCCCGGGTTTCAGGCCCTTGAAGCGTGCAGCGGGCCGCGGCGTGATCAGGTCGTTGCCGCGCTCCATCTGGAAGTTGAGAAAGGCCACGGTCATGCGCGCGCAGACGACGTGACTGCCGGCATCCTGCTCGTCGGTGTGGCAGCAGCCATCGCGGTACCAGCCGGTGAGCGGGTCGTAGGAGCAGGCGATCAGAGGGCCACCCAGCACGTTGCGCGCGGCGTCGCGGCTCACGGCTTGCTCTTGGCGGCATCCGGCCCGCCCTTGAACAGGGCCATCGCAGTGCCGATCAGGCCGGCGACTTCGCCCATGTGGCCCGGGACGATCATCGTGTTGTTGGTGCGTGCCAGATGTGCATAGGCATCGACGGCCTTTTCCGCCACTTTCAGCTGCACCGCCTGGTCGCCACCGGGTTGCTGGATGGAAGCCGCGATCTTGCGGATGGCGTCGGCGGTGGCATCGGCCACCGCGGTGATGGCGGCGGCCTCACCCAGGGCTTTGTTGATCTCGGCCTGCTTCTCGCCCTCGCTGCGTGCGATGAAGGCCTCGCGCTCGCCGGTGGCGATGTTGATCTGCTCCTGGCGCCGGCCTTCGCTGGCGGCGATGAGGGCGCGCTTTTCGCGCTCGGCGGTGATCTGCGCCTGCATGGCGTGCAGGATGGCCGCCGGCGGCGTCAGGTCCTTGATCTCGTAGCGCAGCACCTTGACGCCCCAGTTCATCGCGGCTTCGTCCAGCGCATTCACCACCGCGCCGTTGATCAGGTCGCGTTCCTCGAAAGTCTTGTCCAGTTCCATCTTGCCGATCACGCTGCGCAGCGTGGTCTGCGCCAACTGCGTGATGGCCACGATGTAGTCGCTGCTGCCGTAGCTGGCGCGCATCGGGTCGGTGACCTGGAAGTACAGGATGCCATCCACCTGCAGCTGGGTGTTGTCGCGCGTGATGCAGACCTGGCTGGGCACATCCAGCGGCACTTCCTTCAGCGAGTGCCTGTAGGCCACCCGATCGACGAAGGGGACCACGAAGTTCAGGCCCGGCGTCAGCGTACGGTCGAACTTGCCCAGCCGTTCCACCACCCAGGCGTTCTGCTGCGGCACGATCTTCAGCGACCGGATGATGAAGAGCACGGCGATGATGGCCAGGACAAGCGCGACATCCATGGAGAGCTTTCAGGAGGAATGGGTGGCCGGAGCAAGCAGCAGTTCGCTGCCCCGTACGGCGACGATGACGTGCACCCCGCTGTGGCGCGGCGCGGCGGCCGCCAGGCGCACGTTCCAGGCCGCGCCCCGGTAGTGCACGCGGGCTGTTCCATCGTCGTCCCAGGCAGCGACCTTCACGGTCTGGCCGATGTCCAGGTTGACGTCGGGATTGCGGTCCGCCTCCTCAGCCCGCGGCGCCGCGCTGCGCTTCAGGTGCCAGGCCACCGTGGCGCCACTGCCCAACAGCGCGGCTACAACGACCTGGGTCGTCGCGCCAGCTCCGGCATGTGCCGCCAGCGCGCCCGCGGCGCAGCCCAGCGCCAGCATCAGCAGGTAGAAGGTGCCGGTGGCCAGTTCTGCGGCCACCAGGGCGCCGGTGGCCAGCCACCACCACGTGGGTGCGTTCCAGTCCAAGGCCGGCCTCCTGTGTGGCTGCGGTGTGCGTGATGTTTGCGATCGAAGCTGCAGTGTAGCCAGAGCCACGGTGACGGCAGCGGGTGTCGGCCGACGGCCCTACACTGCGCGGTCGACTCGCCGTCAGCAGCGCTGTGGCGACGCTCATTCGAACCGCCACCAAGAGCTGCCGATGCTTCGCTTTCGCTTCCCCATTGTCATCATCGACGAAGACTTCCGCTCCGAGAACACCTCGGGCTTCGGCATCCGTGCGCTGGCCGAGGCCATCCAGAAGGAAGGCTTCGAAGTGTTGGGCGCCACCAGCTACGGCGACCTGAGCCAGTTCGCGCAGCAGCAAAGCCGGGCCAGCGTGTTCATTTTGAGCATCGACGATGAAGAGTTCACGCCCGGACCTGAGCTCGATCCGGCGGTGCTGAACCTGCGCAAGTTCATCGAGGAGATCCGCTTCAAGAACGCCGACATACCGATCTACATCTACGGCGAAACACGCACCAGCCAGCATATTCCCAACGACATCCTGCGCGAACTGCACGGCTTCATCCACATGTTCGAGGACACGCCCGAGTTCGTGGCCCGGCACATCATCCGTGAGGCCAGGAGCTACCTGGACGGCCTGGCGCCACCCTTCTTCAAGGCGCTGATGGACTATGCGCAAGACGGCAGCTATTCCTGGCACTGCCCCGGCCACAGTGGCGGCGTGGCCTTCCTGAAGAGCCCCGTGGGGCAGATGTTCCATCAGTTCTTCGGCGAGAACATGTTGCGCGCCGATGTGTGCAACAGCGTCGAAGAGCTGGGCCAGCTGCTGGACCACACTGGCCCGGTCGCACAGAGCGAGCGCAATGCGGCGCGCATCTTCAACGCCGACCACTGCTTCTTCGTCACCAATGGCACCAGCACCAGCAACAAGATGGTGTGGCACCACACGGTGGCGCCGGGCGATGTGGTGGTGGTCGACCGCAACTGCCACAAGAGCATCCTGCACAGCATCATCATGACCGGTGCGGTGCCAGTGTTCCTGACGCCCACGCGCAACCACTACGGCATCATCGGTCCCATCCCGCAGGCCGAGTTCTCACCCGAAGCCATCCAGCGCAAGATCGCGGCCAACCC
>WBZP01003744.1_pt1 | contig 16272 bp, 10 predicted proteins | sample 5204301 | NCBI WGS metagenome assembly WBZP01 (sample SAMN12412401, study PRJNA552823) | activated sludge metagenome | isolation source: activated sludge from nitrification reactor of wastewater treatment plant... | place: USA: Pennsylvania | collected 2017
CACGGGGTGGTTAGCTGCCGACGCGCGCGTAGCCCTTCATCACCAGGTTGATGGCACTGGTCATGGCCCACAGGTCGATCTGGATCTCCGGCTGGATCGTGGCGCGATCGATCTTCATGCCGACCACGGCCTGCCCGCATACGCGAATCGAGACCCCGGCCTTGGCGAGCGCCTGGATGATGGCCACGTTGGGGTTGTTCTCGCCGTTGTGCTTCGCCTTGTAGGCGTCGTTCTTCAGGATGTTGTCGATGCCACCGTGGATCATCACCACGATCTTCCGCTTCTCGGCCGGCACGCCGTACTTCGCGAGCGTATTCACGTAGCGGGCGGCCGCGGTGAGCGTCGGGTTCACCTCGGTGGGCTTCGGCGACGCACCCACCATGAACAGCACCTTGTATTCCATCGACGGGTCGGGCAGCTCGTGCGCATCCGGCACGTCGCGGGCGGCGGTGACGTCGGGCACGGGCAGCTGGGCGCGCGCCGGAACGGCGGCGACAGCCAGGGCGAGCATGGTCAGGGGCAGAACTCGGAACAGCGATGAGCGCATGGATTTGTCTCCGACGCGAAGTCTACTCACATCTGCAGAAGAGATGGTGCGTCAATCCGCCGCAAATGGCAGGCCCGGCGGCGGTGGCGGCCCCGTCTTTTCATACCAGTCGCTTGATATTTTGAGCGATCAAAATTATGATTTCTCAATGCCGCATTCAGGCCGTCCGCGGAAGCGCCGTCTACTGGTCGTTCTGGCAATGTGGACGGCAGCATCTGGCCTGCGACTGGGAGCGCAGGCGCCCGTCACGATCACCGGCGTGGTGACCGATGTGCAGCAGGCCTCGATTCCCGGCGCCACGGTGCTGCTGCGGCACCCCGCGAGCGGGCTCGAGCGCACGACCGTCACCGACGTCTCCGGCCACTTCCTGCTGCCCAACCTGCCCGCTGGCGCCCACGACGTGACGGCCACCCTCGACGGCTTCGCCCCGGGCGTCACGCGGATCGTCCTGGCTGCCGGTGGTGGCGCACACCTCACCCTGACGCTGTCACCGGCTGGTGTCACCGACGAGGTCGTCGTGCGCCCCGTGCAGGCTGCCGTGGACGAGACGAGCGCGGGCACGCGGCACGCCGTGAGCACGACGCGGATCGAACGACTGCCAGTGGCGGTGACCAGCCGCGGTCTCGAGGCGGTGCTGGTCGGCTTCCCTGGTTTTTCGCAGAACGCGAACGGCGCCATCCACCCGCGCGGCGCGCACAACCAGATGACCTTCGTCGTCGACGGGCTGCCGATCAGCGATCAGCTCACGGGCGCCTTCGCGAACGCGCTCGACGTGGGCGTCGTGCAGACCGCCGAACTCATCACCGGACACGTGCCGGCGGAGTTCGGGGGCAAGGTCTCGGGCGTGGCCATTCTCGGCAGTCGCAGCGGCTTCGGCACGGGCCGCGCATCGACCGGGTCGGTGGCGTTCGGCGCCGGCGGCTTCGGCACCACGCAGGGCTCCGCGCAGTGGGGCGGCGAGCGGGGCGGCGCCGGCTACTTCACGTCAATCACGGCGCTCGACACCGATCGCTTCCTCGATGCCGTGTCGCTCGACAACCTCCACAACCACGGCCGCATGGCCCGCGGCTACGCTCGGCTCGACCTGCGCGCGTCCGCGCGCGACATGCTGCGCGTGCACGCCATGGGCGGGCTGTCGCGGTTCGAGCTCGCCAACCGCCGCTCGCAGGAGGCCGCGGGCCAGGACCAACGGCAGCGCCTGGCCGACGTGTCGATCTGGACGAGCCACCAGCGCACGCTCGGCACGTCAGGCACCATCGAATCCACGGCCGGCGTCCGCACGACCACCGCGGTGCTGCTGCCGAGCGCCGGCGACACGCCGGTGACCGCCCGGCAGGATCGCCGCCTGTCCACCGTCACGGCGCAGGTGCGCCTGACACGACAGGTGGCGCGCTGGCAGGTGCGCAGCGGCGCCGATGTCCAGGTGTTCCCGGTGCGTGAATCGTTCTCGATGGCGATCACCGATTCGCGGTTCAATGCGCCGGACAGTCGAGGCGTCAACGAGGCGCTGCGCCCGCACGACCTGACCCGTGGTGGCACGCCGTTCGTCTTCGACGCGGCCCGCACGGGCACGTCGGCCAGCATGTTCGCGCAGGCGGTGGGCGCACTCGGACCGTTCTCGCTGAACGCCGGCCTGCGGGTGGACGACTACCGCTTCCTCGTCCGCGGCTGGCAGGTGCAGCCGCGCCTCGGCCTGTCGTGGCGCCTGCCGCGCCACGAGGTCGTGCTGCGCACCTCGTACAACCGCAACTACCAGACACCCCCGAACGAGAACCTGCTGCTCTCGAGCGCGGACGCGGCCGCCCGGCTGGCGCCGGCCAGCGTGCGCGACGCGCTCGGCGGCGTGCGGGCGATTCGTCCCGAGCGGCAGGACGTCGTCGAGGCAGGCCTGCAGATGGCCCTCGGCGGCGCGTTCACGCTCGACCTGGCGGCCTACGCGAAGCGTTCGCGCGACCAGCAGGACAACAACAACTTCTTCGACACCGGCATCATCTTCCCGACGACCCTGCAGGCGTTGCACGTGCGGGGGGCCGAAGCGCGGCTGACCATGCAGCCGCGCCGCGGCGTTTCGGGGACCATCAGTGCCACGACGTCACGCGCCATCGCGACGCCGCCGTTCACCGGCGGCCTCTTCCTGGGGCAGGATGCCGTGGATCTGCTCTCGGCCGGCCGCTTCGCCATCGACCACGACCAGCGGCTGAGCGTGCACGCCACCGGCACGTGGGATCCGGGCGGGCCGTTCTGGATGGGCGCGACGGTGCGGCACGACAGCGGACTGGTCGCCAACCCGTCGGACCCCGCCGAGGTGGCCGCGGATCCCGACGTCGCGGACCTGCTGCCTTACGTGAACCTCACCGCCTCGACGCCGCGGGTGCGGCCGCGCACGCTGATGGACGTCGCCATCGGTCTCGATCGCACGTCATCCGGCGGACGGCGGACGTGGAGCGTGCAGGCGCAGGCGGCCAACCTGTTCAACCGCACGGCGCTCTACAATTTCCAGTCGGTGTTCGTCGGCACGCGCGTCGTGCAACCGCGCACCGTGTCGGTGCGCCTCACGCGGTATTTCTGATCGGGCCGGACCGCACCCAGATCAGCCGCCGACCTCCCGGTAGTACCGGATCAGATCCAGCGGCGGCGGCGTGTGCCCCATGGCGCGTATCATCGCCGCGGCCTGCCCGCGGTGGTGGGTGGCGTGGTTCACCACGTGCAGCACGATCTGCCAGAGCGGTGTCGCGTGCGGCCTCCCCTGCAGGTCCTGGTAGTGCGCCAGCGCGTTCGGGTCGACGAGGGCTCCCGCCCACGCCTGCCAGCGCTCAAGGAGCACCGGCCAGTCGTGCTGCAGCACCGACAGGTGCATGTCACGTTCGGGCTCGACGAACACGCCGGGCGGCGCGCCTTCGATGCGCCGCAGCCACACACGGTCCGCGGCGTAGACGTGCACGAGGGTGCCGAGCACGTGCTTGTCGGCGCTCTTGTGATCGCGCGTGAGCTCGTCGGCCGACAGCGCCGCGGCCGCTGCGACGATGCGCGCCGACGCCCACGCGGTGTAGCGCAGGTGTGTCTGCAGTGTTCCGACCGGTACGCTCACGCGCGCCTCCGTCCCTGTTCCCCGTTCCCCGTTCCCTGCTATTTGGGCAACCGGTCCGGCATGTCGGCGATGACGTAGGCCATCGTCGCGATGGCCGCCGCCGCCTTCGACACTTCCTCGGGCGCGATGCGGTCCACGGTGTCGGCCGGCGTGTGATGGATCGTGAAGTAGCGGGTGGCATCGCCGTCGTAGGCCATCATCGGCACCTTGCCGGCCTGCGAGATCGGGCCGATGTCGGCGCCACCACCACCCGGTCCGACCGGCGGGAACCCGAGCGGCGTGAGCAGGGTGCCGATGTCGTCGATGTACTTGCGCGCAGCGGGCGGCCCGGTGAAGCCGAGGCGGGCCGGCGCGAACACGCCCGAGTCGGACTCGAGCGCGAACACGTGGTCCGCCGCAGCGGCCAGGTTGGCGTCGCGGTACCCGGTGCCGCCGCGGGTGCCGTTTTCCTCGTTGGTGAAGAGGCCCACGCGCACGGTGCGCTTCGGCTGGATGCCGAGGTTCTTCATGAGGCGCAGCGCTTCCCACGTCACGATGCAGCCGACGCCGTTGTCCGAGGCGCCCATGCCGACGTCCCACGAGTCGAAGTGGCAGCCGACGAGCACGATCTCCTTCGGCAGCTCACGGCCGACGATCTCGCCGAACACGTTGGCCGACTCGGCGTCGGGCTCCATGTGGGCCTCCATCTTCAGGCGCACGCGCACCGTCAGCCCACGATCGGTGAGCCGCTGGATGCGGTTGGCATCCTCCGCCGCGATGGCCGCGGTCGGAATCTTCGTCACGCCTTCGGCGTAGCTCATGTTGCCGGTATGCGGGGTGCGCAGGCCCATCGGCCCCACCGCGCGCACGAGCGACGCCACCGCGCCCACCTTCGCCGCCGCCGAGGCGCCACCCGAGCGGTAGGCCACGGTCTGCCCGTAGTTCGTGTAGGGCACGTTGAAGAGCACGACCTTGCCCTTGGCCTCGGCGGCCCGCGCCTCCAGGTCCTTGAAGTCCTTCACGACGAGCACGGCGGCCTCGATGCCGGCGGGCGGCGTGGCGACGCTGCCGCCGAGCCCCAGCATCACCACCGGGTGTTCCGGCGGATCGATGATGGTCAGGCTCTCCTGCCCGCGCACCCAGCGCGGCACCATCACCTTCTCGGCGCGCACGTTGGCGAGGCCGTCCTTCTTCATGGTGACTTCGGCCCAACGGATGGCGCGCGTGAGGTTCTCACTGCCCGACAGACGGTTGCCGTAGGTGTCGGTGAGCTCGGCCAACCGCTTCCACGCGAAATCGTCGGCCTGGGCCGCGGCGATTAGCTTGCTGACGGTGGGGCGGAACGGCGCGAGCCACGCCGGATCGGCGGACTGAGCGGCCAGGGGCAGGGCAAGACCGCAGGCGAGTGCGGCCACCAGGAGACGGGCGGCGGGACGGGACATGCCGGACATTCTAATGCCGGCGGCGCACGGCGCTCCGGCAGGCGCGGGGCCTGCCGGAGCCGCGAGGTCGAGACTAGAACTTCACGTTGTAGACGATGCGGAACTGGCGGCCCACTTCGGGCACCAGGTCCTTCAGGTAGTTCAGGTGGTTGCGATAGAGCGTGTTGCCGGCGTTGTCGAGGCGCGCGGTGATGCTCTGCACGGTGCGGTTCGACTGCAGGGTGTAGGTCGCGTTGAAGCGCAGCAGAGCGTAGCCGTCGGTGGGCGTCTCGGAACCGAACACCCGATCCTGCTTCGACACGCCGGTGACGTTGCCACCCACCTCGAACCGGCCCATCGTGTAGCGCAGGCCTCCCATGAGCCGCATCGGCGGAATGCGCGGCAACGGCTGTCCGTCGCTGACCCGCTCCGCCCGCACCATGTCCCACGTGAACTCGGCGCCGAGCGCGCTCGTCAGGGTGACGTCGGCGTGACCTTCCAGGCCCCACAGCGTCGCGTCGGTGGCCTGGTACTCGGCGAACGGGAACTCGCCGCCGTGTCCTTCCTCGCCCTCGCCTTCTTCGTCGTGCGTCACGCCGAAGCGGGCGTCGAACTCTTCCTCCCGCTCCTCGAACTCCTCGTCGGTGAGCGGCGACCGGAAGATGAAGTCGTCGATGCGGTTGTAGAACACGGTCAGTTCCGACCGCACCCGGCTGGTGCTGCCGCGCAGCGACACGTCGAAGCCGTTGGCGCGTTCGGCCTTCAGATCGGGGTTGCCGATCTCGTAGGTGAGGTTGCCGGGATGCGGACCGAAGAAGTAGAGCTCCTCGAGCGCAGGATTGCGAGCCGCGCGGGCCAGGCTGACCGCGACGACGAGGTTGTCGTTCGCCGCGCGGGGCCGGAAGAGGGCGCCGACCGAGGTCGAGAACTCCGTGAAGTCGCGCCCCTGCAGGCCACCGGCCGGCTCGAACGACGTGCGGTCGACGCGACCGCCGAACTGGAAGGTGAAGTGCGGCCACACCACTTCTTCGTAGAGGAACGCCGCCACGCCCTTCTGATCCACCGGTGGTGACAACGCCTCTTCGCCGTCGGCCGAGAACTCGCGGTTCAGGAACCAGCCGCCTACGGATCCCGCCAGCCGGCCGAGCGGCTTGTGCGACAGCAGCGCCTCGCCCTCCACCGTGTTGTTGGTGAACTTGGTTCCGACCTCGGTCCCTTCGAGTTCCGAGTGCGTGTATCGCCGGACGCCGAGCGTCGCGCGATACGAGGTGAGGAATCCGTCGAGCCCCTGGCCGCCGGCGCGCGCCGAGAACGCGTGGCGTTTCGGCGTGAGGCTGATGGCGCCCTCTTCCAGCACGGGGATGCCGTACTTCGTGTCGTCGTAGCCGTAGCTGAACCCGGCGTAGCTCTTGTCGCCCGTGTACCCCCCGCCCACGTTCACGAAGCCGCTGCGCGACTGCGAGTTGGCGACTTCCCCGTCGGGCGTGAAGTAGCTGTCGGCGCGCTGGCCGCCGCCGCCGAAATGCATCGCGAACTTGCCGTTGCCGATGTGGACGTCGCCAGCGGCGCCCGCGGGCGTCGAGTTGCTGCCGAGATTGAAGGTGAACGAGCCGGTGGGCGCCGTGACCTTTTCGGTCGGAATCTGGTCGGTGACGATGTTCACGAGGCCGCCGATGGCATTGGCGCCGTAGAGCAGCGTCGCCGGACCACGCACGACCTCGATGCGCTGTGCCGACGCCGGATTCACGGGCACGCCGTGGTCGCCCGACTGGCTCGACAGATCGCCCATGCGCTGACCGTCCTGCATGACGAGCACGCGGTCACCGTCGAGACCGCGAATCACGGGACGCGCCGGTCCCGGACCGAGTGAACGCACGTTCACGCCAGGCTCGGCCTGCAGCGTGGCGCCGATCGTGTCCTGCAGCTGGCGAGACAGGTCTTCGGCCGACAGCACCGACGTAGGCTGATACGACTCGAACTGGGCCTTGGGATTCGGACTGACCGACAGGACCTCGGCGAAGTGCAGGTCGAGGTCGACCTCGATATCGAGGGTGGCGGCGGCCGCGCCAATCGTAACCTCGGTGCGACGACTGCTGTAGCCCTCAGCGCGAACCGAGACGTGGTATTCGCCAGGGGCAAGGCCGTCGAATCGATAGGTGCCGTCGGCGGCGGTGCGGGTCTCGCGCCGCAGTTCCTCGACGACCACCGCGGCGCCGGTCATGGGGTCGCCGCCGGCGCGTGTGACCGTGCCGGTCAGCGAACCGCCCTGGGCGAACGCCAGACCGGCACTTGCGACGAACGCGAGGAGCGTCGCCAGGATGGAGAAGCGGGTTGCGGTGTATCGAGCCACGGGTAGAGGTCCTCCGGAACCACCCCAGCGTAGTGATCCGCACGCCTGGAACCACCGGCGTTCACATGAATGGTCGTTTTTGGCCAATGAGTGGTCGTCGAGCTACGGCTCCGACCGTTGGACACGCCGGCGCCTCATGGCCACCGCAACAGCGGCCACCGCCGTCCAGAGCCCCACGCCAGCCACCGCCGGCACAAGATCGCCGGCCACACCGTCGTCGGCGTGCTGGTGCCGGGGCGTCACGGTCCAGTCCACCGCCTTGATCGGCGCCTCGGCGAACAGGGCCGGAAAGAAGTGCCGCTTGAGCCGCTCGTGGAACGTGGCCACCGAGTCGAGGTACGCGAGATGCGCCGGGAGGTCGGTGCGGGCGAGTCGATCGAACGCCGCCTGCATCGCGGCCGGCGGAAACAGCCACCACCAGCCGCGCACCCATGCGTCGCGGGCGCGCAGGGTCGCGAAGTAGCCGGCGGCCGCATCGCGCGCGGCGTCGTCGCCCCGCTGCTGCATCGCGTAGTACCACGCATTCGAATAGCGGTCGGTCGGCACCGGCGCGGAAGCCCACTCGGGATACCGCTGGTAGAACGCCGCCATCGTCTCGGCCACTGGCCGATCCCACGCGCCGTGGTACCCCTGGCGCTGCTGCACCGTCAGCTCGAGCGCTTCGGGTGCCGGGAAGCGCGCCGACGCCGCCGTGGCCACCAACGTCGGCCCCACCACGACCCAGGCGATCCACAGGCCGAGCAACGCCAGGGCGTTGACGTCGGACCCCTTGCCGGCGGTGTTCACAGCAAAGGCCGCCAGGCCCCACAGAACCACGTACACGACCACGGCCACGGCCGCCATGACGACGCGGCCGTCGAACGGCGCTCCGGCGGCGAGCGGCGCCACGAGCGTCGTGCCCGCTGCCACCGCCAGCACCGCGCCGAGACGCACGGCCAGCTTCACCGAAAGCACGGCCGCGGCCGACACCGGCTGCGCACCGAGCAGCGGCCAGGTGCCGGCCTCGTGTTCGCCGGACACGAGGTCGTGCGCCACGGCGATGACCAGCAGGGGCGCCAGCACGACGAGCACGAACGCGAAGTCGACGTGGCCGAGCGCATCGAGCACGGGGCTGGTGAGGTCACCGTCGTAGAGTTGCCCGTGCAGCGCGAGGATCCGGACCTTCAGGTTGAAGGCGCGCGTTTCCCGCTGGCCCAGGGACAGCGCCGCCCACGCCGAGGGCTCGTGACGCGTATGGAACGCCAGGTAGTAGAGCTGGTCGCCGGCGTTCGCCTCGGGGGGCTGATGCGACAGCACCGCGGCATGCTGCTCCGCCTGCAGGGCGTCGGACGCGGCGAGCGCCTGTCGCTGCCGGGCGATGGCCCGTTCGCCGTGCATCGTGGCTCCGCCGGCCGCAACGACCCACGCCAGCAGCGCCGCCATGAGCGGACGGCTGCGCCAGAGCCGTCGCGCTTCCAGCCGGAACAGCACACCGATCATGCCGACACCTCGGGGCGGAGACGCCAGAGCACCACGATCACGCCGGCGGCCCACGACGCCAGGACCAGACAGGCGGTGCCCGCACGGCCGACCGAGGCCGCCAGGGGCAGCGGCCGGTACTCGAACTGCGGCGACTCGCGCCAGTGGCCGGCTTCGATGCGCTTCCGCGTCGGCGCTTCGCTGCCACTCACCGCCACGTACCGGTCGTCGGCGTGGGCTACTTCATCGGCGTGCAACTGGTTGAGGTGCTGCACGAGCGCGTAGCGATAGTCTTCGGCCTGGCGCTCGAAGTCGTCCACGTAGGCGACATCGACGCCCGCCAGGGCCATCGACACCAGCCGGATCGCGAGGTAGGGCGCGCCGGCCCCGGCGACCGACGCGGCCCGCTCGTGGGCCTGGCGCACCGCCGCCAGGGCGTCGCGCATCCCGCGGTAGGCCTCGGTCGTGAGCCGTTCGCCCTCGATCATCTGCACGCCGTTGTAGTTGATGGGCAGGTCCTCGACCCGCGCCACGCCGGCCTTGGCGAGGACGTCCGCCTTGAAAGCGGCGAATTTTTCGTCGGCTGGGTTGTGACTGTCGCCGAGCGCCCGGGTGCGGCGTTCGACGTCGGCTTCGAACGCCGCGCGCGTCGGCAGGCTGCGGGCGGCGGAGGCCGCCGCAGGCACCACGCGCGGCACGAGCACCCACAGCACGAGCCAGAGCCCCACCAGCACCAGCGTCGCGTCGCGCGACGTGCGACACAGCGCCGAGACGATCACGCCGAGCGCCGCGCAGAGCAGGAAATACAGCACGTGCGCAGCGCCGAGCGCGGCGGCGCGGCTCCACGCGTCGGCCGTCCATGCGGTCTCGCCTGACAGGGCCAGACCGGCACCGACCACGAGCACGCCTGGCACGACGACCGCGAGCGTGGCGGCGGCCAGCGCCAGCGTCTTGCCGCCCAGCCACACCCCCCACGAGACGCCGAGGCTGCGCACCAGGGCGAGCGTGCCGTCTTCGCGTTCGCGCGCCACGGCGCCGGCGGCGGCGACGAACAGCACGAGCGGTACCAGCAGCTGCAGGATCACCGCCATCGACAGACTGCCGAATCGCAGCGGCGAATCCGCCTGCGCCGCCTCGGCGAAGTTCATCGAGTTCTGTCGATGCGCTTCCAGGAACAGGGTCGAGCCGGTGTGCGCGGTGACGCCGGGGTCGAAGACACTCAGCGGCGACCGTGGCCGGAACAGCAGGTAGCCATAGTGCGACACGCGGTGCGGGTGCCGATCGGGTTGCGCCGCCCACTGCGCGTCGACCGTCGAGGCGTAGCGGCGGCGCTGCGCTTCGTAGGCGCGCTCGGCGCGCCACGCCACCAGGCCGCTCGTGGCCACCAACGCAGCCAGCAGCACGCCCAGCACGGTGAACGTGCCGGTGCGGCGCAGCCGCACCAGCTCCGTCCGCACCACCCGCCACAGCGTCATGACGTCACCGCCGCGCCCACGAGGTGACGACCTGCACCGACAGGGTCCGCGGCTGCCCCGGGAAGTTGCCCGCCCGGGCCGCGAACAGCGAGCTGGTGGCGTAGCGGCGGTCGAAGACGTTCTCGAGCCGTACCTGCACGCGCAGCCAGTCGGTGAGGGTCTGGTAGACATGCGCGTCGGCGATGGTGAACGCCTTGGCGCGAATGCCGGCATACGGCTCTTCGCGGTCGCCGACGTGCTGCAGGCTGACGGCGAGCGACGTCGTCCGCGTGACATCGAGGCGCGTGAAGAGGCCGACGAGATGCGGCGCCACGTTCGGCAGCGGCTTCCCCACCACCGACGCCAGCACGTCCTTCGTGATCTCGGAGTCGATGTAGGCGTAGTTGAACGCCACGTTCCAGCGCGGCGTGATCTGGCCGGCGACGTCGAGCTCGAGGCCCCGGTTCACCGCTTCGCCCACCGACAGCACGGCGTTGGCGTTGGCGCCCGCGGGGCCGAGCGCCGGGTCGGGACGCAGGATGTTCGACTTGCGGCCGCGGAAGAGCGCCACGGTCGATTGCAGCCGGCCCTGGAGCAGGTCGCCCTTGGCGCCCACCTCCACCTGCAGCGCCGTCTCCGGATCGTGCGGGCCGTTGGCCGACGGGGCCTGCGCAAGAATCGCCGGCCGCTGGAAGCCGTTGGCGATGCTGCCGAACAGCGACGTCTGCGGCGTGGGCTGGAAGACGAGCCCGAATCGGCCGGTCACCGCCGACTGGGTCGCCTCGAGGACGATGGCCCGGTTGCGGCCCTCATCGTCGTAGTGATCGACACGACCGCCGACCAGGGCCTTCCAGCGCGCGCCGAGCGACATCAGGTCCTGCACGAACAGACCGCTGCGCAGGATGTCGGCGGTGTCGTCGCCATACGACGCCGGCGTCAGCCCGTAGGTGGTCGCGTCGACGCCGTAGGCGGGGTTGGTGAGGGCGATGTTGCCGACCGGACCGCCGCGGCTGCGCTGCAGCGCCGTCGCCGATCGGAACAGGTGATCCTGACGGTACAGGTCGCCTCCGACGGCGATATCGTGCGCGACCGCGCCGGTGCGCCACGGTACCGACAGGATGGCGTTCCACGACACGTCGTCGTTGGTGCGGAGCTGCGACCGGAACTCGCGCTGCATGAAGAGTCCATCGGCCGTGATGCCGCGCGGCTCGTGATACGCCTCTTCGCGGTCGTACTGCAGGTAGCGAAGCGTCGAGTCGAAGCGGATCCCGCGTGCGAACGCCTGATCCCAACGCAGCTGGGCGACGTGGGCCTTCAGGTTCGTGAAGTCGGTGGGCTCCGACGCACTCCAGCGGTAGTCGGCGAGGAAGTCGCCGTTGGCATTGACGGGCACCCCGCGCAGGCGGTGTCCGCCCATGTCCTGGTCGAGGTACTCGTACTCGGCACTCAGGGCCGCGCGCGGCGTCACGCGCCACGTGAGGCCGGTCGCCAGGTGCAGGTTCTGCTCGGTGGCGGGGGTTCGGAAATGATCCCGATCCTCGTAGTACGCGGCGGCACGGTACAGCAGCGTGCGCGACGCGTTCGCCGGCCCCGTGACATCGGCCTCGCCGTAACGCTGGTTGAAGCGTCCGGTGCCGGCCACCGCGCGCACCTGGAACACGTCCTTCGGCTTCTTGGTGACGTAGTTCAGCACGCCCCCGGGCTCACCGGGACCGTACAGCACCGATGCCGGGCCCTTCAGCACCTCCACCCGCTCGACGTTCGTGAGCCGGAACTGGCTGGTGCTGAAACCGGAACTCGCGACGTCGCCTTCGAGGCTCCCGAACGCATTGCCGCGGGCGCCGTTCACGAGCACCTCGCGCTGGGTGAATCCGCGCACGACGGTGGAACTGTAGGGACTGTCGACCACGCCGCTGATGTGTCGATAGAGGTCCTTGGTGTCGAGCGCCCCGACGTCTTCGAGCAGCCGCGCTGGCAGCACGGCGATGGCCTGCGGCACGTCGATGAGCCGGGCCGACGAGCGGGTCGCCATCGCCGAGGTCTCGACGTAGTCGCTCAGGCGCCCCTGCACGGTGAGCGTTTCGTTGACGAGCAGTCCATCGGGCAGCAGCACGTCGAGCTCCGCCATGCCGCTGGCCGCGACCGTCACCTGGCTCGTGGCCGGCGCGAAGCCGCCACGCGTGGCGACGACCGTGTACGTGCCGGGGGCGACGGCGGGCAGGGTGAAGCGGCCGTCAGCGCCGCTGGTAGCCTCGGCGGAGGTGCCGGCGATCGAGATCACCGCGCCCGCGATGGGCTGCTTGTCACGCTCGGCCCGCACGGTTCCGGAAACGGAGACGGTCTGGGCGAACGCCGCCGTCGACCACACGAAGAGTACGGCCGCACGCGCGGCCAGCCGAATCAGCATCGAACGCTCCTCTACGAGACGATGGGGAATCGCGCGAGACGCGTCAGCGCGATCCAGATGAGTGCCAGGGCTGGCACGACGAGGCCCGCGAGCGCGGGCAGGACCCGGGCGGCGACCGTCGAGGCGGCTTCTTCCTCGAACGAGAACCGCGGCGTCGAGTCGTAGTCGGTGAACTGGGCCTTCTGGAAGATCAGCCGGGTGAAGAGGCCGCGCCAGGCCGCATGGTAGGTGTCGACCTGGCGCAGGAAGGCCTGATGGCGCGCGTGACCGGTGCCGGCGACGTCGAAGAGCGCGCTCTGCATCAGCACGGCCGGCGAGATGAACCGGAGGCCGTCGACCAGCTGCTGCTGGCGCGCGACCTGCGCCTCGTAACGTTCGATCACGGGGCGGACACGCCGTTCGACGTCGTCGTTCACGGCTACCCGAATGACGTTGAAGTCGTTCATCGCCTGGGCGGCATCGCCGGTCGCGAGCTCGGGATGGTCTTCGTAGTACCCGGCAAGCAGCTTGCTGCCGGCGGCGTTGGCGTCGTCGGACGCCACCCGCACTGCCTGCACCAGCTCCATGCGCGACGGCACCGGGAAGAACGTGGTCGCGGCAAGGTTGAACACCGCCGGCAACACGACGACGAACACGAGCCAGACGCTGGCCAGCACCGTGGCGTTGGCGGCCGACCGCAGTCCGAGCGACGCCACCACCATCGCCACGCCGAACCAGAACGCGCCGTAGCCGACGACCGCCCCGAGCCACAGCGCCAGCCTGACGAAGGCGCCGGGTGCCGCGAGATCGACCCCCCCGACGACGAGGGCGGCCAGCGTGCAGAGCACCACCGTGCCCACCAGCACACCCGCACGCAGCACCACCTTGCCGGTGAGCAGCGTCGTCAGCGAGACCGGCTGCGACAGCGTCAGCGACAGGGTGCCCTGCTCCTGCTCGGCCGACAGCATGTTGTAGGCGAGCGCCAGGATGAGGATCGGATAGAAGAAGATCAGCACGAACGCGAGATCGAAGCGGCCGACCAGCAGGCGCTGCGGATTTTCGATCTCGGTCGCGCTGACGACGGCGTCGCGCGAGTCGGTCGACACCTTGAAGTAGTACGGCAGCAGGTCGCTCTGGCCGACAGCGAGCGGCGCCAGCGCGGCCGGGGGCAGGACGGCGTACCGCGGGCCGAGGCGTCCGCCGGCGTTCGACGGACTGCGCGGGTCGGCGAACGGCGAGACCTTGCCCCCTCGGGCCAGCTCGTCGAGCTGCGCGCGCAGGCGCCCGTAACGCTCCCCTTCCTCGAGCGTCGCAGTGGCGATGGCGGCGCGCTGGAACTGCACCCAGCGGGCGCCGTTCCACACGCCATAACCGATCGCGGCGATGAAGACCGCGCCGACGAGCCAGAGCGTGGCATCGGCGGCGAGCGCCCGCCACTCGTGCCGGATGATGCGTGCGAGCATGCGTCGACCTCAGTCCACCAGAGCGGTCGACGCTGCCCGGAGCAGTAGCCCCGTGGCGATGACGAGCCACCCGACGAGCACGGCCAGGGCCGGCGCGTACTGCTGCAACACCCACCCGGTCGACGGAGGCGCGTAGTCGAACGGCGCCACCTGATCCCACAGCTCGCGGCCCGCCAGGTACACCTGGCCGGGCTTCTGGTTGGCGGTGATGGCCCCGTTCATCGTGCGCTGGATGCCGCGCCGGTAGGCCTCGGCCGCATTCACGAAGTGGCGATGCTGTGCGAAGTCGGTGCCGGCCAGGCCCATCGACAAGCCGTTGGCGGCCAGCGTCGGCGCCAGGAGCGCGGACCACTGCACGGTGCGGTTCTGGCGGTCGTACTGGTCGAACAGCGCGCCGAAGTGGCGGTCGAACACCTCGTTCCCGTGCTCTTCCCCTTCCTGCAGCGAGACGCCGCTGAAGGCGATCGGCAACGCGGCTTCGGAGTCGACGCGGTACTGCCGGAAGAGTTCCTCGCGCCGGCGCGCGAGCCGTTCCTCCATCTCTTTCGGATCGTTCAGGTCGGCCTCGAGCGTCTTCTGGAACTCCACGGCGGAGGGCGTGGGATGGAGCCAGGCCGCCAGGTCGGACACGACGCGTGGCGCCACCACGCTGTTGGCGAACCAGAACGTGAGCAGCACGACCAGGGCCAGGCGCGACGACGACGCCCACGCCGACACCCACAACGAGACAGCGGTGAGCGCGGCGAAGTAGACGATGTAGACGCCCGACAGCGCGAGCACACGGGTGGGGTCGTCGGCCAGCAGGCCTTCGCTGGTCGACAGCGTGAGGGCCACGACGCACACCAGCGTCGCCGGCAGCAGGATCAGCGCCAGCGCCGACGCGATGCCGACGGCCTTGCCGAGGGCGAGATCGCGAGGCCGGGCGCCGACACTGAGCAGCTGCCGCAGCGTGCCCTGCTCGCGTTCGCCGGCGAACGCCGAGAAGGCCATGAGCACGATGAAGAGCGGTACCAGCACCTGCAGCACCTCGGCACCGGTCATCGATCCGAACCGCTGCACGGCGGTGCGATCCTGCGCCGGCCGATACTTCATCTCGTTCTGCTTGTGGGCCTCGAGCCAGACGGCCACGCCGACGTACGGGTCGATGCCGGTGTCGACCATCGCCAGCGGACTCGCCGGCTTGAACGCATAGACCCCATAGTGGGCGGCCGAATGCGGGTTCTTCTTCGGCTGCGTCAGCCACTGCTCCCGCGTCGCCTGCTGCGCGGTGCGATGCTGCGCCGCCAGGTCGGCGTAGGCTTTCCAGCCCGCTCCCAGCGAGACGACCGAGACGACCAGCACGAGCCCGGCGAGCACTCGGAACCGGCCGTCGCGCAGCAGGTCGAGCAGTTCTTTCCTGGCAATCCGCAGAATCATGGACGGCTCCGGCGCTAGTCGCGCATGTGCTCGAGGTAGACGCGCTCGAGGTCGGCGTGGCCGAACTCGTCGGTGGTGTGCTGGGCGACCAGCGTGCCGTGCTTCATGATGCCGACGCGGGTGCCCGATTCCTTGGCGCGGAAGAGGTCGTGCGTCGCCATCAGCACGGCGACGCCGTTGGCGCTCATGCGCCGCAGCAGGTCGGAGAACTCGTTCGAGGCCTTGGGGTCGAGACCCGAGGTGGGCTCGTCGAGCAGCAGCGCGCGGGCGCCCTTGGCGATGGCGATGGCGATGCCGACCTTCTGCCGCATGCCCTTCGAATAGGTGCCGACGCGGCGGTCGGCGGCGTCGGCCGCCAGTCCGACCTCGGTGAAGTACGCCAGCATCTGCTCGCGCGTGAGGTCGGGCTTACCGGCGAGTGCGGCGAAGTACTCGAGGTTCTCGAGGCCGGTGAGGTTGCGATAGAGCATCACCGTCTCGGGGATGTAGGCCAGGTACTTCTTCGTCTCGAGCGGCTCGCGGGTGACGTCGAGGCCGTTGACGAGCGCCGTGCCCGACGTGGGGGCGATGAAGTTCAGGAACAAGTTGATGGTGGTGGTCTTCCCGGCGCCATTGGCGCCGAGCAGACAGAACACGTCGCCCGGGGCGACGGTGAGGGTGAGGGCGTCGAGGGCGGTGACGCCGTTGTAGCGCTTGGTCAGGGCCTGGGC
>WBZP01003746.1_pt1 | contig 16269 bp, 15 predicted proteins | sample 5204301 | NCBI WGS metagenome assembly WBZP01 (sample SAMN12412401, study PRJNA552823) | activated sludge metagenome | isolation source: activated sludge from nitrification reactor of wastewater treatment plant... | place: USA: Pennsylvania | collected 2017
CGGTTGCTGCGGCCTGTTCGGTATCAAGCCGAGCCGCGGGCTGATCCCGCACGGCCCGCTCCAGGGCGAGGGGCTCAACGGCAGCGCGACCGACGGCGTCGTCTCGCGCTCGGTCCGCGACAGCGCGCGGATGCTCGACGTGCTCGCCGGGCCCGCGGCTGAGTCGCCGTATCTGATCCAGGGCTCGGAGACGCCCTACGCCGATGAGGTCGGAGCCGACCCAGGCAGGCTCAAGATCGCCTACTTCACGGAGACGGCGATCAACCCGAGTCCGGACGCCGAGGCGGTCAGAGCCGTCGATGATGCGGCCGCGCTGCTGGAGTCGCTCGGGCACGAGGTCACCGCACTCCCGACGGCGCCGTTCGACGACGCGCAGCTCGCCGAGGACTTCCTGATCGGCTGGTTCGCCTACTGCGCCTGGGGAGTCGCCGAGGCGAAGGCGCTGACCGGCGCCAAGGACCGCGACTTCGAGGACGACACGCTGATCATGGCCGCGCTCGGACGCGGTGCGGGCGCGGTCGCGTTCTGCTCCGCGATCGAGCGCAAGCAGGATCACGTCCGCGCGCTCGCCGCGTTCCACGAGCAGCACGACCTGCTGTTGACTCCGACGCTTGCGACGCCGCCGCCGAAGGTCGGCGCATTCGACCAGCCGCCGGCGATGAAAGCCGCGGCGAAAGCCGTGATCAAGGCTCGTGCCGGCGGGCTGTTGCGTCACACGTCGATCGTCAAGGACATGATCGAGAAGAACCTCGGCTGGGTGCCGTACACGCAGCTCGCGAACATCACGGGCCGCCCGGCGACGAGCGTGCCGCTGCACTGGACCGCCGCCGGCCTGCCGCTCGGCGTCCAGTTCGTCGGCCGGCTCGGCAGCGAGGGCCAACTGCTCAGGCTCGCCGCGCAGCTCGAGGCGGCGCAGCCGTGGGCGGGGCGGCGGCCGGCGTTGTAGGGGCACGCGGGCGCCAGCGCTACCGCGGCGCTGGTACCGCCTGGCGACACATACGGTCGTCAGCCGGTACCAGCGGAGCGGGGCACGCGCGGCGCCGACGCCCGGCTACCCTCAAGGCATGGCCATCACAACCGCCCCCGGCACGCGCGGGGACCTGTTCGACGACGTCCACGACGACTTCCGCGAGAGCTTCCGCGGCTGGCTCGAGACCGAGGTCGTCCCGAACCACGAGCAGTGGCAGCACGACCACATCGTCTCGCGTGACCTCTTCACGAAGGCCGGCGAGAACGGCTTCCTCGGGCTTCCGGTCGAGGAGCAGTACGGCGGCGCTGAGGTGACCGACTGGCGCTTCAACGCGATCATGAGCGAGGAGGCCGCCTACGCCGGTGTGGTGAGTTCGTGGATGGGCCCGACCGTTCACAACGATCTCGGCGTCCCCTACCTGATGGCGGCCGCCAACGAGGAGCAGAAGGAGCGGTGGTTCCCGCAGATCGTGACCGGCGAGAAGATCCTCGCGCTCGCGATGACCGAGCCCGGCACCGGCTCCGACCTCGCCGGCATCGCGACTCGCGCGGTGCGCGACGGCGACGACTGGATCGTCAACGGCGCCAAGACGTTCATCTCCAACGGCATCAACGCCGACCTCGTCGTGGTCGCGGTCCGCACCGGCGACGACCCGCACAAGGGCCTCTCGATGATGGTCATCGAGCGTGGCTTCGAGGGCTTCGAGCGCGGCAAGCAGATCCACAAGCGCGGCCAGCACGCCAACGACACCGCCGAGCTGTTCTTCAACGACTGCCGTGTCCCGGGCGAGAACCTGCTCGGTGAGGAGGGCACCGGCTTCGCGCAGCTGATGACTCACCTGATCCCCGAGCGGCTCGGTGTCGCTGTCAGCTCGGCCGCCGCGACCGAGGCCGTCGTCGAGTTGACGCTCGAGTACGTCAAGGAGCGCAAGGCGTTCGGCAAGCCGGTCGGCACGTTCCAGAACTCGCGCTTCCAGCTCGCCGACGCGAAGACGAAGGCCGAGGTCACGCGCGCGTTCACGGACCGCACGCTCCAGCGCTACATCGACGGCACCTGCACGGTCGCCGAGGCTGCGATGGCCAAGACCTGGACGACCGAGGTGCTCTCCGACGTCTGCGACGTCTGCGTGCAGATGCACGGCGGCTACGGCTACACCGAGGAGTACAAGGTCTCCGAGTACTGGGTCGACTCGCGCGTCAACCGCATCTACGCGGGCACGAACGAGATCATGCGCGAGCTGGTCGGCCGCTCGCTCGGCCTGTAGCTCGGAGCACCTAGAGGGCACCAGCGTCGCGCTCGATCACGCGCCCGCGCAGCAGGCTGACAGGCGGCCCTTGTCAGTTGTGCATCGCGGCGACCGGCCGCTCGATCTCGAAGTCGGCCGGCTCGACGTGGTCGAGCAGCTGGCCGTGGCGCTTGACCGACCACGCCCAGATCCCGATCTTGCCCTCGGCGTTGTGGTACCAGGACTGGCAGCCGCCGGCCCAGGTCGTCGTCGGGAAGCTCTTCTCCATCTCGCGGTAGTAGGCGTCGGTCACGTCCTGCCGCGGACTGGCAGCGACGACCTCGCCGCGGCGGATCCGCTCGATCCATTGCATCGCGTAGGCGACTTGGGTCTCGGCGACCGCGACCAGCGAGTAGTTGCCGACAGGGCTGTGTGGCCCCTGGAGCGTGAACATGTTCGGGAACCCTGGGATCGCGACCGAGCGGTAGGCCTGGGGCCCGTCCGCCCACGCCTCTTCGAGCGTCAGGCCGTCCTTGCCGGTGATGGCCATCGGCCGCATGAAGGCGGCCGCGTCGAAGCCGGTGCAGTAGACGATCACGTCGGCCTCGTGGAGCACGCCGTCCTTCGTGCGGATCCCGCCGGACTCGACGCGGTCGATGCCGTCGGTCAGCAGCTCGACGTCCGGCCGCTGCAGCGCCTTGAGGTAGTTGGGCGCGATCACGAGCCGTTTGCAGAGCGGCTCGTAGTCGGGAACGATCTTCGCGCGCAGCGCATCGTCCTTGATCACGTGATTCATGTTCCAGCGGACGAGCCACTGCGCGAACCGGCGCCGCGGCCCGGGCGTGATCACGGCGTGGCCGAAGAAGTCCCGCAGGACGTGGTCCCAGAACGCGTAGCCGACGCGGTTGAGCTTCCGAAAGCGGTTCAGCAGCTTCCGTGTGCGGTCCGAGTACTCCGGGTTGGCGATCTCGAACACCCAGTGCCGCGAGCGCTGGTAGACGTCGACGTGCGACGCGACGCCGGCGATCGCGCCGACGATCTGCGCGCTCGTTGAGCCGGTGCCGACGATCGCGACACGCTTGCCGGCGAGCGAGACCGATTCGTCCCAGCGCGCCGAGTGGAACGAAGGGCCGGCGAATGTCTCCATCCCCTCGATCTCAGGCATCTTCGGGTGGTGGAGGACGCCGGTCGCGCAGACGACCACGTCGGCCTCGTGCTCGTCGCCGGCGGCGGTCACGAGCCGCCAGTGGTCGCCCTCCCACTCCGCCGAGGCGATCTCGGTGTCCATCTCCATGAACCGGCGCAGGCCCTCCTCGTCGGCGTAGCGGAGCATGTACTGCTGGATCTCGGAGCCCGGCGCGAGCAGGTGGCTCCAATCGGGGTTCGGTCGCTTGCGGAACGAATAGAAGCGACCAGGCACGTCGCAGGTGAGGCCCGGGTAGCGGTTCTCCCGCCACGTGCCGCCGACCTCGCCGGCCTTCTCGAAGATCGTGAACGACTCGATCCCGGAGTCCTTGAGCGCGCTGCCCATGATCATCCCGGAGAGGCCCGCGCCGATGATCGCGACGCTGGGTGTGGCTGCTGTGGAGTTGGTCATCGCCTGCGTGTTGTAGCTGATTTGACGATGTGTCAACCCGGTCGCTGAGCTCGACGTCTTGGTCTCAAGCAATCATGTATCAGATCCGATACACTTGCATCGTGTCCGGTGAATACCCAGGTTTCGACCTCGCAGCAGTGCTCGCATCGGCGGCCGAGCTACAGCGCGTCGTCCCTGATGCCGTGCTCGTCGGGGGTGCGGCGGCCGCGCACTACGCCGGGCACCGTGATTCTTTCGATCACGATCACGTCCTTCCCGACCTGTCCGAGCGTTACGCGGACGTGCTCGAGGCGGTTGAGGCGACCGAAGGCTGGATCACGAGCGTCCGCGCCAGCTCGCCACCGATGACGCTGCTCGGGCAGCTCGGCGGTATCGAGGCCGGTCTTCGTCAGCTGAGGCGGACTCGGCCGCTCGAAGTCGAGCGGGTTGCGCTGCCCGGCGGCGCCGAGGTGACCGTCCCGACGATCGAGGAGATCTTTCGCATCAAGGCGTACCTGTGCCTGCAACGCAATCAGGTCCGGGACTACCTCGATGTCGCCGCTCTCGCCCGCACGCTCGGCGTTGGCGCCGCCGCGGCGGTGCTCGCCGGAATCGACGACTACTACGCCGACCGCTCCGGAGAGGCGGGCTCGGTCTTGACCGGTGTCGTCGAGCGCCTTTCTGCCCCGTCGCCGCGGGACAGCCGGGCGACCAAACAGTTGCCGTCCTACAAGCGGCTCGATCCGGCCTGGCACGACTGGAAGGATGTGGTCGCGGCCTGTCAGGCGCTGGCCGACGCGACGCTCGTGCGAGTTGAGGAAGAGGCGCCTTGACGCTCACGTTCCGCAACCTCGAAGGCGACCCGCGGGCACCGGTGTCGACCTGGCCGTACGAGGCGATCGTCACCGCGATCGAGCGCGGCCTGATCGGCGATTGGGCCCGGCTCACCGCCGAGATCGCTCTCGACCCGTGGGGCGAGGTCGCGCGGCAGGTCGAGGAGTACCTGGCCTATGCGGAGCCCGGCGGCGTCACCGCGCTGCTGCATCGGGCGATTGTCCGGGCGCGCGAGTCCGCCGAAGAGAACGAACGTGCCGTGGTCGCGAGCGAGGTTCGGCGGCTTCACGATCGCAGCGGCCTCAGCGCCGAACAGTTCGCGCGCCGGATCGGCACCTCACGGACACGGCTCTCCACCTACAGGACCGGCAGCGTGACGCCGTCGGCCGCGCTCATGGTTCGGATGCGTGCGGTCGCCGATGCCAGGGCGGCACGGATGACGCGCCGCCCGCGCGGGTGATCCGTGTCGACACCGATTCCCGTGCGCGCCCGCGCCCTGACGCGCCGCCGCCGCTGTCAACATTCCCGCCCCGATGCCCGACGCTCCCCCCTGGCCCTCGGCTCCTGCCGTCCACGCCTTCGACGACGACCTCGGCCGCATCGACGCCGTCGCGACAGGCGAGGCGATCGACGCAGGCGAGCTGACGACTCGCGAGGTGCTCGAGGCGACCGTCGCCCGCGCGCGTAAGGTCGAGCCGCAGCTCGGCGCGATCGCGTGCGAGCGGTTCGACGAGGTGCTCGCCGCGCCGGCGCCCGAGCGCAAGCGGCCGGGCTCGCTCGACGCGCTGCCAACCTTCATCAAGGACATGGTCCCGGTCGCGGGCCTGCCGCTGACGTGGGGGTCGGTCGCCCTCCACGGCGGTCCGCCGATCAAGAAGAGCAAGGGCATCGCCGTCGACTTCGACCGGATCGGGATGGTCACGATCGGTCTTTCGACGATGCCGGAGTTCGGCTTCACCTCCTCGACCGAGTTCCCGCACACCGACCCGACCCGCAACCCCTGGAACCTCGAGCGCTCGATCGGCGGCTCCTCCGGCGGCGCCGCCGCGCTCGTCGCAGCCGGCGTCGTCCCGATCGCGCACGCGGCCGACGGCGGCGGCTCGATCCGGATCCCGGCGGCCTGCGGCGGCCTCGTCGGCCTCAAGCCGACGCGCGCCCGGCTCCGACCGCACCCCGAGGAGGAGCTGATGCCGGTCGCGGTCTCCGTCGATGGCGTCGTCACGCGCTCCGTTCGCGACACCGCGCGCTTCTACGCCGAGATGGAACGCGTGCGCCCGAACAGAAAGCTGCCGATGATCGGCGAGGTCACGAGCCCGCCGGCGCGGCGGCTGCGGATCGGCGCGATCGCCGACGTGCCCTACGACGTCGAGATCGACGCGCCGACCGCCGCCACGTTCGCCGCGACCGAGCAGCTCCTGACCGATCTCGGCCACGAGGTCGAAGAGACCGCCGCGCCTTTCACCGAGGGAGACCGCGACGACTTCATCTTCTTCTTCCAGTTCCTCTCGTTCCTCGCGACGCGCACGGCCCGGCTCAGCCACGGCGGCCACGTGACGACTGCGGACTTCACCGACTACACGCAGGGGATGGCGAACGCGTTCAAGAAGAACCCCGGCCGGATCGTTGGGGTCTCGCGCCGCCTGCGCCGCGCCCGTGCCCGGCTGCACGAGGTCTTCGGCCGCTACGACGTGCTGCTGACGCCGACGCTGACCCATTTGCCGCCGCCGCTCGGCTATCTCGGCGCCGAAGTGCCTTACCAGGAGATGCTCGACCGGCTCGCGCCGTGGATCGCGTTCCCGCCGATCGCGAACGTCGCCGGCACGCCCGCGATCACGCTGCCGCTCGGCTTCGACCCCGAGACGAACCTGCCGGTCGGGTCGATGCTCTGGGCCGACTACGGCCGCGACGCGACGCTGCTCGAGCTGGCGCTCGAGCTCGAACAGGCGCGGCCGTGGCCGGGTGCATCTGTCAGCTGACGGACCGCACACCAAAGATCGCCACATAGCGCGCGAATCCCGGTACATTCGAACGCGAACAACTGCCGTCCAGGTCTCCCGGGGGAGGATCGACCTATGCGCTTCGCCGTCACCACCGCTCATCGTGTCCGCTGGCTGTTCGCCGCACTGGCGCTAGCCGCGCTCGCAATCGCCCTGCTCGCCCGCTCCGACGAGAGCCGCGCCCAGGCAACATGCGTCAAGCCGCAGAAGCTCGGAGTCGTCTTCGTGATCGACGACTCCGGCTCGATGCTCAGCAACGATCCCGACAAGCTGCGCGGCAGCGCGGTCGGCGTCGGCGTCGACCAGCTCCCCGACGGATCGGTCGCAGCTGTAACCAAGTTCTCGACCGACGCGAGCGTGATTAGCGCGCCGACGCTGATCGACGCGAACGGCCGTAACACGATCAAGCAGGCGACCGCCGCGGGCCTCGCCTCCTCCGGCTCGACCGACTACGCCGACGGCCTTGCGATCGCGAAGACGCAGCTCGACCTGATGACCGACGCCGACAAGAAGGTCGTCGTCTTCATGTCGGACGGCGTCCCCAACAGCGGCTTCGACGCGGCGACCGCGGTCCCGGCGCTCGGCGTGCCGATCTACACCGTCCGCTTCGGCACCGCCGACGCGACGATCCTGCAGAACATGGCGTCGCTCTCCGGCGGCACCTACTCGGACGCCCAGTCGGCCGGCGACCTGCAGGCGATCTTCGGCCGTGCGGTCTCCAGCCTCACATGCGACAAGTCGAACGTGACCGAGTCGTTCACGCTCGCCCCGGGCGTGACGCGGACGATCCCGTTCGTCGTCTCGGCCGGTGACGGCTCGTTCCGCGCGCTCGCCGCCTGGTCGACCGGCAAGGTCGGCGTCCGCGCGATCCGGCCCGACCAGAGCGCGATGACCCCGGACGCGCTGCTGACCGGCGAGGCATTCAACTCGCAGCCGACGTACGCGCTGCTCGAAGGCCAGCTACCGGCCGTCGGCACATGGAACCTCGAGCTGACCGCCGACGCGAGCAACGCGGCCGCGACGAACGTGACGATCGACGTGTTCAAGCGCGGCCTCGCGATCAAGCGGCCGACCGGCATCCAGGTGTTCTGCAACCGCGCCGCCCAGAAGGGCGTCGCGGCGCCGTGCACCGTCACCGTCGGTGACGCGGGCCCGCCGCCGCGGCAGACGCCGACCGGCGCCGTGAACTTCACGGCGACGCGCGGCACTCCGGCGACCGCTTCGTGTCAGCTCCAGCCGACGCCGCTCTCCCCGGGCGTGGCGAGCTGCGCGATCCAGTACACGCCGTCCGACCAGGACGGGATCGGCGTCGCCTTCCCGGTCACTGCCGTCTACGAGGGCGACGGCGTGTTCGGGCCGACGACCGGCGTCCACAAGCTGATCAACGCCGCCTGCATCGAGATCGGCACGACGAAGTGCGTCAGCGGCGTCGCGATAGATCTCTCCGGCAAGGGCGGCACGATCACGTCGTCGAACATCCCGATGACGATCGGCTGCGCCGCCGGCGGGCAGACCCAGAAGGATGGCCCGGTCACCGGTGACCTCTGCGGCGTCTCGGTCGCGGTCGACGCCGACGGTAAGGGCATGGCAAAGGTGCTGAAGGGCGCCACCACCAACGTCGCGAACTCGCTCAAGACGCTGACGTCGTCGGTCAAGAACGTCGCCACGCAGGTCAGTCAGGTGCTCAGCGGCTCCGCCTCGCAGAACAACGCGACGCCGGTCACGCCGCCGGCGACGAATGACCCGAACGCGACGCCGGGCGCGGTCACGAACAAGGCGCTTCGCCGCGGGCTCGATGTATCGGCTGCGGCGAAGAAGAAGAAGCGCAAGGTGAGCTTCCGGCTCGGCACCGCGCAGGTCCTGATCGCCGGCGGCAACAAGCAGGCGATCAAGGTCCCGCTGACCAAGCGCGGCAAGGCGGTCAGGACGCTGATGCGGAAGCTGAAGTCCAAGACCGTGCCGGCTATCGTGACCGTCAGCTTCACCGTCAACGGCAACAAGGTCACGACCGTCAGGCAGAAGGTCAAGCTGCGGATCCGCTGACCGCGCGCTGACCCATCGCGGCGATAGCCTCGCCGCGATGGGCTCAGTGATCACATGGCTCGGGCACAGCACCGTGCTGATCGAGTCCGGCGGCGCTCGCCTGCTGACCGACCCGCTGCTGCGTCGCCGCGTCGCCCATCTTCGCCGTGACAACGCAGTCACGGTGCCCGGCGCCGCCGTCGACGCCGTCCTGCTCTCCCATGTTCACCTTGACCACTTCGACCAGCCGTCGCTCCGTCAGGTCGGCAAGGGGACGACGGTGATCGTGCCGCGCGGCTCCGGGCGGCTCGTCAGCCGCCGCGGCTTCACCGATGTCGTCGAGCTGCTGCCGGGGGATGAGCACCCCGTCGGTGATGCGGTCGTGCGGGCGACGCCGGCCGAGCACACCGCCAAGCGCGTGCCGATGACCGCGATCGTGCCGGCGATCGGCTACGAGGTCGTCGGCTCGGATCGCGTGCTGTTCTCCGGGGACACCGATCGCTTCGGCGGGATGGCCGAGCTCGCCGGCGCCGACGCGGTGCTGATCCCGATCTCCGGCTGGGGCCCGAAACTGCCCGCCGGTCACCTCAACCCGCACAGCGCCGCCGAGTCGCTGGCAGTGCTCCGGCCTCGGGTCGCGATCCCGATCCACTGGGGCACCTATTCGCCGATCCACCGCCGCGGCGCGGCGCCCGTCGCTCCTGCCGCCGAGTTCACCGCCCACGCTGCCGAGTGCGCGCCGGATGTCGAGGTCCGTGTGCTCGCGCACGGGGAGAGGACGGAGCTGTGAGCGACCAGGCGTTCGGGGAGGCGGTCCGCTGGGAGCCCGAGCGGCCGAAGCTGCACGTGCTGCGGCTGCTCGCCGCCTGGGCGATCACGACCGTCGCGGTGATCGTCGCGGCGAAGGTAACGCCCGGGGTCACGCTCGCCGACCCAACCAGCGCGCTCTTCGTACCGATCGTGATCGCGCTCGTCAACGCGGTCATCACGCCGCTCGTCGCGGCACTGCGGCTGCCGTTCACGCTCGTGCTCGGGCTGCTGCTGGTGCTGATCGTCGACGCCGGTGCGCTGATCGCCGCCGACCGGCTGCTCGAGGAGATGATCGACGTCGAGTCGTTCGCGGCTGCGCTCTGGGCGGCGCTCGTGATCTCGGCCGTAGCGATCGTGCTCGAGGTCCTTGCCGGGACCAACGACGATTCGGCCTACCGGCTGCGCGTGATCGAGCGCGTCGCCCGCCGGCAGGGCGCCGTCGCCCGCACCGACACTCCGGGGATCGTCTTCCTCGAGATCGACGGGCTCGCGCTCGGGATCCTGCGGCGCGCGATGCGCGATGGCAGCGCGCCCGAGATGGCGCGCTGGGTCGCCGATCACGGCTACGAGCTGACCGGCTGGGAGCCCGACCTCTCTTCGCAGACCGGCGCCAGCCAGGCCGGGATCCTCCATGGCTCGAACGACTGCATCCCGGCGTTTCGCTGGGTCGAGAAGGAGACAGGCACCGTCGTCGCATGCTCGTCACCGGGGGACTGCGCCGCGATCGAGCGGCGGATCTCGACCGGTGACGGGCTGCTCCGCAGCGGCGGCGCGAGCCGCGGCAACCTGCTCTCCGGTGAGGCCGACGAGGCGATCCTGACGGTCAGCCGCGCGCGCTCCGAGATGCGTTCGAACCCCGGCTACCGCGCCTTCTTCGCCAACGGGTTCAACGTCTCGCGGACGCTCGCGCTGGTCGGCTGGGAGCTGCTGCTCGAATGGACGGCGGCGCTGCGCGCGCGGCGCCGCGACGTGCGCCCGCGCGGCCACCGCGGCGGCATCTACCCGTTCCTGCGCGCGTTCATGTGCGTCTTCGTCCGCGACCTCGTCGTCTTCGGCGTGCTCACCGACATGATGCGCGGGCGGCCCGCCGTCTACGCGACGTTCGCGAGCTACGACGAGGTCGCCCACCACTCGGGCCTCGAACGCGCCGACACGCTCGAGGCGCTGCGCAAGGTCGACCAGCAGTTCGGCCGGATCGCGGCTGCGCGCCGCTTCGCCCCGCGCCCGTACGAGATCGTCGTTCTCTCAGATCACGGCCAGACCCAGGGAGCCACGTTCAGGCAACGGAACGGCTACGCGCTCGAGGATCTCGTCAAGGAGGCGCTCGGTGGCGCTGCCGTGAGCGCCTACACCGGCGGCGACGAGCAACGTGCGATGGCGCGGATCGCGGTCTCCGAGGCGACCGGCTCGAGCGCGGCGGACGCCGCCGGCGAGAGCGGCGAGGAGCCGGGCGGCGAGGCGATCGTGCTCGGCTCCGGCAACCTCGGCCTGATCTACCTGATGGAGTCGCGCGAGCGGATGACGCGCGAGCAGATCGACGCCGCCCACCCGCGGCTGCTCGCGGCGCTGCGCGACCACCCGCACGTCGGCTGGGTGATGGTGCGTTCGGCCGGGGACGGCGCGGTCGTGCTTGGGGCGGACGGTGCCGAGCACCGGCTCGTCTCCGGCGAGGTGGACGGGGTGGACCCGCTCGCCGTGTTCGGTGCGAACGCGCCCCGTCACCTGATCCGCAGCGATGGATTCTCCAATGCGCCCGACATCTGGGTCGGATCGTTCTACGACCCCGAGCTCGACGAGGGCTGCGCGTTCGAGGAGCTGATCTCCTTCCACGGTGGGCTCGGTGGGCCGCAGACCGAGCCGTTCATCCTGCATCCCAGGTCGCTGCCGGTATCCGGCGACCCGATCATCGGGGCCGCGCAGGTTCATGCCGTGCTCTGCGGCTGGCGCGCGCAGCTTCAAGGCTGAGCGAGCAGGTTCGGGCACCCGCGAAGCGAACACCGGCATAGATGCTCTCAGCACTGTTGATGCTGCGCCGGATGAGGCGGGCGGTCCGGTTCGCGGCGCGTGACGAGGAGTTCCTCCCCGTGCTCGGCGCCGGGGCCTTCATGCTCGTGATCGGGACGGTGGCGTTCGCGCTCGCCGAAGGCTGGTCGCCGGTCGACGGCGCCTACTTCTCGCTCAGCCTGCTGACGACGACGAGCCAGAGCGATCCGGACCTGGTCCTCACCGGCAACTGGATCAAGGTCTTCGCGATGGCCTACCAGCTCGTCGGCATCGGAGTGCTCGTGGAACTGCTGCGCCGGCTCGCGTTCGGCTTCATCGAGGCGCGCAAGGACGAGGTTGCCGCCACGTCCGACGCCGGTGGGGCGCCGGACGCGACGGGCTAACCACCTAGGACGCGGAGTGCGCGTGGTCGTGATGGCCGACCACCGGCAGCTCCGAGACGAGCTTCGGGACGAACATCAAGGCGCCGACGCCGATCAGGACGTAGACGACGTCCGCACCGGTGCCGGTGCCGACGACCGAGGTGATGATGTTGGTGTCGAACAACACCGCGATGGCGCCGGAGACGCCGCCGAGGATGACGAGCAGGAGAGCGAGGGGCTCGAGTCGCTTCATGAGGTCCATCTGAACTACCTCCTGGGCCTGCTGCTCGCCTCACATGGCGGGCTCGACATTGTGGCAGGCGTTACTAATACTCCTGAGCGCCGAAACGGTTACGCAGGCGCCGGTGGCGGTGGCGGAAGATCGCGGCGACGACGCGGCGGTGGAGCGGGCCGATCAGGCGCACCCGCGGGACGAACGTGAGCGTGTCGGTCAGCTCGCAGCGGCCGTCGCCTGCCGGCTCGACGATGCGCTCGTGCTGCCAGAGCCGCGCGCTCAGCATCGGCGAGCGCTCGAGGAAGCGGCGGCCGTCCTCGATCTCGATCAGCGTGAGGTCGTCGTAGTCGAACGGGATCACGCCGAACAGCGAGACGCGGCTGCGGAAGAGCCGCTCGCCGAGCGGCACCGTCTCCGGCGTCAGCCGCTCGAAGCCGTCGGGGATCGACATCCGGATCCACGGGCCGAGCTCCTCGTTGATGCCGGCCGGCGTCGTCACGTGCTGCCAGACCGCCGCGGCATCTGCGGTCAGGACCGAGCGCTGCGTGACGACCTGCTCGCCGCTCATGCGTCGGTCACCCCCGACGTGCGCGGCCCGGCATCGCCGAACGGCTCGTCGCGCTCGCGCACCGCCTCGCGGAAGCCGGCCTCGGCGGCGCGCTGCTGGAAGCCGTAGCCCTCAGGCGTGTGCCGTGTGATGCCGTCGAGCAGGGTGCCGAGCGCCTGCGTCTGGCCGAGCCCGCCGTAGACCTCCTGGTTGACGAGCAGCTTCATCATCTGGAGCTGGTTGAGCGGCATCCGGGCGATCCGCTCGGCGAGCGCCTCGGTTCGTGCGTCGAGGTCGGCGGCGGGCGGTGCCTCGGTCGCAAGGCCCCAGTCGAGCGCCTCGCTGCCGCTCAGGCAGTCGCCGGTGAAGAGCAGGCGCTTGGCGCGCGCGGGGCCGAGCCGGCGGGTCCACATCGAGGTCGTCGGCGAGCCCCAGACGCGGGCCGGCGGGTAGCCGATCTTCGCGTCATCGGCGATCACGAGCAGGTCCGAGCAGAGTGCGAGGTCGGTGCCGCCGGCGACGCAGAAGCCGTGGACCTTGCAGATCACCGGCTTCGAGCAGTGGAACAGCGACATGAACGCGCGCACGTTCCGGCTCATCATCGAGTAGTCGACCATCGGGTCCCACTGGCCGGCCGGGTCGTGGTTCTTCGCCTGGACGATCGGGTCGAGCACCGTGCCCTCTACGCCGCCATAGCCGGAGTCGATCCCGCTCTCGGCGCTCGCGACGAGGTCGTAGCCGCCGCAGAAGCCCTTGCCGCTCCCGCTCAGAAGCAGCACGCGGACCGCCGGATCAAGGTCGGCGTGCTCGACGAGCCGTTCGAGCTCGCCGATCAGCTCGGCGGTCAGGCCGTTGGCGCGCTCGGGCCGGTTCAGCGTCAGCCGCGCGATCGCGCCCGTCGTCTCGTACAGGATCACCGGCTCGCTCATCGGGCCGACCCTACCGGCGCGAAGCGGCGATGATGCGGCGATGAGCGCGCCCGTCATCCACTCGCTGAACTGCTCGACGATGTGCCCGAACGGTGCTGTCCGCCTCGGCATCATCGAGGCCGACCCCGGCCACCTCGTCGCGCAATGCCTGCTGATCGAAGGCTCGAGCGGGCTGATTCTCGTCGACACCGGCTTCGGCACGGACGACGTCAGGGACCGGGGCCGGCTCGGCCCGGCGCGCCTGCTCACCGGCCCGATCCTCGACGAGAAGGAGACGGCGATCCGTCAGATCGAAGGGCTGGGGCTCGACCCGGCCGACGTCCGCCACATCGTCGTCACCCACCTCGACCTCGACCACGCCGGCGGCATCGGTGACTTCCCGAACGCGGAAGTTCACGTGCATCGCACCGAGCTCGACGCCGCGCTCCATCCGACCCGGCGCACGGCGACGCGGTACCGCAGCGCGCAGTGGGCGCACGGGCCCAAGTGGGCCGCGCACGAGACGCAGGACGGGGACGCGTGGAATGGGTTCGCGCGGGCGCGGCTGCTCGAGGACGCCGGGGTCGAGGTCGCGCTGATCGCGCTCCACGGGCACACGTCCGGGCACAGCGGCGTCGCCGTGAACACCGGCAGCGGCTGGCTGCTGCATGCCGGTGACGCGTATCTCCACCACGGTGAGATTGAAACTCCGGTGCGGACGACACGGGGGCGGGTTCTCTACCACCGGCTCAACTCGGTCGACGAGACGCTGCGCCGAGAGAACGCGGCCCGCCTCGCCGAGCTGGCGCGCGAGCACGCCGGTGACGTGACGGTCTTCTGCTCGCACGACCCGGCCGATCAGGTCCGGGTGCGGGCAGAGCTTGCCGGCGTTTGACGGAGGTTTGCCCGGCCGTTTACCGGTGTGGGCCTAGGGTCGTTCCCATGCGCACGGTCCTCGCCTCAGCCCTGATCGCCGCCTCGGTCGCGGCGGCTCCACAACTCGCGGACGCCAAGAACGGCGGCAGTGACGGCCTCGTCTCCGCGGCCGGCGACTGCAGCGGCTCGGCCCGCACGAAGCTCCAGGCCAAGCCCGATGACGGCCGGCTCGAGGTCGAGTTCGAGGTCGACCAGAACCGCTCGGGCGTGCGCTGGACGGTCACGATCCGCCGCAACGATCGAGTGGTCGTGAACACGACGCGCAGGACCGCCGGCGCGAGCGGGTCGTTCTCGGTCGAGCGCAAGATCGCGAATCCGGCCGGTACCGACACGATCTCGGCGCGCGCGGTCAGTAGCTCGGGCCAGACCTGCACCGCGAAGCTGCGCGTGTGAAGGCACTCACAGCTCCTCGATCCTGCGGCCAACCACGGTTGTGGGGGCCCGTCCGCGGTGACACGGTGAATGCATGCGCTGTCTCATACCGCTGTCGTCGCTGACCGTCCTGCTCGTCCTCGCCGCCGCGCCCGCGGGGGCGAAGACCGTGCCGCTCCTGCGCGACGGGGATCCGGCCGCTCACGGCTCGGCGATCGGCTCCGTCACGCCGGTGCGCGTCAAGGGCAAGCAGGTCGGCGTAAAGCTCTCGAAGGTCGCGATCAAGGACTTTTCGACGGAGTGGACGGAGCTGCACTCGTTCTTCACCGTCGTCGCGATCACGTGCCGGCCGCGCAAGGTGAAGGGGTACAAGCGGCCACCGGACTTCACGTCCTCGATGAAAGGCACGCGGGTCGATCAGGAGGCGGCGGTCGGCGGGCTCGTGTCGCTCGTTGTGCCCGGGGTGACGTACCGCTGCGTCGCGCCCTCGACGTTCCTGCGCCTGTCTTTCGCCGGCGTGCAGGTCAAGCCGGCGTTCCACTCGGTCTTCTACACCGGCCGCGTCGCGGGCTCGGGCCCGAACAGCACCGGCTGACGCCTCAGAGCCCGCGGGCCGAGTGCCACTCGGCCTCGAGCCGGCCGAGCTCGCTGACCGGCTCGGCGCCGTCGATCCACTCGCTCATGATCGCGCCGAAGTCGAGCTTCGGCCGCAGCAGGCCGAGCGTCGAGAGCGTGAGGATCTCGACGCGCCGCTGAACGAGGTGCTCGACCGGCAGCGACTCGCCCTTGAAGACGCGGACGACCGGGCTGCGCGGGTCGGTCGAGCGGCCGGCGATGTCGTTGGCGATCTCGGTCGTCAGCTCGGAGACGCCGCGCGTCAGGTACCAGCCCTGGGAGATCATCAGCGCGTCCATGATCTCCTCGGGGGTGATGCGGTCCTCGGACGCTTCGAGGCCCTTCGCGCGTGCCAGCCGGATCAGGGTCTCCCCGTCACGGTCGCGGAGCGCACGCATCGCGTCCAGCTCCATGTCGGCGTCGGCGGCGCTGATCGTCTTCGCGAGGCCGAAGTCGATGAAGCCGAGCGTGCCGTCGGTCAGGACGAGTGCGTTGCCTGGGTGCGGGTCGCCGCTGAAGCAGCGGGAGACGTACGGCGCGCCCATCGTGAAGCGGAAGAGGATCTCGGAGACGCGGTTGCGCGTCTCCTGGTCGGCCTCGTATGCGCTCGCGAGCGGCTTGCCCTCGAGCCAGTCGCTGACGAGGATGACCTCGCTGCAGAGCGAGGTGTGGACGTCAGGCACGCGGATGAACGGATGGCCGCGGTAGGCGCGCGCGATCGTGCGGTGGTTCTGCGCCTCGTGCTCGTAGTCGAGCTCCTCGAGCACACGCTCCTCGGCCTCGTCGATGATCGAGTTCAGGTCGATGCCCGGGAAGAGGCCCTTGGCCGCGGGGGCGAAGAGACGGAGGTTCTTGA
>WBZP01000833.1_pt1 | contig 16268 bp, 12 predicted proteins | sample 5204301 | NCBI WGS metagenome assembly WBZP01 (sample SAMN12412401, study PRJNA552823) | activated sludge metagenome | isolation source: activated sludge from nitrification reactor of wastewater treatment plant... | place: USA: Pennsylvania | collected 2017
CGCTGGCTCGAGCTCGGCTAGGGAGCCAGGGGGGGGGGGACGGAGACGGCCCTTTCTGCTTGGGGAACGGAAAGAAGGAAACGGACGTACGGACAACGGATGACGAACAACGGATAACGCACCGCCGGATTCGCGTTCGCTTGGCGAATCCGGCGGAGCCTAATACGCCTGCGCGAAGTAGACGAGCCTTCCCTTCTGGCCTGTGTAGACGCACTCCGCTTCGATCGGGTCGCCCATCGGCATCACTCGGATCGTGGCCTTCGTTTCTTCCTTGATCTTGGCCTCGACCGCGGCGTCGCCGTTCCAGCCGGCGAGGATGAAGCCGCGCTTGTCGGCCATCACCTGCTTGAACTCGTCGTAGCTCTTCACCTGCGTGGTGTTGGCGGCGACGAACGCGCGGGCCTTCTCGAGGAGGTCCTTCTGCATCGCGTCGAGGATCTCGGGGAGGCGCGCCGCGAGACCGGCGAGCGGCACGAACTCCTTCGCTCGGTTGTCGCGGCGCACGAGCACGCACTGCTCCTTCTCGACGTCCTTCGGCCCGAGCTCGAGCCGGACCGGCACGCCGCGCATCTCCCAGTCCGCGTACTTGTAGCCGACCTGGAACTGGTCGCGGTCGTCGAGGTGCACGCGCACGCCCGCCGCCTTCAGCATCGCCACGACCTCGCGGGCCTTGGGGAGGATCGCCTCGTTCCAGTCGCCCTTGCGCGGCGGGATCGGGACGATCACGACCTGGTGGGGCGCGACCTTCGGCGGGAGCACGAGGCCTGAATCGTCGCCGTGCGTCATGATGAGGCCGCCGACCATGCGAGTCGAGGTCCCCCACGACGTCGACCACGGCTTCGCCCGCTGCTGGTTCTTGTCGAGGTACTCGATGCCGTAGGCCTCGGCGAAGTGCTGGCCGAGGTTGTGGCTCGTGCCGGCCTGGAGGGCCCGGCCGTCGCCCATGAGCGCCTCGATCGCGTACGTGCGCAGCGCCCCCGCGAACTTCTCCGTCTCCGTCTTCTGGCCGAAGAGCACCGGCATCGCCAGCATCTCCTCGGAGAACGCGCGGTAGACGTCGAGCATCTTCAGCGTCTCCTCCTGCGCCTCCTCGGCGGTCGCGTGGAGGGTGTGGCCCTCCTGCCAGAGGAACTCCGTCGTGCGCAGGAACGGCCGCGTGACCTTCTCCCAGCGGACGACGTTCGCCCACTGGTTGAGGAGAACCGGCAGGTCGCGCCACGAGCCCACCCACTTCGCGAAGGTCGAGCAGATGATGGCTTCCGACGTCGGCCGGATCGCGATCGGCTCCTCGAGCTCGGCCCCGCCGCCGATCGTCACCCACGCGCACTCGGGCGAGAAGCCCTCGACGTGCTCCTTCTCGCGCTCGAGAAGGCTCTTCGGCACGAACAGCGGGAAGTACGCGTTGACGTGGCCGGTCTCCTTGATGCGCCGGTCCATGTCGCGCTGCATGTGCTCCCACACGGCGTAGCCGTAGGGCTTGATGATCATGCAGCCCTTCACCGGGCCGTAGTCGGCCATGTCGGCCTTGAGCACCACGTCCAGGTACCACTGCGAGTAGTCCTGGCCCTTCGGGGTGATCTCCTTGGAGACGCGTTCCTGTTCCATGCGGCCTAGCGGCCCTCCTGGGCCTTCTGCGGGTAGAGGAGCGACAGCGCGATCGAGGCGGCGATCACGCCGACGATGATGCCGAGCGACACGCCGATCGGGAAGTGGCCGCCCCAGAGGCGGTTGAGGATCGCCATCTTGAGGCCGACGAAGACGAGGACGATCCCGAGGCCGTACTTCAGCAGGTGGAACTTGTCGACCGCCCCCGCGAGCAGGAAGTACAGGTTCCGCAGGCCGAGGATCGCGAAGATGTTCGACGTGAAGACGACGAACGGCTCGCGGGTCAGGCCGAAGATGGCCGGCACCGAGTCGACGGCGAAGAGGATGTCCGTCATCTCGAGGAAGAGGAGGGCGATGAACAGCGGGGTCGCGTGGAGCGTCCCGTCCTTGCGGACGAAGAAGCGCTGGCCCTCGAAGCCCTCGGTCACGGGCACGTGCTTCCGGAACTGCCGGATGACCCACCGCTCGTGGGGCTCGACCGGCCCCTCCTCCCCGCCGAACATCATGCGGATGCCGGTGAAGACGAGGAACGCGCCGAAGATCCAGATCACGACCTCGAACCGGAGGAGGGCCGCGCCGAGGGCGATGAAGATGCCGCGGAAGACGAGCGCGCCGAGGATCCCGAAGAAGAGGACCCGGTGCTGATAGGCGGCCGGCACGCCGAAGTAGGTCAGGACGACGACGAAGACGAAGATGTTGTCGACCGACAGCGAGTACTCGACGACGTAGCCGGCGAGGAACTCGAGGGCCGTCTGGCTCGCCGCGGCGGCCGGGTCGAAACCGGGGATCGCGAGGAGCCGCGCGTCCTGCGGGAAGTGCCACCGCATGTAGGCCCAGAAGCCCACGTTGAAGAGGAGGGCGAGGGAGACCCAGACGACGCTCCAGCCCGCCGCCTCGCGGATCGAGACCGCGTGGGCGCTCCGGTGGAAGACCCCGAGGTCCACCGCGAGGAGGACGAAGACGAGGACGAGGAAGCCCAGGTAGGCCGGCCAGTACTCCGCGAAGGGGAACAACGACGTTGGGGTGGTCATCGGGCGCTCGAAACCCGCAGTCTATCAGACGGCCGGGCTCCCCCTTGACGGGCGCGGCCCGCCGCTGCTAGCGTCTCTCCCGGCCTCGCGGGCCGCCTTTCCTCCCTCTCCCGGAAAGGCGACTTCCCCATGACGTCGAGAATGCTGGTCCTGCCGATCGGACTCGGCCTGTCGACCTTCGTCTGCCTGCCCCCGCTCCGCGCCGCCGAGACCGCCGCGCCCCGCCCTCCCGCTCGCGTCTACACGAACGAGGACCTCGACCGCGTCCGCCCCTTCCGCGACGAGGTCGGAGGCCGCTCGGTCCCGGCGGTGGCCCCCGGCGAGGATTCGTCCGGGGCCCGCGGCGGCCGCCGGCCGGCGCGCGACGGAGGCTCGTCGCCTCGCCCCCACGACGAAGGGTGGTGGCGGACGGAAGCGCGCCGGGTCCGCGAGCGTGTCGAGGCGCTGCGCGCGCAGGCCGACGAGCTGCGGGCGAAGATCGCGGCCGCCGAAGACGAGCGCCGCGGGTACAACCGCTCGCTCGGCACGGGGCGGAAGGCCCGCGCCGCGCAGCCGCAGGGCCCCGAACCCGGTGCTTCGGCCCGCCTCGCCGGCCTCGAGCGGCGCGCGAAGTCGATGGAGGACGACCTGCTCGAGCGCGCGCGTCGAGAGGGGGCCCTGCCCGGCTGGCTGCGGTGAGCGCGGACGGGCGCGGCGCGGGCCGGTGCTATGCTCCGGCGTCATGCTCCAGATCCCCGTCGAGCTCGGCGAGCGGCGCTACACCGTGGCCGTGGGGCACGGGCTCGCCCGCGACCTGCCGGCCGCGCTCGCGGCCCTGCGCGGCCGGCGCACCGTGGTCGTGGCCAGCCGGAGGGTGCTGGCACTCCACGGCCGCGCCCTCGAGCGGCCGCTCCGCGCCCTCGGCGCGGTCGCCACCGTCGCCCTGCCCGACGGCGAGCGGTTCAAGACCGCGGCCACGCTCGGGACGATCCACGACGCGCTCGTCGACGCGCGGCTCGGCCGCGACGGCCTGGTGCTCGCGCTCGGCGGGGGCGTCGTCGGCGACATGGCCGGCTTCGCCGCCGCCACCTACATGCGCGGGGTCGACTGGGCCGGGGTGCCGACGACTCTCCTCGCGATGGTCGACAGCTCCGTCGGCGGCAAGACGGGAATCAACCACCCGCGCGGGAAGAACCTGATCGGCGCGTTCCACCAGCCGAAGGCCGTCGTCATCGACCCGGCGTTCCTGGCGACGCTGCCGCCCCGCCAGCTGCGCGCGGGCGCCTTCGAGGTGCTGAAGTGCGCGATCCTCGCCGACGCGCCGCTCTTCGACGCGCTCGAGGCCGCTCCCGCCGGCGTCGTCGGCTGGGACGCCGACGCGTTCGAGCGGGCAATCGCGACGGCCGTCCGGGTGAAGGCCGAGGTGGTGGCCGGAGACGAGAAGGAGGGCGGCTGGCGGCGCGTGCTGAACCTCGGCCACACGATCGGCCACGCGCTCGAGGCCGTCACCCGCTACCGTCGGTTCGTCCACGGCGAGGCGGTCGGCTGGGGCCTCGTGGGCGCGGCGGCGATCGCGCGCGACCGCGGCCTGCTCGAGGCCGCGGCCTTCGCGCGGATCGCCGGCGCGGTCGACCACGTGGGCCCCCGGCCGGGCGTGTCGGACCTCGACACCAGGGCGGTCCTCGAGGCCCTCTCGCACGACAAGAAGGCGCGGAAGGGCCGTGTGCCCTTCATCCTGCCCGCGGGCATCGGGCGCGTGGAGATCCACGACGACGTGACGACCGCGGAGATCCGCCGGGCCCTGCGGGCGATGGCCGCGCGGGAGGCCTGACGCCGGGGGCTAGTCCTCCTGCCCCATCAGCGTGACGAGGACGGCCTTCTGCACGTGCAGCCGGTTCTCGGCCTCGTCGAAGACGACGCTCTGCGGCCCGTCGATCACCTCCGCCGCCACCTCTTCGCCGCGGTGGGCCGGCAGGCAGTGCATGAAGACGCACTCGCTCGACGCGCGCGCCATCAGGGCGGACGTGACCTGGAAGCCCTGGAAGTCGGCGAGCCGCTTCCGGCTCTCGGCCTCCTGGCCCATCGACGTCCAGACGTCGGAGTAGACCACGTCCGCTCCCGCGACCGCCTCGGCGGGATCGGCGGTGATCTCGGGCGCCGGCCCGCCGAGCTTCTGCGCCTCGCGCGCCGCGCTCTTGAAGATGAGCGGGTTCGGCTCGTAGCCCTTCGGGCAGCCGATCGAGAAGCGCATCCCGAGCTTCACCGCTCCGAACATGAGCTCGTGGGCCACGTTGTTCCCGTCGCCCACGTACGCCATCTTGAGGCCGGCGAGCTCGCCGCGCCGCTCGCGCAGCGTGAAGTAGTCGGCGAGGGCCTGGCACGGGTGGAGGAGGTCCGACAGGCCGTTGATGACGGGCACGCTGCCGTGGCGGGCGAGGTCGAGCACGTCCTGGTGCGCGAACACCCGGGCCATGATCCCGCTCACGTAACGGGACAGGACGCGCGCGGTGTCCGCGATCGACTCGCCGCGGTGGAGCTGGATGTCGTTCGAGCTCAGGAAGAGCGCCTGGCCCCCGAGCTGGTGCATGCCCACCTCGAACGACACGCGCGTCCTCGTCGACGGCTTCTGGAAGATCATCGCCAGCGACTGGCCCGCGAGGGCGGTCCGGTAGCTCTCCGGGTTCGCCTTGAGCGCGGCGGAGAGCTCGAACAGCAGCTCGAGCTCCTCGCGCGACCAGTCCTTCAGCGACAGGAAGTGCTTGTCGGCCATGGCCTCCTCAGAACCGCGCGAGCACGTCCGCGAGGTCCGGTTTCCCGATCTCCTGCAGCTCGTAGCCGACGCGCAGGGCCGGCTTGTCGATCCGCACCACCCGCCGCAGGTCGATGGGCGTCGCGACGAGGACGATGTCGCACGGCGTCCGCGTGATCGTCGCCTCGAGGTCCTTCACCTGCTGCTCGCCGTAGCCCATCGCGGGCAGCAGCGTCCCGATCCCGGGGTACTTCTCGAACGTCGCGGCGAGCGTGCCGACCGTGTACGGCCGGGGGTCGACGATCTCGGCCGCACCGTGGCGGATCGCGGCGAGGACGCCCGCCCCGTACTTCATCTCGCCGTGGGTCAGGGTCGGGCCGTCCTCGACCGCGAGGACGCGCCGGCCGCGGATGGACGAGGCGTCCTCCACCGTGAGCGGCGAGGCCGCGTCGACCACGATCGCCCCGGGGTTCAGCTCGCGGACCGACCGGCGCACCGCCTCGATGCCTTCGGGCGCGGCGGAGTCGATCTTGTTGATCACGACCACGTGAGCACGGCGGAGGTTGGCCTCGCCGGGGTGATACGTGCGCTCGTGGCCCGGCCGGTGCGGGTCGGCCACCACGATCTCGAGGTCTGGCCGGTAGAACGGCAGGTCGTTGTTCCCGCCGTCCCAGAGGACGACGTCGGCTTCCTTCTCCGCCTCGGCGAGGATCGCGCCGTAGTCGACGCCGGCGTAGATGACGCCGCCCGCCGCGATGTGCGGCTCGTACTCCTCGCGCTCCTCGATCGTGCACTCGTGCCGGTCGAGGTCCGAGAGGGCGGCGAAGCGCTGGACCTTCTGCTTCACGAGGTCGCCGTAGGGCATCGGGTGCCGGATCGCCACGACCCGCCGGCCCTTCGCGCGGAGGATCGCCGCCACCTTGCGGGTCGTCTGGCTCTTGCCCGCGCCGGTGCGCACCGCGCAGACCGACACGACCGGGACCTTCGCCTTCACCATCGACGCGTCGGGGCCGATCAGCCGGAAGTCCGCGCCGCAGGCGAGGACCAGCGACGCCTTGTGCATCACGGTCTCGTGCGACACGTCGCTGTACGCGAAGACGACCTCGTCGGCCTTCAGGTCGCGAACGAGCGCGGGAAGGTCCGACTCCGGGTGGATGGGGATCCCCTCGGGGTAGAGCGGCCCGGCGAGCTCCTTCGGGTAGCGGCGGCCGTCGATGTTCGGGATCTGGGTCGCGGTGAACGCGAGGACGCGCTTCGCCTCGTCGGCGCGGAAGACGGTGTTGAAGTTGTGGAAGTCGCGGCCGGCGGCTCCCATGATGATGACCCGGGTGGGCACGTCGAGCTCCTTTCCTCCGTCCGCCCGAGGATCATACGGGGCGCCTTCTCGGGGCGTCAACGAGCCGACTGATCCATCGGAACGTGGTTGAATGGCGTGATGAAGCTCGTCGCGATCGTCCTCGCCGCGGGCGAGGGGCGCCGCGTGGGCGGCCCGAAGGCCCTCCTTCCGCTCGGCACGACCACGTTCCTCGGGCGCGTCTGCGAGGTCCTCCGCCGCCCGCGGGTCGCCGAGGTCGTCGCCGTCCTCGGCGCGTCCGCCGAGCGCGTGGGCCGGGAGGCGGCCCTCTCGCCCGACGTTCGGCTCGTCGTGAACGACCGGTGGCCGGAGGGCATGCTCACGTCCGTGTGGACGGGGCTCGACGCGGCCGAGGCGGAGGGGGCCGACGCCGTCGTCCTCCACCCCGTCGACAACCCGTTCGTGGCGGCGGCGACCGTGGACGCGGTGCTCGACGCCCTCGCGGCCGGGGCCCGGATCGCGGTCCCCTCGCACGAGGGCCGCCGCGGCCACCCGGCCGGCTTCGCCCGCCCGGCCTGGGCGGCGCTGCGGGCCGCGCCGCTCGATCGCGGGGCCCGGGCCGTGCTCGCCTTGCACCCGGAGTGGGTCGTCCATCTGCCCGCCGGCGCCGACTGTCTCGTCGACCTCGACACTCCGGCGGACGTTCGTGCTAGCCTCAAGGGTTTGCCGAAGAGCGAGGAAACCCGGTAGAGACCATGAACCTCCGAAACGTCGCCATCATCGCCCACGTCGACCACGGGAAGACCACCCTCGTCGACTCCCTCCTCCGCCAGAGCGGCGTCTTCCGCGCCAACCAGGAGGTCCGCGAGCGAGTCATGGACTCGAACGACCTCGAGCGCGAGCGGGGCATCACGATCCTCGCCAAGAACACGGCCGTCCACTACGGGGACACGAAGATCAACATCGTCGACACCCCCGGCCACGCCGACTTCGGCGGCGAGGTCGAGCGCGCGCTCAAGATGGTCGACGGCGTCCTCCTCCTCGTCGACGCCTCCGAGGGCCCGCTGCCCCAGACGCGCTACGTGCTGCGCAAGGCCCTCGAGGCGCGGCTGCCGCCGGTCGTCGTCGTCAACAAGATCGACCGCGCCGACGCCCGCCCGGCCGAGGTCCTGAACGAGGTCTACGACCTCTTCATCGACCTCGACGCGACCGAGGACCAGCTCGACTTCCCCGTCCTCTACACGAACGCCCGCGACGGCTTCGCGCGGACGGAGCCCGGCGGGTCCGGCACCGACCTGCAGCCGCTCTTCGAGGCCCTCGTCTCCGCCGTGCCGGAGCCGGCCGGCTCGCCCGACGCCGTCCTCCAGCTCCTGATCGCGAACCTCGACTACAGCGACTACCTCGGCCGCCTCGCGATCGGCCGCGTCTTCTCCGGCCGGGTCAAGGTCGGCGACACCGTGGCCGTCTCGAAGCGCGACGGCCGGATCGAGACGACCAAGGTCACGAAGCTCTACGTCTTCGACGGCCTCAAGCGGATCGAGACCGCGGAGGCCGCCTGCGGCGAGATCGTCGCCCTCGCCGGCTTCGAGGGCATCCAGATCGGCGAGACGGTCACCTCGGCCACCGAGCCGGCCCCGCTGCCGCCTCTCCACATCGACGAGCCGACGATCTCGATGGTGTTCTCGGTCAACACCTCGCCCTTCGCCGGCCGCGACGGCAGGTGGGTCACCTCGCGCAACATCAAGGACCGGCTGGAGAAGGAGCTGCTGACGAACGTCTCCATCCGCGTCGAGCCGACGGACTCGGCCGACTCCTTCAAGGTGCTCGGGCGCGGCGAGCTCCAGCTCGCGATCCTCATCGAGACGATGCGCCGCGAGGGCTTCGAGCTCGGCGTCTCGAACCCCGAGGTCATCACGCACACGGGCGAGGACGGCGTCCGCAAGGAGCCCCTCGAGGCGTTCAGCATCGACGTGCCCGAGACGTTCATGGGCGTCGTCCTCGAGAAGATGGCGCTCCGCAAGGGCAAGATGACGAAGATGGTGAACCACGGGTCGGGCCGCGTGCGGCTCGAGTTCCACGTGCCGACCCGCGGCCTCATCGGCATCCGCACCGAGCTCCTCACCGACACGCGCGGCACCGCGGTGATGAACAGCCTGCTCGAGGGCTGGGTCGACTGGCAGGGCGAGATCCCGCGCCGGCAGACGGGCGTCCTCGTCGCCGACCGCTCGGGCGACACGACGGCTTACGCCCTCTCGCACATGGAGGAGCGCGGCGAGCTGTTCGTCGGGCCCGGCATCGGCGTCTACGAGGGCATGGTGGTCGGCGAGAACTCGCGCCCCGACGACATGGACGTGAACGTCACCAAGGCCAAGAAGCTCACGAACATGCGCGCGTCGACGGCCGACGAGGCCATCCGCCTGACCCCGCACCGGCAGCTCAACCTCGAGCAGGCTCTCGAGTTCATCGAGCAGGACGAGCTCGTCGAGGTCACTCCGACGGCGATCCGCCTCCGGAAGAGGACGCTGGTGGCCAGCCAGCGGACGAAGTGGAAGCGCCAGCAGGACTAGGGTCGCGTCCGTCCTAGCCTCGCCCGCGATCCCTCCCGTGGCGCGGGCGCGGCCCGGCGGGTTCCGGCCCCGTCGGCGGCCCTTCGACCGCGGCCTCGTCGCCGGAGGAGGCGGCGGCGGGCGCGGCGGCGTCGCGCAGCCGCCGGCCGAGCGTGGAGACGCTGATCCCCAGCTTCGACGCCGCGGCCGCCCGGTCTCCGCCGGCGGCGCGCAGGGCGGCCGCGATCGCCTCCTCCTCCGCCCGCGCGGCGGCCCTCCCGACGGCCTCCTCCAGCGTGCCCGTGAGGTCCACGACGTCGGAGAGGTCCGGTCCGCGGCGAGGCGGCTCGAGCCGCAGGTGCTCGGGGCGGATCGTCGGCCCGTCACAGAGGATCGCCCCGCGCTCGAGACAGTTCTGCAGCTCCCGCACGTTGCCCGGCCACGAGTGCTCGAGGAGCACGCGGCGAGCGTCGTCCGACAGCCGCAGCTCCTTCCGGCCGAACTCGCGGGCGAGCCGCTGGAGGAATGCCTCGGCGAGGGGCAGCACGTCGCCACGCCGGCGGCGGAGGGGCGGGATCTCGATCGGAAGGACGGAGAGCCGGAAGTACAGGTCCTCCCGGAAGAGCTTCTCGCCGACGAGGGCCCGCAGGTCGCGGTTCGTGGCCGCCACGACCCGGACGTCGACGGAGAGGGTCGCGAGCCCGCCGACGCGCTCGAACTCCCGCTCCTGCACGAGGCGCAGGATCTTGCCCTGCAGGGTGAGCGGCATGTCGCCGATCTCGTCGAGGAAGAGGGTGCCCCGATGCGCGAGCTCCGCCTTCCCGATCTTTCGCGCCGTCGCCCCGGTGAAGGCGCCCTTCTCGTGGCCGAACAGCTCGTTCTCCAGCAGGTTCTCCGGGATCGCCGCGCAGTTGATCGCGACGAACGGCCCCTTCGCTCGGGGCGAGAGCTGGTGAAGTGAGCGCGCCAGGAGCTCCTTCCCGGTGCCGCTCTCCCCGAGCAGGAGCACGGTGGTGTCGCTCGCCGACGCGCGCTGCAGGCCGAGCATGGCCTCCTGGAACTCCGGGTCCTCGCCGAGGACGCGGGGCAGCCCGAAGCGCTGCTGGTGCTCCTCCTTCAGGATCACCAGCTCGGTCACCAGTCGCCGCTTCTCGACCACGCGATCGAGGAGGAGGAGGAGGTGGTCGGTGTCGACCGGCTTCGTCAGGAAGTCCGACGCCCCCTCCTTCATGGCCCTCACCGCCTCCTCGACGGTGCCGAACGCGGTCATCACGATCACCGCGGTATCGGCGTCGGCGTCCTTCGCCGCGCGCAGGACGTCGAAGCCACTGCCGGCCGGCAGACGGAGGTCGGTCAGGACGACGAGGTATCGCCGGACGGCGAGGCGGCGCCGGGCCTCGTAGGCGTCGGCGGCCTCGTCCACGGCGTAGCCGCGGGAGGAGAGCATCTGGCGCAGCATCGCGCGCAGAGACTCCTTGTCCTCGACGACCAGGACTTCGGCCAAGGGCCGGTGGCTTACTGGCCTTCCCGACCCGAACGGCCCGAACGCCGCCTCGCTTCTCGCAGCGCCTCGTTCGCGGCGGCGACGTCGTTCCGGGCTTCCGAGAGGGCCGTCTGCATGGAGCTCAGCTCCTCCCTGACCCGTGCGTCTTCGGCCAGGTCGTTGCTGCCGGTGGCGCCGAAGATGTAGCTCCCGCTCATCGGGTTGAGCTTGTCGCTCAGCTCCTTGGCCTGGCGCTCGAGCGCGCTGAGGCGCTGCTGGGCCTCCGTCAGTGTCCGGACGAAGCCCGACTCCGCCTCCTGGCGCTCCTTGTAGGCATCGGGCTCGTCCGCGGGCCCGGACGACTCGGCCGCAGCCGGGCTCGTTTCGGCGGCCGCCGCGGCCGCCGGGGCGCCGGCCGGCCGCCCCTTCTCGAGGTCCTGGTTCGTGAAGGACCGCCCCTGGTCCGCGGCGGACTTGGCCCGCCGAGCCCGTTCCCGGGCGGCCACGTCTCCGAGACCCTGCGCGAACACGCCGCCGGAGTCGGCGACCCACAGCAACGCGAAGACGACCATCGCCGGGAGGGCTTTCACTGGGCGCTCCTTTCCGGGGCCAGGCGGCCGGCGCGGGCCACGATGTCGCCGACGTCGGCGGCGTTCGGGGCGAGGCGGGCGTACTGGCGGTACGCGGCGGCGGCCTGCTCCCGCTGACCGGCGCGCTCGAGGAGGCTTCCCATCTGCCGGTGCAGGAGCGGGGCGTTCGGCGTGCGATCGAGCCCCTGGCGGACGACGTCCACCGCCTCCTCGCGCTTGCCCTGCTGGAACAGGCTGTCCGCGAGGAGCGAGCGGGCGATCGCCGCCTCCGGCGCCCGAGCGAGAACCTCGCGGTAGGCCGCGGTGGCCCGGTCGCGGTCCCCGGCGCGGTCGAGCGAGTACGCCAGCTCCTGCATCAGCACGGGGTCGTCGGGTCGCGCGCCGGCGGTCTTCTCGAGCAGCGGAGCCGCCCTGGCGTAGTCGCCGGTCCGGAACAGCAGGCGCCCGTAATCTTCCCGGACACCGTCGGCGTCGGGGTTCGCGGCGAGGATCGCCGCGTACTCGCGGGCCGCGTCCTCCGACCGCCCCGCGACGTCGAGCGTGCGCGCGTACTGGGGGCGCAGGCGGGAGTCGAGGCGGGCCGCCTGCGCGTGGGCCGCGATGGCAGCATCCGTCCGCCCGTCGCGCCACAGGGCGATACCGTAGGCGTTCTGGAAGTCCGGGTTGTCCGGCTGGGCCGTGACGGCCTTCTCGAACGCGGCGATCGCTCCCCGGAGGTCACCGGCGTGCATCAGCCGCCGGCCGTCCGCGTACTCCAGCTCACCTGCCGGGGGCGGCCCCGCGGGAGTCGGCGGCCGGGCCGGCGACTCCACGCCGAACAGCTTCGGGGCCGGGCCGGTGTCGGCCCGGGCCCGCGCGGAGGCCTGCCACGTCCAGTGCAGAACCAGCGCGAAGGCCACAGCTCCGGTCACGAAGACCGCCACGGGCCGCAGCGCCGAGGGCGAATCGTCGGAGACGACCGCTGGCGCGGCGACCACGGTCGCGTTCTCGAGGGACTCCCCGCACCGGGCGCAGAACTGCCACGTCACGCGGTTGCGGGAGCCGCACCCTGGGCAATTGAGAGCCTCTTTAGGCATACTGGAAGCCTACACCCAAAGTCGACTTCGAGAGAATGACCTAAAGCACTCCCTCAACTATCTGCCAGAAAGCCCGGTTCCACAAAGGAACCGGGCTTTCTGGCTGCAGGGGCTACTGGCAGACGGTCGACCCGTACCGGATCGCCGGTGCCGGGGCGCCGGGCTCTCTCTTGAACAGGACGTTGGCCGTCGCTGTCTGAGCCGTCGGCGGCACGCCGGGCGGAGGCGGAGGCGCGGGCGTGCCCTTCATCAGGCCCTCGTCGGCCGCGAAGCTGGACCCGGCGCGGTTCGGGTCCGGGTCACCCAGCATCGAGATCGCCGCGATACGGCTGTTCTTGAAGACGCGGTAGGCGTCGTCGCCCGAGGAGTTCAGGTCGTACGCCGCGGAGCCGCTGTTCACCCCGAGGGCGTAGATGATCGAGTCGAACTGGGAGCGGCAGGGGTACACGCCGGTGCCGCAGGCGAGCGGCGTCGCCGGGGCGAACGTCGTGTTCGGCGGACTCAGGCGGGTGCCGGCGAAGAAGACGCGCCAGAGTACCGTGGCCGTGGCCGGGCACTTGCCGTTCGAGATGGCCTCCGAGCACTCGAACGCCCCGGCCGGCTGCACGGTGCCGCGGAACACCGCCTCGGTCGTGTAGCCGCAGTTCGCCTCGGCGTCGCCCTGGTCGAACGTCCGCGCGAACTTCTTCGTGATGGGAGCGAAGGTCGTCACCCCGTCGTCCGTCGTCGAAGCGCCGACCGTGAGATCGGTGTCCGTGCCGCTGTCGAGGAACGTGAAGTTGCGGAACGGGCCCGACGCGCGTCGGTCCGCGCCGGCGCTCACGAAGATGTACGGGCCGGCCGTCGCCGTCGAGCTCGGGTCGCTGTCGATCAGGGCCACGGCGGTGCCGATCGGCTGGTCGGCCCCCACGTCGGCCACCGGGAGCGCCACGTCCGGACGGGCCGTCAGGAATTTCCAGACCCGGCCGTGGACGTCGCCGATGTAGACGCGGCTGCTCTCGTAGGCCCAGGGGTGCGTGTTCTTCAGGGCCTGGGAGATGACCCGGTTGTAGCTCACCGAGTTCGCGGCGAGGGCGTTCGGGTAGGGGAGCCCGCTCCGCGTCAGCCCGTAGGTCGACGCGGCCGCCTCGACGTCGACCGCGGCGATCACGTCGCCGGAGAGCGCGTCGAGGGTGAAGTGCGTCGTCCCCTCACCCGTCGCACCGTAGCCCGATCCCATGAAGATGGCGAAGTCGACGTTCTGGTAGGACCGAGCCGTGGCGTAGAACGGGTTGTTCCGCTGCTTGTTGACGTACGCGACGGTCGGGATCGACCAGGTCTCGCCCATCTTGGCGTACGCGGACTTGTCGGCCGCCGTGCCGTTCATCGTGCCGGCCGCGGTGCCGTCCGCGGTGTCCGGGTTGCCGCGGCTCCACAGCGGGATCGGGCCCGCCGCCTCGAGCGCCGACTTGGTGTAGGCGCCCGGCGCCGTCACGTCGAGGGCCGTCACGTACTTGCCCCCGATGCCGCGGCCGAAGTACAGCACGCGTCGCCACACGCCCTGCATCGACGCGACCGTCACGCCGCCGATGTTGACGTTCGTCATCGCCCCCGGGACGAAGATGTCGGCGAAGCGCACGCCGCGCGCCAGCGTGAAGACGTGGTTCGCCCGCCCCTGTGGCTCGTTCAGGAACCGCAGTCGCAGGGAGATGAGCTGGTCGTAGGGCAGGAAGCCCCAGAGCTCCTCGCCCCCCGACTCCGCACAGCTCGACGTGCTGGGCGAGCAGCTGGGTCCGGCCCGGAAGGCGTGCAGCATGTCGTTCGCCGGCTGGTACACGACGGTCATCACGGGCTTCAGGTTCGAACGGCTGTCGGTGGCGTCACCCGAGACGGTGTTGTCGTCGTCCGGCTGCGTGAGGCCGAAGCCCATCGGGATCTGCGCGCCGGCGGTGTCCGGGTTCTTGGTGGAGCTGTTGCGGGGCCCCTTCGTCATGAGGTTGTACTCCGCCATGTACGGGGTCGCTTCCGGCCCGTCGAGGTTCGGCGGCGTAACGACGCCGGCCGTGGCCATCTCGGAGTCCGCGAGCATCCACTCGCGCGCCGAGTAGAGGACGGCCTTCGCCGGAATGGCGCCGGACGCCGCCGAGGTCCGGGCGAGGCCGGTCGACGAGGGCACCGGCTTCGCGCCCGCGATGAAGGCGAGCATCATCTCCCGCGCCTCCCGCCGGGCGGCCTTCATCTTCGTGAGGGCCGTGGAGGAGGTGCATCCGGTGGGCAGGTTGGTGCCCGTGCAGGCCTTGAACTTCGTCGTCAGGTCGCTCACCCACTGCGACGCGCACGAGGTGAACGGGGCGACGAGGGTACAGGTCGCGCTGTCGTCGGGGAGGCCGAGCTCCTTGTCGAGAGTGCCCTGCGCGGTGTCGTTGGTCGGCGCGATGAGCGCGCCCGGCGGCCAGAGAGCGAGCCGCCCGCTGGCGGTTCCCGCCATGAGCGTCGAGGGGTCGAACGCGAACACTCCGTTGCGGCTCGTCGTGTAGATGCGCCGCTTGATCTTCGCGGCGGAGGTCGCGATGGTGGCATCGGACGCGTCGGCGTGGAGCTGCGCGAAGGCGCACTGGTTCGCCGCCCCGCCGACGGCGGTCGTGGCGCAGGTGGCCATCGGCGTCGAGATCGAGTCGAACAGCTTCTGGCCCGCGCTCCACTTGAGGACGGACCCGCCGGACCCGTCGTTCTGGTAGGCGCGGAGCTGCCCCTTGAAGCCGGGCAGGGAGAAGCTCGACACGAAGCGGGTGGGGACGATCGCCGCCAGCCGGGTGCGCGGGCTGCGCGCGTCGTAGGTCCGGCTCGCGTCCGACGCCAGGTCGACGTACTCGAAGACGCTCTCCGTGATCGACTGCTGGGCGTTGAAGTCGCCGTCGGAGGCGCCCTGGTCGATGATGGACTGGAGCTGGGTCGCGAGGGTCGCCGCGTCGGGCGCGACGAAGGCGTCCCGGCAGGTGGCGCACTTCGCCCGGGCGTTCGTCAGCGTGGTCGAGCTGTCGCTCGTCCAGTTGACGTCGGGCTGGGTCGTGGTGCCCTGCCCGAGGCCGCTGCCACCCCACGCGATCCAGTTGAGGTAGGTGCTGCTGAGGCCGTAGCCGATGACGTACGTGTCGACCGAGGAGGCGGAGTCGGCGGAGTCGACGGGCGTGTAGAGGGCCTCCGCCGCGGTCGCGGCCCGGCGGGCGTTCGCGTCGGAGCCCCCGCCGTTGGAGTCCCCGCGGCTGCCGCAGGTGTCGTCACCGTCCGTGACGAAGATGACGATCGTCTTCTCCTTGGGCTTTCGCAGGGAGTACGGGGTGCAACTCGTGCTGCCGTCGGGGCAGATTCCGTGCTGGCTGATCGGGGAGATCGCCCAAGGCGGCGGGCCGGCCGGGTTCGTGGTGCCGCTCTGGCCGTTCAGCCAGAGCTCGGTGAATCCCCGCTGGGGGCAGGCGCCGGTCGTGGCGGCCGGCGTCAGCCAGTCGAGCTTCCCCGGGAGTGGGGCCGCGTTGAGGACGCACGTCGTGTCCCCTGGGTTCGCCGTCCCCTTGATGTCGATGAGGGTGTTGGCGATCGGCGTGTAGCCGGCCGCCTTGCCCGAGGGCTCGACCGTCACGGCCGAGACCTGCCAGCTCCCGTCGAGGTACTCCTGGTAGTCGGCGGCCCCGTCGGGGACGCTGTCACCGCCGCTGCCGATGGCGGCGCCGTTCGTCGTGAGGTCGGCGGGCGCCCCCGAGGTCGCGAACGGAAACTCGAGGTCGATGTAGGGCAGGATCTGGGTGTACTGGCTGGGCGCCGGCCCGAGGGGCGCGGACTTGAGGTCGCAGGGAACGAGGGACGACTTGGACCGGAAGCCGCTGCAGCCGTCGCCGCTCCGGCTGAACGCCGCGCCGGCGAAGGTGAAGCTCGCGTCCT
>WBZP01003747.1_pt1 | contig 16268 bp, 14 predicted proteins | sample 5204301 | NCBI WGS metagenome assembly WBZP01 (sample SAMN12412401, study PRJNA552823) | activated sludge metagenome | isolation source: activated sludge from nitrification reactor of wastewater treatment plant... | place: USA: Pennsylvania | collected 2017
ATCGAGCAGTTGTTGATAGGCGTTGGCCTCTTCGAGTGGGTTCAACTGTGAGCGGTGGAGGTTCTCCAACAGCGCATCACGCAGCATGTCGTTGTCTTCGGTTTGCCGCACGATCGCCGGCACCGTCTCACGGCCAGCCTCTCGGCTCGCGCGCCACCGGCGCTCACCCATGATGAGTTCGTAGCGACCCTCACCAAGCTGGCGTACGACGACGGGCTGCAACAACCCGACTTCCTTGATCGAGTGCACCAACTCCGACATCGCCTCAGCCTCAAACTCGGTGCGTGGCTGACGCGGGTTGGGGGTGATTGAGTCCAGCGGCAATTCAGCGAAATAGGCACCTTCGACGGCTGCCGACTCCGGAGCGTCCTGCGAGACAACTTCCTCCGGCGCGGTCGGAATGAGGGCTCCAAGGCCACGACCTAAGCCTCTGCGTTGCGTGCTCATTTGGTTACAGCCTTCCTGGCCATCTCGCGTGCGGCTTCGAGATAGCTCACCGCTCCTGGTGATCCAGGATCGTAAGTCATGACGCTCTGGCCATAACTCGGCGCTTCTGAGACTCGCACTGAACGAGGAATGAACGAGTTGAGCACCAGGTCGCCAAAGTGCGAGCGGACTTCTTCGGCCACACCGTGCGCAAGGCGGGTGCGGGCGTCGTACATCGTGATCAAGATCGTCGTCACCGCGAGGGCTTGATTGAGGTGCGCCTTGACCATTTCGACGGTCTCGAGGAGTTGTCCTAGTCCTTCAAGGGCGTAGTACTCCGCCTGGATCGGAATCAACATTTCCTCCCCAGCCACCAACGCGTTGAGTGTCAAGAGGCCGAGCGACGGTGGGCAATCAATCAGCACGTAGTCGAAACGATCCTCAGCCTCTCCCACACGTGAGTATTCGCCGAGTGCTTTGCGGAGCCGACCCTCACGAGCCACCACACTGACCAATTCGATCTCAGCACCGGCCAGGTCGATGGTCGCCGGCACCACAAACAGTCCAGGTGTCTCAGGCGAGGGTTGGATGACGTCATCGAGTGCCATGCCATCCACGAGTACGTCGTACGTCGAGGCGGTGCCTCGGTGATGATCAATACTCAGCGCCGTTGAAGCGTTGCCTTGTGGATCAAGGTCGATCACCAACACTTGCTGGCCGAGTTGGGCTAACCCAGCAGCCAGGTTCACTGTGGATGTGGTTTTGCCAACACCGCCCTTCTGGTTGGCCACCACCATCACCCGAGTGCGCTTGGGACGCTCGACGGGAGCGCCTAGGTTTCGCTTCTCTCGCACCATCAACTGGTGAGCAACTGCGCGGGCTAGTGGTGTTGAAGCGTCATCAAACCCGTCGGTTTCGGCCGCGATTTCAGACGCAGTCCGCACTGATGTTTCACGTGAAACATCCATGGACTGGGGTTCATTGATCGATGTTTCACGTGAAACATCGCCGGTAGCTCCATGTGGAAAACCTCCACTCACCTGTGGATCCTCACGCTCAGCAGACCCCGGTATGCCCGTGGAAAACTCGTTTTCGCCCATGTCTCCTGCCAATTAGTTTGTGGCAGTCACGACGTCGTAATTCGGACGATGGTCGTGGGCTGCTCAAGTAAGTCTTGCCCGTACTTCTCAACTGTCAATGACTGACCACCCAGGCTGTGGACAACCAGGGAGTGGGCCGCGACCTCATCCGGAGCCGATGAGCCCTTCATGGCCAGCACCACACCGCCTGGCTTAACCAGCGGCAACGACCAGGCGGCCAACTTGTCTAAGGCGGCCACGGCCCGAGACGTGACGACATCGAAGGTTCGCTTGCCGTGGAACTCGTCGGCCCGACCCCGCAGCACCTCGACATTGGAGAGACCAAGAGCGCTGACAACCTCCTCCAAGAAGGAAGTACGGCGCAACAACGGCTCGATCAACGTAACTTTGAGGTCCGGCCTAGCAATCGCCACAACCAGCCCAGGGAGTCCGGCCCCCGACCCAACGTCGGCAACAGTCACTCCATCAGGGATCGCAGATACAAACACTGCGCAGTTGAGCAGGTGTCGGTCCCACAGTCGCGGGGTTTCACGGGGGCCAATCAGCCCACGCTCAACACCCTCGGTCGCAAGCAAGCTGGCGTACTGCTCAGCAAGCTCGAACCGGTCACCAAACACTCGCCTAGCCACGGCGAATGTTTCACGTGAAACATCGCTCACGCGGGCAGGACCACTACGTAACGTCGAGGTTCCTGTCCTTCAGATTCCGAGGTCAGCCCTGCTTCAGCGATGACGTCATGGACCACTTTGCGCTCGAATGCGGTCATTGCGGTCATAGCTTCCTTCTCGCCGGAAGCCTTCACACGTTCGACTACTTCTGAAGCCAAGGCCACCAGCCGACCTTTGCGGTCTGCACGGTGTCCACTGACGTCGAGCATCAACCGCGAGCGCTCACCGGTCTCGCGGTAAACAGCCAAGCGCACAAGCTCCTGCAGGGCCTCAAGCACCTCGCCGTTGTCTCCAACTAACTGGGGGAGATCAGCACCAACGACAGAGACAGTCGCCCGATCGCCTTCGACATCCATGTCGATGTCGCCATCTAGGTCGGCGATCTCAAGGAGTTCCTCGAGGTAGTCCGCAGCAATCTCGCCCTCTTGCTCAAGCAGCGAAACCCGAGTCGGCTCGGCAGTGTCACTCATCAGTTCCCTCTTCATTGTTCGAAGGCTGGCGGTTTTGTCCACCAGATTTACGTTGGCTTCTGGTCTGCTTCTTCGGCTGCTGGCGCTGGGCTGGCCGATTTTCGATCTGTTCAGTGGCCTCTTCGCCCACCGAAGGAACACCCGGCTTAATGCCCTTCTTGGCAGCCTTGGCTGCATCGCGTGCTTCCTTGGCACGGAATGCCTCCGTGTTGGGGGCTGGGCTGTTGCGGATCACGAAGAACTGCTGACCCATGGTCCACAGGTTCGAGGTCGTCCAATAGAGGAGGAGTCCGATCGGGAAAGCGATACCGCCTACTGCGAACACGATCGGCAAGACGTATAGGAGCATCTTCTGCTGCTGCGCATATTGCCCAGTCATCGCGTCTGCCGGCATGTTCTTGCTCATCAACTGGCGCTGGGTGAGGAAGGTCGTCGCGGTCATCGCCACCACCAGGAAGGCAGCCAGCACCTGCACCTTGATGTCGCCATTGGCGGTGGTGAAGGTGGACGAAATGTGAACTCCAAAGAGTTTGGCCTCGCTCATCTGCTGCGCAGCAGCGTCAGATAGAACTCCGTGACCCTTCCCGTTAGCGGCCTTGCTGATCAGTTGGTAGAGCGCGATAAAGATCGGCATCTGCAACAACAGGGGCATGCACGAAGCGAGCGGGTTAGTACCGGTCTCCTTGTAGAGGGCCATCGTCTCCTGAGCAAGCCGCTCACGGTCGTGGCTGTACTTAGCTTGAAGTTCCTTCACGCGCGGTTGCAGCAGCTGCATGTTGCGTGAGGAACGAATCTGCTTCACAAACAACGGGATCAACATGGCGCGAATCCCGAGGGTCAAGCCGATGATCGACAGCGCCCAGGCAGCACCTGAGGCCGGGTCGAAGAACAACGAGAAGAACTTGTGGAAGCCGACCAGGATGATCGACACCAGCCAATACAGCGGCGTCATGATTGCGCCGAAGAAGCTAGACACTCAAACTCCTTGAGTTAGATGCCGGAGGGACTGGGTCGTAGCCGCCCGGGGACCATGGATGACAGCTAGCTAAGCGTTTGATCGCTAGCCAACTCCCCTTAATTGCACCGTGCGTGGTGACCGCCTCAAGGGCATAGGTCGAACACGACGGGTAGTAACGACACACCTGCCCATAGAGCGGGGAGATGAAGAATCGCCAAAACTTGAGCAAGCCGATCAATACATACTTCACGCGGCACCTTCGATCAGTCTGTTCATCAAACAGTCGACGGTGCGTTCAAGTTCGCCGTACGTCGCTAGCGCAGCCTTCGGCTGGGCGCGTACGACGAGCAGGCTCCCCAACGGAACAGCAGCGAGTCGAGCACGAACAATCTCTCGGAGCCGACGCTTCACACGATTGCGGGTGACCGCATTGCCCACTGCTTTAGAGACAACAAAGCCCACACGGGCGTCAGTGGTCGCCCCTGGCTCGGTGGCCCAGTGGAGCACGACGTGTGAGCTACCTGCTCGTGTGCCGCTCTTGAATGCCGCCCGAAAATCAGCCGGGGACGTTAACCGGTTGCTGCGCGCCAGCACCGGGGATCGCGCCTGTCAGGCAGCCAGCCGCTCGCGACCCTTGCGGCGACGAGCCGAAAGGATGGCGCGACCGGCGCGGGTGCGCATGCGCAGACGGAAACCGTGGGTCTTGTGACGACGACGGTTGTTGGGCTGGAAGGTCCGCTTGCTCACGAGTTCTTCTCCTGCATCAGATTCGGGTCGATCGGAGGCAGCGCCGTCGACTGGAGACGCGAAGCCCACGAGAACAAACTCGTGGACATGCGACAACAGTCGGGCTATCACCGACCGGCTAACGGTACGCGTAGGGTTGAAGAAGGGTCAAACTGAGCAGTTTTCGGTGCTCAAACAATCGAACCGGCGATGATGACACGCCCGAATCAACGCTTTCACGCGACACGCCGAGAGTTCAAAGAATCTGTGGATAACGAGTTGAATCGTTGGTGTCCAAGTTGTTAGGTTTCACCCTTAGATCACATCCGCAGTAACAGGGCAGATTTCGGACATCCTGCACAATTTGTGAGTGTGTGGCGTGACGGGGGTCACGGCGTAGGTAGTTGAGTGCACAACCTGTGGACAAAGGTGTGGACAGAGTTAGGTGCTCAGCCGTGCAGCACACCGAGAAGGGAATAGCCGGATGGATCCAATCAGCAACGAGGACTTAGCTGAGATTTGGGTTGACATCGTCAACGCCACGGCGCCGGTGCAACGTCAGTGGTTGGCCACTAGCAAGTTGCTGATGCTGGCTGAGAACACCGCGATCATCGCCGTACCTAACGCCTTCACTCGCACCCAACTCGAGGGTCGTCTGCGCACCCGCCTCGAAGACACCCTTTCTGACGCCATCAACCAGCAGGTTCGCATTGCAGTGACTGTGGATGAGTCACTGCTGCCGGTCGATGGCATGTCTGTGCCTGATGCTTCCGAACTCGATGAGCCTGCCGTCGCTGCACCCATCGATCTCAACGCCAAGCGTCAAGACCGCGGTTACGGTCACGCGGCCGACAGTGCACTCAACCCGAAATACACCTTCGACACCTTCGTGATCGGTTCAAGCAACCGCTTCGCCCACGCCGCTGCTGTCGCTGCGGCCGAATCACCAGGTAAGGCCTACAACCCACTGCTCGTCTACGGAGACTCAGGCCTAGGCAAGACCCACCTATTGCACGCGATTGGTCACTACGTGCGCAGCCTCTTCGACGATGTGAAGATTAGGTACGTCAGTTCTGAGGAGTTCACCAACGAGTTCATCAACGCGATTCGTGATGACCAGACTCAGGCATTCCAGAAGAAATACCGCGACGTCGACGTGCTCTTGATCGATGACATCCAGTTCCTCGAAGGCAAGATCCAGACACAAGAAGAGTTCTTCCACACCTTCAACACCCTCCACAACGCCAACAAGCAGATCGTGATTAGCTCCGATCGACCCCCGAAGCGGCTCGAACAACTCGAGGACCGCCTGCGCAACCGCTTCGAGTGGGGCCTGATCACCGATGTGCAACCGCCCGACCTCGAGACTCGCATCGCCATCTTGCGCAAGAAGGCTGCCGCTGACCGACTCGTTGCTCCCCCGGATGTGTTGGAGTTCATTGCCTCGCGCATTCAGACCAACATCCGCGAGCTTGAAGGTGCCTTGATCCGCGTCACAGCCTTCGCCAGCATCAACCGCCAAGACGTCGATCTGACCTTGGCTGAGATCGTGCTCAAAGACCTGATCCCCGAAGGTGGAGACCCTGAGGTGACCTCAGGTCTGATCATCGCCCAGACCTGCGCCTACTTCAGTTTCACGATTGATGAGTTGTGTGGGCCCAGTCGCACCCGTGCTTTGGTGACCGCTCGACAAATTGCGATGTACCTCTGTCGCGAGCTCACCGACATGTCTTTGCCCAAAATCGGCCAGGACTTCGGCGGCCGTGACCACACCACCGTGATGAACGCGGATCGCAGGATCCGCAAGGATCTCGCTGAGCGCCGCAACGTTTTCCACCAGGTCACCGAGCTCACGACCCGCATCAAACAAGCCGCCAAGCAGGGCTGACCTGTTGATAGGTGCCCTCCGTGTGGTGGGCCACCTTGTGGATACGTTGTGGATAACTGTCTTTCCTCACGTCGTACGACGCAACTATCCACACCACCGCATAGTTGATCCACCCGATCTCCACAGGGCCTGAGGATGACGCCACGCACTCTGATCAGGAGTTTTAAGGCTTCTCCACACAATCCACCGCCCCTATGACTACTACTACATAGTTAATGGGTGATGGGTTAGAAAACGTCTGGTCACCCTTCGTCTGGGGATAACCACCCGTCTGAGTGCTGACCCTCACTACCCCACGCGGGTCCAGCGTGGCAGGATTCACATTCCGTAGAAAGGGGACTGTTGTGAAGTTCCGCGTCGAGCGTGATGTTTTAGCCGATGCTGTTGCCTGGGCTGCTCGTGCCTTGCCAGTGCGTCCAAGCTCGCCAGTGTTAGCCGGTTTGCTGATCGAGGCTGGTCAGTTGGGTGCTGATGGTGGCGATGGATTGCAGTTGTCCACCTTTGATTACGAGACCTCAGCTCGAGCCACGCTCAATGCCGACGTCAGCGAAGAGGGCCAGGCCCTCGTCTCGGGTCGTCTGCTCTCCGACATCTGCCGCAGCCTGCCGAGCAAGGCTGTTGATGTGAGCCTAGATGGCCCCAAAGTTGTCATCACCTGCGGCGCGGCTCGCTTCACTCTGCCGACCATGGCAGTTGAGGACTACCCGACGCTGCCAGCGATGCCTGAGGCCTGCGGAGTCGTGGCCAGCAGTGCCTTCGCCAACGCGGTTACTCAGGCAGTCACGGCGGCCGGACGCGATGACATGCTTCCGGTGCTGACTGGTGTGCGCCTCGAACTCGAGGGCGATCGCATCGCGATGCTTGCCACCGACCGGTTCCGGCTGTCGCATCGTGAGGTCGATTGGCAACCCGGTGCACCTGACATCAGTGCGGCCGCGCTCGTGCCCGCCAAGGTGCTGGCCGACACAGCCAAGTCGCTGACGGGTGGCGCTGACATTCGCCTCGCCTTGGGCACCCCGGGTGGAGCAGGTGAAGGAATCATCGGTTTCGAGGGATCGGCCGCTGGCGGCATCCGGCGTACGACGACGCGGCTTCTTGACGGCGAATTCCCCAAGGTCCGTTCCCTGTTCCCCAGTGAGCACCTCACGGTTGCGCGCGTCGATCGCACCCAGTTGGTCGATTCGCTCAAGCGCGTGTCGCTAGTTGCTGAGCGCAACAGCGCCGTGCAAATGCACTTTGTCGACAACACATTGACTCTTGATGCTGGCAGTGGCGATGACGCCATGGCCAGTGAATCCATCGAGGCGGCCCTGAGTGGCGATGAGATCACCACCGGCTTCAACCCACACTTCTTGCTCGATGGTCTCAGCGCGATCGAGTCGCCGTTTGTTGAACTTGCCTTCACCCAATCCTCCAAGCCAGTTGTCATCAGTGGCTTGACGGCGCTTGATGCCGAGCCCGACGAGAGCTTCCGCTACTTGTTGATGCCTCGCCGATTGCTCTCCTAAGGAGTTGACCATGCACCTCGGACTCGTTGGTTTAGGCAAGATGGGCGGCAACATGCGCGAGCGCATGCGTCGCGCCGGCGTGACGGTCACTGGTTATGACCGCAACCCTGAGGTCTCCGACGTGGGTTCGCTCGCGGAGTTGGTGCAGGCGTTGCCGAGCCCCAAGGTTGTCTGGGTGATGGTGCCGGCCGGTGCCCCGACCCAAGCCACGATCGAAGAACTCCACCAGTTGCTCGGTGAGGGCGACGTGGTGGTCGATGGCGGCAACTCGCGTTGGACTGACGACCAAGCTCACGCGGCCATGTTGGCTACTAAGGGCATCGGCTTCGTTGACTGCGGTGTCTCTGGTGGGGTGTGGGGTCTCGAAAACGGCTACGCACTCATGACTGGCGGCGACCCAGCAAACGTGGCGCTGGTGCAACCGGCATTTGATGCGCTGCGCCCCGAGGGTGAGTTTGGTTGGGTGCACGCTGGATCAAAGGTGGGTGCTGGCCACTTCGCCAAGATGGTGCATAACGGGATCGAATACGCACTCATGCAGGCTTATGCCGAGGGCTATGAACTTCTCCAGGCCGTCGAAGAGGTCGACAACGTCACCGAGGTGTTTCGCTCCTGGCGCGAAGGCACCGTGATTCGCTCATGGCTCCTCGACTTGTTGGTCAACGCGCTCGACGAAGACCACGACCTGGCCACGATCCGCGGTTACGCCGAAGACTCAGGTGAGGGTCGCTGGACCGTCGAGGCAGCCATCGATAATGCGGTGCCGATGCCGGCGATCGCTGCCTCGCTGTTTGCCCGGTTTGCGTCGCGTCAAGACGACTCACCTGCCATGAAGGCCATCGCCGCGATGCGCAATCAGTTCGGTGGCCACGCTGTGCACACCTCGCCTCCTGCTGGTGGCGACGCGAACCCGGCGTGAGCTGGTGTACGTCGAGCACCTCACCCTGCACAACTTCCGGTCCTATCCGGCGCTCGAGCTTGAGATCCCTGCCGGCCCGGTGGCCTTTGTGGGTCGTAATGGGCAAGGGAAAACCAATGTCGTGGAAGCAATCGACTATCTCGCCCACCTTGGTTCTCATCGCGTCGCTTCCGATGCGCCGCTAGTCAAAAGTGGCTCTGATCAGGCAATTGTCCGAGCCGCGGTGATCAAAGAGGGCCGTCGGGCCGTGCTTGAAGTTGAAATCAACCCCGGCCGAGCCAACCGAGTAAAAATAAATCGAGCCTCGCTTCCGCGAGCCAGAGAAATCATCGGCCTGCTGCGCACCGTGGTCTTTTCCCCTGAAGATTTGGCCCTGGTCAAAGGCGATCCCTCCGAGCGCCGCCGCTTTGTCGATGATCTCCTGGTCTTGCTCTCACCTCGCTATGCGGGCACGCGTTCGGACTACGAGCGCGTGCTCAAGCAACGCAACTCGCTGCTCAAGACCGCTCGGATGACTGGTCGCTCGGTGCTCGACACCTTGTCGGTGTGGGATGCCAACTTGGCCACGCTGGGCACCGAGATGATCACCAGGCGTATTGAGTTGGTCGAGCAGTTGCGTCCGCTGGTGGCCACGGCGTACTCCGCGGTGGCGCGCGGTGCTCGTGAGGAAGACGCCGACATCGCCTACAAATCGACGGTGCCCGAACCCACAGAGGAGGGGTTCATGGCTCAGATCGAGGCCAGGCGGCGCGACGAACTCGATCGAGGCATCACACTGGTCGGCCCGCATCGAGACGACGTGGTGCTGAGTTTGGGTGACCTGCCCGTCAAGGGTTACGCCTCCCACGGTGAATCATGGAGTTTTGCGCTGGCATTGCGGTTGGCTGCTTACGACGTGTTGCGCGCCGATGGTGATGACCCGATCTTGATCCTCGATGACGTCTTCGCCGAACTCGACTCCACACGTCGCGACCACCTTGCCAAACTTGTGGCCACCGCTGAACAAGTCTTGGTGACAGCAGCGGTGGGCGATGATGTTCCCGAACTGTTGGCGGGTGCACGTTTCGAAGTCGCCGGAGGGGAGGTCACCCGTGTCTGAGGAGCCCAATGCTCACGACGACGAGGGCACCGACCTGGCCAAGTCGATCGCGCGTGGACTGGCTGGTCGCACCGGGGCTCGACGTGCCAAGTCGCGCGTCAAGCGAGTGACTCCCCAAGCCAGCAGCGCCCACCCAGATGAGCGCGACCCACAAACCATTGACGTCAGCCTCGAGCGCCTCATCAATGAGCGCGGCTGGGCCACCGACCTCAAGGTGCACGCACTCTTTGTGCACTGGTCAGCCATCGTCGGCCGCGAGATCGCCGAACACGTGACTCCGATTTCGTTCGCCGACGAGCGACTCGTGGTTCAAGCCGACTCGAGTGCGTGGGCCACCCAGATGAAACTGCTGGCCCCCACCGTCGTGGGGCGCCTCAACGAAGAGTTGGGCGAGGAGTCGTTGCGCTACATGGAAGTGCTCGGACCCCGTCAAAAGAGCTGGGTCAAAGGCAAGCTTCGGGTCAAAGGTCGGGGTCCCCGAGACACCTACGGATAGTCGATGTTTTGGCGGCCCAGCGGCGCTTCAGCTGTATAGGGACACGTTTTGGGGCGGGAACCGACCTCTCAATGCCAGTTTTTGGCCGCTGAGAGGGCTTTTTGGGCACTAGACCCCCCAAACCTGTGGGCAACTGCGTGATTTGGGGGCTCCGATCGCTAGAATGGCCGCTTGGCGCCGTACTCCAGTCAACGCACCAGAGCAGGCGCCTTCAGTGTGTGCAAGTCCAGGTTTCACGTGAAACCAACAAACAGAGCAACAGACAGGGGTTCGCCGGGTGGCTGACAAGACCCGCGACGACGATGTGACGACGAACGTAAGTAGTCACACGGTCGAAGAAGGCATGTACGACGCCAGTGCCATCCAGGTGCTTGAGGGACTCGAAGCAGTCCGCAAGCGCCCGGGCATGTACATCGGTTCCACCGGTGAGCGCGGCCTGCACCACCTGATCTGGGAAGTTATCGACAACTCTGTTGATGAGTCCTTGGCGGGCTACTGCGACCGGATCGTGGTGACCATGCTCGCCGATGGTGGTGTGCGAGTCGAAGACAATGGCCGCGGCATCCCCACTGACACCGCACCTGGGCAAGAACTTCCGGCCGTGACCTTGGCACTCACCGTGCTGCACGCTGGCGGCAAGTTCGGCGGCGGCGGCTACAAAGTCTCCGGTGGTCTGCACGGCGTGGGCATCTCGGTGGTCAACGCGCTCTCGAGCCACGTGATCGTTGAGGTCAAGAACCGCGGACACCTGTGGCGCCAGAGTTTCTCGCTCGGTGTGCCTGATGGCGGACTCGAAGACGTGCGCGTGCTTGAGCCTGAGGAGAGCACCGGCACCACGGTGACTTGGTATGCCTCGCCAGACATCTTTGAGACCACCGAATACTCCATCGAGACGATCCTCAACCGCATTCGTGAGATGGCCTTCCTCAACAAGGGGTTGGAAATCGTCGTACGTGATGAGCGACCAGCAGAGGTCGAAGACCTCGACGCCGACCCGTTGCAGGCCGATGTCGAACCGGTCGACTCCAAAGAGAGGGTGTTTAAGTACGACCGCGGCCTGGTCGACTACGTCGAGTACCTCAACCGTCGCAAAGACAAAGCCAACCCGAGCATCATCAACTTTGAGGCCACCACACCTGACTCGGCTGACAGCCAAATGTCACTTGAGCTGGCGATGCAGTGGAACACCTCGTACACCGAGTCGGTGCACACCTTCGCCAACACGATCAACACCCACGAAGGCGGCACCCACGAGGAGGGCTTCCGGGCTTCGTTGACTTCGCTGGTCAATAGCTGGGGCGAAGAGTGGGGCCTGATCAAGAAGCGCGAAGACCGGGTTTCCGGTGATGACATTCGCGAAGGTCTCACCGCGATCATCTCGATCAAGCTCGGCGAACCTCAGTTTGAGGGTCAGACCAAGACCAAACTCGGCAACACCGAAGCCAAGGGTTTCGTGCAGCGAGTCGTCAATGACCAACTCGGTGACTGGTTGGAGAAAAACCCTGCCGAGGGCAAAGAGATCATTCGCAAAGCCCAGGCTGCCGCGCACGCGCGCATGGCTGCTCGCAAGGCTCGCGACTTGGCTCGCTCACGCAAGGGTTTGCTTGGTGGGGGCGGTTTGCCGGGCAAGTTGTCTGACTGCCAGTCGACCAACCCCGCCGAGTGTGAGGTCTTCATCGTCGAGGGTGACTCGGCCGGTGGCTCGGCTCGTCAGGGTCGCGACCCGCGCATCCAGGCGATCTTGCCGATCCGGGGAAAGATCCTCAACGTTGAGAAGGCCCGCCTCGACAAGGTGTTGGCCAACACCGAAGTGCAGGCGATCATCTCCGCGCTGGGAGCCGGCGTGCACGAGGAGTTCGACGCCGACAAACTGCGCTATCACAAGGTTGTGTTGATGGCCGACGCTGATGTCGACGGTCACCACATCAACACCTTGCTGCTGACGCTGCTCTTCCGTTTCATGCGCCCGCTCATCGAGCAAGGTTTCGTCTACATGGCGCAGCCTCCGCTCTACCGGTTGCGCTGGAACAAGCCGGCTGAGCACGAGTTCGTGTTTTCTGACACTGAGCGCGACGCCTTGATGAAGCACGGCCTTGAGAACGGCAAGAAGTTGCCCAAGGAAATGCCGGTGCAGCGCTACAAGGGTCTGGGCGAGATGAACGCTGATGAGTTGTGGGAAACCACGATGGACCCCGAGGTCCGCTTGATGCGTCAAGTCACCCTTGAAGACGCCGCTGCGGCTGATGAGATCTTCTCGATTTTGATGGGTGAAGACGTCGAACAGCGGCGGTCGTTCATTCAGCGAAACGCCAGGGATGTTCGCTTTCTCGATATTTAGCGCCTTGCAAGTACCGAGATTCACAGCAGCAGGCTGAACCACCAACCAAATTTTGTAGCAACCACGAGAGAAGCAAATCGTGACAGAAACACCGCAACAATCCGGCCGGGTCGAGCCGATCGAGCTCCAGACCGTCATGCAGCAGTCCTATATCGACTATGCAATGACGGTGATCGTGGGGCGCGCTTTGCCCGACGTACGTGACGGCTTGAAGCCGGTGCACCGCCGGATTTTGTACGCCATGTACGACGGTGGCTACCGCCCAGATCGCGGCTACAACAAGTGCTCGCGTGTGGTCGGTGACGTGATGGGTCAATATCACCCGCACGGTGACTCCGCGATCTATGACACGTTGGTGCGTTTGGCACAGCCGTGGGTGATGCGGGCGCCGCTGGTCAGCGGCCAGGGCAACTTCGGTTCGGCGGGCAACGACCCAGCGGCGGCGATGCGATACACCGAGTGCCGCATGGCTCCGCTGGCGATGGAGATGGTGCGTGACATCGACGAGGACACAGTCGATTTCACTCCCAACTACGACGGCAAGAGCGAAGAGCCGACGATTTTGCCGGCCCGTTTCCCCAACCTCTTGGTGAATGGTTCGGCCGGCATCGCGGTCGGCATGGCCACCAACATCCCGCCGCACAACCTCAAAGAGGTGGCCCAGGGTGTGCAGTGGTCACTTGAGCACCCCGACGCGACTCGTGAGGAGTTACTGGAGGCGCTGATCGAGCGGATTAAGGGTCCTGACTTCCCGATGGGTGCCTTGATTGTTGGTACTGCGGGCATCGAGCAGGCCTACCGCACGGGTCGGGGTTCGATCCAGCAGCGTGCGGTGGTCGAGATCGATGAGGACAACAAGGGCCGCACTTGCCTGATCATTTCTGAGCTTCCCTACATGGTGAACCCCGACAACTTGGCGCTCAAGATCGCCGAGTTGGCTGACTCGGGCAAGGTGCAGGGCATCGCCGACGTACGCGATGACACCTCCTCGCGCACCGGCCAGCGACTGGTGATCGTGCTCAAGCGCGACGCGGTCGCGCGGGTGGTGCTGAACAACCTGTTCAAGCACACCGAGTTGCAGACAAACTTCAGCGCCAACATGTTGGCGCTGGTCGACGGGGTGCCGCGCACTTTGAGCATCGACCAGTTCATCAGCAACTGGATCACCCACCAGATTGATGTGATCCGGCGGCGCACGTCATACCGGTTGCGCAAGGCTGAGGAGCGCGCCCACATTTTGCGCGGCCTGGTCAAGGCGCTCGACATGCTCGATGAAGTCATTGCACTCATCCGTCGCAGTGCGTCAGCCGAGGCAGCGCGTGTCGGGTTGATGGACCTCTTGTCGATCGACGAGGTACAAGCTCGGGCGATCTTGGAGATGCAGTTGCGTCAACTGGCTGCCCTCGAGCGCCAGCGGATCATCGACGACTTGGCCAAGATTGAGATCGAGATCGCTGACCTGTCGGACATTTTGGCCTCCGAGGTACGTCAGCGCTCGATCGTGTCTGAGGAACTCAACGAGATCGTCACGAAGTACGGCGATGACCGGCGCACCCAGATCATCCCCGCCGACGGCGACTTGTCGATGGAAGACCTGATCCCCGATGAGGAACTGGTCGTGACCATCACCCGTGGTGGCTACGCCAAGCGCACTCGGGCCGACCAGTACCGCACGCAAAAGCGTGGCGGCAAGGGCGTCCGTGGCGCGACCCTGCGGGGCGATGACGTGGTCCAGCACTTCATGGCCACCTCCAACCACCACTGGTTGCTGTTCTTCACCACGGCTGGGCGGGTTTATCGCACGAAGGCCTACAACCTGCCGGAGGCATCGCGTGACGCCAAGGGTGGTCACGTCGCCGGGTTGTTGAGCTTCCAACCGGATGAGCAGATTGCTCAGGTGTTGGCGATCCGTGACTACGATCAGGCGCCGTACCTCGTTTTGGCCACGCGCAGCGGTCTGGTGAAGAAGACCCGACTCGCTGAATACAACTCTCCGCGTCAGGCCGGCGTGATCGCAATCAACTTCCGCGACGCCGATGATGAGTTGATCGGTGCGGAGTTGGTCAACGCCGATGACGACATTTTGGTGGTCTCGCGCAAGGGCCAATCGATTCGCTTCCGCGCTGATGACAGCCAGTTGCGGCCGATGGGTCGTGCGACCTCAGGTGTGACCGGCATGAAGTTCCGCGACGGCGACTCGATGTTGAGCATGTCGATCATCCGTGGTGAGGCGGTGGAGACCGAGCAGTTTGTCTTCACGATCACCGATGGTGGTTTTGCCAAGCGCACCCGTATCGAAGACTACCGCTCGCAGTCGCGTGGTGGTCTGGGCATCAAGGCGATGGCTTTGGCGAACGAAGTTCGAGGCGTGTTGGTCGGTGCCTTCATTGTGGTTGAGGGCGATGAGGTGCTGTCGGTCACCAGCGGTGGCCAGGTGGTTCGATCACCGATCGACGCGGCTTTCCGACCTATGGGTCGTTCGACAACTGGCGTGAAGTTTGTGACGCCGAAGTCTGGAGATTCGGTGGCCCAGGTCGCACGCAGTGTTGAGCGTCACGAGAGCGAAGATCTTGAGGATGAGCTCGCTCAGGGGCAGGATGCAACAATCACTGCGACCGCCAAAGCACCTGAGGAGAACGCATGACCCCGAAGTCACGAGGTACGTCGCAAGACGCCACCCCTGAGACCGACGTGGTTGAGATCCTTGACGACGAGTTGGCTGGTGCCATAACCGAGGTCGACGACCCCAAAGCCACCCCCGATGACGCTGTCTCGATGACCAAGCCAGCGGCGAAGGCTGCTGCTGAGGTCGCCGTACCAGAGGCCAAGGCGCCTGACGTGAAGGTCCCCCAGGTCGCCGCACCCGACGTGAAGGCGCCTGACGTGAAGGTGCCCGATGTGGAGCACACCCAGCCCGTGCAGAAAGTCGAAGACACGATTGTGGACACCCCAGCGCAGGCTCCGGTCGTGATCCCTCCGGCAGCACCGCCCGTAGCGAAGGCTGGCGCGAAGGGTGGCCTGGTCGGCAAGGTCAGTGGCGTCACGGGCGGACTTAAGGAGAAGGTGACTCCAGTGGTCAAGCCGGCAACATCTACTCCTGCTGCCTCCGCTTCGACATCGTCTTCGCGCAACCCCCGCAAGGCCCGGTTGCGTTTGGTGCACATCGACCCATGGTCGGTGCTCAAGACCAGTTTCGTGCTCTCGGTGGCCCTGGGCATCGCGATGCTCGTGGCAACCATGATGATCTATGGCTTGCTGAGCATCACCGGCGTCTTCGACGCCCTTAATGCAGCCGTCGGGCCCATCTTGGGCGAAAGCTCAGACTTCTCCATCCAAGACTTCGTTGGTCTCGGCCGAGTGCTCGGCCTCACCGCCCTCACCGCAGTGGTCAATACGTTCTTGCTGCCGGCAATCGCAACGCTCGCGGCCTACCTCTACAACCTCGCCGCCACCCTCCTGGGCGGTGTCGAACTCACCTTGGCCGAAGACAACTAACACCAACGGGGGCCAGTTTGGTTGCACTATCCCCCCTGCGGTAGCCTCCTCGCTGGTCGTTGTCGTCGTACGACGACCAAGCGGGCCTATAGCTCAGACGGTTAGAGCGCTTCCCTGATAAGGAAGAGGTCACAGGTTCAAGTCCTGTTAGGCCCACCACGGTGTTCTTACTCAAAC
>WBZP01003748.1_pt1 | contig 16266 bp, 13 predicted proteins | sample 5204301 | NCBI WGS metagenome assembly WBZP01 (sample SAMN12412401, study PRJNA552823) | activated sludge metagenome | isolation source: activated sludge from nitrification reactor of wastewater treatment plant... | place: USA: Pennsylvania | collected 2017
CCACCGCGACGTCAAGCCGGGCAACATCATCCTCAAGCGGCTCAGCCGGCCCGACGAGGCCGGCGCGCAGCCCTTCCGCGCCCTGCTGACCGACTTCGGCCTGGTGAAGCTGCAAGAGGGCACGAGCCTGACCCAGAGCGGGGCCACCGTCGGCACGCCGACCTACATGTCGCCGGAGCAGTGCGAGGGGCGGGAGTTGGACGGCCGCTCCGATCTCTACTCGCTGGGCATCGTCCTCTATGAGCTGGTGGCCAACAAGCTGCCGTTCACCTTCCAGACGCTGTCGGAGGCCATCGCCGCCCACCACAACAACGTCCAGCCGGCCACGGCCAGCACGTTGCGCCCCGAAGTGCCGCCCATCATTGACACGCTGCTGATTCGCGCCATGTCCAAGTCGCCCGACCAGCGCTTCGCCACCGGGGCGGAGATGGCCGACGCGCTGCGCAGCGCCTTCGTCGCGCTGGAGGGGCTGCCGACGCGGGTGATGCTGCACCAGGAACTCGATATTCTCGACCAGGTGGCCGAGCCGCCGGACGGCTACGAACTGCAAATCCGCACCCCCGGCCACGCCGACAGCCTGGTGCCGCTGACGCGGTCGGTCGTCACGCTGGGCCGCAATCTGGATAACGACATCGTGTTGCCGGCCGACGGCGTCTCGCGCCACCACACGCGCCTCCAGGCGACTTCCCTGGGTTGGGAAGTGGTTGACCTGGGCGGGGTCAACGGCACGTGGCTGAACGAGCACCGCTTGCGGCCGGAAGAGCCGACGCCGCTGGTCGTCGGTTCGGTGTTGCGCATCGGGCCTTATGAGATGATCATGCAGGGGCCGGAAACGCCGCCGCTGCCGGAAGACAAGGGTGTGCCTATCTCCGCGCCCATCACGCCCGGTCTGCCGGCGGGCGCGACAGTGGCGCGCCTGTCATCGTCGCCAAGTTTGGGGCCGCCGTCGTCGTCGGGAACAGCGGTGTCGGAGCAGACCACGCCCGCGCCGGCCGGCCCGCCCGCGCCGCTGGCTATCTACATGGCGCGCGACAAGATTGTGGCCGACCCGGGCCAGCGCGTTGAAGTCAAAGTGGACGTGGAAAACCGCGGCGACCAGGAAGACCGCGTGACGCTGAGCGTGCAGGGCATTGACCCCGCCTGGGTCGAAGTGCCAGAGACATTCGTCGTCGTGCCGCCGCGGCAGACCATCTCCATTCCCTTCGCCATTCAGGCACCGCGCCGCCGCGGCACGCCATCGGGGCGGCAGCGGTTGCGTATTGACGTCAAGTCGCAACGCTACCCCAATGCGCGCGTTGGGGCCACGGCTTCGTTGACGGTCGGCACGTTCGTGGCCTTTGAGGCCGACATGAACCCGACCGAGGTGCGGCTGCCGGGCCGGACGATGGTGACCATCCAAAACACCGGCAACGCCGCGGCGTCGTTCAACGTCGCCGGGCGCGACTTGCAACAGTTCGTCCGCTTCCGCGGCGAGCGCGAGGGCATTGCCCTGCAACCCAACCAGACGGCCAACGTCGAGTTGGTGCTGGAGATGCGCGAGACGAACCTGTTTGGCGAGGAAGACGCTTACCCGTTTGAGGTCGAGGTGTCGGCCGGGCCGACGGCGCGCCAGGTGTTGCCTGGCGAGGCCATTGCCCGGTCAATCATCCCTACCCCCTGGCTCTACGTGCTGCTGTTTCTGCTCATCTTCGGCTGTGTGCTGGGCAGTTTGGCGCTGGTGTCGAACTGGGGGCGCTTCCTGGGCTTCGGTGAAGCGCCGACAGCCACACCGACAATCTCGCTCGATCAGATTGGCTTGACCCAGACCGCGGCGGCTTTCGTGCAAACGGCGGTCGTGGCCACCCAGGTCAGCGCGGCGACACAGGTAGCCGGGACGGCGGCCATCGAGGGGGACACGGATCAGGACGGTCTGACCGCCTCGCAGGAGACAGCGCTGGGTACTGACCCGAACAACCCCGACAGTGACGCCGATGGGCTGAAGGACGGCGACGAGGTGTTGGTCTATACCACCGACCCGAAGCTGCGTGACAGCGACAACGACTTTCTGGGCGACTTCGATGAGGTCAACACCTACAAGACTAACCCACGGGCCAATGACACCGACGGCGACCGCATCCCCGATGGGCTGGAAGTGAACCAGGGCACGAACCCGACGGTGCCCGAGCCGCCGACGGCTACACCCCCCACCCCCCCCACACCCAACCCAACGTCGCCGCCGCCGACGGCTACGTGGACGCCCATCCCGACCATCGCCGTGCCGGCCACGCCGACGTGGACGCCCATCCCGACCGTCGCCGCGACGGCTACGCCGACGTGGACGCCGCCGGCCACCATCGCCCCGACCATAGCCGTGCCGACGGTCGCGCCGTCGCCGCTGGCGGGGCTGGTGTGCATTCCGGCCGCGCCGACGATTGACGGCGTGCTGTCGGCCGGGGAGTGGCCGGCCCAACCGACATTCACCTTCCAGCCCACCGTCTCCGGCGACGCGCGTATCGTGCGCGTCTATGCCGTGCGCGACGCCGGGCGGCTCTACCTGGGCTTCCTGATCAACGACGCGGCCAGCGAACCGACCGACTCGGTGCGGTTGTACCTGGACACGACCAACAACGGCGGCGACGGTGACACGGCCGACCGCTTCTTCCAGGTGATGCGCGACGGCACGCGGCTGCTGTGGGCCGGCGTCGGCGGCAACGCCGACGGGCAGGAGTGGAACTCCAACTACACCAGCAGCAACTGGACGGCGGCCGTCGGCGAGCCGGGCAACGGCCAGTGGGTTGTAGAGATGCAGATTGATGCCGTGGCCGAACTGGGCGCGCTGTCCGATCCGTTCGGCCTGATGGCCCAGGTACTCTACACCGGCGACCTGGCCAGCTACCCTTCAACGGCCTCCTCTAGCCAGGCCAATACGTGGCAGGACATTGATAACGTGCTCTGCCCCTAGAAGAGAGGGGCCAGGTTCCAGGGGCCAGGGAAAAGCACTCTTCCCCTGGCCCCTGGAACCTGGAACCTGACCCCTTCTTAAGCACCAGTTAGGATTCTATGCAACAAGTAGCTGTCAACGATCTGTCGTCGCGCGCCCGCGCGCGGGGATTGCGCACCGTGCTGGCGGTGTGGTTTCTCATGAACGCGGGCTTTTTCCTGATCATCCCGCTGCTGTCGGTTCACTACGTGGATCGGCTGGGCTGGGCGGCGGCGTTCATCGGTGTGGTGCTGGCCGTGCGCCAGTTCGCCCAACAAGGGCTGACCATCTTCGGCGGAGCGCTGGCCGACCGCGTTGGCCCGCGGCGGCTCATCCTTTTGGGTGTGCTCATCCGCGCCGTCAGCTTCGCGGTGATGGGCTTCGCCACCGTGCCCTGGCTGCTGTTGCTGTCGGGGCTGCTGGCGGCGCTGGGCGGGGCGCTGTTCGACGCGCCCATTCGGGCCACGCTGGCCACGCTGGCCCCGGAAGATGAGCTGACGGCCGTCTATGGCCGTCTGGGCATCCTGCAAAACGTCGCCCGCACCATCGGCCCGCTCATCGGGGCCTACCTCATCCGCTTCGACTTCCAGGTGGTCGGCCTGGCCTCGGCAGCCTTCTTCGCCCTGGCCTTCGTGGTCACCCTGCTCTTCCTGCCGCCCATCAGCGTGTGCAGCGAGCCGCAGACGATGCGGGCCGGGCTGCGGCTGGCGGCCGGCGACCGGCCGTTCGTCATCTTCACTCTGCTGCTCATGGGCTTCTGGTTCATGTGGGTGCAACTGTCCATCGCCATGCCGCTGGAGATTCGCGCCCTGACCGGGCAGGACAGCAGCGTGGGGCTGATGTTCACCATCAGCGCCGTGCTGGCCATCGTGCTGCAAGCGCCGGCGCTGCGCCTGACGGAGCGCCACTTTCAACCGATGGCCACGATCATCCTGGGCGTGATCAGCATGGCCCTGGGCATGGGCCTCATCGGGCTGGGCCACGGGCTGGTGGCCTTCTACGGCGGGCTGTTCTTCTTCTCGTTGGGCACGGTGCTGGCCATGCCCAACGCGCAGACGGTGACGGCCGAGATGTCGGACGACCGCGCCCGCGGGGCGTACTTCGGCGTCAACTCGCTGGCGATGGCCATCGGCGGCGGGCTGGGCCACATCCTGGGCGGCACGCTGGTGGACGTGGCCGCGGCGCGCGGCGCGCCGGCGCTGCCGTGGCTGGTCTTTGCCGGGGCGGGGGTTCTGACGGCGGTGGGACTGGCCGTGTTCACTTGGCAGCGCCAGCGGCCGGCGGGGTTGCAACTCATGCAGCGACCCGGTTGAGGCGGCGGGGCAGGGCGGGCAGGCCCAGCACCGGCCGCAGGGCGTCGGCGTGCTCCTGCTCGTGGCCGGCCATATCCAGCAGATAGCCGCCGGCGGTGGTCGAGCTTAGCCAGGGGGCGGTGAACGGTCGGGCCAGGGCCGCGTCGTCTAGCGACAGGGCCACTTCCACCAACGCCCGCCGCACAGCGACGAACTGCGGCCACACCTCGTCCCAGGGCAGCGCGGCCCACACCGCGCCGCGTTCGGTGTTGAACGCCTCGAACGCCGCGATGGTGCGCTCATAGGCCGGTTCGCGCCCCGCGGCCACCTGGCGCAGGGCGACGACGCCCAGCCGCTCGTAGTCGCTCAGGTGGCCGAGCACCTGCTTGAGCGTCCACTCCCCCTCGATAGGCTCCGTCTCGCGCGCTGCGGGCGGGACGAGCGCAGCCAGGGCCAGCAACTCCGCCCGCGCCAGGCCGAGGAGCGGCCGCAGCAGGGCGCGATGGATGACGCGCAGCGACGGGTCGTTGGGCGGGTAGTTGGCTCGCCAGCGGGCCAGATCGGCGCTGTGCTGGGCGTCGTGGCGGTGGCGGCGGCGCAGCCAGTCGGCCGGCGTCGCCCGCCAGCCGGGTTGCAGGCTGGCGCGGCGGTGGAGGGTGTCGTCGGACAGACGTTGCAAAGCCAGCAACAGGCCGCGCCGCTCCTTCTGGCACATGGCCACGGCCGCCGGGAAGGCCAGCTCGGCGAACTGACGTTGCAGCGCGGCATTGCGGGCGTCGAGCGGCGCGTCAACGACGCCCGCGGCGCGAATGTCACCGGGCCGGCCGTCGGCCAGCTTGGCCAGCCAGTCGGCCGTTAGCGCATCCCAATAGGCCAGGTGGGCCAACACCGCGGGCAACCGCCAGCCGTCGTAGACCGGGTCGTGGGTCAGCGCCGCCTCGTCTACGCCCTCCAGTTGTTGCAGCAGGAAGCTGCGCTCGGCGGCCAGGCGGGCCAGCAGGGTGGCGCGGCGGGGGGAGATTGTTGATTCCAGTATTGCCATGGGTTCAACCAATTGTAGCGCGAGTTGCTAACTCGCCTCTTAACATTGTAGCGCGGGATGGTATCCCGCGTCTTGTAGCGACTAATACGCGAGTTGGCAACTCGCGCTACAAGGTCAAGACGCGAGTCGGCAACTCGCGCTACAAGGTCAAGACGCGAGTTGGCAACTCGCGCTACAAGGTCAAGACACGAGTTGGCAACTCGCGCTACAATTAACGAAACATTGCGGCTAGTCAATAAACGCGGCCTGGAGGTCGTCAATGAAGTTGTGGCATTTTCAACGGCGGTTGACCAGTCTATTGCTTGGCTGGGGGGCGGCCAGCATCGGCGTCGGCCTGGCCGTGGGGCGGGGCGGCGATGCCCTGCGGCGCGGCGTGGGGGAGCAGTATGTCGGCTGGGGCGTGGTGAACGCGATCATCGCCATCGTCGGCCGGCGGGGGGCCGGCCGGCGGCGCTCGCGGCCAGAGGGCAACACGCCTGAAGCCATCGCCGCCGAGAAGCGCATGTTAGCGCGACTGTTGTGGTTGAACACGGGGCTGGACGTGCTCTACGTTCTGGGCGGCCGGCGGGTCATGCGCGGCCGCGGCGCCGGCGACACCCACTGGCGCGGTCGCGGGCTGGGCATTGTGCTGCAAGGGGGGTTTCTCTTCTTCTTTGACTTGCTTAACGCATTGGCGTTGAGACGTGTTGATCAGGGATTAGGGAAGAGTGCTCTTCCCTAATCCCTAATCCCTAATCCCTAATTGTACCGGCTGCGGTCGAGGGCGTCGTCTGTCGGGCGCAGGTCGAGCGCGGCGGCGTCGGCCGGGGTTGGCAGCGGGGCCAGTTCTGGCTCCGGCGCGACCGGCTCCGGCGTCCGCAGGCGGAAGATGATAAACAGGGCCAGCAGGGCGAACAGGCCGATGATGCCCTCGGTCGCATAGGGGTTGAGCCGCGCCGCGGCGACGACGGCGACCATGTTCAGCAATGTGTGGAAGCCGATGGAGGCGAACAACCAGGCGATGTTGCGGCGCAGGAAGACCTGCAAGACCAGCAGCGACATGGCCAGGTGGGCGGCGATGGCGAACACCCGCTCCACCGCGCCCAGCAGCAGCGTCCCGGTGGGCGCGCCAGTGATCTGGGCCAGAGCGTCCGCCACCTGTTGGCGTTGCTCGGCCGGCAGGGCGCTCATGGCCGTCTCGTTGTTGACCGTGGCCAGCAGGGCAACGAAGCTGATCGCGGCCAGCGCGCCGACGATGATGGCCTCCGTGCCGCCATGACCCGCGCCCAACATGAGGCCGCGCGACCAGGAGCGCGCGTCTTTGGCCCAGAAGCGATAGGTCAGATAGCGGGCCGTCTCCTCGAACACCCCGGCCGACAGGCCCAGAAAGGCCCCGTAGATCAGCAGATTGGTTATCACCGACGTGTCGCTCGGCAGCAGCCCGGAGCGCTGAACGACGAAGTTGAACGGGATGTGCAACACCTGCGAGGCGATGAAGGTCACCGCGCCGATGAACCACAAGCGCCACGGCGCGGCCGTGCGGCGGCGGATGAAGAGGGCGACGATGATCGGGATGAGGATCATCAGGCCGTAGTTGATGCTGAGCAGGATGAGTTGCATGGGGGTCTTTGTTGGCGCCGGGCCAATGACGACGCGGCCAGGTTGGGGAGACAAAGTAAGGCCACCGCCCGGGCGAACGTGTGGAGTGCAGCCATTCCCCACTCAATTTCGGCAACTGGGGCAATCCCACGGGACTGCCGTATCCAAGCGTGCCGGTCGTAACTCAAATAGTTTGACTCACGACGCTCTGCCGTTGCGGTGGCTTCAATGACATCATAACATAAAGGCAGGGGCAAAGTAAAGAGTGATCAATGTCATACGCAGATCATGACAATTGCGGCGGCGGCCATACAATAGGGTTGTGGACGGCATTCGACAGATTCCAGCGGCCGAGACGCGCATTGAGTTGACCGTCGTCAACTCGCGCTTCATCGCCACCATCGCTCCGGCCTTCAGCGTTGACGAGGCGCGGGCGTTCGTCAGCCGCGCGCGGGCCGAGTTTGCCGACGCCAGCCACAACGTGCCGGCCTACCTGATCGGCCACGGCGCGACGACCATCGCCCACTGCCACGACGACGGCGAGCCGTCGGGCACGGCCGGGCGGCCGATGCTGGCCGTCTTGCAGGGCAGTGGGTTGGGCGACGTGGCCCTGGTCGTCACGCGCTACTTTGGCGGCACGAAGTTGGGCACGGGCGGGCTGGTGCGGGCCTATGGCGACGCGGCGCGGGCGGCGCTGGCCGCGCTGCCGCGGGCGGCGAAGGTGGCCACGGTGACGGCCCTGGTCGAAGCGCCCTATCCGCTGCTGGAGCGGCTGCGGCTGCTGGCGGCGGCCCACGGCGGGCAGACGCTCGATGAGGAGTTCGCCGCGGCCATCACCCTGACCATCCGCTTTCGGGCCGAGCGCTTCGACGCCTTCGCCGCGGCGCTGCGCGAGTTGTCACATGGGGCGGTGGAGGCGGTCGTCGTGGCCACCGACGAGGCGACGATCATGCCGCTTTAGCTCTGGGGACAAAACGTTAATCTTGTTTGTAAGATACAGTCGTTAGATTACAACCTAGGCAAACACAGAACGTTTACGGAACGAGATTCGACTTGTCACCGCTTGCGCGGCTTTCCCCGCCATCAGGCAACTGTATCGTGTTGAAAGCAAACAGCCGTCAGCGCCACCGACATCAGCCGGTGGTTGTTGGCTGTGTGCGTGCCTAAGAGGGGGGCAAGCGGACGCTTGGCGTTGATACGTTTGCCGGTAATGAACTGTACAATAAGAACGGCGCGCGGCTGGGTCATGTGGCTCGCCTGGCGCGCAAGGAGTTTAGAACGTTGTTAGCTACGGCTGAGAAGACCACTTTGATCACCCCCTACGGCGGCACGCTGGTGGACCTGATGGTTCCCGACGCGGAGCGGGCCGAGTTGCGCGCCTACGCCAACACCCTGCCGTCCATTCGTATTTCTGAGCGGGCCGTGTGCGACCTGGAACTGCTGGCCACCGGTGGCTTCTCGCCGCTCGACCGCTTCATGAGCCAGGCCGACCACCAGAGCGTCCTGGACACGATGCGCCTGACCAACGGCTATCTGTTCCCCATCCCTGTGCCCCTGCCGGTGGATGAGGAGGACGCGGCGCAACTGAAGATCGGCCGCGACATCGCCCTGCGCAGCCCGGCCAATGAGCTGCTGGCCATCCTCAACGTCGAGGAAGTCTACACCTGGGACCTGGAAGAGGTCGCCCAGAAGGCGTTCGGCACGCTCGACCTGCGCCACCCCATCGTGGCCGAGATGCACAATTGGGGCAAGTACTACGTTTCCGGCCCCATGCGCGTGCTGCAACTGCCGACGCACTACGACTTCAAGGCCATGCGCTTCACCCCGGCCGAGACGCGGGCCAAGCTGGAGCGTGCCGGCCACGCCAACGTCATCGCCTTCCAGACCCGCAACCCGCTGCACCGCGTACACGAAGAACTGACCAAGCGGGCGACAATGGAGAAGGACGGCGTGTTGCTGCTGCACCCCGTCGTCGGCATGACCAAGCCGGGCGACGTGGATCACTTCACCCGCGTGCGCACCTACAAGGCGCTGGCCCAGCACTACTACGACCCAGATCGCATCCTGCTGTCGCTGCTCCCGCTGGCCATGCGCATGGGCGGCCCGCGCGAGGCGCTGTGGCACGCCATCATCCGCCGCAACCACGGCGCGCGATTCCTGATCGTCGGCCGCGACCACGCCGGCCCGGGCAACGACTCGACCGGCAAGCCGTTCTACGGCCCGTATGACGCTCAGCAGATGGTCGAGAAGTATAGCGAAGAACTGGGCGTGGGCGCGGTGCCTTTCCAGATGCTCGTCTATCTGCCCGAAGAAGACCGCTACGAGGAAGTTCACAAGGTCGCCAAGGAGACCAAGACGGCCTCCATCTCCGGCACGCAGGTGCGCGAGCAGTACTTGCAGGTCGGCCGGCAACTGCCGGAGTGGTTCACCCGGCCGGAAGTGGCCGAGATTCTGGCCGAGACCTACCCGCCGCGCCACCGCCAGGGCGTCTGCGTCTGGTTTACCGGACTGCACAACGCCGGTAAGTCGACCACGGCCGGCGTGCTGACGACGCTGTTGCAGGAGTTCGGCCGCAACGTGACCCTGCTGGACGGCGACGTCGTCCGCACCCACTTCTCCGACGGCCTGGGCTTCAGCAAGGAAGACCGCGACGAGCACGTGCGCCGCATCGGCTTTGTGTCGGCCGAGATCGTCCGCCACGGCGGTATCGTCATCTGCGCCGCGGCCAGCCCCTACCGCGCGACCCGCAACGAGGTGCGCAACATGGTCGGCGCGGAGAACTACATCGAGGTCTTCGTGGATACGCCCCTGGAAGTGGCCGAGCAGCGCGACACCAAGGGCCTCTACGCCCGCGCCCGCCGCGGCGAGATCGTCGGGTTCACCGGCATTGACGACCCGTATGAAGCGCCGCAGCACCCGGAGATCACCATCGAGACGCTACAGCACTCGCCCGAAGAGAACGCCCGCGTGGTGCTCAACATGCTCGTTGAGCAAGGCTTTATCCGCACCGAGGACGCTCCCCGGAACGGCAACGGCAACGGCAACGGACACAAGAATTAAGTAGTTGGTGGCCGTTGGTCGTTGGACGTTCGTAACCAACGACCAACGACCAACCCCTAACGACCAACGACCAAACAACACCAATCAAGAGGAATCAAACTCATCATGACCCATGAAGAATACCCCGGCTACGTTCTGTGGATGACCGGCCTGTCGGGGGCCGGCAAGACGACGATCGCCCTGCTGCTGGAAAAGGAACTGCAAGCCCGCGGCTGCAAGTTCGAGCGGCTGGACGGCGACGTGGTGCGCGAGAGCCTGACCCGCGACCTGGGCTTCAGCAAGGAAGACCGCGACAAGAACATCGAGCGCGTCTCCTTCGTGGCCAAGCTGCTGTCGCGCAATGGCGTCGGCTGCGTCTGCTCCTTCATCTCCCCCTACCAAGGCGTGCGCGACATGGTGCGGGCCGGCACGACCAATTTCATGGAGGTCTTCATTGACGCGCCATTGGATGTGGTCATGGGCCGTGACGTGAAGGGCATGTACAAGAAGGCCATCGCCGGCGAGATCAAGAACTTCACCGGCATCTCTGACCCGTTCGAGGCCCCGATCAACCCGGAGATTCACATCCACACCGACCAGGAGACCCCGGCGGAGAGCGCCCAGCGCATCCTGAACTATCTGGAAGAGCGCGGCTATATCCCCGTCGGCGAAGCCGTCTTCGCCTAAGAAGGGTTGATCCGCAGATTCGGCAGATTGGGCAGATTTAATTAGCTCACGCAAAGACGCAAAGTACGCCAAGCTCAGAAGGATTCTGAGCTTGGCGTACTTTGCGTCTTTGCGTGAGAGTTTCTTTCTTAAAATCTGCCAAATCTGCCCAATCTGTGGATCATTCAATACAATCAGTAGACGGCTGCCGCGACGCGCACACGCCGGTGGCTGTCTGCTTTTATGATCACCATCCGCCAGGCGTGGCGCGACGGCCGCGCCCAACTCCACCGCTCCCCTTCGCCCGCGCTCGACGCCCGGCTGCTGCTGGCCCACGTGCTGGGCCACGACCATGCTTACCTGGTGGCCCACGACGACGAAGCCCTGACGTCCGCGCAGGCCGCCGCCTATGCCCAACTGCTGGCCCGCGCCGCGGCCGACGAACCCATCCCCTACCTGATCGGCCACGCGCCTTTCTACGGCCAGGAGTTCGCCGTTTCGCCCGCCGTACTCATCCCCCGGCCGGAGACGGAGCAACTGGTCGACACGGCCATCGGCTGGGCGCGGGGGCGGGGGGCGCTGCGCGTGGCCGACGTGGGCACGGGCAGTGGCTGCATCGCCATCACGCTGGCCCGCCACTTGCCGGCCGTCGCAGTCGCCGCCGTGGACGTGTCGGCGGCGGCGCTGGCCGTGGCGCGGGCCAATGCCGCTCGGTTGGCGCCGGGGCGCGTGGCCCTGGTGCGCGGCGATCTGCTGGCCGCCTTCGCCCCCGGCCTCGACCTGATCGCCGCCAACCTGCCCTACGTGACCCGCCAGGAGTGGACGGCGCTGCCCGATGGAGTAAAATCCTACGAGCCGGCTCTGGCTCTGGACGGGGGGACGGACGGTCTGGACGCCATTCGCGCCCTCTTACCCCAGGCGGCCGAGCGCCTGCGGCCCGGTGGCCTGGTCTTGCTGGAGATCGGCTGGCGGCAGGGCGAGGCCGCGGCGGCGCTGGCCCGGGCCGCTTTCCCGGCAGCGGGCGTCGCGGTGCGGCCCGACTTCGCCGGGCACGACCGCCTCGTCGTTATTGAGACAGAGCCGAGCCAGGGATAGACCATACACGTGTCCATGACTGCGCATAGCGAAACGATGACCACGCTCCGCCTCGACGCGGCCGACCCGACGGCGATTGCCAAAGTGGCCGACTTGCTGCGGCGCGGGCTGCCCGTCGTCTTTCCGACCGACACCGTCTACGGCGTCGGCGTTTTGCCGTTCGACGCGGCGGCGCTGGCGCGACTCTACGAGGCCAAAGGGCGGCCGGCCGAGAAGGGCATCCCCGTGCTGTTGGGCGACGTGGCCGATGTGGCCCACGTGGCCGGCGTCATTCCGCTGGCCGCGGCGGCGCTGATGGCCCACTTCTGGCCGGGGCCGCTGACGCTGGTCGTGCCCCGCCGCCCCGATCTGCCGACCAACCTGTCACCCGATGACACCGTGGCCGTGCGCGTGCCCGACCACGCCGTGGCTCGCGCCCTCATCCGCGCCGCGGGCGGGGCCGTGGCCGCCACCAGCGCCAACGTCTCCGGCCAGCCGCCGGCGCGGTCGGCCGATGAAGTATTGGCCGAACTCGGCGGGCGGGTGGCAGCGGTGCTCGACGACGGCCCGTCGCCCGGCGGCGTGGCCTCGACGGTCGTGGATTGCACCACGGAGCGGCCGGTTGTGTTGCGCGTGGGGCCGCTGTCGGCCGCCGACCTGGGGCTAGAGGCGTCATGACCGGCCTATTTCTGCCCATCCTGCTCTTCGTCCTGGCGCTGGCGGCCACGTTCCTGACCTACCGCAACATTCGTCGCGGTGGGGCGCGCTTCTATACGCTGGAGCGGGAGATCATCTTGCGCCGGGCGGCGTTCACGCTGGTCGTGGCCGCGGTTCTCTACACGGGCACGCTGGCCCTGCTCTACTATCAGCGGCAGCAGTTGGTCGAGGCCGCGCTGCCGCCGGAGGAGGGGGCCGAAGGGGCGGCAGCCGAGGGCACGCCCGGCCCGTTGGTCACCACGCCGACGCTGACGTTCGAGCAGTTCCCGCCCACGGCCACGGCCACCTCGACCACGCCGCAGCCGACGATCACGCCGACGACGGTCGTCTGCCGGGCGGTGGTCGAGGGCACCAGCGGCAGCGGCATCTATCTGCGCGACGCGCCGCAGGGCAACGAGCTTGTCATTCTGGCCGAGGGGACGCTGCTGACGGTGCTGGAAGACGCGCCGGTGGAGGCGGGCGGCTTCGTCTGGCGCAAGGTGCGCGAGGTGGGCGGCGAAGAGGGTTGGGCGGCCGAGGATTACCTGACTATCCGCGCGCCTTGTGGCAACGACTAGGAAGAGAGGAAACCACAGATTACGCAGATTAAGAGAGTTGATCCGCAGATTGGGCAGATTTTAAGAAGAAAGAATCTATTTTAGCTTTTGGAAATCTGCCTAATCTGCCCAATCTGCGGATTACTTCTCTTCAAATCTGTGAAATCTGCGTAATCTGTGGTTTAAACCTCTTATGATCATCGGCATTGACGCCAGCCGCGCGGCAACCGGGCAGCGGACGGGCACGGAGGCCTACGCCCTGCAACTCATCCGCGCGCTCATCCCCCTGGCCGGTGTGCGCGGACACACGTTGCGGCTGTACTTCAACGCCGCGCCCGCGCCCGACCTGTTCCCCGCCGCGCCCCACGTCGAGCCGGTGGTCATTCCCCTGCGTCGCCTATGGACGCACGCCCGGCTGGGTCATGAGCTGAGGAGCCGCCCGCCGGACGTGTTCTTCACCCCGGCCCACGTCATCCCCGTCGGCATCCGCTGCCCGACCGTGGCCACCGTCCACGACCTGGGCTATGAACGCTTCCCGGAGGCCCACCCGCGCCACCAACTGGCCTACCTGCGCTGGAGCACGCGCCACAACGCCCGCGTCGCCCAGCGAGTCATCGCCGACTCGCGGGCCACGGCCGACGACCTGACCGCCCTCTACGCCACCGACCCGGCCAAGATCGCTGTGGTCTATCCCGGGGCCGATCCCGACCTGCGGCGCGTGGATGACCCGGCGGCCATCGCCGCCGCGATCGCCCGGTACGGCATCCGTTCGCCCTATCTGCTCTACCTGGGCACGCTCCAGCCGCGCAAGAATCTCGTGCACCTGGTCGAAGCGTTCGCTGCGTCTAATTTACATAACGACGACTACACGCTCGTTCTGGCCGGGCGCGCTGGTTGGCTATCCGACCCATTGCTGGCAGCCGTCGGCCGTCGGCCGTCGGCTGTCGGCGGTCGTATTCATCTTCCCGGCTACGTGGACGAGGCCGACAAGGCGGCGCTTCTCTCCGGGGCGACGGCGCTGGTCTTTCCGTCGCTCTACGAGGGCTTCGGCTTCCCGGTGCTGGAGGCGATGGCCTGTGGCGCGCCGGTCGTTTGCGCCGCCACCAGCTCGCTGCCCGAAGTGGCCGGTGACGCGGCGCTGCTGGTGGATCCGTTGGACACGGCGGCGCTGGCCGAAGCGATGCGGCGGCTGGTGTCCGACGAGGCGTTACGCGGCGCGTTGATCGGCAGGGGCTACGCCAACCTGGTGCGCTTCGATTGGCAGACGGCCGCGGCGCAAACGCTGGACGTGTTGGAGGCGGCAGGCTCTGATCCATTGAGGTACAATCAAAGCCACGTCTGACAGAGAAAGCAGCCCTAGATGACACCGAGTTTACAGACTGGCTGCTAAAAATCTGCGTAATCTGTGAAATCTGTGGATGTCTCTTCTATGAGGTAGTCACCATGTCATACCCTGACTTAATAGACGCGCTTGGCGATGACGCCGAGCAACTGGAGCAAGCCTATCAGGCCGCGCTGAAAGCCGGTCAGGCCGACGCCTTCAAGCAGGCCATCGTCAACCGCCGGACGGCCGCGCCGGAGAACCGGCTCTACGCCGCCTGGTTCTACCGGCTGCAACACGCCGCCGCCCAGGCCAAAGGCTCTTTCGTCAAGTGGGGTTGGGTCCTCCCGCTGGCGGTGTTGAATGGGCTGGTGTTCTGGTGGCTGTCGGATGACGTGCGCTATTCGGTTGAGGTCGCCGGGTTTCGCCAGGGGCCGACGACATTTTCAATACCGACGCTAGTCCTGCTGATCGGGCCTATCGCCGCGATTTTCGTGCTGGCCTATCTGACGGCCGCCGGCCGGCGGCGCTGGCAACTGGCGGCACTGATTGGCGCGGCCCTGCTTGCGGCCGCGGCCTACGTGCTGTGGCTCTATCCCCGGCTGGGCACGCGGCCGTTCCAGGAGCAGTACTTGACCCTGATGGCCATGCACCTGCCGCTGCTGGCCTGGGCCGGTGTCGGCGGCTTCCTGATCGCCAAGCACCGCGACCCCGGCAATCGCTTCGCCTTTCTGATCAAGTCGCTGGAAGTGTTCATCATGGGCGGCCTGTTCGTCATCGCCGGGGGGCTGTTCACCGGCATCACCATCGCCCTGTTCCAGGCGCTGCAAGTCGAGTTCCCGGAGCTTGTCATGCGCCTGTTCATTGCCGGTGGGGGTGGGCTGATCCCGGTGGTGGCCACGGCCGTCATCTACAACGCCACCGCTGCGCCGGCCGGGCAGTCGTTCGACGAGGGGCTGAGCAAGCTGGTGGCCCTGTTGATGCGCGTCCTGCTGCCGCTGACGCTGCTGGTGCTGGTCGTCTATCTGGCCTTCATCCCGTTCAACTTCCGCCAGCCGTTCGACAACCGCGACGTGCTGATCATCTACAACGGCATGCTCTTCGCCGTCATCGCCCTGCTGGCGGGGGCCACGCCGGTCAGCCTGGCCGACCTGTCGCCGCGGGTGGCGCGTTGGCTGCGGCTGGGCATCATCGCCGTGGCCGCGCTGGCCCTGGTGGTCAGCCTCTACGCCCTGGCGGCCATTGTCTATCGCACGGCCATGGACCGTCTGACGCCCAACCGTCTGGCTTTCATCGGTTGGAACGTTGTCAATATCGGCCTGCTGGTTCTGATCCTGATCCGGCAGGCGCAGGCCAAAGACGATAGCTGGCTGCACGCCCTGCAGCGCGCCTTCAGCGCCGGAACGGTGGCCTACGCCGCCTGGACGCTGACCATGATCCTGGCCCTGCCCTGGCTATTCGGCGTCAACCGCAGCGAAGTCGAGGCGTTGCCGGCGGCCGTGCAGCAGATCGTGTTTGAATACCCCGACCCCATCCTGCTCAAGTGCCGGTCAAGCGCGCACATCTATCTGTTGGACGACGGCCAGAAGCGATGGATTGACACCATCGAGACGTTCACCGACCGCGGCTACGTCTGGCGCGACGTCCATTTCGTGTCCTGCGACGAATTGCGGCGGGTTCCGGACGGTGAGCCGATTCCGGCCGACGCCGGGCCGCCGCCGCCGTAGGCCGGGGCGGCGCACTTTCTAGGAGTATAAAAAATAATCGGCGTATCCGCCGCCGGCTTCTAGCGGCGGATTTTAGGAGATTAACAAATAAATCGCCATACCGCGCTAACTAGACGCGGCGGATTGAAATCCGCCGCTAGCGTGGAAGTGCGATGAATCGCACTGAAGAAGCGCGTCCCTCTCTGAAAGTGCGTTTGAACGCACTTCCGCGCTAGCGGCGGGTTCTTCAACCCGCCGCGAGAGGCCGACAGTGTCTATGCCGATTAATTAGTTAAACTCCTACAATCCGCCGCGGCCAGCCAGCGCGATATGCCG
>WBZP01000544.1_pt1 | contig 16264 bp, 18 predicted proteins | sample 5204301 | NCBI WGS metagenome assembly WBZP01 (sample SAMN12412401, study PRJNA552823) | activated sludge metagenome | isolation source: activated sludge from nitrification reactor of wastewater treatment plant... | place: USA: Pennsylvania | collected 2017
CCACCCTGCGGCTGGTCGATCGCCAGCACGCCCTGGTGGTGGACACCGATCCCGAGACCGGCCAACCGGCGGTGCGGGGTCTTTTCTCGCTGTCGCAAATCGGCCTGCGGCTCGGGCTGGACATCGAACCTTCGCGCCAACCGACTACGTATGCCGACTTGGAAAAAGCCGGCGGTGCGTTGTAGCCCTTCCGGTCGTAGACGCGGCAGTTTGTCGCATTCCCACTTGCGCCATCACCCCTTGGCATTGGAGTCCAGTCTGGGGCGGTACGCCGGCTTTGGGCCAAGCGGGTTCTGGCGTGGGTCTGGACCACACGATGCGGGTTTCATTGTAGCGATTCCCCCGGTCCTACCGGGTGCGACAATTTGCCGCACCCCCTCCATTTTCCCCAAGTGATGTTGGCTGGATAATCCGAAGCGGCGCGTGCTTCGGGAGAGCCCTCTTACCACCCAGCCAGCGGCTGGCACTTCCCAGCCCCGCCCGTTGAGATCAAGATATAAGTTGCCCGATTGGACCATCACCCCAAACATTGGAGATTTCCAGATCCATGAACATCAAGCTGTCCGCGCTGGGCTTGTTACTCGCGCTGAGCGCCCCCGTTTTGGCCACTGATACCGCAACGATCAAAGTCGAGGAGCCATGGGCGCGAGAAAGTCCGCCCACTGTCGCCAACGGCGCTGCCTACATGACCCTCATCAACACCGGCAAGGAAGCGGACCGCCTGGTCGGCGCGTCCGGCGAGGTTTCGGCCACCGTCGAGCTACACACCCATCTGATGGAGGACGGGGTAATGAAAATGCGCCCGGTCAAAGCCATCGAAGTCAATCCCGGGGAACCCGCCGTGTTCAGGCCGGGTGGATTGCATATCATGTTGATCGGACTTAAAAAGCCCCTGGTGGCGGGCCAGACTTTTCCCCTGCGCCTGCGTTTCGAAAAGGCCGGCGAGATACCAGTGGAAGTAAAGGTGCGTACAATAGGTCCGGGAGAAGGCGCCGAGCAGTCGCATCACAAAGACCACTAGGCGCAATGACGTTAAATTTTTCAGAGAGGGGTTGGATATCCCGGTTCCAGCCCCACTCGACGAGAAGGCCATACCATGACGCGCGGCAACCAAATTATCCTGATACTGGCCGGTGCGCTGGCTTTGGGTTTGGGCCTCTGGCTGGGTCAATTATTGACCAGATATCCAGTCGAGCTTCCGGCCATTTCCGGCACACTCTTTCCCGAACCCAGGGAAATCGAAAACTTCACCCTGATCGACCAGGACGGCCAGCCTTTCCACCGTGACCGGTTTTTGGGCAAGTGGACTTTTCTGTACTTCGGCTATACCTATTGTCCGGATGTATGTCCGCTAACCCTGTCCGAACTCGCCAAAGTGCAGCAACAACTGGCGCGGAAAAATTTGGATCAGGATACCGCCTACATGCTGATTTCGGTGGACCCCCAACGCGATACGCCGCAGCGGCTCGGAGAATATACCCGTTATTTCAATCCAAAATTTCTGGGCTCCACCGGCACGCCGGATGAATTGAGCAAGCTGGCACGGCAGTTTGGCGTTATTTACATGCGCTCGCCCGATCCGGAGAATAAAGCCAACTACAGCATCGACCATTCTTCCACGGTGCTATTGATCGACCCCAATGCCCATCTGCACGCCGTCTTTACGCCCCCACAGACACCGGAGGCCATTATCTCCGATTTCATAAAAATTCGTGCGTATTACCAATTGATGAATAAATAACTGGTTGTTTCATATAAAAACATCGACCATGACATTGCAAACTATTCAAGAGCCGGTCAGCAGATTAAATTCCGCCAAATAGGATGGATCGCTCATAATTTCCACCGTCACCCGCCATTCCCGGCGTCCCATCGAGCAAACCGGCAAGATTGCCTGTCCCCGCCATGTTTTATCCGCCTGTTGACTGAGATCAAAGCGGTTAAATCCCATATCCATGTTCAACATGGAAAAATTGACCGTGACTTTTTGAACCTTGGCCGCTTCCCCTCCAATTAACTCTACTTTAACGGGGAATGCGGTCAGTGGTTGTATGCTGCCTCCCAGCCCGAGCTTTACGGCCAATGCCGCATTACTGGCTGTACAAAGCTTACCTACAGGATTACAAGCATGATCAGCGTTCAAAATAGTGGCGTGAGCTGGGTTACGCTGTACCCAATGGTTCAATCGAGGATAATACACGCTTCCCAAGATTCCCAATAGAAAAAAAGCCGTAATCGATCCACCGATCACTAGAAAATCCCGCCTTGTCATATTCCGTTCCATAGCCTCGATAATAATAATCCGTACACCGACCTCCTCATGGCGCTGAATGCCAATAGCTCTGAGTTGGCATATACCACCAGCCCTTCATCGAGCAGCCAATCCCGTAGTTTTTTAACAGAGTTCCGGTTCCATCATAGCAGTTCACATGCTCCCATGGGTGCGGCAATTTGTCGCATTTTCACTCTGTTCTCCGCACTTTAACATGATTGGATAACACGAAGCGGCAGACGCTTCGTCGATCCACCTCATGTTAGCCTGACCCAGGAGAATCCCGAATGGCTTACCCCCGCGACCGGCAGTTCTTGTTCCCCATTCGAAGCGCCACGGCGCTGGGCATTGCGCTGGCGCTGCTGGCAGGCTGCGGCAGCGATGACAACGGCCCAAGCGAGCGCCAGGCCAAGGTGCTGTTCGAGGCGCAGGTCAACGGCCAGGATTTCGTCTGCGGCGCAACCTATAGCGGCGTGGGGCTTGGCCAACCCGGCACCTACCAAGTCAACGACTGGCGCTTTTACGTCTACGACGTGGCGCTGGTCAAACCCGATGGCAATCGACAGGCGTTGGATCTGGATCAGGACGGCGTTTGGCAATATCAGAACGTCGCTCTGCTGGACCTGAGAAAGGATTGCGGCGGGGGCACCCTGCCGTCGAATGCCGTGGTCAAGGGAGCCGTGGCCAACGAGAGCTATGCGGGCATTTGCTTCAAGGTGGGCATTCCCTACGCCCTCAACCACATCAACGACGCCACCGCACCCTCGCCGCTGAACAGTTCCGGGATGCTGTGGAACTGGCGAGCTGGGCGCAAATTCATCCGGGTGGACGGAGTCGGCGATCCGGCCAATCTCAAGCAGTCGTTCGTCATCCATCTGGGCAGCACCGAGTGCCCGGGTTCAGACCCCAATGCACCCCCCACCGCCGCCTGCGGCTATCCGAACATCGCCGAATTCTGTCTGGACAACTTCAACGCTGACCAAGACCACATCATCATGGACATTGGCAAGGCGCTGGCGGCGTCCAATGTCGTCGCCAACACCGCAAGCACGGCACCGGGTTGCATGTCGGGCAACTCCGATCCTGAGTGCATCCCCATTATGCCGCGCCTGAACCTGGACTTCACTTACGTCGCCGGCGCCAGCTCGACCCCGGAAAAGTACCCCAAAGTGGTTCCCCAAGTGTTGTTTAGTGTGCATAAGCAATGAACCAGGCATTGCGTTGGACCCTGCTGCTGGGCGCGCTGCTGGCGGCGGGTTGCGGCGGCGGCGGCGATAGTGGGGATTCATCGCCGCCGACCGGCAACGCTGGCTATCAATGGTTATTGCCACAGGGCTTTCCCACCCCCAAGGAGTCGGCTGATAACCCGCTGACCGACGCCAAGGTGGAACTGGGCCGCCATCTGTTCTTCGACCTGCGGATGTCGATCAACCAGACCATGGCCTGCGCTTCCTGTCACCTGCCGGCGCGCGCTTTTACCGACGGTCGCCCGACTTCCATCGGCGCCACCGGCGAAGAGCATCCACGCAACGCCATGAGCCTGACCAACGTGGTCTACAACGCCAGCTTCAATTGGGCCAACCCGGTTCTCACCACGCTCCACGCGCAGGCGCTCATTCCGATATTCGGCGAATTTCCGTTGGAACTGGGCTGGAGCGATCACGAAACCGAAATCCTGGATCGTTTCCGCCGTGATGCACAGTACAAGCAACTGTTCGCCGCCGCCTATCCGGGCGAATCCAACCCTTTTAACGCCGACCGGGTGGCCAAAGCGATCGCGGCCTTCGAGTCGATTCTGATCTCGGGCAATTCGCCTTACGATAAAGCCACGTTGCAAGGCAATCCCAACGCCATGAGCGCGGCGGCGCGACGCGGCCAGGAATTGTTCTTCTCCGAGCGCATGGAATGTTTTCACTGCCACGGCGGCTTCAACTTCAGCCAATCGGTGAGTCATGCGGGGACGCCGCTCCCGCAGACGAATTTCTTCAACAACGGTCTCTACAATATTGGCGGCACGGGCGACTATCCCATTAATAACCGGGGATTGTGGGAATTCACCCAAAAACCGTCCGACATGGGACGTTTCCGCCCACCTACCCTGCGCAATATCGAGTTGACCGCTCCCTACATGCACGATGGCTCTATCGCTACTCTGGCAGACGTCATCGATCATTATGCCCGTAGCGGACGACTGATTAGCGAGGGGCCACTGGCCGGAGATGGCGCCTTGAGTCCGTACAAAGACCCACTCATCGTCGGTTTCAAGCTGACCGCGCAGGAAAAACAAGACGTCATCGCCTTTTTCCAGAGCCTGACCGACTGGGAATTCCTGTGCGATCCGCGCTTCGCCGACCCGTTCGGCAATTTTCCACGGCATCCCCGCTGTAACTGATCACCCTGGAGATCATTGCCCGTGTTCAATTTCAAGCAACGCCTGTCCAGCGAATCCCCCTGCGCCGGCTACCCTCTCGGGATTGCAGCGCGCTATCGCGTGGTAGGGATCGTTCTGGCCTTGGTTCTAATCATGCCGACTCCGTACAACACCCTCGCCCTGCCGGTGGCCTATGCCCATCATGGTGGCGGCGGTGCGGGTAGTGGCGGTGCGGGTGGCGGTGGTAAAGGGGACGGCATGATTCGGAAAGCGCCGGGTGATGGTTATGGCAAAGGTGGCCGGGGTTTCCAGGGGATGAAGTCATGAGGACGCCGGCGAGTGTTGCACTCGTGCTGGCGCTGGCGCTGAACGCCGGTTGCGCCGGGTTGCGCGCGGCGGACAGCTACGGCGCCGTAGCCTACGCTCCCAGCACCCAGGACTGGCGCCTGCGCTGGCAGGCGGCCGACCCACAGCGGGCGCGGCAACGGGTATTGGAAGACTGCGCCACCGCCGACTGCCGGGTAGTGTTGGAGTTCGGGCCGGGACAATGCGGCAGCCTGGCGCTGGGTCAGGCTGGGTTCGGAGTGGGTCAGGGCGACACGCCAGCCGCCGCCGAGACCGTCGCTCTCACCGAATGCTCGCGTACCGGGCCGGGCTGCCAGGTCGCTCCGGCGGAGTGCAATCGATGAAAAACCCCAGGGCACGCGCGCTAACCGCAAGAGGTCTTGCGTGAACCTGAAACGGTTTTTTTCCTTTCTCACCACGTTTGTACTGATCGGCCTACCGCTCCTGGTCAGTGGTCACGGGTACCGATTGGGCAGTATCAGGATCGTGCATCCTTGGGCTATGCCCACAGCCCCATCGATCACTGATGGCGCTAACGGTGTTGGCTATCTGGTGCTAAAAAACAGCGGTAGCAAACCCGACAAGCTGCTTTCGGCCTCCGTGGCAATCGCCAGGAAAGTCGAACTGCACACCTACGGCACAGCGGGCGATACGCCAACGATGCGCCAAGCGGACACTGTTGAAATCCCTGCTGGTGGAGAAACCCGGCTGGAGCCCGGTGGGTCACACCTGATGCTGATGGGTCTCAAGCAACCGCTGGAGGAAGGGCAGCACTTTCCGGTTGTGCTCCAGTTCGAACGCGCCGGAAAAATTACCGTGGACATGCTCGTGCAGAAAAACGCAAAAAGCTCAATCTATTGAACGGGTTCGTCATCGGGACTCTCGATATCCCGCTTTCAATCTGAAGGACTTCAATCATGCATATGTTGGAGCAAAGCGAAGAAACGGTCATCGGCAAGGTGGCGCGGGGTTCCTCCGCCAAACGGGCCGCCGCCCTGATGAATTATGGCAACCTGATCGCGATTCTGGTCCCGTTTCCCCTGCTCATTTTCTGGTTCGGCGCCTCGATGCTGGTGTACGCCCTGAACCGCCATCATCCCAATCCCAAGGTGGGCCACTACACCCAGCAGGCGGCCTACCGGTTCTACGGCATTACCGGATTCTTCATCGTGATCGCCACCTTCATCCCCGGCGGCGGCTGGATCTGGCATCTGATCGCTTGGCTGCTAGCAGCGTTGGTTCTGATTCCATGGTCCATTCTCGACCTGCGGCGCATCCAACAGGATGAGTGGGTGGACATCCCGCTCGACGAGCAGGGCCATCCGCTGGCGGGCGCGGCGGTATTCCAGTTCTCGTAAGCGCGATCAGAGCCAGTTGGTTCGAGCGCCATGCTCGCGCCTGGGTAAAACTTTCGGGGCTCCAAACGCACGCCACTGCACTCCCCCATATTTTTGTCAGACTCATCCTGTTCGACTACGCTTCATCCTAATTCCTCCCGCAGGAGGTGAACCCTACCGTCATCCCAAGGACTCCATGAAACGCCTCTACATCATCGGCGCCGGCCCCGGCGGGCTGGAACATCTCAGTCCCGCCGCTCGCGCGGCGCTGGAATCCTGCACCGACCTGGCCGGCCACGGTCTGTATCTGAACCTGCTCGGCCCGCTGACCGAAGGCAAGACCCGCCACAAAACCCCGATGGGCGAGGAACTGGCCCGCGCGGCGCTGGCGCTCGACCTCGCCGCCAGCGGTCGGACCACGGCGCTGATTTCCAGCGGCGACGCCGGCATCTACGGCATGGCGACGGTGGTGTTCGAACTGCTGGCGCGCAAGCCGAAGCCAGAATGGTCGGACGTTGAAATCGAAGTCATCCCCGGCATCTCGGCGATGCAGGCGGCGGCGGCGCGAGTCGGCGCTCCGCTGGCGCACGATTTCTGCGTGATTTCCCTTTCCGACCTGCTGACGCCCTGGGAATTAATCGCCAAACGCATCGACCTGGCCGGTCAGGGCGATTTCGCCATCGCCTTCTACAACGCAGTGTCCAACAAACGCTCCTGGCAACTGCTGGAAGCCCGACAAATCCTGCTGCGCTACCGTCAACCGGAAACTCCCGTCGTCGTCGCCTTCAACGTCACCCGCAAGGGCGAGCAACTGACCGTCACCACCCTGGGCGAACTCGACCCGGAACCCTTGAACATGCTGTCGCTGGTCATGGTCGGCAACAGCGAAACCCGGCGGGTCGGCAAGTGGGTTTATACGCCACGCGGCTACCACACCAAGCCGGAACTGGCGGATACCGATGTGCAGACGCGATAGAAGGATGGCAAGGGTCGGTGTCGGTCAACCCGAATGGCGCCGATCTCGGCCCAGCCGAACAGACCCGCCGGGCGCGGGCAGCCAGCGCTGACGTTCTCCTGTCGCTCCATCACGCCGAACCGATTCCCGGTGAATGGCGTACCTCTACCACAGCGGCAAGAACAACTGAAGCGGTCGTTCGATGCAGGCGGTGAAGCCATACCGGGCATAAAATCGAGCCGCATGAACATCCCTGGCATCGACGAAGAGTCCCGCGCTGCCGACCGAAAGCGCCGCTTGCCGCGTCCGGGCGATGGCATCGGCCAACAGGAAGGGTCCGAGTCCCTGGCCTTGCAGGTCGGCGCGCACCGCCAAGCGCCCGAGGCGGGTGACGGGGATCTGACGGGGGTAGCGCTTGGCGCGCTCCGACGCCAGGTCGGCAGCCAGCACCAACGCCGATGCCAGCGCGTAGTAACCGAGGATGCTGGCATCCTGGATTTCGAGATAGCCGGCCGCGTGATAGGCGGCTACCGCCGCCACATCATGCGGTACAGCGACGAAAGTTCGCGAGAGGCCTTTCGCCTGGTGTTGGAGCGCCGTTTGCCGGAGCCATAGGTTCAGCGCTTCGCTGCCGCAGTCAAACCCGTTTCGGTCGTGGCGTCCACTCAAAGGTTCCAGTCGGTTCATCCGTCGCGGCCTCGTAGGCGTCGAGCGCTGCCCTCAGTTCGGCGTTGGGCGGTGGCGGGTGGTCCAACGCCGAGAGGAAGGCCTCCGCGTCGCGTGTGGAGAGGCGGATCACCCGCTCCTGTTCGATGATGCGTTCGGCTTCGCCCAAGGCGGCCTGCACGATGAATTGGTTCACCGTGGCGCCGACCAGGCTCGCCGCGAGTTCCAGGGCTTCCTGGACCCGCGCGGGTACGCGGGCGGTGATGCGACCCCGTTCGACGGTGCGAGTGGCCATGAAAACGCTCCTGTTAGGAATGACCCTATCCTAACGGAATGGTGTCAAAATGTCACCTTGTTTGCACTAACAAAAGGGCTGACGGTAAGTCAGTAGAGAAACGCCTCCCGGCGAATCTCCTCGAACGCCGCCCGCTCTTGCGCCCACTCGGCGGCGAGATCGGCCAGAACGGCGCCCGCATCCAACGCCAGGCGCAGCTTGTCATCCCCCGCCAGCAGGTCGATGGCGGGGATGTCGGCCACGAACTCATAAGGCTTCGCCCGCCAGGCGAAGACATCCGGGGCGACGCGCTTGACGCTTTGCAGGAAGGCGACGCCGGTCGCGCAGGAATCGAAACTTTGGCGGTCGGTGACGTGAATCTGCACACCGCCGCAGGTTTTTCCGGCGTGCTTTTGAAACTTGGGCCGGAAATAGAGCGGGCGAAACCGGCAGCCGGGGAGATTTTGCCGGGACAGCTCAGCGGCGAGCGCCTCGGGATCGATGCCCGGCGCGCCGGCCACTTCGAACGGCCGACAGGTTCCGCGTCCTTCCGACAGTTCGGTGGCTTCCACCAGACACAGGCCGGGATACACCAGCGCGGTGTCAACGGTGGGCATATTGGGCGAGGGATACACCCAAGGCAGCCCGGTGTCCTCGAAGTACATGGAACGCCGCCAGCCCCGCATGGGCACTATGTCCAACTCGCATTCAACTCCCCGCCGACGCTGGACGTAACGGGCGATTTCGCCAGGCGTCAGCCCGTGCCGGTTGGGCAGCGGATGGAGACCGACGAAGGATTCAAAACCCTCCTTGATCAGATTGCCCTCGGTAGTCAAACCATTGAGGGGATTGGGACGGTCGCACACCAGTACCCGCACCCCAACCGTGCCGGCCGCTGCCATGCACAGCGCCATGGTCCAGACGAAGGTGTAGTAGCGGGCGCCCACGTCCTGAAGATCGATCACCAGGGCGTCGAGTCCCTGGAGCTGTTCCCGGCGTGGGGTCAGGCTGTCGAAAGTCGCGCCGTACAGACTGTGAACCGGAACCTTGAGCCGAGGATCGAGGGACAGGTCTTCAACTCCCTCCATGTCCTGCGCTTCGCCCCGCGCGCCATGTTCCGGGCCGAAAATGGCAACGATTCGGGCACCGGCTACTTGCAACAGATCCAGCGCGTGACGTAGTTCGGCATCCACACTGGCGGGATGGCACACCACCCCAATCCGGGCTCCGCGAATTTTTTGGGGATAGTCTGCAATTAACACTTCCAAGCCAGTCTGGACACGGAACATGGGAACTTTGACCCTTCTCATTGCCTTTGGGAGTGAGAATTCTAACCCTGGGCGATGAGTTGCCGCAGTTCCGGTATGCAGGAACCGCAATTGCTACCCGCTTTGAGCGTCGCGCCAATCGCTTCAGGCGTCGTCAATCCCTGATCGCGGATGGCGGTAGTCAGCGTGTTCAACCCGACCCCAAAGCAGGCGCAGACAATCCGCCCACCGTCGCGCTGACCCTGCCCTGGCCGACCCGCCAACAAACAGGCGCGCTCAACAGGACCGAGTTCCGCTGGCGTGAACAGTCCAGCCAGCCAGCCGCGCGGCGGCAATTCGTGACTCGGCGCGACGAACAGGCAAGCGTGCAATCGTCCCTCAGCCAGCGCCGCGCCCCGATAGCGCCCCGTCCCCGCATCGGCGAATTCCAGCCATTCCCAGCCCGGATCGTCGCCGAACAGAGTCCGCGCCCAATCCGGCCAGTTGTCGATCAATGCCTCTCCTGCCAGTTCATAGCGCCAGCAGGCCCGCTCGCGCACACTGACCCGATACGCCACCGAGGGCGGTTCAATGGCTTCGCGGCACAGCAGAAATCCGTGCCAACTTGGGCGATACGCTTGCACCCGCACCGGGGTGTGCTTCAGTTCCGGCTGCCCTGACAACGGATCAACCACCGGATTGACCGCCGCGTTGACCCGCCCCCGCGGTGCCAGCGGCGAACCCCAGTGCATCGGCGCAAACACGCAACCGGGCTGTTGATCGGCGCTGGTGCGCACCCGCACGATGACTTCGCCCCAGCGGCTATGCACCCGCGCCAGCGCGTTCTCACTGACGCCACAGGCCAGCGCATCCACTGGATGAATCTCGACGTAAGGTTCCGGGATATGGCCGGTCAACCGTGCGGTTTTGCCGGTGCGGGTCATGGTGTGCCACTGATCGCGAATCCGGCCGCTGTTGAGCATCAGCGGAAAGCTATCGTCTACCGCGTAAGCAGGCGTCCGTTCGCCGACCGCGACGCACTTTGCCCGGCCATCGGCGGTGAAAAAACCGCCTTCGCCAAACAGACGCGCTGCGCCCGTAGTCGCGCTGCGCGGCAACGGCCATTGCACCGGTTGCAAAGCGTCGTAACCGTCATCGGTGAGATCAGCCAGCGCGGAAAGATCAAAATCGCGGCGACTCCCCCCCTCACCCCAACCCTCTCCCGCTGGGGGGCGAGGGAGATAGGCGGTATTCTCAAAGCCCGACAGCGCCGCGTGTTCGCGGAAAATGGCCGCTGGCGATTCGTAGGGAAACAGCGCCCCAAATCCCAACCGCCGCGCTACCTGAGTCATCGCCCACCAATCAGGCTGCGCTTCGCCCGGCGGTGGTAAAAACGCCCGCTGGCGAGAAATACGCCGCTCGGAGTTAGTCACCGTGCCGTCTTTCTCGCCCCAGGTCAGGGCTGGCAATTTGATCTGCGCCAAGCGCACGGTATCGGTATCCGCCACTGCATCAGAGACGATGACCAGCGGGCAACGCCGCAATGCGTCCCGCGCCGCGTCGGCATCCGGCAGACTCACCAGCGGATTAGTGCCCATGATCCACAGCGCCTTGATATTCCCGTCGGCGACCGCCTGAAACAGCTCAACCGCTTTCAATCCGGGGCGAGTGGCCATCGCGGGCGCTTGCCAGAATCGTTGCACCCGTTCCACCGCCTCCGGCGCGAAATCCATGTGCGCCGCCAGTTGATTCGCCAGCCCGCCGACTTCGCGCCCGCCCATCGCGTTCGGCTGACCGGTGACGGAGAACGGCCCCATGCCCGGCTGGCCGATCCGCCCGGTGGCAAGATGGCAGTTGATGATCGCGTTCACCTTGTCGCTGCCATAAGAGGATTGGTTCACGCCTTGCGAGTAGACCGTCACCACCTTGCGGGTGCGGCCCCACAGACCGTAAAACTCGGCGATGGCGCTTTCCGGTAACCCAGTTTTGACGGCGACGGTTGGAACATTCGGCGCAACCGCCTTGGCGGCCTGATACGCCGCCCAGAACCCGGCAACCTGCTGATCGAGAAACTCTGGATTCAACCGATCCTGCTGATAGAGATGCACCAGCAGGCCATTGAACAGCGCGGTATCCGAACCCGGTTTAAGCGGCAAATGGGTTTCGGCGGCCTCGCAAGTGGCGGTGCGACGGGGATCGATCACCACCAGTTTTGGCTTGCCTCCTCGTCGTTCCCGCGCTGCGAGAATGCGCTGATACAGCACTGGATGACACCAGGCCAGATTCGATCCGACCAGCACCACCAGATCGGCCTCCTCCAAGTCCTCGTAGCAACCGGGCACGGTGTCAGAACCGAACGCCCGTTGATGCCCCGCTACCGAAGAGGACATGCACAGCCGCGAGTTGGTATCGATGTTGGCGCTGCCGAAACAGCCCTTCATCAGCTTGTTGGCGACGTAGTAATCCTCGGTCAACAACTGCCCGGAGACGTAGAAGGCGACCGCATCAGGACCATATTCCGTCAGCACGCGGCGCAAACCGGCGGCAACCGCATCCAGCGCTTCATCCCACGTCGCGCGCCGTCCCGCGATTTCTGGATACAGCAGCCGATCATCGAGACTCAGGGTTTCGCCCAACGCCGCGCCTTTTGAACACAGCCGCCCATAGTTGGCGGGATGGCTTTCGTCACCCGCGACCTGCGCCTGACCGTCGGCATCCACCGTGACCTTTACCCCGCAACCCACCCCGCAATAGGGGCAAGTAGTGCGGATGGCTTCGCCCATGCTGCTCATCGCTTCGCCCTCCCGCTCAAGCCACTTGCTGCGACGCAACCGACCGTTCCAGTCCCAGCCAGAGCAAGCCGTTCTCCAGCCGCAGCGGATAGCGGGTCGCGCAGCCCACATCCGGGGCCATCGCCTGACCGCTTTCCAGATCCAGCACCCAGTTATGCAGCGGACAGGTAATGCGGTGGCCGTGAACGATGCCCTGCGACAACGGCCCGCCCTTGTGCGGACAGCGGTCGCGTAGGGCGAAAAGCTGATCGTCGGCGGCGCGAAAGATCGCCACGTCGCCACCCGGCGTATTCACCACCCGCGAGCCAAGCCGGGGAATATCGTCGAGTTCACCGATTTCATGCCAGTCGTACATGATGATTTTCCTGAAGTTCCCTCTCCCTCTGGGAGAGGGCTAGGGTGAGGGGAGTTTATTTTCAACCGACCTGCCGCAACGATTGAAACTCGTGTGCGTCCACTCGACCGCTGGCGCGTTCCGCCCACGGATCGATCTGGGCGTACTGCTGGGAGGCGAGGAACCGTTGATGCAGCACGTTACGGCCTTCGCCGTCCTCAACGATCCGCTGCTTGACGTAAGCCAGCCCCACCCGCTCAATCCACGGCGCGGTGCGTTCCAGATAGCGCCCCTCCTCACGATAAAGCTGCATGAACGCCCCGGCGTACTCCATCGCCTCGGCTTCCGTAGCCACCTTGCACAACAAATCAGTGCCGCGCAGCTTGATCCCGCCATTGCCGCCGACATGCAGCTCGTAGCCGGAATCCACGCAGACCACCCCGAAATCCTTGATCGTGGCTTCGGCGCAATTGCGCGGGCAACCAGATACCGCCATCTTGAACTTGTGCGGCGTCCATGATCCCCAGGTCATCCGTTCCAGCTTGATCCCCAGTCCGGTCGAATCCTGAGTTCCGAACCTACACCATTCCGAGCCGACACAGGTTTTCACCGTGCGTAATGACTTGCCGTAAGCGTGGCCGGAGACCATGCCAGCAGCATTGAGATCAGCCCAGACCTTGGGCAAATCATCCTTTTTAATGCCCAACAAATCGATGCGTTGGCCACCAGTGATCTTGACGGTGGGAACCTGAAACTTGTCCGCCACGTCGGCGATAGCCCGCAATTCCTTCGCGTTGGTCACCCCGCCCCAGATACGCGGCACCACCGAATAAGTGCCGTCTTTCTGGATGTTGGCGTGAACCCGCTCGTTGATGAAGCGGGATTGGGAATCGTCTTGCGCTTCGCCCGGCCAGGTCGCGAGCAGATAGAAGTTGATCGCCGGACGGCAGGAGTGGCAGCCGTCGGGCGTCTTCCATTCCATGAACTCGAATACCGCCCGCAAGCTGATCAAATGCTGTTCGCGGATCGTTTTACGCACCTGATCGTGACTGTGATCGGTGCAGGCGCACAGCGGCTTTTCCTTTGCGGTCTTGGAATAGTCGCCGACGGTCGCGGCCAATAATTGCTCAACCAGCCCGGTGCAGGAACCGCAGGACGCCGACGCCTTGGTGTGGGCGCGGACGCCTTCCAGGGTGAACAGTTTCTGCGCCGTGATCGCCTTGACGATAGCGCCCTTGCATACCCCGTTGCAGCCGCAAATCTCCGCATCATCGGCCATCGCCAGCACGTTGTTGCCGCCGTGGCCGGCGTCGCCCAAGTGCGCCTGCCCGAACAGAATTGAATCACGGAACGCGCCGATGTCGGTTCCCTCGCGCAACAACTGGAAGTACCAGTTGCCGTCAATGGTGTCGCCGTACATCACCGCGCCCTTGACCCGGTTATCCTGGACCACCAGTTTCTTGTAGACGCCGCGCGCCCGATCGCGCAATACGATCTCGTCGCAGCCCGGCCCGCCGCCAAAATCGCCAGCGGAGAACACATCAATACCCGTCACTTTCAGCTTGGTCGAAGTCACCGATCCGCGATAGCGACTGATCCCGTAGCAGGCCAGATGATTGGCGCACACCCGCGCCTGCTCCCACAGCGGCGCGACCAAACCATAGGTCTGGCCGCGATGCTGCACGCACTCCCCGACTGCGTAGATACGCGGATCGTAGGTTTGCATGGTGTCGTTGACCACGATGCCGCGCTCGCAGTGAATGCCGAAGGCTTTAGCCAGCCCGATGTTGGGGCGGATGCCAACCGCCATCACCACCAGGTCCGCCGGGATTTCCAGCCCGTCCTTGAAGCGCACGCCGCGAACCCGCTCTTCGCCGAGCAGGGCGACGGTTTGCGCACCGGTCAGGAAACGCATCCCGCGCTCTTCCAGACTGGCCCGTAACAGAGCCGCCGCTTCGGGATCAAGTTGCCGCTCCATCAGCACATCGAGCAGATGCACGACGGTCACTTCCATCCCCTGCTTCATCAAGCCGTTAGCCGCTTCCAGCCCCAGCAGACCGCCGCCGATGACTACGGCCTGCTTTTTACCGGCCTGGGCGGCATCCAGCATCGCCTGCACATCGCGGATGTCGCGGAAGGTGATCACGCCGGGCAAAGTATTACCAGGCACTGGAATGATGAAGGGATCGGAACCGGTCGCCAGCAACAGCCGGTCATACGGCGCAATGGTCTCATCGGCGGCGTGAACCTGCCGCCGCGCCCGATTGATCCGCGTCACTTCCTTGCCGGCGTGCAGGGTAATCCCCCGCTCGGCGTACCAGTTCAGATCATTAATCATGATCTGCTCGACCGTCTTCTCGCCCGCCAGCACCGGCGACAGCAGAATGCGGTTGTAATTGCCGTAAGGCTCCGCGCCGAATACGGTGATGTCGTAGCGATCCGGCGCTATCGTCAGCAACTCTTCCAGAGTGCGCATCCCGGCCATGCCGTTGCCCACCAGAACCAGACGTTCTTTCGCGCTCATCTTCAAAACCTTGCCGTTTGAGATTCATACTCCCCTCGCCCTCTGGGAGAGGGGTTGGGGTGAGGGAAGCTGTTCACGCCGCTTCTGGCCGCCGTTGCCGCTCGTAGAGGAAACGCAGCACTTCGGCGCGGTAATGGTTGTAGCGGGCGTCATCGGCCAGTTCGAGCCGATGGCGCGGGCGCGGCAAATCCACCTTGAGAATCTCGCCCACCGTTGCCGCTGGGCCGTTGGTCATCATCACAATCCGGTCGGCCAGCAACACCGCCTCATCCACATCGTGGGTGATCATCAGCACGGTGTTATTCAGCGCGGTCTGAATTTCCATCACCGATTCCTGCAAATGGGCGCGGGTGAGGGCGTCGAGCGCACCAAATGGCTCATCCATTAGCAAGACTTTCGGCTGCATCGCCAAAGCGCGGGCAATGCCCACCCGCTGTTTCATCCCGCCCGAAATCGCGTCGGGTAGCTTGTCGGCAGCGTGTTCCATATGCACCAGTTGGAGATTGTGCAAAATCCAGTCGTGGCGTTCGGCCCTGGACTTGCTCTTGCCGAACACCTTGTCCACCGCGATCCGCACGTTCTCGTACACCGTCAGCCACGGCAGCAGCGAATGGTTCTGGAACACCACAGCCCGATCCGGGCCGGGACTGTTCACTTCGCGGTTCTCCAGCAGCACCCCGCCGCGAGTGGCCTGCAACAAACCGGCGACCACATTCAGCACGGTGGATTTGCCGCAGCCGGAATGGCCGATGATGGCGATAAATTCGCCCTTTTCGATTTCGAGATGCACTTCGCGCAGAGCGATATACGCGCCGTTGGCGGTCGGAAACACCACATCAACATTGGAAATGTTCAGGTAGCTCATAGCGGTTTTCTCGTTCAACGGCGATTGTAGTCAAAATGGTGCTGCGCCAGATTCATCACGCTTTCCAGCACGATGCCGACGACTCCAATCAGGCCAATCGCCACGATGATCGAAGCGACGTTGAGATTGTTCCACTCGTCCCAGACGTAGAAGCCGATGCCAATCCCGCCGGTGAGCATTTCCGCCGCCACGATCACCATCCAGGCTACGCTCAGCGACAGCCGCATCCCGGTCAGAATGTGCGGCAGGGTGGCGGGAATCAGGATGCGGCGGGTCACTTCG